>Ga0115002_10001846_pt1 | contig 28494 bp, 20 predicted proteins | sample ArcticOcean_MG_C_8_FD_89576 | JGI IMG/M metagenome (GOLD analysis project Ga0115002, IMG submission 89576) | Marine microbial communities from western Arctic Ocean - ArcticOcean_MG_CB11_86 | ecosystem: Environmental > Aquatic > Marine > Oceanic | place: Arctic Ocean: Canada Basin | collected... | reverse complement strand
GTCCATCCTACCAAGCTGGTCGTATTGCGGGACCGTGTGCGGGTCTGGTATGCCGCCGAGGGGAACGAGGCGTTGCCGGGTCGCAAGCATGCGGCCAGCGCGGTTGGGCTGATGGAAGCCAGGATCCCCAGTCGCTAGCCGCTGGGCTGCCTAGCGTCGAACGTCGTAGCGGGGGTGGGGTCTGCGCATCAAAACGCCTCCGTCAATCAGAATCCAGGTTCCGACTCACTGAGACGCGTGGGTGGGGGAGAGCTCAGGTTGGTCGACCGACTCTCCCTCACCGCGTGTTTTCAGACCAATTCCGGTGGTCAATACGCACTCAATACGCACTTTACCGGGTTCCCCCGAAAAGCGCCAGTCTCATCGTGCGATCGCAAGTCGCTGTTACCCAACGACTTGCCAAAGTCGGGACGACAGGATTTGAACCTGCGACCTCTTGACCCCCAGTCAAGCGCGCTACCAGCCTGCGCCACGTCCCGCATCGTCCGACTCAGTCTACGCTTTCACCTACCTGTTGGAAAGTCGCCGACGACTGCGACGACCGGCGACGTGGACGACGCGACTGCTCGAGACGCTGCTCCGCTCGCCACTCCTCTGGTGTCATCTTCAACTGCTGCTCGAAACGCCAACGCTGGTAAAACCAGTCCAACACGCCCAAGGCCAACAACACCACTGCCACACAACCCGCCAACTGCAATCCTCGAACAGTCAACCACCCAAGCAGACGCGACGCTGCCCCCGCTGCCCCCGATGCCCCCGCCCCCGCCCCCGCCTCACTCGCTGCATCTGACACCATCGACTCAGACAACAACTCGCTCCAATGACCACCCACCAACCAACCACCCACTCCCACAATGATCAACAATTGACCGACAACCGTCAGACACCTCGCCACACTGCCACCACCCACCATCCGAGCCAGACCCGCTGACGGATTCAACCGCTCCCACTTCGGAACCGGCACCGACAAGGCAAACAACCAACCCGTCTGAACCAACCCGATCAACACCGACGCCATCACACCAACAACCAATAGCGGCAACACCGCCATCGCCGTCGGTTCGAACCAATCACTCACCCCCTGCCCAAGACCACCCGCCGCATTGCCGAGACTCACTCGCATCATCCCCGCCAAGGCTTCGATCAACCCCGACCCCAGCCACGACATCGCCACAACCGTGACCAGCAACTGACCCGACACTCGCAGCAACCGACTCTGCGACACCTCCCCACGCTGACGTGCCTCGAGACGACGACGCGGACTCGCCGGCATCGTCCTGCTGTCCCAGTCAGACATTCAACCGTCCCCGGCCTCGACTCGTTCGTTCCAACACAACACCGCAGCCACACCGCAGCCACACCGCAGCCACACCGCAGCACCCGCTACCGCACCGACGCTTCCACCAACGTCGATCTCACCTCGTCCAATACACCAGGCACCGCATCAGTCATCACTCGACCCACTCCGGTCACCACCACCGACAACAACAACACTCCGACCAACACCCGAGCTGGCATCGCCAACACCAACACGTTTGTCTCGGGCAACGCACGACCCACGATCCCGATCACCACCGACACCAACAACATCACCGCCAACACCGGTGCCGCCACTTGAACCGTCAACACCAACGACTGGTGCACCAGCCGTACCACCAACTCACTCGCCAAGCTCACCACGCCCGCGTCAGCAGTCACGTCGATGCCTCCAAGTGCAATCGCATCAAAGGTCCCCAACAAACTGTCGAGCAGCAGCAGGTGCCCGTTGATCGGAGACATCACGAACAACGCCGCGACCGCCGTCCACGTCACCATCGTCGTCCCCGGACCGCCGCCCGCTCCCGATGGATCCAGCACGCCCGCCAACCCCCAACCCGTCTGACGGTCAATGATCTCGCCCACACCACGCAAACCCGCAAACACCGTCAACACACCCAGACCCAAAATGGCTCCGATCACCGCTTCGATCAACGCATGCCCGGACATCGATGCCGTATCAAGAGAAGCCAGCCCCGCTGCCCCCGCTGCCCCCGCCACGACCGGCAATACCAGCCAGGTCACCACCAACACGCTCGCCAGTCTCAACCGAAACGGAAACACGCCACTCTGCCAACCCGGCAACGTGAACATCAACCCGGCAATTCTCGCTGCGACCAACAAGCCCACAGTCCCCAATCCGATCAGCGAATCGGATCGAGAAGCCACCAGGCCCTCGATCACCTCAGACACTCTGCCCATCGAATCCGTCATTGACCGCTGTCCAAACACTCCAACACAACCGACCAGTCCACGCGGTTCACAACATCGAGGGAATTCGCTCGAACAGGTCCGTCGAAAAGACCGCCAGCCGATCCAACATCCAGGGCAACAGCACCACCAACGCCGTCACCACCGCCAACAACCGCACAACAAGTCCAATCGACTGGTCCTGGATCTGAGTGGCCGCCTGCAATGTCCCCACCACCAGGCCAACGACCAAAATCAACAGCAACACCGGACCAGCCGTCTCCAGCCCCAGCATCACCGCCTGACGCGCCGCATCGGTCAGCTGATTACTGGTCATGTTTCCACTCGCCCTTCATCCCAAACAACCAGGCCGCCTCGGACCAACCCAACCCACGACCTAGCCAGTCACACCCGCCACCTGGACACTCTGCAACAACATCCCCACCGTCAAGAACCAGCCGTCGATCATCACGAACAACAACAGCTTCAGCGGCAACGAAACCATCACCGGCGGCAACATCATGACTCCAGTCGAAACCAGCAACGACGAAACCACCAGGTCGATCACAACAAACGGCAAGAAGACCAGGAACCCGATCGTGAAAGCGATCTTCAACTCGCTGAGCAGGTACGAAGGAAGCAATACGCTCAGAGGCACTTCCGCATACGTCGTCGGCTCGACCCAGGCCGCAGCCCGCGAACTGTCGGCAACCGGTCGCTGGTAGTCCAGCAACAGGAAGACTCCATCGGTGTTCCCCGAGGCATGGATCTGCTGACTCATGAACTCGCGAACCGGCCTCACCGTCGCTACCGCCGTCTGCTCCAACGTCGGACGTTGCGACTCGCTGGTCGCTTCCGTGTAAGGCAAGACTCCCTCGTCCCAGGACTGCTGCCAGACCGGAGCCATGACCGATACGGTCAGGAACAGACACAAGGCCGCAAGCACCTGGTTCGACAACAATTGCCCGGCACCCAGGGCCTGCCGCAACAGGCCCAGCACGACCAGAAAACGGACATAACAGGTCGTCATCGCCAGCACACTCGGGACCAGGCTCACCACCGTCAGCAGCAAGGCCATGCGGACCGTTGTCGAAACGTTCTCCGGAGCGGCCGCCTGCTCGAGACTGCCCGAAAACAGCGCCTTGGGACCGGATTCGGGATTGGGGGATGCTGAACTGGAACCGTCGGAAGTCGACCGAAACGCGTTGTCGGCCAGCAATGGACTGCCGATTGCAGACAGGAAGATCAATGCGGCCAGCAGGAGCCTCGACGTCCGGACAGGCTCCCTCGACGATCCGCCAACGGCGGATTGTCGGATGAACCAATCCCTGGGGGACGTTTTTCTAGACATCCGCCGGCTCCCTGGGGACGGCCTCGATCGAGTCAACCGCTTGTCCCAATCTCCCCAGAGCTGCCGCCACGCCGCCTTCTGGCAACCGACACAGATCCGTCAACAGGTTGACTTCGTCCGGGTCGCTGATCTCGGCCAAGGTCGAAAGCCCCTCTGTCGCATCCACCGATAGAACCAGCACCCGAGACCCACATCTCACCAGGCTGATCGCGTGCCGGCCATCAATGGCCGTGCGACCCAGTACCTCGACCGCCTCGACCGGCAATCGACCGCCACTGGAACGTCGACGACGACGCAGGCCGATCGACACCGCGACCAGGCCAGCACAAATCACGCCCAGCACGATCGCCGTGTTCCAGATCGACTCACTGACATGCGACGATTCAGACGAACGCGAACCCGGCTGCGACCCGCGACGCAGCGGAAGTGAACCCGACGGCGTGAGTGGGTCGATGTCCGAGACGGCCGGTTGAAGTGTCACCGAAGGGGGAACGGAAATTGCCGACGACGGCGGAACCAGAGATTCGTCGCTGGCGAGTGACGGAATGGTCAACACGGTCAGCGCGCAGGCCGAAATCGCCAGACGCCTCACCCCCCGGCGAAACGATGTATCGATCATGAGTGGATGGGATTGTGGAGAGAAATGAGAGGAGAAACGTGAGTGTGAGAGTGGAGTATTGAGACTGAGGAGTTGGGCTAGATGAGTTCGACGATGCGGACGGCCAGCTCCTTTTCAATAACCAGCAGTTCGCCTCGGGCAACCAAACGACCTTCGACCAGGATGTCGACCGGGTCGGCGGCGTGTCGATCGAGTGTCACAAGGCTGCCGGTGTCGAGTTGTGCGAGCGAATCGTCGTCGAGACGTGCCGTGCCCAACTCGATCGAAACAGGTGTCTCGACCGACGCGGAATCTTCTGTGGAAAGGGTCAGCTCGGGCATGGCGAGGCCTTTGTCGGCGACGCGGGGCAGTTATATAGGACTCCGCTTGAAACCGGTCAAGATCCAGCTCACACCGCAGCTCACACCGCAGCCCGCTCGACCAGTTTTCCGATCACATCGACCTCGCGAACCGCAGCCTCGAGATTCGTCCGAGCCAACTCGAGCACCTCTCGAACCAAACCATTCCGCCGAGACAACATGTCGCACGCTCCCTGCAATTCGGCTCGACGGCGACGGCAATCGACCACCCGACTCACGTCGACACCTCCTGCCTCGACCGCCTCCCTCTGTTCCGCGAACGTCACTCGGACCCCGTGAACCATCTCGTCCAATCGACTCGACAACACTCTCTCACATTGCCCCACACCGACCAGCTGCAACCGGCACGCATCGAGCCGACGGCGCCGTATCTGCTGGAGCAGTTCAAAGCGATTGCGTTTCACTTGAGTTGCCTGGAATCAGACTGGGCTACTGGAATCAGGCGCGACCAACCGCTGCGGCTGACTCGGGTGCTGCGACAGACCCCAGGGCTTCAGTCAGCCGGGCCATGAGTTCGAGAGTATGAGGCATCGAGTTGATTTCGGTGGGCAGTTGCCTGAGAAAGCTGTTGATATCGGCTTCATGTCGAAGTGCGGCATCGACCAGCGGATTGGATCCCGCCGGATAGGCTCCCACGCTCACCAGATCGTTGGCATCACGTCGTGCCGAAAGAACTCGCCGCAATTCCTCGGCCAATCGTTGGTGCTCGGGCGTGGTGACGTCGTTCATCGACCGGCTGATGCTGGCCAGCACATCGATCGCCGGCCAATGAGCTCGTTCGGCCAACTCGCGAGACAACACAAGATGCCCATCAAGGATCGCCCGAGCACTCTCGGCCACCGGATCACTCTCGTCATCCCCCTCGACCAGCACGGTGTAGAATCCTGTGATACTCCCTTCGGCGGTCCGGCCGCTGCGTTCCAGGAGCCTGGGCAACATGGCGAACACGCCAGCCGGATAGCCGCGTGCCACCGGATCTTCTCCAGCTGCCAACCCGATCTCTCGACTGGCCGCCGCAACTCGTGACACGCTGTCCAACAGCAACAACACGTCGCGACCCAGGTCACGAAAGTACTCGGCCACCGCCGCGCCCAGGAATGCCGCTCGCTGCCTGAGCAATGCCGACTCGTCGCCGGTCGCTGCCACGACCACGCTGCGGGCCAACCCCTCGGGCCCAAGATCCCGCTCAAGAAACTCGCGGACCTCGCGACCCCGCTCTCCAACCAACACCACCACGTTGACATCCGAAGTGCTCGATCGAGCCAATTGACCCAGCAGTGTGCTTTTGCCCAAACCGCTTCCGGCCAGAATCCCCAACCTCTGGCCACGCCCGCACGTCAACAACCCGTCGATCGTTCGGACACCGGTCACCATCGTCGATTCGATCGGAGGGCGTTCCAGCGGCGGGGTGGGAATCGAATGCAATGGCATACGATGCGGCAGATGAGCCGCCGGAAGTCCGTCGATCGGACGGCCGCGGCCGTCGATCACTCGACCCAATAACCCCTCGCCAACCCGCACCGATGGAGCCGTTCTCAACAACTGCACGTCGTCGCCTCGAGAAATCCCCGCCAGGTCGGTGTACGGCAACACCAGCGACTCGTCTCCAGAAAAACCAATCACCTCGGCATCAATCTCAGTCTCGCTCCCCGAACGGATCCGGCAGACGGCTCCAAGAGGAGCCGGAAAGTCGGCGACCACGGCGGCCTGGCCCGCGATGCGGCGAATGCGACCCGAGATCCCAAACGGGACAACCTGCCTCAGATGATCGGTGACGCCGCAACTTCGAATCATGCCGCCTCGTCCCTGTCGAGCAGTTCCGTTGCGATCCGGCCAAGCAGTGTCTCGAGCCGCGCATCAACCTGACCGTCGGTCGTTCGTACCTGGCAATCGCCCGGCTCGAGACTCGAGTCGGCCACAAACAGGTCGTCACAGAGGTCCGATAGACCCGAACTGGTCGCCAAAGCCTGGTCGCCAGTCAACAACTCCAGGTCGCCGGGATGCAACCGGACTTCAACTCGACGACTGCCGGCGGAAAGCTGTAACGCCGCAGACACCATCTCGGCAACTGACTCGGGATTCGACTCCAACTGACGTCTCAACAGCTTGCCGGCAATCGCGATCGCCAGCCGGATCGTGGTGTTCTGCCACCACTCCAATGTCGTTTCTGCCGAATCGCCCATCTGCGTGGCCGCGTTGCGGAGCACCCCAATCTGCTCGCCAATCTGCTTGTCTACCAACCGTAAAGCCCGTTCCTGGACCCGAGTCTCCATGTCGTCCTCGGCACTGTCCCAGCCGTCCTTGCGAGCCGTCTCGAAGGCCTGCTCCCGGATCGACCGAGCCTCGACACGTGCCGCTTCGAGCACGGTTTCTGCTTCGTGACCAGCATCCGATATCATCCGCTCGTGCTTCTCGCGGAGATCCTGGAATCGGTAAACCCGCCCGGCCGCATCCGCCGACGCAACCAACTCGGGCAACTCGTCCACCTTCAACAATCGGCCAGTCTCGCCGTGAGATCCCATCATCAATCAGGCCCCCTCGGCCAACCAACTCGGATCGGCAGCAGCCAGCAAACGGCGGGTGTGCTTCAGAATCTCGTGTTGCGATCGCTTGATGTCGCCCAGCCGGACCGGGTCCTGCTGCTCGATCTGACGTGCCAGTTCCATGCGAGCCAGTGGAGTCAACCGGTTGAGAACGGCACGACGGATCTCGATGTCCGAACCCGACAGGGCCTGGCGGAATGGGTGAGGTCCGACCAGGTCGTACACCGCACGAATGATCGAAGATTCCACGCCGATCAGGTCGTCGAATCGAGCCAGGATCCCCTCGACAGCCTGCAACAAAGCCAACTCGCTGTTGGACCACCCGCCAGTCGGTGCCGTCGATCGCGTCTCGTGACGTGCCAACGTGTCATGCAACAGCCGCGATTCCGCGTCCCGCCACCGGTCCTTCAGCGTTTCGGCCAAATCGACCAGCACGTCCTCGTGCACCTCGACACCGCCAGACAACCGAGACTCCAAGTCCGCTCGCAACTCGGCCGATAAACAACTCAAAACCTCAACACCAAAACCCTCGGGCAATTCCGAAACGATCACCGCGGCGACCTGGGGATGCTCGTCAGTCAACCAACCGGCCAGCAGCGACGGCTGGGCGTTGGTCAGAAACGCCAACCGACCGCCGGCTTCGGCTGCCACAACTTCAGCTGCCTCGCCGACCACGTCGCCCGACGTCTCGATCGCATCCGGCAACGAATCCGACGACTCGTCGTCTGCCAACTCGTCGACAGCCGAATGTTCGGTTTCGGTGTAGATGGACTCCGACAGGTCCTCACCCACCTCCATCCGCTCCGACATGTCATCGACCCACGCCGGAACAATCTCATCACCAGGTAGCCTCGCAGGCACATCAGCTCGCCGTCGCAGCAACGTGACGATCAGCACCAGCCCGACCAGGCTCGAGCCGACCAGCAACGGCATTAACCACGCCGGGATCGAAATCTCTTGCGGTTCACTGCTCGCCGTATCGACGGACGACACATCGGGCTGCTGACCGCGTTGAACCGTTTTTTCGTCAGGTGCCGGCCGAGACGAGACTGGCAATGAGGAATTGGTTAGAGCCGACTGGTCGAAAATGACCACGTCGTCGGACACCAGATCGGGGACTCCGCCGGCGACAACCTGCCTGAGCGTTTCGATCTGGTCGTCAGTCAACTGAATTCCCGGCCGCGGCTTGATGCCGATGGTCGCTGTGACGCGGTGCCGCTGAGAACCAAAACTGTGTCGAGCACGCGAGCGGGCCAGCAAAACCTGCACCTCGGCAATCTCGGGCACTGCCGTCAACAACTGCCGGATCTCCTTACGCAATGCGATTTCTCGAGCCTGCTCGTGCTGAGCCGCTGTCGAGAACGCCCCCAGGCGACTCATCTGGTCTTCCCATCGAGCCGTCCAGGTGTCCTCGGGCGCCGCAGTTCGTTCCAGCGTCGCCAACGTCCGCTCGACCTGACTCGCTCGCACCCGCAAACTGTCGCCCTCGAATCGGTATCCATCCAGCCCCGCAGCGTCCAACGCTCCAGCAATCGCTCGCGGATCCCGGGCAACAGATCGCTCGGAATCCGACCCGTCGGCCGGTCCAGACACGCGCAGAGTGATCCACGGATCCGAATCATCGGCGGGCAACGAGGTCCAGGCCCAGCCGCCTATGACCGCCAACAGAGCCAATACCACCACGATCGTCCAATGCCCCGTCGTCAAACCCTGTACCCGTCGGCTGAGACCGTATGAAGCCGGGTCGAGACGATCGGTGTCCATTTGACATCCACGCCGAACCACCCGCTACGGGTTCCGCGCTGCGGACCGAAGCCGGTGACCGAGTCTGTGAGTGGTGCGAAGGGGAGAGCCGGTAGAGAGTGAGGCAAGGCGGGAGTGATAGCCCGTTGCTCTGGCCACTGTCAACCCGGGTTCCAATCCCCTCAACGCGACGGAAACAGCTTCTGCAACGATGGTGTCACCTTCGGTTACTTCAGCGATTTCACATACTCCACCAATCGCGGCACCCCACTCTTCTCCACAATCGTCTGCTTGGACTCCGCAACCGCCGCCCCCACCTTCTCGATCTTCGCACTGCCCTCGGCGGGCTTCTCGTAAGCGGGCTTCTCGTAAGCGGGCTTCTTCGAAACCGCTCGCGTCTTCGGGACGCACTTCTCGGCAGGGCGAGCACAGTCGCCGTCTCGGACCCGGACCACGTCGATCCGACACGCATCCAACGCCTGACGCACTTCGCGACGGACAGACTTGTCGCAGTCGCCCAACGCCACCTTCAACGCGGCAACCACTTCCGGGACCGCACAGTCGGGATGCTGGCCAATCTGGTCACCAATCTCGTCGGCCGCCTTGGCTCGCACCGATTCGTCGGCATCGTTGAGTGCATAAATGAAGGCGACCAGGATTTCCGGGTTTTGAGAACAATCGTGGCTATCGCCCAGACGATGGATCGCAACACGTCGGTCATGAGCGTAACAACTCGTCTGTGACCGGAAAATCAATCGGGCAATCGAAACAGTCGCTTTCCGCCGAGCCACCGCAGCAACCACCGCAGCAACCTCCTCGGACGTCTCACACTCGGCAATCGGCTTGGGAGGCTTGGCACATTCGCGAGAACCCGTGGGCAATGGCCGGGCCGTCTGGCGCTGGTATGTGTGCAACGTCGGCTCGCACGGCTGCTTGATCACTTCACGCAATCGCTTCTTCGTGTCGCAATCCGAAACCGACTTCGATGTCGGCTCGCACTCGGCCACCGCCGATTTCTCGGCACGACGAAGACCCAGACGATCCAATACGCTCGCATTGAAACTGTCGAACAGGCCTGCCTGAGTCGTCGAGAACCCGATCACAACCAGAACCAGCGGCAGTACAATCGCTTGGAGTTTCATCGAACTACCCTCTCCCAATCACCAGTTTCCGCCCGAGTCTCCTGCTGATCGGAAACCCGGCTCCAACAAACACCGAACTACCGCGTAGCAGGATCGGTCTGGTTCGAGTTATCGGTCCAAAGCGGACAACCGCTTGAAAGCCCACAGCCGGAACACCGGTTGTAACGGTTATTCCAATGACAACAGGTACTGCCCGTACCCGTTCCCGGCCATCGGTTCGGCGAGTCGTCTGAGCTGCTCCGAGTCGATCCACCCCATCCGCCAGGCAATCTCCTCGATACACGCAATCTTCAACCCCTGCCGCGATTCGAGCATGCTGACAAACATCCCGGCCTCGAGCAAAGTCTCGTGCGTCCCGGTGTCCAGCCACGCGGTGCCACGTCCGAGAACTTCGACCTGCAGTTCGCCGCGTTCCAGGTACACCCGGTTGACGTCGGTGATCTCCAGTTCGCCACGCTCCGAAGGTTGCAACTGCCGGGCGATCTCGACCACCTGCTCGTCGTAGAAATACAATCCGGTCACGGCATAGTTCGACCGAGGCTGTTCGGGCTTTTCTTCGATACTCGTCGCCCGTCCCGAATCGTCCAACGTGACGACTCCGTATCGCTTCGGGTCTCGAACGTGATAGGCAAAGACACTCGCCCCATCACCACGATCGGCCGCACTCTGCAGATTCCTGCCAAGGTTCTGGCCGTAAAAAATGTTGTCCCCCAACACCAGGCAACTCGGACCACCCGCCAGAAACTGCTCTCCAATCAAAAACGCCTCGGCCAAACCCCGTGGCTGAGCCTGCTCGGCGTAGGTCATCTCGATCCCCCACTGACTTCCGTCACCCAGCAGGGTCTCGAAGCGAGGCAAGTCCTCGGGCGTGCTGATCACCAACACCTCCCGGAGCCCGGCCAGCATCAGAGTCGCCAACGGGTAGTAGATCATCGGCTTGTCATAGACCGGCAGCAGCTGCTTGCTGACGACTCGAGTCGCCGGAAACAGCCTCGACCCGGCCCCACCGGCCAGGATGATCCCCTTGCGCACGACCGGTTCATTCATGACCCATCCTCCTCGCTCGCCCGTCTACCATAGTACTCGCGATACCACTCCACGAACCGACTCACACCATCCTCGATCGAAGTGCTCGGCCGGAACCCCGTGTCTCGCTCCAGGTCGTCAATGTCCGCATGAGTCTCTGGCACGTCGCCCGGCTGCATCGGCATCATGTTCTTCAACGCCTTCACACCCAGGCAACTCTCGATCGTCTCGATCATGTACATCAACTCGACCGGCTCGTTGTTGCCGATGTTGTAGACGCGGTACGGAGCACTCGAACCGGCTGGGTCTGGGGCCGCAGCATCCCACGCCGCATCAGCAGCCGCCGGTCGATCCAGCACGCGGATCACTCCCTCGACAATGTCGTCGATATAAGTGAAGTCGCGACGCATCTGACCGTTGTTGAACACGTTGATCGGACGCCCGGCCAGGATCGCTTCGGTGAACAGGTACAACGCCATGTCCGGTCGACCCCACGGACCGTAAACCGTGAAAAACCTCAACCCCGTCGTCGGCAAGCCGTACAGATGGCTGTAGGTATGAGCCATCAGTTCGTTGGCCTTCTTCGTCGCCGCGTAAAGACTGATCGGGTGGTCGACGTTGTCATGCACTGAGAAGGGAACCGAACGGTTGGAACCGTACACCGAACTCGACGACGCGTACGCCAGGTGCTCGATGCCGTTGTGACGACATCCCTCCAACACGTTGACAAACCCGACCAGGTTGCTGTCGACGTAGGCATGAGGATTTTCGATCGAATACCTGACACCGGCCTGAGCCGCCAGGTGGACCACTCGTTCGGCTCCCGACTCGCCAAACACCCTCTCCATCGCCGTGCGATCGGCCACATCCATGCGATGAAAACAAAACCCCTCACGCGACTCGAGACGACTCAGACGGTCTTCCTTCAACCGGACGTCGTAATAAGCGTTGAGATTGTCGACCCCGACCACCTCGTCACCTCGATCCAACAACCGACCTGCCAGGTGGCTGCCAATGAAACCGGCCGCCCCGGTTACCAGCACGCGACTCATGACTCGACCTCCGCTCCAGCATCAGACGCCTCGGCCGATTCGCGGAACGACTCGATCGTACGCCCCAACCCCGTCTCCAGGTCGGTCGTCGGCTCCCAGTTCAACCATCCCACCGCACGCGTGATGTCCGGGCAACGCCGCTTCGGATCGTCCTCGGGCAACTCCACATGCACGATCTGAGAATCCGAACCCGTCAGCCTGATGATCGTCTCGGCCGTCTCGCCAATCGTCACCTCCGACGGATTTCCCAAATTGACCGGCCCGATCTCTTCGCAATCCATCATCCGTATCAGCCCGTCGACCAGGTCGTCGACGTAGCAGAAGGATCGAGTCTGAGACCCGTCGCCGTAGAGAGTCAGTGGTTCGCCCGCCAACGCCTGGCGGATGAAGTTCGAAACGACTCGACCGTCGTGAGGATCCATCCGCGGCCCGTAGGTGTTGAAGATCCTCACAATGCGAATCTCCAGACCGTGCTCGACGTGATAGTTCATGCACAACGACTCGGCCACTCGCTTCCCCTCGTCGTAGCAACTGCGAGGACCCAGTGGATTCACGTGGCCCCAGTAGTCCTCGGTCTGAGGATGCACCTGGGGGTCTCCATAAATCTCGGATGTCGACGTGTGCAGCAATCGAGCCTGGCAGCGTTTGGCCAGGCCCAACACGTTGACCATGCCGACCGTCGACGTCTTGATCGTCTTGATCGGGTTGAACTGGTAAGCCACCGGCGACGCCGGACAGGCCAGGTTGTAGACCTGCTCGGCGTCCACGTACAACGGCTGCACGATGTCGTGGCGGACCAGGTTGAACCTTGGATGATCGATCAAACCGGCAATGTTCGCCTCGTGACCGGTGAAGAAGTTGTCGACGCAGGTCACGTCGTCACCTCGCTCGATCAACCGGTCACAAAGATGGCTGCCCAGGAATCCGGCGCCACCGGTGACGAGAATCGCGGCCATCGTGCGGGTGTCTCTCGAAACGACAACAGGACGAGACAAAACGAGTGAAATGCGACTGTAGGGCAAAGTCCACTGGCGAGGCAATACGCAACACGACGCTAGTCCGGACTCTCGAATTACACACCCCGGCACCGAATCGACGCATCACCCCACATCACCCCGCATCACCCCGCACCGCTCCGCTACGCCGTCTTCTCGACCAACCAGTCGACCGTCTGTCCGAGCCCGTCTCGCAATGTCACCTCGGGAACCCAATCCAGCAGCTCGGCCGCCGCCTTGGGATCCAGCAGGCTGTGGCGGATGTCGCCAGCCCGAGACGGCTCGTGTCGAGCCGGCTCGAAGGCGTCTCGACCCAACCGCTCGGCAACCAGTCCCCCCAGCACACTCGCCAAGCGGTTGATGTCGATCGCTTCGCCCGAGCAGACATTGATCGCCGTGCACTCGCCCGGCCGGGCCCTCTCCAACGCGGCCAGGTTGGCCCGAGCGACGTCGCCGACGTAGACAAAATCCCTGGTCTGCAGCCCATCGCCGAAGATTTCCAGAGTCGCTCCGGCCTCGAGATCTCGACAAAAGGCAGCCACGACGCCCGCTTCGCCTTCGACACTCTGTCGAGGCCCGTACACGTTGCTGTACCGCAACGCGACCGCAGCCAGTCCCAACTCAGAAGCTGCCCACGCCAGGTACCGCTCGCCCATCCACTTCCCGATCCCGTAGGGCGAAACCGGAGTCGCTGCTGTCGATTCGTCGGCCGCCTCGGGCGTCTCGCCATACAACGCACCGCCCGATGATGCGAACACAAGACTTCGAGCACCCACGCGAACCGATTCGGTGATCACGTTCAATGTGCCCACGATGTTGATCTCGGCGTCGAGAGCCGGGTCGTCAACCGAGCGGCCGACCGAGACCTGGGCCGCGTGATGACAGACCGCTTCGGGTTGCGATGCGTCAAACGCCGCGGCCAATGCCCGCCCGTCCCGGATGTCCGCCTCGAAGAACGACACACGCTCGGGCTCCGAGATATTCTCCAACCGACCGCTCGACAGATCGTCAACAACATGAGCCTCGTGACCGGCGGCCAGAAGAGCGTCGACAATGTGACTGCCGATGAAGCCGGCTCCGCCTGTCACAAGCACTCGCATCCATCGTCCCCTCTCTCACCGTGCCAATACCCTGCACGCAACATAGCAGCCTGTTGAAGGACCCGCAGCAGATCGGTAGGCTGGCCAGCCCAGACGCCGTGGCAAGGAGGAACCCGAGGCGTCATAGCAAGGATGCCGATGACCGCAAAACGAGTGTTCCTGGACTGGGACCGACCCGCACTGACCGCAGTCGTCGACTGGCTCGATCAACAACACACCAGCCACGGTGTGCTCGACCTCTCGAATCAACTACTGGTGCTGCCCGGAGCCCGAGCCGGTCGCCGACTGCTCGAATTGCTCGTCGATCACGCCGCCAACTCATCCCATCGGCTCGTACCACCCAAAACACTCACCGTCGGATCGCTCCCCGAACAACTCTATGTCTCGAAACAACCCTTCGCCGAAGACCTCGTCCAACGTTGTGCCTGGGTCGAAGCACTCTCGCAACTTGCCGCCGAAGACCTGATCGAGGTCTGCAGCCAACGACCCGATGACGACGATCCCCGAGGATGGATCGAACTGGCCGTCCTGCTCAGACGGCAACACCGCGAACTGGCCGGCGACGGTCTCGACTTCGACAACGTCGCCGACTGCGACATGCTCGACTCGATTCCCCGTGAACGACGACGCTGGCAGGTCCTTCACGAAATCCAGAACCGCTATCTCCGCAACCTCGAACAACTCGGACTGTGGGACAAACAAACCGCCCGGCTCAAAGCCATCGAGTTCGGCGAATGCCACGCTAGCCACAACATCGTCCTGGTCGGCACCGTCGACATCAATCGCACGATGCGACGCATGCTCGAGGTCGATGACGTTGCCGATCGAGTCACATCACTCGTCCACGCTCCACAACAACTCGAAGATCACTTCGACTCGCTCGGTTGCCTGGTGCCCGATGCCTGGAAACAACCCGCCGTGCCGATCGAAGACCACTCGGTACAAGTGGTTGATCGACCCGACGACCAGGCAGCCGCCGTCGCCGCCTGGCTGACACAACTGCCCGGACCGCTTCGAGCCGACGACATCACTCTCGGGATCGCCGACGAATCACTGGTTCCCGTCGTTGCACGGCAACTGGCCGATTGCCACGTCGATACCCGCTGGGTCCACGAAGCCGCCTTGTCCGATACCTCGACCTGGCGATTGCTCGAAATCGTCTCAGATTGCCTCGCCAGCCTCGACGTCGATAACTCCGAAACGAAAGACGACTCGGACAATACGCCACTCGTTACCGTCGCCTACGAACCCCTGGCAGCACTCTGGCGACACCCCGATTTCGACGCCTGGCTCCATGCCCAACTCGAACCCGATGCGACTCCCAACCCAGACCCAGACCCAGACCCAGACCCAGACCCAGACCGCGACGCAGTCATTGCACTCGACACCTACCGAACCCATCACCTCGCCGCACGGCTCGAACTGCCCGCGAGACTCGATGACAACAACAACGACAGCACCGTGCTCGAGATGTCGCTCTTGCATCTGCGACGCCTGCTCGAACCACTGTTCGCCAACGACCCAACGGACCGACTGAAGCCGCTGCCCGATTGGTCGGGGCCGCTGTCCGAGTTCCTGGGCAACATCTACTCGGGCCGACTCGCCGATCGAGACGATCGCGACGGACATGTCCTGCTGTCCGCTTCGCGGCACATCCAGCAGGGACTTGGCCTGATGGCTCAGGTCCCCGCCAGGATGGCGTTGGCTGTCGACGCCATCGATGCCATCCGCCTGGCTCTCGAAACGGCCGCCAGCTCGACCATCGCAGCCCGATCCGAAGCCGATGCGATCGAAATGGTCGGCTGGCTCGAATTGCCGCTCGACGACGCACCGATCCTGGCCGTCGTCGGAGTCAACGAGGGCCACGTCCCCGCTTCTGCCACCTCCGACCTGTTTCTCCCCGATCGACTCAGACAACGCCTCGGCATCCTCGACAACACCCGTCGGATCGCTCGCGACTCGTACGCCATCTCGGCCTTGTCCGCCAAACAGGAACACCTTCTGCTCGTCGGCGGACGTCGCAACGACAACGGCGACCCACTGCGACCCAGCCGACTGCTGCTCGCCGCCAACGACGGCCGGCAGCCCGCTCGTGTCCTCAAGCTACTCGATCAGCCGCCCGATACACCCGCCGCCCGACTGCCAGGTACTTTCGCGTCCGGACCGGTCGATTCCGAATTCCGCGTGCCTGCACCCACGACCAATAGACTCAATCGAGTCGGTGTCACCGCCTTCGGCGATTACCTCAAATGCCCCTACCGCTTCTATCTTAAACACGTCCTGAAACTGAGACCCGTCGACGACCAGACCAATGAACTCAATGCACTCACCTTCGGCAACCTCGCTCACGATGCACTCGACGACTTCGGCCGATCCGATTTGGCCGACTCGACCAACCTCGACGACGTCTGCGAATTCCTGAAACAGGCCGCATGGCGGTGGGCCGGACGACGACACGGCCGACATCGACCGGCTGCCGTAGACGTCCAGGTCGTCCAACTCCACGAACGACTCGAAGCCTTCGCCCGCTGGCACGTCGCTGCCGTCTCCGAAGGCTGGCGGATCGCCTTCACCGAAGAATCGATCGGCGAAGGACAGGTCGTACTCGACACGCCCGCCGGAACACTCTCGGTCATCGGTCGAATCGACCGGATCGATCAGCACCAAGAGACCGGTCAATGGAGAGTGATCGACTACAAGACCGGTAACGAGGCCAAGCCGCCCGAAAAAGTCCATCGCAGTGGGACCAAGAACGACCGGAAATGGATCAATCTGCAGCTGCCGCTGTACCGGCGGTTGGTCAAAGACGCACTCGAGGTCGACGGCGATGTCGAACTCGGGTTCCTGGTACTCCCCAGCACACTCGATGACACCCGATTCCTGGCCGCAGAATGGTCCGACGAAGAACTCGCCGACGCCGATTCCACGATCGCTCGAGTGGCCGAATCGATCGTTCGCGGCGAATTCGACAAGTTCACCGAACCACCGCCCAGTTTTTCCGACGACTGGGCCGGTATCTGCCAAGACAACCTGCCGGACCTGCCGCGTCACGAGCACTGGAGTCGGCCATGAACGGAATCGCCATCGACGAACGACGGCTGATCCGAGCCTCGGCCGGGACCGGCAAGACTTACCAACTGACCAATCGCTACATTTCCAGGCTGCTGCTCGGTGTCTCGCCAGCAGAAATCCTCGCCGTCACATTCACCCGCAACGCCGCCGCCGAAATCCTCGACCGAGTCCTCGTCCGACTCGCCGCAGCCGCCGACAACGATCAGGCCGCCCTGGAACTGGGCGACGCCATCGGCTCGGACAACCTCGACAGCTCGCACTGCCGAGACGTCCTCGCCGGCATCGTCGACACCCTGCAACAGCTCCGAGTCAGTACGCTCGACAGCTACTTCAGCCAGGTCGCCACCAGCTTCTCGCTCGAACTCGGACTCCCCACACCCTGGCAGATTCTCGACGACCACCAGGCCCGAGGACTCAAACGAGAAGCCGTCAGTCGACTGGTCCACAGTGGCTCGAATACAACCCTGCAACGGCTGGTCAACCTGATGACCAGCTCGGATTCCGCCCGCTCGATCGAAGACTCGATGATTCGCATCGTCTCGAAACTCCACGGCGTCTACTGCGAAACCCAGCCCGACGCCTGGAAATGGCTCACACCACCACCACGCTCCACCAACGACCAGATCGAAGCCGCCGTCGCTCGACTGGCTGACGCCGATTGGCCCGATGGCAAACGATGGGATTCGGCTCGCGACGAAACCGTCGAACTCGTCAGCCGCCGCGATTGGCAACGGCTTGTCAGCGTCGGAATCGGCAAGAAGATCGCCGCGGATGACCTGACTTTCTACGGCAAAGAGATCCCCGCAACAGTCGTCGATGCGTTCGAATCCGCCTTCGGCCTGCTGCGAACCGACACCTCCAACGATCTCGCCGATCAAACCGCCGCGACATTCGAAATCCTCGAAATGTTCGATGCCCAGTACAGCGAACTGAAACGACAACGACGGTACGTCGAATTCGACGACATCACCCGAGTGCTCGCCGATGCCAGCCTCGGCAGCCAGGCCGCTCGACTCGCTCACCGGCTCAATGCCACCGTCGATCACCTGCTGCTCGACGAATTCCAGGACACCTCGTCCCAACAATGGCAAGTCCTGGAACCGCTCGCTCAGGACATCACCCAAGGATCCCAACAACGGTCTTTCTTCTGTGTCGGTGACGAGAAACAGGCGATCTATGGGTGGCGAGGCGGAGTGGCCGGCATCTTCAGCACGCTCGAAGATCGACTCGACGGCATCACCCCCGATGACCTCAAGATCAGCTATCGCTCGGCCACACCCGTGATCGAAACGATCAACGACGCCTTCACCAAGGCCAGTGGGCACAACGACCTCGAAGACCTCCAGCAAGCGGTCCTGGATTGGACCTCACGCTACGTCGTTCACGAAGCTCACCACCTCGACCGGCCGGGTTACACCTGCCTCAGAACCCTGCCGGGCAACAAGCGAGAAGGCACCAGGGATCTGGACTTCGACCTGATCGCCGAGATCATCGGCGAATCGCCCCAACATGGCATCGGGATCCTGGTGCGACAGAACAAGACGGTTGGCGAGATCGTCACCCAGCTCAGACGCCGGGGTGTGGCCGCCAGCCAGGAAGGCGGTTTCCCGCTGACCGATTCGGCACCCGTCCTCGTCCTGCTCGCTCTCGCTCGCCTGGCCGACCACCCCGCCGATTCCCTCGCAGCCTTTCACGTCGCCAACTCACCACTCGCCCCACACCTCGAACTCGATCCCAACTCGAGCCCTGGCGACTTTGCCCGAATCTCCCAATCGTTGCGCAACGAACTGTGCAATCGAGGCTACGGACATGTGCTGGGCCGATACGCCCGCCTGCTCGCTCCGGCTGCCAATCTCGACGAACGCTATCGACTGGCTCAGTTCATCCGCCTCGCCACCCGCTACGACCTGCAAGCCACCCTGAGACCCTCCGACTTCGACCGCTTCGTCCGGCACGAACGCTTCGCAGACCCCTCGACGGATTCCGTCCGCGTGATGACGGTCCACCAGGCCAAGGGACTGGAATTCGACGTGGTCATCCTGCCCGAACTCGATTCCAAGTTCGCCGGCCGAACCGACCTGCTGGCCGTCCAACGACCCGACCCGACCGCGCCGCCGGATCGCGTGCTACGGACACGCGACAAGACGATCCGAACCGCCCTCGACAAGGACATCCAGGCCGTCTACCAGGCCGATCGAAACCGAAATGCCACCGAAGCTCTCTGCGTGATGTATGTCGCCATGACCCGGGCCCGCTACGCACTGCACATGCTGATTCCCGCGTCGACGAAAAAAGAAACCAAAGACAACACGCTCCCGGTCACCGCCGCCGGACTGCTCCAAGCCGCACTCTGTGGCGGCGAACCGGTCGAAGCCGGCAAAGTCCTCGCCGAACGCGGTGACCCCAAATGGCACACCCACTGTCATCTCGAAACGACTCCACCACCCGACTATATCCCGCTCGACTTGACACTCGAACCCATCACTGATGGCCGACGACGTGGCCGAGGACGACGGGCACCCTCGGGCCTCGAAGGACACACACATACCGATGTCGCCGCGATCTTCGAAACCACGTCCAACGCCAACAGGCAACACGGCACACTCGTCCACGCCTGGCTCGAAGCGATCACCTGGGCCGACCAGGTTCCCGGTGACGAACGTCTCCAAGACATCAGCCGACGCGAACAGATTCACGTCGATGACCTCGAACAACGCATCGCCGGACTTCGAACCCATCTCGCCAAACCGGAAATCCTCGCACTGTTCTCCGAAGCCTCGTACCACGACCCCGATTGGCTGCCGTTCGACAAACTGACAGTCGAAGCCGACCAGTGCGAAATCGAAGTCCACAACGAATACCCGTTTGCGATCGATTGGGAAGACGGCCTGCTGCACGGGACCATCGATCGACTCGTGCTGCTCAGACACGACGGCCAGGTCGTCGCAGCCGACACGATCGATTTCAAGACCGATCATCTCGAAGACCAAGCCGAAATGGATGCCAAGGTCGAATTCTACCGCGGCCAACTCGAAGCCTACCGCGATGCCGTCGCAACTCTGTTCCGACTCGACAACAACCAGATCGCCACAAGATTGGCCTTCCTCGGACCCGGACGCGTCGTCGACGTGTGACCTACTTCACCCGAAACAGCTGCACTCCCACATACCCGCCAACCCGACGCTGATCCCGCTCGATCACACCCTGCAATCGACGACCCCAATTGTCGATCTGCTCGCGAGTCCTCTCCGACTGGCCTTCCCTCGGCAACAGAAACTTCCGTTGAAATTCGTCCTCACCAAGCACACCCATCTCACGCAGTCGACCAAACAACTCGGGCGTCACGAACTCCGTGTACCCATACGTCGTCCGGTAACGCAGGATCTCCTGCCAATTGACCAGCACCCACCCGACATCGTGCTCAACAAGCCGCTCGCGAATCACCTTCACATCAGCCAGCCCGCCCCGCCCGTCTCCACACCACTCCTCCAACAACGATCGATCGAACACCGTGTTGTAATGCACCGGGAACCGGGCATCGAAGACCTGGGCCTCGCCCACGCACAACACGTGCTGCCTCACTCCGGCCTGCTCGTCCAGCCATTCGTTAACCGCTCCGACAGCCGGAGCCGTCGTCGCGGCCGCCTTGCGAGCCATGTCCAGATCGCCCAGGAACGCGTTGTAGCCAATCACCGACCGCGGACTGGTGACCGTCACCACCGCGATGTTGTAGGCCAGCCCCAACACGACCACCACAGCACACGGACGCCACCACGCCGGCCGATGGCACCACGTCAGCCCGATGCCCGCCAACAACGACACCACAGGCAGTATCGGCACCCAGAACCGATCCAGCCGATGAGTCAAACCCCACCAGCTCAGGAACAACCACGCCACCAATAACCACAGACAGGCAATCTGGCGACGACGCAAACTGACCAGTACCGCCAACGGAGCCAACCCGAACACCAATGGACTCTGCCAGTCGTTGCGACTCACAACATCCAGCAACCCGCCAGCCAGGCTCGATGGCGAGTAGTCGGAGGACGAATGAGCCGCTCGCCACTTGATGTTGTCCGGCTCACCCCAATCCTCGCCGCCAAACAGCGTGTACCCCAACGGATAGACCGGGTTGCCCGTCTCGACCAGGTTCTTCAACAACCACGGCCCGATCGTCAAGGCGACGCCCAGGCCAAACAGAGCGGCCATCCGCAATCCAGCCCGATTCGCTTCGGTTCGCTTCTCGAGCGGCCAAGCTCCTCTGGCGACGACGATCGACGCAACCAGGGCCACCGACGCGGGAATCACCACCTGCACCAATCCGGTGTACTTGCACGCCATCCCACTGCCCGCCAGCAGGCCCGCCAACAGCCAGGCACCGCCAGCCGGTTCGCTCGATCGAGTCCGCTCGACGGCCAATGACACGGCCAACAGCGTGGCCGCAAGAAAGAAACACAACCCGCCTTCGGTGTAGGCGATGATCGAGACACGAGTCGTCCAGGGGATCGTCAGGTAGATCATCGCCGCAGCTACCCCGGCACCCGTCGACCACCAGCGGCGGCCGGCGGCAAACAGCGTCAGAGCCGTCAATGGGGCAAATGCGGCCAGCAGCGACTTGCCCACCAGCGCACCCCACCACCAGTCGTCGGCCACCACCATCCCCGCCAGGCTCAGCATCTCGGTCAGGAACGGAAAGCTGGTGTAGACGTTGTGCGGCAAGCGAGTGATCCGGCCCTGCTCGAAGAACTCGCGAGGCCCCTGCAGGTGGTACTCCTTGACGTCGAAGTCGATCGAAGGCAAGGCAGCTCCGGTGAACTGAAAGAACAGGAACAGTACCGCGACGAATCCAACCAGCCACTTCACCGCGGCCGGGAACGCTCGCACCAGGTCCACCTCACCGTGACTCGGCGTCATCTGCATGCCGGCTTCTCCCGACCCGACGCCCGGCCGTGCCCTCCACCACAGCACCAGTTCCAGCACCAGCGCACACATCGGCACACCGAGCAGGAACTTCCGCTCGAGCAGGCCGGCGAGGCCGCAGGCAAGAGTCAACAGTGACAGAGCCGAGAGCCCGACGCCCATGCTCAGGACAAACCGAGTCGTACGGTCTCTCCCCATGCCCTCTGCATCAGCGAGACCACAGCGAGCGATCAGCCGGCAGACCATTCGACCCAGCCCCCAGGCCCCTGCCAGCATCCACGCCGCGGTCAACCACACCCCCAGTCTCTGCGGCAGGTACCTCCAACCCATCCGATCCTGCGGCGGATCCAGGGCGTCGAGCAGTGTCACCACAGACTGTTCCAGGAGCGTGATCCTGAGAACTTCGCTGTTGTTGGGCAGCTGGGGAGTTCCCCAGAAGAACAGCACGCAGAAGCCCACCAGCCAGCCCAGGGCGATGACCAGGTTCTTTGCGGACGATGATGTGGCCTGTGGCCGATTCAACGATTCGGTCATTTTTCGATGAGGGGGGTGCGGGGCGAGGATCATAGGAGCCGGTTGTGGCGGTGTAAACGGCGGGGGGACCCAGGAGCTTGGAAACGTCCTCGACATTCTCGTAAGGTAAACGCCCTCCCATCCGCCGCCTCACGCCACGCCGCCCACCATGTTCGCCCTTCTGGCTCAAGCCGCCTCAGCCGACACGGCCGCGCCCGCCCCCACCGGCGGTCTCCACGGACTCGACTACGTCGTTCTCGGGGTCTACCTGCTGGGTGTCCTGGGCGTCGGTGTCTACTTCTCACGGCAACAGACTCGAAGCGAAGACTACTTTGTCGGCGGGCGGAAGATGCCCTGGTTCGCCGTGGGCCTCTCGATCATGGCCTCGCTGCTCTCGACCATCTCGTACCTGGCTTCCCCGGGCGAGATGATCAAGAACGGGCCGACGATGGCCCTGGCCTGGTTGATCGTGCCCTTTGTCTTCCTGGTGGTCAGCTTCGTCTGGCTGCCCTTCCTGATGAAGCTGAAACTGACCAGCGTCTATGAATACCTCGACCGCCGCTTCGGTCGTCGGGCCGGCCAACTGGCCAGCATCCTGTTCGTGTTCGTGCTGAGGCTGTTCTGGATGGGCATGGTGGTGCTGACCGCCTCGGTCGCCGTCGCCGATATCACCTACGCCAGCGTGGTCGGGTTGGTTGGTGCTGGTCTCAGCCTGACCAACTGGACACTTCTCGTGCTGGTCTCCGTCGGCATGCTCGCGACTCTGTACACGGTGATGGGAGGCATCCAGGCGGTGATCTGGACCGACGTGGTCCAGACCGTGATCCTGATCGCCGGAGCGATCCTGACGCTGGTGATCATCATGGTCGAGACCCGGACCGGGCCCCTCGACTGGTGGACCACGATGACCGACTCGACTGCCGGAGGCCACGAGTTCCCACCGTTGTGGAGTTGGGACCTGGGCGAACGCAACGTGCTGGGCTTCGCGCTGCTGCACAGCGGGTTCTGGTACCTCTGCACCTTCCTGGGCGACCAGGTGGCCATGCAGAGGTACTTCACGCTGGACTCGCTCCGCTCGGCCGTCCGCGCCAACCTCGTGAACTTCAGCTGCGACCTGGCGATCATGATCCTCCTGGCGCTGTGCGGCATGGCCCTGCTGACCTACTACACGCTGAACCCCGCCGAGATCGTCGCCGGGATCAGCGATCCGCAACAGGACCAGGTGGCCGACCGGATCTTTCCTCATTTCATCGGCCATCACCTTCCCGTCGGAGCGGCCGGGCTGCTCGTGGCAGCCCTGTTCGCGGCCGCGATGTCGAGCCTCGATTCGGGCATCAACTCGGTCGCCACCGTGCTGACCGTCGACTTCATCCGCAAGAAGCACCCCGACATCACCGACGAGCGAGAATTGACTCTGGCCCGCCGGATGTCGGTGGCGATCGGATTCGGCTGCACGGCGCTGGCCATCGGGCTGATGTTCCTGCCCAAGGACCTGAACATCATCGACGCCAGTGCCCGTACCTTCAATTGTGCCCTGGGCCCGCTGGCCTCCATGTTCCTGGTCGGCATGTTCCTGCCCCACGTCGGAGAAAAGGCGGTCGTCATCGCCACCGCCTGCGGCACGCTGATCGCACTGGTCGTCTCCTGGTGGTCCGAACTGGTCACCGGGCTGGGGCTGGAAGGCCTCATCTCAGAAGCGCACCCCGGCACCTTCCTGATCCTGCCGCTCTCGGCCGTCGGCTCATTCCTGATCGCAGCCGTGCTCGGCTCGGTGATGCAGCCGGCCGACCTCGAGGTCACTAAGAAACTGACCTGGCGGGCGGTGGTCAAGGGAGACTACCCGGAACCCACGGACACCCTGTAGCAAGAAAACCAAGAAAGCCAGCATGGAAATCACCGACGTCAAACAGATCCTCCGAGGCCCGATGATCCCCGAGCTGAGTTGCCTGGACAGCAACCTGGCCGTCGACCACGGAGCTACTCGTGCCAACGTCCAGACGACCATCGAGCGGGGCATCGTCAACGGACGCGGTGTGCTGCTGGCGGTGGGGGCTGGAGGCGACTTTCCGATGCTGACGCTCGATGAGCGTCGAGACATCAGCCGCACGATCGTCGAAGCCGCCGACGGCCGCGTCCCGGTGCTCGTCGGAGCACAGGGCACAAATCTCGACGACATCGTCGCCATGGCCCGCTGTGCCGAAGAACTGGGGGCCTACGGAGTGCAATTCGGGCCGGGATACTACTACGAGTCGAGCGACGAGGACTGCCTGAGACTGTTCACGGCGGTGCACGAGGCGACCGAGCGGATCGCGATCATGATCTACAACACCCACTGGGAGGGCTATGACATCTCGCTGGACCAGTTGGAGAAGCTGCTCGAGTTGCCTCGCTGCGTCTCGATCAAGTGGTCCTCGCCTCACAGCGGCACTTACCTGCGCGGGATCGACCGATTCGCCGACCAGGCGGCGATGGTCGACAACCAGGGCCTGCAGGTGATGAACCACATGCTCGGCGGCACCGGCTTCATCACTCACCTGGCCACGATCTGGCCCGAGTACGACCTGGGGACCTGGGACCTGATGGAGGCGGGCGACTACGTGGCCGCCCAGGCTCGCATCGTGGCGGGCAACTGGCCCTGGCAGAGTTTCCGGGGCAAGATGTGGACACGCTCCGGAGCCGAGAGTCCGGTGGTGAAGGCGGCCCTGGAATTGTGCGGCCGACCGGGCGGACCCAGCCGACTGCCGACCCGCGAGTTGACGTCCGAGGAGCGTGGTGAGTTGCGAGGGATCCTCGAGCGGATTGGAGTGCCCGATCTGGTCTGAAGGCCGGGGTCTGACGCCGCCCACCAACAGTCTTGCTCCACCCACCACGGCCCGCAGGCGGGGCCTGACCCCAGCGGCGGGTGACACGGGGCAAGCGAGACCCTACTTCAAGCCCACGCAGTACAAATGCCCGCGGGTGCGGATCACCATCCGGCCATCGGCGATCGCCGGAGTGCCAACAATCGGCTCGCCCATATCGTTCTTCGACAGGATCTCCAGCTTGCCGGAACTCTTCAGCACCACCATGTAGCCGTTCTCACCAGCGATGTAGATCTTGCCGTCGGCATAGATCGGCGACGCGAAGTACTCACAGGTGTTGTTGATCCGCCGGGGACCCCACAGTTTCTTTCCGCCGACGATCTCGAAACCGGTCGCAATTCCGCCTCCCTTGACCAGCAGCATGCGGCCGTCGACGACCAGCGGCGAGACGATGTGGTCGATCTGCGAGGCGGCGTGCTTCCAGAGCACGTGCGTCTTGGTCACGTCGCCACGGCCTCCGGCTCGCACCGCGTGGATCGATTGATCACCAGCCTTGTCCGACGGAGTGTCGAATTTGGCTCCGGCAAAGTTCTCTTCGCTCAGAAACGCCTTGTCCAACTCGATCCCCTCAAGCACTCCGTCCTTGTTCAGGTCGCCCTTGTCGAACGTCCGCTTGAAGAACGCCTCGGGGATCTTTCGCTTGCCGACCATCGCCTGCATTTCCGCCTTGGACAACTTGCCGTCGCCGTTGCCGCCGCGCCCGACCTCTTCTCCCTTGGCATCGGCCGAGGCGAGCCACTGGTTGGCAATCCCACCGCTTTGCAGCGAGACGTAGATCGTGCCGCCGAAGGTGACCGGAGTGGTCTTGATGTTCCGCAGCAGCGTGCGGGCGTGCCACAGCCTTTTGCCTGTGTCGGGGTCATAGCCGATCAGCATTCCCGTGCCGGCCACGACAATCTCGTCGCCCTGGCTGCCCTGGCTGATGATCGGATGCGAGTAGTTCACCGCCTGGTCGCTGCGATCGTCGGTCCACAGAGTCTTGCCGGACTTGGCATCGAGAGCGTAGAAGGCGGGGTGCAGATCGTCGTCCTGGACCAACAGCACCTTGCCCTTGTGGAGCACCGGCGACATGGCCGGGCCCCAGTCGAAAACGTAGTAGGGCACCGGGATCTCGCGATGCCACTTGATCTCCCCGTCCCGCGCATCCAATGCCACCATGCCGACGTAGGCGTGGTAGAAGTAGACCCGCTTGCCGTCACTCGCCGGAGTCGTCGCTGCCAGGCTGTTCGTCTTGTGCACACGGGTCGCATCGCCCATGTCCCACTGCTTGCCCCACAGAAAACGGCCACTCTTGGCACTGTAGGCATGAAGCGCCACGTGGCCGGGGTCACCCAGAGCCGACACGAACACCCGGCCACCGGCGACGATCGGACAACCCACGCCGTCACCAATCTCGGCCGACCAGAGCAGGTTCGATTTCGGTGAAAACTCGACCGGCATCGCGGCCTTCGAATTCGCGATCCCACTGCAGTTGGGACCACGGAACTGAGGCCAATCGCCGGCCTCAACCGGGACCATCCCCAGCCAACTCAATGTCATGATCGCCGACAACACCGCAGTCTTCCCACCCATCATGATCTCTGTCTCCCGGTCTCTTACTCGTGCCTGAATCCCGTTGCCGCTCATCCTATCGACGTCCCATCCGCCATGCCACCACCGGAGCCCGATCCATCGCCCAGCCCCATCTGCCTCCTGAGCCCCGCCCAGGTGGGACGGCCCGCTTCTAATAGGCCAAGGCGTATCCGTCACGTCGCGGATCGGCGCCCGCCAATCGAGCGCCGCTCTGACGGTCGATCACCACGCCCTGGCCACCGCCGACCTGATACGAAAAGTCGCCGATGTCCTCCAAACAGTGGCCGCGTGCCGACAACTCCGCTCGAACAGACTCCGGAACCCGGTCCTCGATCTGCATCCGTGTCTCTTCCCAAACCCGGAACCGAGGTGCCTCGATCGCCGACTGTACGTCGGCTCCGAACTCGACAACGTTCAACAACATCTGCAACGTCGTCTGCAGGATGCCGAAACTGCCAGGCGTCGCGATCGAAAACCAGAAGTCCGAACCGTCCAGCACGTGCACCGGCGCCATGCAACAACTCCATCGCTTGCCCGGCTCGATCCGGTTCGGAGTCCCACACTCCGGATCCGTCTCGGTCCAGTAGACAAAGTTGTTCAGCAATACACCGGTCTCGGGGACCATTACCCCCGAACCGAAGCCGTTGCCCAATGACTGAGTGATACTGGCCACGTTGCCGTCGACGTCGACGGCGGACAGATGAGTGGTCAGGCCGTCGATCTTGCCCGGAGCCACGAAATCGCCCTCGCGGAATCCGCCCCAACGCTCACCCTCGACAACCGATGCACGGACACGATCGATCCGCTCTCGCTGAGTCGCCGCGTAGGCGTCCGATAGCAACTGGTCCAACGGCACCGGCGAAAACTTCGGGTCGCCGCACCAACGGATCCGGTCGGCAACCGACAACTTGATCGCTTCACTTAGCAAATGGATGTACTCGGTCGAGTTATGACCCAATGCCGACAGGTCGAAACCCTCGAGAATCTTCAACGTCTCGAGAATCTGCATGCCCTCGTTGTTCGGACCCGGAGTCCGAACTGTCAGGCCGCGGTAATTCACCTCGATCGGATCGACCCACTCGGGTTGGTAACCGGCCAGGTCCTCGCGAGTGATCAAGCCGCCCTGCTCCTGGGTGTAATCGGCCAGGCGATGACCCAGCTCCCCGGTGTAAAATAACTCGGGTCCCTCCTCGACCAGCCGGCTGTACGTGTCGGCCAGGTCGGTCGAAATGTGAATCTCGCCAATCCGAGGCTCCAGGCCGCCGAAGACCTTCTGGCCGACGTCGTTCAGGCGCGGGCGGGCCACACCGATGAAATGAGCGTTGGATGGATGCAACGGGAACCCGTCGCGACCGTGCCGAATGGCTGCCGCAAAGATGTCCGCCGCACCTCGAGTCCCT
>Ga0115002_10001845_pt1 | contig 28500 bp, 25 predicted proteins | sample ArcticOcean_MG_C_8_FD_89576 | JGI IMG/M metagenome (GOLD analysis project Ga0115002, IMG submission 89576) | Marine microbial communities from western Arctic Ocean - ArcticOcean_MG_CB11_86 | ecosystem: Environmental > Aquatic > Marine > Oceanic | place: Arctic Ocean: Canada Basin | collected... | reverse complement strand
GGCATTGGCGCCGGATTTGGGCACGCCAAAGCCCTCTGCGCTGGTAGATGCTGGCCATTTCTCATCCTCAGTGCACCCACAGTGCACCCAGACGAATGGGAAAGGTTCAGACTCTGAAAAATTATGCTGAGAGATCAGTAGCTTAGCATACCGAACGACCCTCACGACCTCTGGCTTCGGAGGCCAGCGCTCTATCCAACTGAGCTACGGGCGCCCAGCGCCACTCTAGCCGATACCGTACGCGCTCGCTATACGGCGACCGCGTCGCGCGTCAAGCGGCTTTGCCGTCAGGGCTACGGGTGAGCTCTATGAAGATGTCTTCGAGGTCGGATTCCTCGGTGGTTAGATCGAGGATCGTTAGGCCCGCGCTTTGCACAGCCGCGAGAACGGCGCCAATCGGCGTGTGGCTCGGCCGGTAGCGGATCAGCAGTTGGCGGTAGGGTTGGAGCTCGACGTCGAAATTGGTGAGCGCGCCCGGCAGTTGGTCGATGTCTTCGGCGAGCACAATCGTAAGGCTCTTCTGATCGAGCCGGCGGACCAACGCCGAGGTGGTGTCGCAAGCCACCACCCGACCCTGGTGGATGATCGCAATGCGGTCGCAGAGCTGCTCGGCTTCTTCAAGATAGTGGGTGGTGAGCAATACGGTCGTGCCGCCGGCTTGGAGTTCGCGCAGATAGCTCCATAACTGCCGCCTGAGCTCGACATCGACGCCAGCGGTGGGTTCGTCGAGCACCAGCACTGGCGGGGTGTGGACCATCGCCTTGGCCACGAGCAGGCGTCGGCGCATGCCGCCGGATAAGGCGCGGGCGTAGGAATCGGCCATATCGGTGAGTCCGACGGCGGCGAGTATCTCATCGGTACGGCGTTCTCGTTTGGGGACGCCGTAGTAACCGGCTTGCAGATCGAGAGCCTCGCGGGCGGTGAAAAACGGGTCGATCATCAACTCCTGCGGCACCACGCCGATACTGGCCCGGGCCTGGCGCGGCGCTTCGTCGATATCGCTGCCCCAGATCCGTGCCCGCCCGGAGCTCTTGATAACAACTCCAGCGAGAATATTGATCAAGGTCGATTTGCCGGCTCCGTTGGGACCAAGCAGGCCAAAGAAAGAACCCCTTTCTATATCTAGATCGAGAGCATCGAGCGCAGTTTTGGGCGCGCTCCCCTTGCGCCCGGCATAGACTTTCGTCAGTGCCCGAAGCTCAATGGCATTGTCGGGTGATGCGGGTGTATCGAAGGTAACGGTCATATGGATTTCGGCTGAAGATCGGCTCAATCTATCGTAGCGCCCATGGGCGCGGTTGATTGGTCCGTCGCAATCCGTATCATTCGGCTGACACTGCGGTCAACGGCGCGACGCTAAAGTTGACGCCTCAGATGAATTGGAAGCGTTATGGCAATGCCGCCAGATCGATCGAATATCCCGGGTCCCCCGGAAACCCTCGAGGTCGAGGAAAACGTCGTCACCTGCGACGGCGATGGCGGCGCGCTTGGGCACCCGCGGGTCTACCTCAATCTTGGCGCCGACCGCACGGTTGAATGTCCCTATTGCGATCGTCGGTTCGTGCTTAAGGAAGATGCGTCGCAAGCCGCGCATTAATTCGTCCATTAGATTGCTAGCCAGTAAGAAACGCCTGTTTTCTAGTCCCCTGCCTCGAAACGCTATGGCATAGTGGGGAATGCCTCCAGCCGACGTTTCCCCTGCCGCTTCCGACACTAAAAAACCCCGGGAACGCATCTACCTGATCGACGGGTCCGGCTATATTTTCCGGGCCTATCATGCGTTACCGCGCCTGACCCGCAAGGATGGAACGCCGGTCGGTGCGGTCTCTGGCTTTTGCAACATGCTGGCAAAGCTGGTCAACGATGTCGGCGATGAAGGTGGCCTCGACCACATCGCGGTAATATTTGATGCCTCCCGCGATACCTTTCGCAACGAAATCTATAGCGACTACAAAGCCAATCGACCGCCGGCGCCGGAAGATCTGGTGCCGCAATTCCCGTTTTTTCGTCAGGCCGTGCACGCTTTCAACATGCCGTGTATCGAAATGGACGGCTATGAAGCCGACGATTTGATCGCGACGTTCACCAAGCAGGCGGTGGCGAACGGCTATGATGTCGCCATCGTATCTTCTGATAAGGATTTGATGCAGCTGGTACGTGATGGCGTCATCATGCGCGATCCCATCAAGGGGCTGAAGCCAATTGGCGAAGACGAGGTCTTCGCCAAATTCGGGGTCGCGCCCGACAAAGTGATTGAGGTCCAAGCGTTGGCTGGCGATTCCGTCGACAACGTCCCCGGCGTTCCGGGGATTGGTGTCAAAACCGCGGCAGAGCTGATTAATACCTATGGCGATGTCGACAATCTGCTTGCCCATGCCGAGGAGATAAAGCAACCCAAACGCCGGGAAACGCTGATTGCCAATGCCGACAATGCACGCATGAGCCGCGAGCTTGTTATCCTCAAGGACGACGTACCGGTGGCGGAATCGGTCGACGATTTCGGTTTCCGTCAGCCCGACCCCGACACTTTGTTTCCGTTTCTTTACGAAATGGAATTCCTTCAACTCGCCGACCGCATGCGGGCCAAACTGGGCGGCGGGCCTGCGCCGGTAGCGCCACCGGCCAAACAGGTCGCGCCGGAAATTGACGGTGACGGTTATGCGACCGTGGATTCGGCCGCGGCGCTCGACGCCTGGGTGGCCGAAGCGACGGGTGCCGGTTTGGTTGCCGTGGCCGTCCATACCAGGGTACTCGGCTCTGCCTATGACGATCTGGTGGGAATTGCACTCGCGACGGCAGCCGGTCGTGCCTGCTATGTGCCGTTGGCCCATGTTTCGGCGGAGATCGAACTCGAACTCGGCGCCAAACGCGGTGACGACGGGGCGCCAACGCAACTTGATCGGGACGCTGCGTTGGCGACGCTCAAACCATTGTTCGAGGATCGCGGGGTTCTCAAGATCGGCCACGACGTTAAACATGCGGTAATAGTGCTGGCGCGGCACGCTATCGACGTCGCGCCGCTCGACGATTTGCTGGTGTTATCGCATGTGCTCGATGCCGGCCTGTACGGCCATGGCCGCGACGACCTTGCTGGCCGCTACCTCGAGCGCAATCTCACCACCTACAAAGAGGTAGTCGGTAGCGGCAAGTCGCAGGTTCCGTTCGATCAGGTAGCAGTTGAGCGGGCCTCAGCATTCGCTGCCGAGGACGCGGATGCGGTGTGGCAGATTTATTGGAAGATGAAACCGCGCTTGGCGCAGGAACATATGGTGTCGGTCTACGAAACCATGGAGCGGCCGCTGGTCAGGGTTCTTGCCGACATGGAGAGAGCGGGCATTCGGGTCGATCCGAAAATGCTACTCGAACTGTCGCGCGACTTCGCTAAGCGCGCCGCCGATCTGGAAGCCGAGATTCATGAGCTTGCCGGTCGCGAATTCAATGTCGGCTCGCCCAAACAATTGGGTGAGGTGATGTTCGACGAGATGGGGTTGCCCGGCGGCAAAAAAACCAAGACCGGCGCCTATGCGACCGGGGCTGATATCCTCGACGATCTGGCGGCGCAAGGCCACGATTTGCCCTCCCGTGTACTCGATTGGCGCCAGCTTACCAAGCTCAAGAGCACCTACAGTGATTCACTGCAGGAGCAGATCGATTCGAGCACCGGGCGCGTCCACACGACCTACGGCATGGCCGGCGCCGCGACCGGGCGGCTGGCGTCCAACGATCCCAATTTACAAAACATCCCGGTCCGCACCGAAGAGGGGCGTAAGATCCGCCGCGCGTTCGTGCCAGATAACGGCTGTGATCTGTTGTCGGCCGATTATTCGCAGATCGAGCTCAGAATCCTGGCCCATATCGCCGATATCAAGCCGCTGCTGCAGGCATTTGCCGACGGCACCGATATTCATGCGCTAACCGCTAGCCAAGTGTTCGGGATCCCGATCGAGGGCATGGACACGATGGTCCGTCGTAATGCCAAGGCCATCAATTTCGGCATCATTTATGGGATTAGCGCATTCGGGCTCGGCCGCCAGCTTGGGATTCCGCGCGGTGAGGCCGCTGACTACATCAAGGCCTATTTCGAGCGTTACCCCGGCATCCAGGACTACATGGAGTCGACAAAAACGCTCTGTCGCCAACATGGTTATGTCGAAACCCTGTTTGGCCGCCGCATCCACATTGCTGGCATTCACGACAAAAATCCGTCGCATCGCAGTTTTTCCGAGCGGGCCGCAATCAACGCGCCGATTCAGGGATCTGCTGCTGATATTCTCAAACGCGCGATGGTGCGCGTGCCCGATGCGCTTGGCGATGCCGGTCTAAGCGGGCGCATGTTGCTTACCGTGCACGACGAACTGTTGTTCGAGGTGCCCAAAAACGAGATCGATGCGACCGGAAAGCTCGCCGCCAAAGTGATGGAAGGCGTGGCCCACCTCAAGGTACCGTTGACAGTTGATGTCGGCGCCGGCGCCAATTGGGACGAGGCGCATTAGCGGCGGGACGGTCGAATCAATATGCAGCGACCGCGACTACGCCGCTTTCAACGGTCAGCAACTTGCGATCGACCTTACCCTTGACGAAGAGCCCGCCGATTTCCTTGATCGACAGCAATACATAACGCGCCTGGTAGGCGATAAACGCCGAGGCAAGCGTGCCGCCGATCACCATGATAAACGATGGCAAACTCAAGAACATAGCGTAGTTGTCGGTCGCGATGACAATCGCGCCAACGAACAGGCCAAAGCCGACCAAGACGCCGAGAAGTGTGCCTAAGGACATAACCCTGCCCTCGTTTGTTCAGTTCATGTGTTTATCTTAAGACGTACCGTTAATTACCGGTATTATATACAAAAAATCCAGTTTTTCTATTTCCGTCATGCCGCGTCCAACACGTTTGTGCGATGGTTCAATCGCTCGAGCATTTCGACGCCGACTTGGAACGAATCAAGTGCCGTGAGGTGCAGCGGCGACGACTTCCTTGCCCACATAGGGTTCGAATTGAACGAAGTTCTCGTGGAACCGTCCCACCAGATCGCGGGCCGTCGTGTCGTAGGCACCTTTATCGGCCCATGTTTCGCGTGGAGTCATGATTTCATCGGGTACATCGGGGCAGTTTTGCGGGACGTTTAGGCCGAAGCTCGAATCCTCGCGCATTCCTATCTGGGCCAGCGAGCCGGTCAAGGCTGCCTTGAGAAGCGAGCGCGTGTGGTTGATCGGCATGCGGTGGCCGACACCATAGGCACCGCTGGTCCAACCGGTGTTCACCAACCAGCATCTCGCCTTGTGCTTGCTAATCCGCTCGCCGAGCATTTTGGCATAGACGGACGGATGGCGCGGCATGAAGGGCGCGCCGAAGCACGTCGAGAAGGTTGCTTGCGGCTCGCTGCGTAATCCCTTTTCCGTACCGGCTACCTTGGCGGTGTATCCGGACAAGAAGTGGTACATCGCCTGATCCGCAGTGAGTTGGGCAATTGGCGGCAACACACCGAACGCGTCGGCGGTAAGCATCACAATGTCCTGGGGGTGGCCGGCAACGCTCGGCTCGACAACATTGGGGATGAACGATAGCGGGTAGGAGGCGCGGGTGTTTTCGGTGAGCCGTCCGTCGTCCAGGTTGAGGCGACGGGTGACATCATCCACCACCACATTTTCGAGCACGGTGCCGAACATGCGGGTGGTCGCAAAGATCTCAGGTTCCTGCTCGGGACTAAGGTTGATGACTTTGGCGTAGCAGCCACCTTCAAAGTTGAATAGGCCCTGATCGCCCCAGCCATGCTCGTCGTCGCCGACCAGACGGCGATTGGGATCCGCTGAGAGGGTGGTTTTACCCGTCCCGGACAGGCCGAAGAAAATCGCCGAGTCGCCGGCATCGCCCAGATTGACCGAACAATGCATCGGCAAGACGTCGCGTGCGGGCAACAGATAGTTAAGAATCGTGAACACCGATTTCTTGATCTCGCCGGCGTAGGACGTGCCCCCGATCAGCACGAGGCGTTCAGCGAAATTGACGAGAACAAAGACCTCGGATCTGGTTCCATCGACCTCGGGTATAGCCTTGCAGGTCGGCGCGTGCAGAATCGTGAAGCCAGGTTCAAAATTCGCGTGTTCATCGGCTTGCGGGCGAATGAACATGTTGCGCGCGAACAGACAATGCCAAGCCGACTCGGTGACAACGCGTATCGGCAGTCGATGGGCTGGGTCCGCGCCGGCCCAGCTATCGACAACGAAAAGCTCGGGGCCCTGTAAATGTTTGAGCAGGCGTGCCTTGATCGAGTTGAACTGCTCGATATTGAGCGGTTTGTTGACCTTGCCCCACCAGATATCTTGATCGCTCGACGGCTCTTTGACGATAAATTTGTCGTTGGCCGACCGACCTGTGTGTTCCCCGGTTTCGCAGGCCAGGGCACCACCGTCCGCGATAGTCCCTTCACCCCGCCGGATGGCGTGCTCGTACAATTCGCCAACCGTGAGATTCCAGTTCACCGTTCCCGCGTTGGCGATGCCGTGTTTGTCTAGCCCATAACTACTCTGTCGCGCTTGGTTTTTACCCACGAATACCTCCAGGTGAGCTTCGTCTATACAATTCGTCGACGGCATCACAATTGCGACGACGCTCTTCAGGTTTCGGTCTTGATAGGGAGGTCAGTTGGTTATCCATCCACGCGATCGCACTATGCGTCTGTCATGTATCGACATGCAGGGAAAAAGTAGGACGGTGCTTCGCCGCGCGCAACCGCAATCGATGTGACAGTCGTCACTTAGCCGTCCATTTTTAACGCCCAACGTCTAAACGCCGGTTCATAGCCATCACCGGCTTAGCCAGCTGCGCCCCCGCCATCAACCGAGATAACGTCGCCAGTCATCCACGATGCACGGCCGGACGCGAGAAACGATACGAGCTCAGAAACGTCCTCGGGTTCGCCGGCGCGCCCGAGCGGATACATTTTACCATAGGTCTTAAGGTATTTTTCGTACGCTGCCTTGGTCATGGCGCCATCGTTGAAATAAATTTCACTCCGCACCAATCCTGGGCTTATCGCGTTGACGTTGATCTGATAGGGACCCAGTTCAACTGCCAAGCCGCGCGTGAAGGCGTCAATCCCGCCTTTCGTCATACAGTAGATGAGAAATCCGGGGGCTGCCCGCCGCGAAAATTCCGAACTGAAATTTATGATCGCGCCCTTGGTCTTCTTCAGAGCGGGGACGCAAGCCAGTGACATGTTGATCGTGCCCATTAGGTTGACGTCGACCTGGTAGGCAATGGTCTGCTGCGAAATCTTGGCCAACGGCTCTCGCTTGATAACCCCGGCGCTATTGACCAGCACGTCGATCGCGCCCAAATCACGTACGATCTCGCGCACGGTAGTCCTTATCGCGGCAGGATCCGCCACGTCGCAGGGATAGGGGTGGAGGACCTCGCCGCGGCGGGGTTTGAGCCGGTCAGCCCGGCGGCCCACCACGGCGACCTTAAACCCGTCGCGCGTCAACCGGTTGGCAGCATCTCGCCCGAGCCCGGTTCCGCCACCCGTTACGACAGCCACCCTGGGGGCGCCGTTGTCTGAGCGCTTATGCGTGGGTTTTCTGGCCATGTGGTCGTTCCCTCCGTTGCTGTGCGCGCGAATCACGCACGCGCCTGGTTCGCCAGCGCAACTAGTTCGGCCCGCGCTTGAGTGGCGTCGGCGACCGGGTTTTTGAAATCAATGCGGGCGACTTCGCCGTCCAATGCGAGATCGCAGCCCTCGGGGTCGCAGCCCGTCATCCGCCACGCGCCGGCGGGCCGATCTAGCAACTTTGTCGCGTAGAGTTCGATAGCATCGGCATGATCAGCGTTCATGTGCGCGACAATGTCAGTCTCGCGTGATTGCAGGGCGTCGTGGTTGCCGGCCAATACCAAGTCAGGTGCTCCGATCCATTCGATCTTGCCGAATCCCGCCACCAGGTGCGTGCGCGTGATCTCAAGGTGGAAAAAACGGAAATCTGCGAAATCGGCATACGTTGAGGCGCTTGGGTGGCGAGCAAGAAATCGTGCGCGATCGTCCTCGGCGTCACTGGGATGGGCATTGGCGAGGACCGTAATACGCGCACCAGTGAGCCGATCTTCTAACCCGGGTGTGCCATCGATAAGCAGCGACACCCGCGGGTTGGCGACAATGTTTTTGGTGTGTTCGGCAAGATTGGAGATCAACAGCAGCGGGCTGGCATCGTATCGGCACGCGAGCAGCACCAACGATGCGTACGGCCACGCATCATCGATGTGTGATGTAGCGAGTGTGGCGGTCGGCGTAGCGCGGATCAGCCGTCGTGCAATATTGGTTGGGAGGTCGTTCACGCCTATCAATATTGCTCAATTTTCCGCGTCTCGCACGCACTCAGTCTCATACGGTATCGCTCGCGGGCCGGCGGTTGTGATGTTTGCAAAGCGCGTTAGCCGCGCGGTGGCCCAGATTCTGCTCAACTCTCGACACAATTGGACGCTATTGGTCACTGCTATTAGATCAACAGCTTGCCAACGTTCACTATGTTGATCGGCGTGAAATAGGCTAGAGTTGGCAATCCAAAGGGGGGGGCATGCCTGAGACCATTGTCCTGGTCGACGACGATCAGAACATACTGACTTCGGTATCGATTGCTTTGGAAGCCGAGGGATTTGGCGTTCGCACCTTCACCAATGGTGCTGACGCATTTCGTTCTTTTACCAATACCGGCGCAGACCTGATCGTCATCGATATCAAGATGCCCCATATGGATGGTATGGAGTTGCTAACCAGATTACGCCGGGTGACCGATGTGCCGGCCATCTTTCTCACATCGAAGGATGACGAGGTCGACGAGGTGTTGGGCCTGAAGATGGGTGCGGACGACTACATTCGCAAACCGTTCTCTCAACGCCTGCTGATCGAACGGATTCGCGCCGTATTGCGCCGCGCCAGTCTCGTCGAAGGGGGCGAGGACGAAAACCTGCCCAAGCCGATCGTTCGCGGCGAGCTCGAGCTCGATCCGGCCCGGCACAGCTGTACGTGGAAGCTTGAAGCCGTGACTTTGACCGTTACCGAGTTTCTCATTCTGCGAGCCCTCGCCAATCGGCCGGGCATCGTAAAAACGCGCAACCAGCTGATGGATGCTGCCTACGATGACCAGATCTATGTCGATGATCGTACCATCGACAGCCACATCAAACGGTTGCGCAAGAAATTCAAAGCAGTAGACAACGAGTTCTCCAGCATCGAAACGCTCTACGGCCTTGGCTACCGATATCGCGAAGTCTGACAGCGCCTCGATAGAACGCGCCGTCCTCTCGACGCTGCGGCAGATCGATACCGACCCGAGCCGATCGCCCGCCGTTCCGGCGGCAATACCGTCAACCCGCCAACGCCCGTTTGCGTCGCTGCGCTGGCGAATTCTCGCAATCAATATTCTAGCGTTTGCCGTTTTGGCGGCCGGACTGCTGTATCTCGATGAATTCCGAGCCAACCTCGTCGAAGCAAAACGAGCGGCGCTATTCACGCAAGCTGAGATGATTGCCGGGGCAATCGGCGATGGCGCGGTCACTGCCGAAGGCGATGCCGTTCCCGCTATCGCCCTCGATCAAGTCGAACTCATGCTGCCGCGCCTGGTGCGGCCGACGCGGGCCCGCGCGCGTCTGTTTGATGGGCAGGGCAAAATGCTGGCCGATAGCCAACGCCTGGCGGCAGCGGCCCGCGGCGTAGAAACTCAACCACTGCCACCGCCCGAGGATAACACCTTCCTCATTGGCCCCCTGATTCGGGCGTATGACTGGCTGATGTTGGTAACGCCAGGGAATTTGAGCCTTCCCCGCTATCGCGAGCGCGTCGAACAAAGTGCGGAGGACTATCCCGAAGTTCTGGAAGCAATTAGTGGTGCACGGGCCGCGGTCGATCGCCTCGATGATGATGGCCGGCTGATTATGAGCGTGGCTCTGCCGGTCCAACGCTTTAAGCGCATCCTTGGCGGGCTCATGTTGTCGGCTGACGGCCGTGATATCGAGGCCGGCGTCCGCGATGTGCGAATCGCCATATTGCAGGTCGTCGCGGTGGCGTTCGCCGTGACCGTTCTGTTGTCGCTTTATCTCGCCCGCACCATTGTGCTGCCAATACGCCGGCTCGCGGCGGCGGCCGATCGTGTCCGCCGTGGTTTCGGCCATCGGGTCGTAATCCCTGACTATGGCGGCCGTCACGATGAGATCGCCACATTGTCGCGCTCGCTCGTAGCAATGACCGATTCGCTCTATCAAAGAATGGAGGCGATCGAATCATTTGCCGCAGACGTTGCGCACGAGATCAAGAATCCACTCACCTCGCTGCGCAGCGCCGTCGAAACGCTCCGGCGGATCGATGATCCGGCGCTTTCCGAGAAACTGATGGAGATCATCCATCAGGACGTGGGGCGGCTTGATCGGTTGATCAGCGATATTGCCGATGCGTCTCGGCTCGACGCCGAGTTGTCGCGCGAGGCTTTCGTCGCGGTTGATCTCAGAGCCTTGATCGGGGTGCTGGCCGAGTTTGTCGAGACCACCGCGCAGGACAACGCGCCTGTGCTCAAGGTCGAGTTTGGTGATGGCGCTCCGATTTTCGTTAGCGGGATCGAAGATCGGCTGGGTCAGGTGGTGCGGAATCTGCTAAGCAATGCGATGTCGTTCGGACCACCGGGCTCATTTATTTTGGTCAGCGCGCGCGGGCGTGGCCGCGTTGCGACGCTGGTCGTCGAGGACGAAGGCCTCGGCATGCCCGAGGAGAAACGGGAGGCAATTTTTGAGCGTTTCTACTCGGCCCGCCCTGAGGGTGAGGCTTTCGGTAACCATTCGGGCCTGGGTTTGAGCATTTCACGCCAAATCATCGAAGCGCATGGCGGCACGATCCACGCCGAGAACCGCTATGACCGGGATCGCAAGATCGTGGGGGCCCGTTTCGTCGTACAGTTACCGCGCGCCAGCGATCGTGCCTAAAAGGATCATGGTTTCGTGACCCGTCAGTCGCAACGCGTCGTCTTGATTACCGGCATGTCGGGCGCCGGCCGGTCTGCTGGTTTGCGCATTCTTGAGGATCTCGGTTACGAGGCGATCGACAATCTACCGATCTCGCTTTTGGGCCGGTTATTGCTCCCGGGTGACGTGGAAAGCGTGGATGGAAAAAAACGGCCGCTGGCGATTGACGTCGACATCCGAACCCGCGGCTTCGGCGACGGCGCCTTTCGCGACCTGCTCAAACCATTGCGCGAGCGCGGCGATATCGATGTTGGGGTGGTATTTTTCGATTGCGACGACCAGGTGTTGCGTCGTCGTTTTACCGAAACCCGCCGCCGCCATCCTCTCGCCGAGGATCGCCCGCTCATGGATGGCCTTCGCCACGAACGCGAACTCCTCTCGCCGCTTCGCGACAGCGCGGATCTGTTGGTAGATACCTCGAACCTCAGCCTGCCTGCACTCCGCGATCTGTTAAGCGGAAATTTTCGCCTCGATGTCGGTTCGGAACTTACGCTGTCGGTTACCTCTTTCGCGTACCGCCGAGGCCTGCCGCGCGAAGCTGATCTTGTTTTTGACGTGCGTTTTCTCGTCAATCCCCACTACCAGGATGAGTTGCGTGCCTTAACCGGCCGCGATGCACCGGTCGCCGCCTATATTCAAAAAGACCCTGCGTTCCAACCGTTCATCGAACGAGTTTGCGAACTCGTGCGTTCGCTATTGCCCCACTACGAACGTGAGGGAAAAACCTACCTCACGATTGCGGTGGGTTGTACCGGCGGGCACCATCGATCGGTTTACGTCGCCGAACGGATCGCCGAGATGATCGCTGAGGAAGGTCGCGCAGTGACGGTTCGTCATCGCGACCTTGACGCCGAAACATCGGCGCTTGATGACGACGAGACTCAGGGGACGTTTGACGTTTAAGACTTTAACGTCCGGGTTTGGGCGGCGCCGAGCGCCGGTAGGTTTTCCGCTAGCTTAGTTCGACCACGCCGGTCAGGGTCGAATACTCAAAATGGAGTTCCTGATTGGGAAACACCATTCGATGGATGGCGCGCGCGGCCATTGCCTCCTCCGAGAAACCGGTGAGGATCAGTTTGAGCTTGCCCGGGTAGTGGGCGATATAACCAATCGCGAATAAGCCTGCGCGGTTCGTCGCCGCCGTCATCGGGTTGACGACAATGTGGTTGCGATCGAGGTTTAGTCCCCACTCGGCGACCGGTCCCAATTTCATGGCCAGGCCAAAAAAAGGGCAACAGGATGTCAGCTTCGATGCGCCGCTCGTCGCCCTCAAGCGAGGCAATGTGAACCGCATCGAGGATTCCGTTCTTTCCTTCGAGCGCCGCGAGTTGGTAAGGGGTTACCAAATCGATTGCACCGTTTTTGGCGAGTTCGCTTAATTGACGTTCGCTCTCTGGGGCCGCTCTGAATTTGGCGCGACGATGGATCATCGTAACGCGCTCGGCGACATCCGCTAGCGAAAGCGCCCAATCGACAGCTGAATCGCCCCCGCCGGCGATGACGACGCGCTTATCGGCCAGGTCCTGCACTTGCCGAACCATGTAAAACACGCTGGTGCCCTCGAATTCCTCGATCCGCTCAAGCGGCGGTCGATTGGGGCCGAAAGCGCCAACGCCCGCGGCGATGAGAATTGCCGTCGACTCGATCGTCATCTTCTTTTGAGGTGGAAGCCGTCCAACGCCCGTTGCGGTCGTTGACTGCGATTACCTGTTGGCCAAGATTGAAGGTTGGATGGAAGGGTGATATTTGCTCGATCAACCGGTCGATAAGCTCATTGGCGGCGATCTCAGGAAAGCCCGGTATGTCGTAGATCGGCTTCTCTGGGTAGAGGGCTGTGCACTGCCCACCCGGCTCATCGAGCACATCGACAACGTGGCAGCGCATGCCGAGCATGCCCAGTTCGAAAACTGAAAACAGGCCCACCGGAGCAGCGCCAATTATCGTGACGTCCGTGGTGTGAATTTGACTCATCCGGCCCCTTTCGCCCCTGACTGGTTGAGATCAGCGGCAAATCTTCATCAGGATCGCACATTTTGTTGCCGCGATGTCGGCACAGGGGATACAAACGGGCATGTCGACCATCGCCCGGCAAGCGCTATTATCGATCGAAACTTTGCTTCCGAATGTCAGTGCCACGCAATGCTTGGCGGCTGAAGTTGCAGCCCAGGCACAGCGTGGCGACGTCATCGCGTTGTCGGGCGATCTCGGATCCGGCAAAACGACATTCGCAAGATATTTCCTGAGCGCGCGAGGCGTCGAGGGGGAGGTTCCGAGCCCTACTTTCACCCTCGTGCAGATCTATAGCGTCAAGCCGGCCGCGATCTGGCATTTCGATCTCTATAGGATTTCAACTCGCGACGACGCTCTCGAACTTGGCATTGAAGAGGCGTTCGCGGATGGGATCAGCTTGATTGAGTGGCCCGACCGGCTCGAGGATTTACTTCCGTCGCATCGTCTCGATGTGGATCTGTCGTTCGTCGACAGCGACGAGGACGCTCGCAAGGCCCACCTTTCGGGAAATGATACTTGGCGCAAACGTCTTGAAGCGGCGGGGCTTGGAACCCTTGACCGAGATCGCGCGAAACTATGACGGACGCTAGGCGATCCACGGAAATCTCTGCATTTCTCGCCGAGCATAAGCTCGATGAGATTACCCTGGTACCGCTTGCCGACGATGCGTCATTCCGGAGATATTTCCGCGTTCGCGGGAGTGGCCGCCGCAGCGTTTTGATGGATGCACCGCCCGGGCGCGAGGATGTCCGACCCTTCCTTGCGATCGCCGACTGTTTGCGCGGGTTTGGTTACAGTACTCCTGAAATTCTGGCAGTGGACCCCGCGCGCGGCTTCGTCCTCCTCGAAGACCTTGGTGACGACAAGCTGTCGACCCTAGCGGCTACCGGTCAGGTACGCCGAACCCACTATGAGTTGGCGATCGACCTACTTGTCGACCTTCACGCACGCCCCGTGCAGCCGATAGCCCCTCCCTATGACGAGACTCTACTGATGGCGGAATTGGGGTTGTTCGTAGATTGGTATGTTCCCGCCGCCGCAGGGAGCGCGCTGTCCCCGGATGCAGCGAGCGCGTTCAACGATTTGTGGCAGCGTACGCTGAGCGCCTATGCAGGTTCTCGCGAGGTATTGGTGCTGCTCGATTATCACGCCGACAATTTGATGTGGCTTGAAGACCGTCGCGGGTTGGCTAAGTTGGGATTGTTGGATTTCCAGGATGCGGTGATCGGGCATCCCGCCTACGATCTCGTTTCCCTGCTCGAGGATGCGCGTCTCGACGTCGACGTTGATCTCGCCGAAGCCATGCTAAGCCGCTACATCGCTGCCACGGATCGCGATAGCGGCGCCTTTCGCACCGCCTTTGCGATCCTCGGCGCCCAGCGAAATTCCAAGATCATCGGTATCTTCACACGCTTATTGGCGCGCGATGGAAAACCCGGATATCTGGAGCTGATTCCGCGCGTTTGGCGCTATCTCGAACGCGACTTATCGCATCCCGAGCTCGATGAGCTGCGCCAGTGGTACGATCGCTATGTACCCGTGCGGCTACGCGAGACGGCGTTGGCTCCTGAGTTTGCCCGCCGTGTTCACGAATCCACGACGCGTGATCGTTCCGTATGACCGCCGATCAAACACCAAATTCGGCAATGATACTCGCGGCGGGGCTCGGGACGCGGATGCGTCCGATCAGCCTCGATATCCCGAAAGTATTGGTGCCGGTGCTGGGCCGGCCGGTAATTGACTATGCGATGGAGCGATTGGCACAGGCTGGAATAACGAACGCGGTCGTGAACGCGCATCACCACGCTGACAAACTCATTGCCCATTTGACCCATTTGGCCCCCGCGCCGGATTGCATTGCCCCGGTCGTCAACATTAGCGATGAGCGAGCCGGACTGCTCGATACCGGGGGCGGTTTCGCCAAAGCGCTACCGATCCTGGGCGCCGCGCCGTTCTACGGGATCAACGGCGACGTCATCTGGCTCGACGGCGTTTTCAACACGCTCCACCGGCTTGCCGCACGTTGGGACTCCGACAGCATGGACGCGCTGCTCCTGGTGACCCTCTGCCCACGTGCGGTGGGCTATGCCGGCCAGGGTGACTTCATGATGGACCCGAATGGGCTTCTACGCCGCCGCCAAGAGCGGGAAGTCGCACCTTATGTCTATTCGGGAATACAAATTCTTCATCCCCGGCTATTCGCTCGGTGTCCGGCCGGCCCATTCTCGCTCAACGTCCTTTACGATCGGGCTATTAGGGCTAAACGATTATATGGATTGTGTCATGACGGTCTGTGGTTGCATGTCGGCACACCCGACGGGCTGCGGGCCGCCGAAGCTACGCTTGCTGGTTTGTAATGATTCTCACCGTTCCATAGACAAACGATATGAGCGAGCGCGCCACGGTCTACAACATTCCATCGGGTGAGCCGTTTCTCGAGGCGCTTGCCCGCGGCATCCTCAATGATAACGCCACGACACCGCATGAAATAGTGGATACCAGGGTCCTGTTGCCGACCCGACGAGCTTGCCGCGCACTACGCGACGCGTTTTTGCGGGTCGCGAACGGCGCCGCGCTTATCCTCCCTCGTATGCAGGCGCTCGGGGACATCGACGACGAAGAGAATAGTGCGTTGGGCTCGAACGCCCTGGGAATAGTCACCTCGACGGCTGTGCCGTTCGCGATCGAACCTATTCAGCGCAAGCTGCTACTGACGCGTTTGGTTCTCAAATTTGATCGCGAACGGCGTGCGGCAACGGCCTCGGCGACATCGCCGATTGAACCCGGCCAAGCCGCCGATCTTGCCGACGACCTGGCAGCATTGCTGGACCAAGTCCAAACCGAGCAACAGAGTCTTGATGATATTGCGTCGCTGGCGCCTGCCGAACTGGCGATCCATTGGCAAGAGACACTCAATTTCCTCGCCATCATCACCGACCACTGGCCACAAATTCTTGCCGAGGCCAATCTGATCGACCACGCTGACCGGCGAAATCGTACGTTTGATGAACTGGTTGATTCGTGGCGACGCGATCCACCGCAGACGCCGATAATCGCCGCCGGCTCGACCGGAAGCATCCCGGCGACAGCAGAGCTTTTGGGTGTTATCGCCCGGCTGCCGCGCGGCGCCGTTATCCTTCCGGGACTTGATGCGGAATTGGATACGGCGTCGTGGGACGTCCTCGGAGCCACCCACCCGCAACACGGGATAAAACAGTTGCTTCAGCGCATCGGGGTCGCCCGCGACGAGGTGGAGGTGTGGCCGAGTGTTAAACTGGGGCAAGAGCCACTCCGGACCAAGTTGATGCGGGACGCGATGCGACCGGCTGAGCGACCGATCGCGTCAGAGGACGCGCCACATCTCAACCAGACCGCCTTTGCCGGTTTGCAATGGCTCAACCATCCGACGCCGCAAGATGAAGCCAAGACGATCGCGGTATTGATGCGCGAGACCCTGGAACACAGTGAGCGTACGGCAGCGCTGATAACTCCCGATCGCGCACTAGCTAGGCGGGTTGCCGCCGAGTTGCAGCGCTGGGGCATCGGTGTTGATGACTCGGCCGGCACGCCATTACGCGACACACCGGTTGGAACCTTCCTGCGGCTGAGTGCAGACCTCGCTGGCTCAGGCGTCATACCGATAGCGCTGCTCGCGCTGCTGAAGCATCCGCTGGCGGCAGGCGGTGCGGCCCCCGAAATGTTCCGGTACCGCGCTAGAAAGCTCGAACTCGCAATTCTCCGCGGCCCGCGCCCTGCACCTGGGTTTAACGGGCTCCGCGCCGCCCTGAAGGCGGCCGCGATGGAAGAGCTTCAGCAAGAAACTCTATCCGCCTGGCTCGACGAAATCGCCGAACAGGCGGCACCGTTCATTGCCATGGTTGCGAGTTCAGCGACATCGCTGGGCGACCTCCTGACGGCGCATGTTGGTTTTGCGGAATGGTTGGCCGGTCATGACAAAAAGCGCGGCGCTGAGTGCCTATGGAACGGTGAGTCCGGTGAAGCGGCCGCTCTGCTGATCGAGGAAATTCGCACCGCGTCCGGCGCGCTGCCCGAGATCGCTGGCGCAGCCTATCCCGGGTTGTTCGAATCGCTGATGCGGGGCCGGGTCGTTCGGCCGGCATGGGGGCGTCATCCACGGTTATCCATCCTCGGCACGTTGGAGGCTCGCCTGCAATTTGCCGATCTCGTGATACTGGGTGGTCTCAACGAAGGAACCTGGCCGCCTGATCCAATGCCAGATCCATGGCTAAGCCGGCCGATGCGCGCGGCGCTCGGGTTGTCAGCTCCGGAACGCCGGATCGGACAATCGGCGCACGATTTTGCCCAAGCGGCAGCGGCGCCCCAGGTCGTGTTGAGCCGGGCTACCAAAGTCGGCGGCACACCAACGGTGCCGGCGAGATGGCTACTCCGCCTGGCCACATTGGCCACCCGCTCTGCCGTGGCGTGGGGACCGACAATGCGCAGCGCGGGACAACAATGGGCGGCGCGGCTCGATGAGCCCAACCGAGTGGAACCAAGGCCTGCGCCCGCGGCCGCGCCGCCGCTGGCAGCGCGGCCGCGAAGAATGTCGGTAACGCGGGTCGAGACATGGATACGCGATCCGTATGCCGTCTACGCCAGGGAAATTCTTCGCCTGCGTCGGCTCGATGTGGTCGACGCAACGCCCAACGCTGCCAATCGCGGTATCGTCATCCACGCCGTGCTCGATCGATTCGTTGCGGCCTATCCCAACGCGCTTCCTGAGGACGCTCTGCAGAGATTGCTCGCGATCGGTGGCGAAGAATTCGCCCGGGCACGAATTCGGCCGGGCGTTGCAGCATTCTGGTGGGCGCGCTTTGTCCGCATCGCGCGCTGGTTTGTCGACAACGAGATGAGGCGGCGGCGGAACAACCAACCCTTGGGCTCGGAAATACGCGGCGAGTTATCTCTCAATCTCGACGGTGGTGGTTTCACACTCACCGCGATAGCGGATCGGATCGACCGGCGCGATGACGGCGCCCTCACGATAATCGATTACAAGACCGGACAAATACCACCGCCCAAGCAGGTCCATGGCGGGTGGTCGCCGCAACTGGCCCTAGAGGCAATGATTGCAGCGGCGGGTGGTTTTGATGGCGTCGATGCCGGCGCGGTCGGCGAGTTGAGTTACTGGCGATTGACGGGCGGTGAACAGGCCGGGGAGGAACGGCCGATTTCAGATAGTGTCGAGGATCTCGTGGCTGCGACGGGCACCAGACTACGCGCGCTGGTGGCCGCCTTTGACCAGGTTGAGACGCCTTACCACTCGCGCCCGCGTCCCAATCCCTCTATTGCGCCCAAATACTCCGATTATGATCACCTCGCTCGCGTTGCGGAATGGTCGGAATTTGCGCCCGAGGATACGTGGTGATGCAGGTAACCGCCGAAGCGGGACTGCCGACGCTGCTGCGCCGCACGCATCAGCAACGGGCATCCGATCCTGCGGCCTCGGTGTGGGTTGAAGCATCCGCCGGAACCGGCAAGACCCGTATTCTCACTGATCGCGTATTGCGGCTGCTCCTGGAAGGAAGCGAACCCACGCGCATTCTCTGTCTTACATTTACCAACGCCGCGGCGGCGGAAATGGCCAACCGAGTGAACGAGCGTCTCAGCAACTGGACGGTTCTCGTCAGCGACGATCTGGCGCGCGACATTGAAGCACTCACCGGAGTGCGGCCCGACGAACTCGCAATTGTACGTGCTCGCGGCTTGTTTGCCAGCGTGCTTGACGCGCCGGGAGGGCTGCGTATTCAAACCATTCATGCGTTTTGCCAGTCGTTGCTGGCGCGTTTCCCGATCGAAGCTGCCGTTTCGCCGCACTTCTCGGTGATGGAAGAGCGGAGCGCGGTCGAACTCTTCAATGCGGCGCAGGAGAAGGTGTTTGCGACGCTTGCCCGGGACGATCAGCAAGAAACGATTGATGCCCTTACAGCGGTTAGTGAGCGCGTACGCGAAAACACGTTTGCAGAGATCATGGCCGAGCTCTCACTCGAACGCGGGCGCTTGCAGAGCGCGTTTGAAGCCGCTGGCGGCCTGACCGGCCTGATTGAGGTTGTTCGGAGTCTTTTGCAACTTGATCCCAATGATACCGAGGCGGTCATCCTCGCCGCCGCCTGCGACGACGCGGGTTTCGATGCCGCGGGGCTGCGCGACGCCGGGGCCGGATTGCAGTTCGGTGGCGAAAAAGATGCGCCGCGCGGCGCCATCATCGCTGCCTGGCTCGCCGATCCCGATCATCGGCCCGCGCAGTTCGATGCCTATCTGCGATCCTATTTCAAAGAAAAAGGCCGCGGCGATCGGTTTGCCACGCTGATCCATAGCAAAGCGAGCCAGGTGGCTCCTAACGCCGAGCGTGTGCTGGCTGCAGAAGCCGAGCGACTTGGCGTGATCCGCGAGAAGATTCGGGCGGTCCAACTATTTGATGCGACCGTGGCACTAATCCGCTTGGGTGCTGCGCTGATCGATGAGTACGACGTGGCCAAACGGCGCAGCGCCAAGCTCGACTACGATGACTTAATTCTCAAAGCAAAAGCGCTCCTACAACGCGGTCGTGCGGCTGCATGGGTGCTGTACAAGCTGGATGGCGGCCTCGATCACATCCTTATCGACGAAGCGCAGGATACTAATCCCGATCAATGGGCGGTGGTTTCCGCTTTAGCCGAGGAGTTTTTTACCGGCTACAGCGCTCGCGATACGGCGCGCACGATCTTCGCGGTCGGCGACCCCAAGCAATCGATTTATTCGTTTCAGCGCGCCGATCCCAAAGCGTTCGCGCGTTGGCAGAACTTTTTTGAGGGCCGTGCCCGGGCAAGCCAACAAACCTGGTATCCGGTCCCGCTCTCCATCTCCTACCGTTCAGCCCCCGTGATTCTCGATTGCGTCGATCGCGTGTTCGCACAGCCTGGCGCAGCGGAGGGGCTAAAGTTCGGCAGCGGTGCAATCAAGCACGTCGCGTCGCGTCGCGGCCAGGCTGGCTTGGTCGAGTTATGGCCGGTCGAAGCACCGATCGAGCACGACGACGAAGTGTGGTCGCCGCCGGTCGAACGGGTTGCATATCACAGTCCGCGGGTTGAGCTGGCCCAAAAAATTGCGCGCCAAATAACGTGGTGGCTTGAGCACGGTGAGCGTTTGCAGTCCCGTGATCGACCGATTGTGCCGGGCGATGTTCTTGTGCTGGTGCAGCGACGATCGGGTTTTGTGGCCGAACTTGTCCGCGCGCTTAAAGAGCGCGACCTTCCAGTCGCGGGAGCCGATCGCATGGTACTGACTGATCAACTTGCGGTGCGTGATCTCATTTCATTAGGCCGCTTCGCGCTGCTTCCTGATGATGATCTCACGCTCGCCGAACTCTTGAAGTCGCCGTTTATCGGCTTTAACGAAGAGATGTTGTTTGAACTGGCGTATGGCCGGCGCAAGGGCTTATGGGCGACGCTGGCCGAGCGGGCGTCTGAGAATCTGGATTTCGCTGCGGCCCGCGCCAAACTCGGGTCTTATTTGGCGCGGGCCGACAAGGAACCTCCCTACGAGTTCTTCGCGGCCGCGCTTATCGCCGATGGCGGTCGCCGGGAACTCGTCCGCCGGCTTGGTCCACAGGCCAACGACCCGATCGATGAATTTCTATCACAGGCGCTCTCCTACCAAAGATCCCATACACCGTCACTCGAAGGGTTTCTGCACTGGCTTGAATCGAGTGAAGCAGAAGTCCGACGCGATATGGAGTTTGGTCGCGACGAAGTCCGCATCTTGACCGTACATGGCGCCAAGGGGCTCGAAGCGCCTATCGTTTTCCTTCCTGATACTTGCCGCGTTCCACGGCAGGACTCTCGCCTATTGTGGTTGCCGACAACGGCTGCGGGGGAGGTGCCGCTGTGGCCACCGAGGAAGGAGTTCGAGGTCGGCGTGGCAGGTGCGGCGCGGGACGCCGCGCGAGCGGCGCGAAGCGAGGAGTACCGGCGTTTGCTTTACGTCGCGATGACGCGCGCCGAGGATCGGCTTTATATCGGTGGATGGACGGCGACACGGCTATCGCCTGATTGCTGGTACAACCTCATCCGCGATGGGCTCGAAGGTCTTATCGAGCCTAGCGATCTTGATATTGGCGGCAGTGGTCTGCGCGTCGCCGGCGACCAATCCGAACCACCGGACCGACGTGAAGCGCCGCTTCTTACGATCGACGAAGCAGGTCCTTCGCCCAGTTGGGTCCATCACAAACCCGCACCAGAGCCGGTGCCACCCCGACCTCTTGCACCCTAGCGCCCAACCGAGAAAGAACCACCGCCGCGCTCACCTTTGGCTGGTGACGTCGAGCGGTTCCGGCGGGGTCGTCTCATCCACCGTCTTCTAGAACTGTTGCCGGATGTTCCGATCGACGAGCGCGCCGGTTTGGCCGGTGAAATACTGGAACGCGAGGCTACGGGGGTAGGAGATGCGGCGGCACGGGACATTGTCGATGCGACGCTACAGGTCCTATCGTCTCCGGAAGCTTCGGTGGCCTTTATGGCGGGTTCACGGGCCGAAGTCCCGATTGTTGGGCGCATCGGCCGCCATATCGTGGCCGGTCAGGTCGATCGCCTCGCGGTCACCGACGACGAAGTCGTTATCATTGACTACAAGAGCAATCGCAGCCCACCCGTGGATGAGGCAAACATTGCCCCGGCCTACCGTCGGCAAATGGCCGCATATCGGGCCGTTCTCAAGAATATTTATCCTGATAAATCAGTGATTTGTTACATATTATGGACAGCTGGGCCGAGCCTAGTCCGGCTTAGCGATGGATTGCTTGAAGAAACCCAAAACACTCAGTTTGCTTGACGTCAGGCTCTCGCGCACTAATCATATATACCAGCCCACGTGCTGTGCATGTCTCCTAGGTCGCAGCCTAACCCTTTGAAATATTTGGCATTTAGCCAAAAATAAGAATGGAGAGAGTATGACCGTTGATCACATTACCGACGATTCGTTTGAGCAGGATGTTGTTAACGCGACGGTTCCTGTCGTCGTCGATTATTGGGCTGAGTGGTGCGCACCGTGCCGCCAAATCGCGCCCGCGCTAGAGGAAATTGCGGCCGAGATGGAAGGGCGGGTAACAATCGCCAAGATGAATGTTGACGAAAACCCGCAGACACCGGGCAAGTTCGGCGTGCGTGGCATCCCGACACTGATGCTGTTTAAAGATGGCCAGGTTGCCTCCACCAAGATCGGCGCGCTTCCCAAAGGCAAAATCAAAGAGTGGATTGAGTCGGCGATCTAAGCGCCGGCTCTTGCCAGGAGATCCCGTCGAGTCAAAGCAAGGGCCGGTACGCTCCCGTTCGCCCTAAGCGGGAGCGGCCTCTCTTGTGTCCGATCACTTGGGACGCCAGATAGAGTGATCCGGTAATGAGAATGCGCGGCGCCTGCTTGCCGCCGTCGAAGGGACTGCGCCCGACGGCGATGCCGCGCAGCGCGTCGGCGACAGAATTGGCGGCCACCACGGGAACGCCCAGTTTGGAGATGATCGCTGCGAGAGCCTGTGGCGATCGACCCGCTGGACTGGCAGGGATCGGAACGGTTGCGATCGCCGTCGCCAGCCGAGATAGCGGTGTCAAAAACGCCTTTGGATTCTTTGTTTCGATCATCCCCACGATAAGAAAGAGCGGCCGGGGATCTGATATCTGCCACTTCTTTAACGTCGCGCTCAGCGCTCGGGCCGCGGCGGGATTGTGGCCCCCGTCGAACCAGATCTCCGCATCGTCGGGTAGGCGTTCGTCGATAGCGTTGGGGCGAATGCGTTGCAACCGGCCGGGCCAACTCGCGGCCTGTAGACCCGCTGAAATCGCTTCCGGATTCACTTGAAACTCGTCGAGCAACGACAAGCACACTACGGCTTGCGCAGCATTATCGTATTGGTGGTCGCCACGCAGTACCGGTTGCGGCAGCGCATGGCGGTCACCTCTGAAGCAAAGATCAAAGTCAGACTGACGGCGTTCGACCGACCAATCGAAGCCCGCGCGATGATGGCGCGTGGCAAGGCCGTGGGCGACGAGAGGGACCCCCACCTCGTGTGCATACGCGTCTACGACTTCGCGCGCCTGTTTGGGTTGCCGTGCGATAACCACAGGCGCGCCCGATTTCAATATCCCGGCTTTCTCTCGCGCAATTTTCGCGAGCGTGTTGCCGAGAAATGCGTGGTGGTCATGACTGATCGGTGTGATCGCAGTCAGCCGTGGCTTGGCAATGACGTTGGTTGAATCGAAGCGACCGCCGAGACCAACTTCGACCAGCGTTACGTCCGCAGCTTCGCGGCTGAAGGCGAGAAACGCCGCTGCCGTGGTAATCTCGAAGAAGGTAATGGGTTCGCCGGCGTTTACCTGCTCGCACTCGTCCAAAAGGGTGAGTAATCTCTCCGCGCCGATTTTGCCGTCGACCAACCGAATACGTTCGGCGAAGTCGACGAGATGGGGTGAGGTATAAGCTTGAACCTTATAACCGGCGGCCAACAACATGGCCCGCAGAAACGCTATCACCGAGCCTTTGCCGTTGGTCCCGGCGACATGGATAACGGGTGCTAGTCGTCGCTCCGGGTTGCCTAGCTTATCGAGCAATCGCCGGGTCCGGCCCAGAGTGAGGTCGATCGATTTTGGGTGGAGGCGCGTGAGGCGGTCGAGGATCAGCTCGGTATCAGTCGACGGCACGGCGCTGCTAATCGGTTCGGGTTGAACGATCAAACGCGCGCCCGGCGGATGCCGTCGGCGAGTTCACCGACGCGTCGGAGCACGCCGTCGACCAGGTTTGGTTTGGTTTGGCCGTTATCCGACAAGCCCTGGGCAACTTGGTTCACCAATGCGGAGCCGACCACGACGGCATCAGCGACACGGCCGATTGCCGCAGCCTGCGCCGGCTCGCGGATGCCGAACCCGACGGCGATTGGTAGATCGGTGTGCGCACGGATCCGCACCACCTCCCTACCGACGAAGTCGGGATCCGCCGCTGCCGCGCCGGTAATTCCAGTAATCGATACGTAATAGACGAAGCCGGATGTGCCGCGCAGGAGAACCGACAGGCGATTGTCGTCGGTGGTAGGCGCCGCCAATCGAATAAAGTCCAAACCGGCCCTCTGCGCGGGGGCGCAAAGTTCGGCATCTTCTTCCGGAGGTAGATCAACAATGATAAGGCCGTCAATACCGACGCGCAGTGCTTCGGTCAGAAAGGACTCGACCCCGAAAATGTAGATCGGGTTGAAATAGCCCATGAGAATCAGGGGGGTTTGATCATCAATCTCACGAAACCGGCGCACCATATCGAGGGTCTTGGCAAGGGTAATTCCTGCCTTGAGGGCACGCAGATTACCGAGCTGGATCGTCGGGCCGTCGGCCATCGGATCGCTGAACGGCATGCCGAGCTCAATGACATCGGCCCCGGCGCCAGGTAATCCTTTTAGAATCTCCAACGAGGTTTCGAGGGTAGGATCGCCGGCAGTAATAAAAGTGACGAATCCGGCTCGGTTCGCCTTTTTGAGTTCAGCAAACCGGGTGTCGATGCGGGTTGTCATTCTAGCTCTCGGCTACAAGCTAACGCCGAGCGCATTGGCGACCGTGAAAATGTCTTTGTCGCCACGGCCGCACAGATTCATCAGCACGATGTGATCCTTGGGCAGGTCGCCGGCAATGCGCCCGACGTGAGCTAGCGCGTGGCTTGGCTCGAGCGCGGGAATTATTCCTTCGAGTTTGGAGCACAACTGGAAGGCTTCTAGGGCTTCGTTGTCGGTTGCCGATACGTATTTCACACGACCGGAATCATTCAACCACGCGTGCTCGGGTCCGATGCCAGGATAGTCGAGCCCGGCGGAGATGGAGTGCGCTTCGTTGATCTGGCCGTCGTCGGTTTGCAACAGGTAGGTGCGGTTGCCGTGTAGCACACCGGGCTTCCCGGCGGATAAGGATGCGGCATGTTCGCCGGTTTCAATGCCGTGACCAGCGGCCTCGACACCAATGATCTCAACTCCCTCGTCGTCGAGAAACGGATGGAAGAGTCCGATCGCGTTGGACCCGCCGCCGATGCAGGCGACCAGTGTATCCGGCAGCCGACCCTCTCGCTCCATCATCTGTTCGCGTGCTTCGCGACCGATTACCGATTGAAAATCTCGTACCATCTCTGGATAGGGATGGGGCCCCGCGACAGTGCCGATGATGTAGAAGGTGTCCTCAACATTGGTCACCCAGTCGCGTAGCGCTTCATTCATGGCGTCTTTAAGTGTCCGCGACCCCGATACGACCGGTCGCACCTCGGCGCCGAGAAGTTTCATACGAAATACGTTGGGCGCCTGTCGCTTTATATCGGTTTCGCCCATATAGACGACACAGGGAAGATCAAACAGCGCGGCAACCGTTGCCGCGGCGACACCGTGCTGACCGGCCCCGGTTTCGGCTATGATACGGCGCTTGCCCATGCGCCGCGCGAGCAGTATTTGCCCAATGCAATTATTGATCTTGTGCGCGCCGGTATGATTGAGCTCGTCACGCTTGAAATAGATCTTCGCGCCGCCGAAGTGGTCGGTGAGCCGCGTCGCGAAGTAGAGCGGGCTCGGCCGGCCGACATAATCACGGAAGTAGTAGTCCATATCGGCGGTGAAGGCGGGGTCTGTTCTGGCATCTTTGTACGCGCGCTCGAGTTCGAGAATCAGGGGCATCAGCGTCTCCGCGACAAATCGCCCGCCGTAGATCCCGAAGTGCCCGCTCTCGTCGGGCCCGGTTCGGTAGCTGTTCACTTGTGGCATCGCTGCACGCTCCGTCAATGTGCCTGTGCGCGCGCGAGAAAGGCGCGCACGAGGTCCAAGTTTTTTTCACCCGGGGAGCTTTCGACACCGGACGATACATCAACTTCCTTAGCGCCACTGATGGTGATGGCGTCATCTATATTATCGGGATCAAGCCCACCCGACAGCATCCACGGGCAAGTCCAGGAGCGGCCTTCGAGCAGATGCCAGTCGAATGTGACGCGATTTCCACCGGGCATCGCTCCGGCCATGGATTTGGGCGCCTTACCGTCGAACATCAGCTTGTCGGCAGTGTCGACGAATTCCTCGGCAGCTTCGAGATCCGCAGCTTCCGAGACCTTGATCGCTTTCATGACCGCGATCTGGAAACGTTCGCGGATTTGTGCAAGGCGTGCGGCACTCTCGGATCCATGTAACTGCAGTAGGTCGAACGAGGCGGCAGAAAGAACTTCAGCGAGAAGTTGGTCGTCGGGGTCGACGAACACGCCGACTCTGGTGACACTGGTGCCTGCCGCCGCGGTAAGTTTGCCGGCCTGCGCTGCCGTGATGCAGCGCGGTGAACGCGGATAAAACACGAAACCAACCGATCGTGCGCCGCCCTTAATCGCGCATTCGAGCGTCGGCACATCGCGAATGCCACAGATTTTTACACCCACGGTCATCTTCGGTTCATTTCGTTAGATCAATTCACGCTGCCGCCGCAGTGGCGATCTCGGCGATGATGCTCCGAGCTGCCACCGCCGGATCTGCGGCGTTAGTGATCGGTCTTCCCACAACTAGGGTATCGGCGCCGCTTGCTATCGCATCGCTGGGCGTGCGGACACGTTTCTGGTCGCCACTCTCGGCTCCGGAAGGACGGATTCCCGGAACCACTAGTTTGAAGTCGGCGCCGCATTGTGCTCTCAACCGCTCAATTTCCATCGGCGAACAGACGACGCCGCCGGCACCGCTTTGCTGAGCAAGATCGGCGAGGCGGCCAACGACATCGCCAACGTCGCCTGAGAATCCAATTTGTGCGAGATCGCTGTTATCGAGGCTGGTAAGCACTGTTACGACCGCAATCAGTGGCGGATTATTGCTCTCCCGGGCCGCATTGACCGCCGCTTTCAACATGTCGCGCCCACCCGATGCGTGCACCGTCACGATGACCGGTTTGAGCGGTAAAACGGCACGCACCGCGCCCGCGACTGTATTGGGGATATCGTGAAACTTGAGATCCAGGAACAAGGGAACATCGAGCTGAGCGACGCTACGTACGCCTTGTGGGCCATTGGCGGCAAAAAATTCTTTGCCCAGTTTGAGACCGCCGACAACGCCCGTAAGCAGTGCCGCCACGCGTAGCGCACCGGCAAGGCTCGCGTCATCGACCGCGCAAAACAATCGTTCTCTCGCGGCGTCGTTTGGCGGCGTATTGTGGCGGCTGGCGAGCCCGCTCATTTGTGCTCCCTGCGTTGCTAGCTTTTGCGGCGCTTGTATAGCAGAGGCGCTGGAGGTGCCGAAGTGTTTTGCGTGACGCTTGGGGCCAGGATTGCGGTATCGGCCGAGTTAAAGTGAACTCTGGAATGCGCTCTCGTCTCAACCTACTGCCGCGGTATCGTTTGTGGCCCGGTTACGCCCGACCGACGGTACCGACGCCCGCTCCGAAAGCGTTGCATTTTCCGCGTGTATTGCGTGGAGCTCGCTCTTCACCTGAGCGAGTTGTCGGCGGGTCCACCTAAAGTCGCGCCTCGTGCGATAACCCGCGACTAACATCACCAAGTAACCCACAACAAGGCCGAGTGCTGCGGCGCCGAAGACAATTAGGTACAGAGGTAACGCAAAGGTAAAAGGCAGTGGGTCGATGCTAATCACTACATCGCCGCGATTGGCAATCGCGAACAATGCGAGGATCACCGCCAGCGGCAGAATTACTATCCAAGCCAAGAAGCGTTGAACCGGAGATGTCATCCATTCTTCGTTAACAGTGTCGAGGTTCCAGGCCGTCATCACCATCGATTAGCCCGGCTATTCAGACAAGTCTTTTAGTCCAAATCTCGCGACCGAGTCGATGGTGGGTGACGATAGCGGTAAATTTAAACGAAGTTGGTAAATCAAAACGCCGCCGTGCTGGTGGCTATGGCGTGGCTACTCCTGCACAACGCCCACCATGCGATTGAGGCTCTCGCGAAGCTCTTTACCCGTTTTGAAGAATGGAATGTGTTTTTCGGAAACTCGGACTGATTCTCCAGTTCGCGGGTTGCGGGCTGTCCGTGCCGGCCGCTGCTTTACGGAGAATGCGCCAAAACCCCTCAACTCAACCCGCTGGCCGCGTGCGAGCGCAGCGGAAATCTCGTCAAAGATCGTGGTGACGATGCGCTCAATATCGCGCTGATACAAGTGTGGATTGCGCTCTGCAAGGCGCACAATCAGTTCCGACTTGACCATGATGAACCTATTCGCCCCGGGGCAAAAATCGCCATACTACCGGCTTGCCACGCGTAGTTTCAAAGATCAGATTGCCAGACCGATACCAAGCCGTCAAGTGTAAGTCGTTCAGAAGACACCATTTTTTCAGCTAGACCTAGTATCCGACCGAGCAGTCCTCCCCGGTTATCGCGATCGAGGACGTCACGTAGCGGCAGGTCCTCGGAAATATTGTGATGGCTTTCCAACCACTGCCGGGCTTCGGTTGAAGCCCCGAGTGCATCGATCAAGCGCGCGTCCAGCGCTTGGCGCCCGG
>Ga0115002_10001843_pt1 | contig 28514 bp, 22 predicted proteins | sample ArcticOcean_MG_C_8_FD_89576 | JGI IMG/M metagenome (GOLD analysis project Ga0115002, IMG submission 89576) | Marine microbial communities from western Arctic Ocean - ArcticOcean_MG_CB11_86 | ecosystem: Environmental > Aquatic > Marine > Oceanic | place: Arctic Ocean: Canada Basin | collected... | reverse complement strand
TTCACGATAATCTGATCCACTGTGTGTCGGTTCTTCTTCATCGCTGAGAGTCCTTTACAGGGGTTTCACCTGAATGGATTCTCGCACAAGCAGTGGCACAATTTCAGGGAAGAAGGTCACGCGAGTCCGCGCTGTGATTTGTGGAGTCAAGAAATCCTCCACCAAAGAGCACAGTGGGGAATCTCTCGGAATCATTCCTGTTTCAACCAAGCCAGTCAAGGTCGCTCAGCTTGTTATGCGATAGCCCACGCCCACCAATGTTGGGGAAGTTCATTACTTATCATCGGCCATGATGAGAATCGATATTCGGGCGACCGGCTTCCTCGGCAGAAAGCCACTGCGGGAAGATGACCTGTGCAATCAAACTGCAACCGGAACAAACGCCTGGCGTGAAAAGGTCCACGTGTTGGCAAAGGCATAAAACATGATGAACCTTTTCTGTGTCCAAGAATTCTCTGTCCAAGAACGAACAACGGCTCGTTTTATTGTCCTGCTCCACATACTTCAGGTCAATCGCTGGGAACAAACACAGTGATTGACACAACCAAGCCGTCTCGTAACGATCAAGAAATAAAATTGAAGATCCGCGAATGGCTTTGCCCCGTTAGCGATACTGTGTGTTGACCCTTCGTCCGTTTTCGTAACCGGAATCCCCCATGAGCCGCGATTGGACTGATGAAGAGTTGCTGGGGTATCTCGACGAGATGCTGGCGGTCGAGGAAATGACGATGATCGAGAGTGCGTTGCGAGACTCGGAACCGCTACGACAACGGTTGGCGAACGCGGCGGCTGCGCGTGATGACGGGCTGCATGCCGTCGGCGAGATCTGGCGTCGCTTACGACTGACTTGCCCTTCACGTAGCGAACTCGGTAGCTATTTTCTGGAAACCACCACAGCCGAGCGATTCCATTACATAAATTTTCACCTGCAGACGGTCGGTTGCCGTTTCTGTTTGGCGAACCTGGCCGACATCGAGGCCCAGCGGGAAGCCGAAGCGGAACCGGAAGTGACGACTCGTCGGGGCAAGTTCTTTCAGTCCTCGGCGGGTTATTTGCCGCGTCGGTCTTCGTGACGAAGTAATGGGTACGGGGGTGAGGGTGGCTCCCTTGCTTGCGCTGCGGGCTGGTTGCCCTTTTTGCAATCGGCGCGACTACTTTGATCGTTGCTATCGTTGCAGGACTCGTGATTTTTCGGGATGGAAATTGAAAGTCGTCATCGGCCTGATCGGGTGTGGTATGTTTTCGCATACGAATTATCACAACCGATAGGCCCCCTCTCGGGAAGTCCCCTTTCCTGCTCTGTAGTGCCCCGCTATGGCAACCACGATTTCTGAATCCGACACGGATTCCACCGAGACTGATCTCCCCGAAACCGAATCAGCCGAAACGGAATCGGTCGAGACGGATATCGCCGAGGCTCCGCTGGCCGATATTTCGATGCTCGAAGACAAGCTGCCCGAGTGGGCGCGACTTCCTCGAGTGCTCGCGGGATATACGGCGATTGTGGGAGTGGCGTTGCTGTTCTTCAGCCATCAACCGTTGTGGCACACCGATTTGTGGGGACATTTGAGTTACGGCCGCGAGATCGTCGAAAGTGGCGCGTTGCCCGAGACCGAACCGTTGATGCCGTTGGCACGGGGAGTCTCGCTGGTCGACACGGCTTGGCTGAGTCAGGTCATCGGGTACGTGACCTATCGCGCAGCGGGTGCTCCGGCGGTGCAGTTTTTGTATGCCATGCTGATGGCCGCTTGCCTGGCGAGCCTGCTGTGGCTGTTTCACCGGCGAACCGCAAACCCGATGTTGTGCTGCGCGGGCATCGCATTATTCCTGTCGGTTGAATGGCAACAATTGAAAATCGTTCGCCCGCAATCCGCTGGATTGATGTGCTTCATCTTGCTGTGGGTATTTCTGATGAGCAAACGTTGGTCACGGGCGAATTGGGTGCTTGTGCCTGCGTTGTTCACGGTTTGGGCGAACCTGCACGGATCGTTTCCGGTGGGTCTGGCCGTGCTGGGTGCATGTTGTGTGGGTCGGGGAATCGACCTCGTTCGGCGCACCGGCTCGGTGAAATCTTTGTTACACGATCGATGGGTGCGTCGCTATTTCCTGTTGTTAGAATTGGGAGCGGTCGCGGCATTGATCAACCCGTATGGCATAGGGCTGTATGCCGAAGTGTTTTCGTTCTCTGCGGGACCGCACTTGGATGGGTTGGCGGATTGGCAGCCTTTGACATTGCGAATGCGACAAGGACAAGCGGCCGCTGTGCTGGCGCTTTGCCTGCTGTTCGCCTACCGAATGAGTCCCCGACGAGTCACGGCAGCCGAAGTGTTGCTGTTGATCGGTTTGGGGGCAGCCACACTGTGGACGTCACGATTCCTCGTTTGGTGGGGACCGATCGCGGCCTTCTTTTTCGTGTTGCACACACATGCCGAATGGAAGTCGCGAGTTGGTTTGGAACAAGCCGAGCCGTCGCCATGTCGCAGTACATGGACGGTAGTGACGATTGGAGTCGTCTGGCTTTCGTTTGCTCCCACACCGTTCGCATTACAGACGTTGCATGGGGAAGACATTAACTTCAAGAAGAGTGTCTCGACATACACGCCGGTCGAAGCGGTCGGCTACTTGCGAAAGAATCCGCCGACAGGGCAGATTTTCAATCCACTGGAATGGGGCGATTTTCTTCGCTGGGCAGGCCCGTCGGGGATACAGGTCTTCGTCACGTCGCACGTACACCTTGTGTCAGCCGAAGTCTGGCAAGACTACCAACGTGTGTCCAACCTGATTACCGGCTGGGACACAACACTCGATCGCTACAGCGTGAACACCGTCGTGCTGGACAAGCTAAAGCACGCCAACCTGATCGAAACGATGCGACATCACGACGACTGGAAAGTCGCCTACGAAGACGGCGACGGAATCGCCGTGATCTTTCAGCGTCGACAGCCGATCTAACGAGAATTCTTTGCGGACGAGGGGAGTTAATATGACCGGGCGACGTAACACACTGCTGGGGTTCATCGCGGTGCAGTTGATTGCTGTGGCTGTGGTGGCCGGATCGCTCACAGCGACAGCGACAAAACCTCAACCACAATCGGTAGCGACGACGTCCACTTCCGATCGCCAGACGACCGTTTCGATCGATCGTTCGCGACCCTTTCAAATCACACCGCTTTACGACGATCCAGAAATCGTTAGTGATGTAGATCTTGCGGCCGTACTGGAGCGCGTTCGCCCGCGATTCCCGCGATCCGGGTTGAAACCGAATTATGTCGAACATGCCCTGCGCACCTGGAGTGTGGCGGCCACATTCGAGGATCCCGCAGTGCTTTCCGGCGCGGAAATGCGAGATTTCCTAACCGACCACGGCAAGTTTCTGGCATCCTGGTCGGCACAAGAAAACATCAAGCCACTCTTGGAAGACAGAACCGACGGCATTGCAATTCGCTTTGATCGCAAGGAAGGCGGGTCGGTTCATCACGATCATTGGCTGGCCTGCCTGACGGAAGCGGGCGTGGCGTTGAATCATCGAGTTTACGGACCATCGCGGCGAGACATGACGGTCGGGAACGTGCTGCAAGAAGCACTACGCGACTTTCGACTCGACGAACGGGAAACGGAATGGTCGGCGATGGCGTTCGGACTCTGGCTCGTTCCAGCGACTCCAGGCCAGAAAGCCGTGCGATCTTGGCAAACCGGCGACGGGCGACGCGTTTCGTTCGACATGCTGGCCGAGCGATTAATTCGTGGGCATGGACGATTCGGAGTTTGCGGCGGAACGCATCGTGTCTATTCACTCATGCTGTTGTGGCGTTTGGATGAGGAATTCGACATCCTCACGCCACGAGTTCAAGACGCCGTCTTCGCACATCTGGAATCGGTCCGCGACCTCATAACGGCATCACAATACGAAGACGGACACTGGCGTTCCGATTGGTCACGAGGGAAACTCGCCTTGGAGAATCCGGTGGACGACGCCGAGTACCGCCGCGTGATCATGACGGGACACCATCTCGAATGGTTGTCGATCGCTCCCGTGGAACTGCATCCGCCGCGAGAAGTGATTCTCAAAGCCGCACGCTGGATCGTCAAAACAACGATCGAGCATTCCGCCGAAGAGGTCCGCGGTCATTTCACCTTCTATAGCCATGTCGGCAACGCACTGGCCATGTGGCGAAAGACAAGCTCGGCTCACTTCTGGCGCGACTGGCGAAAAACACATCCCTTCGATCCATACGATGCGCCGCAGAAGAACTCGAAGAACACCATAGCTGGCAAGTGAGTGGTCTTGCGTCATCTTCTCTTCGCGCATGCAACAGCCCGGAACCATTTGGGAACCGGGCTGTTGCGTAAACTGATTCGTCGTTCGCTAATGGCCGATCATTTGTAGAAAAAGTCGGTCGGACCTTTGGCCGTGTAGTACGGATACTGAACCACGGCCGGTGGCGTGTTCTTCTTCGGATAGACGAGATTCTTCGGTTGGTCGTAGGTGTAGAAGTGCTTGTGGGTCGGCTTCCAGTCGGCTCCCGGATGATCCTTCGGCAGATGCTTCCGTCCGGCTTCCGTTCTTGGCGAACAACGACGATCGGTAAACTTGCGCGTGATGCGCCCCAGCCGTGATTTGCGATTGCATTCGTGACAGGGACTTCCCTGTTCGTGACACAACTGGCATCCGCTGCCGGCGTGTGATGTGTCGCCGTGTGCTCCGGCCAGTGTGCTCATCGCCAGTTCGGTTCCAGCCCCCAGCGGGCTTTGTCCGCGGACAACATCGCCGCTGGATGAACAACCAACGAACAACATGGCGGCTACACACGCAAAGAACCCACAAATTCTAACGTTCATCGGCTACCCTTCCCCTCACATGATCTTGGTGGAGTCGTGGATCAACCAACGCCTTTCGGCGAAAGCTGGTCTTTCACTGACAGATTTATCGGTCGACTTGCCTTACAATCGTCACGGTCAGCCCGGGTCAACCAACTGATTCGACAAGTACGTCCCATCGATCTTGCAGAATCGTCATAATCCGGATAGATTACCGCCCATTGGAGTCTCCACCATCGCGGCCGACCTGAACTCTCGCTGGGAAAATGAGTTAAGGCCAGTCGTTTTTCGATGTGAATGCCTTGGTGTGAGCTAAAAGTGACAGAGGCTTTGTCCCCACAGCCTGTTTAAAGGAGAGTGACGCGTGTTGGTTGCTGCGTCGAGCCATTGTTTTTCGGATATGGGATTTGATGACGCCTGTCGTCAAGTGACCGATTTGGGATATGACAAAGTCGAAATTTGGCTGAGCGAGGGTTCTGGGCACCTCGAACCGGGGGAAGTCTCGGACGACCCCGACCGGTTCTGTGGCCGCTATCGAGAAGCCACTCGACTGACACCGATCTCGTTTCATTGCGAGCAGGATGTCACGCCCTCTGTTTTTCAGGGGCTGGCGAAAGCCGCCAAGGTTCTGCGGATCGCACAGATCACCATTCCCGCGTCACCTTTGGGTACTCCGTTCAACACCGAAATCGATCGACTACGCGAGTTGACGACGATCGCCAGTGAGGGCGGTATCCGACTTTCGCTCAAGACGCAGATTGGCCATCTCACCGAAGATCCGCACACGGCCGTTGAACTCTGTCAGGCGGTGAGCGGATTGGGCCTCACTTTGGACCCCAGCCATTACATCGCCGGCCCGAACCGTGGGAAGTCGTACGACCAAGTTTACCCACACGTGTATCACGTCCATTTGCGCGATACGACTGCCGACCAACTTCAGGTAAAAGTCGGACTCGGAGAAATCGACTACAGCCGGCTCATCAACCAGTTAAGGCGATACGACCACGAGCAGGCGCTCTCGGTTGATCTCGTGCCGGCGTTGCTCGGCGACGAAGATCGCGAATTGGAGATGCGCAAGTTGCGGATGCTGCTGGAAACGCTGCTGTAATCCAGAAATCACCAGTCGCTGGCTGCTCAACCGCCGAAATACTCCTGATCGCGGCGATCGTATCCTTCATAGTCGATCTGGTCGTAGAGTTCCGCCCGCGTCAGCATGCGATCGATGAGATGCCGCTGCGTGCCCTGCTCGGCGATTTCGGAAAGTGTCTCACGTACCGCCTGCATGGCGACGCGGAGCAAGGTGACCGGGAACAAGACGGCGGCGTAACCCATCTCACCCAGTTCTTTCGCTGATAGTAATGGGCTTTTGCCGAACTCCGTCATGTTGGCAATCAGTGGAACTTCGACGCCCACTGCGAACTTGGCGAACTCGTCGGCCGTTTGCAAAGCTTCCGGAAACACCATGTCGGCTCCCGCTTCCACATAGGCGGCTGATCGCTCCAAAGCGGATTCCATACTCTCGACTGCGCGGGCATCGGTGCGGGCGATGATCGTGAATGCCGAGTTGTTACGAGCCGCGACAGCCGCCTTGATCTTCGCGACCATTTCGTCTGTGGTAACGAGTTTCTTGCCGCTCAAATGCCCGCAACGCTTGGGGAGCTGCTGGTCTTCCAAATGCAGACCCGCCAACCCGGCCGCTTCAAACAATTGGACCGTGCGTTCGACAACGATCGGCTCGCCGAATCCGGTGTCGGCATCGGAAATCACCGGAATCGCCACGGCCTCCGTCAGGTAGCGGGCCTGCTCGGCGAATTCAGTCTGGGAAATCAGGCCAATATCGGGCACGGCTGCCAGCCCGGCGGAGAGGGCGGCTCCTGATTGATACACCGCTCGAAAGCCCGCTCGTTCCGCCATCCGTGCCGTCAAGGCGTTGAACACGCCTGGTATGATCAGCGGCGCATCGTCGAGTGCGCGACGAAACCGCGCGCCGGGAGAATCATGCGAATGGTTCATTCGTTTCCTCTGCGATGAACGAACATCAGGGAACTCGATCGTGTGGATTCCCAGTCTACCACGCGTGAGGCCATACCTGTCAGCCTCCGGTCACGAAAACAGCCGACCGTTCGACTGGCGAACGACCGGCTGCAATAAATCGCATGGAGACTCGAAAAGCGAATCAGAAAGCAAGATTAACCTTTGGGCTTCTCGGGGTCCGGTGGTTGATCGCCATCTTTCGTCGCGTCAGCTTTCTTTTCTGCAGCTTTCTTCTCGGCGACCACTTGAGCCTTCTTGGCTTCGATGGCTTCCTGTTTGGCAAGTTGGAGTTGGGATTTGACGGTCTGCATGTCCTTATTAACCGCTGCCAATGCAGTGCGAGCGGCTTTTTCCGCCGCTTCGGCTTTGACGCGTGCCGCATCAGCAACCTTCCGTGCAGCATCAGCAGCCTTGCGAGCAACGACGGTCTGATCCCGTGCGGTTAGAGCAACCTTGCGATCGGCTTCCGCTTTGGTGCCGGCCGTTTCAGCCGTTTTCTTCGCAGCGTTGGCTGCAGCAACCGACTTCACATTCTTCGCAGCCGCTTGTTTCATTGCAGCGATGGCAGCGACGCGTGCCGCGTTAGACTTTTGAGCGGCGGACTGACTGGCCTTTGCAAGAGCTTCAGACTTCTTGGCTCGACTCAGCGAAGCCTCGGCGCGTTTTGACGACACCAACGCAGCCGCATCCGCCTTCGATCGGGCGACCTGTTCCTTGCTGAGAGACGCCGACGTGGCAGCCAGTGTTGCCTGGGTGGCAGCCAAGGTCTTTCTCAATTCGACCAAGGTGGCCTCGGCTTTGTTGGCATCCTCGGCCCGTTTGAGGGCATCAGTGTAGGAGAGGATTGTCTTACAGCAGTTCACTTGAGTCTTGGGCTTGCAGCACTGGTCTTTCTCGGCTGATCGAGTCTCGAACGCAGATGCCGCCAAGACCGATGCGGCCAGCAGAAGCAGGTAGAACTTTCTCATGGGAATGACCTCGCGTGGTTCAACAGAGTGAGTCGTAACGTTTTCAATAACCGTCGATGCGGTTACACAATTCTTACCGAATCTTCTCGTTCTTGCCGGAAATTGCAAGACACCGGGAAAGTATGTCCTCTCTCCCTATCTTGACTTGACCTGTCGACCGTCCGCAATGGGAATTCGGGATCAACTCAGAAATTTCGCCAGGACAATGCGCCATTGTCTCTCTCAGCGTTAATTGCGGTGCGCTGTGCTCGGGAAACCCTAAGCCCGCAAGATCTCACGCCTGATCGATCAACGCCAGGAACTCGTCCTCCGAAAGGACGGAAACGCCGAGTTCGCGAGCCTTTTCGAGCTTGCTCCCGGCCTTTTCCCCCGCCACAACGTAGTCGGTTTTGCGAGAAACGCTGCCGGACGGATTGCCTCCATGTTGGTGGATCAACTGTTTGATTTCTTCGCGACCGAACCGTTGTAGGGTACCCGTGACGACAACCGTTTTGCCCGCCAACGCTCCCTCAGCAGCAGGTTCAGCCGATGTCGGGACTGGTTCGCCGAAATTCAGCCCGAGCAAACGCAGTTCGTCGACGATCCCGCGGCCGATCTCCGATGAAAAGAATGCATGCACCGAATGCGCGATGACCGGCCCGATCTCTTCGACCTCCGCCAGCGACTCGGCATCCTGGGCAGCGATCACCTCCAGAGAACCGAACCGATCGGCGAGCACGCGCGCATTGCTTGTCCCGACCTGTCGAATGTTAAGTCCCGCCAACAGACGCCACAGCGGCTGAGTTTTGGACGCTTCGATCGCAGCCAACAGGTTGTCGACCGATTTCTCACCGAGCCGTTCGAGCGACAGCATTTCTTCTCGGTGATCTTGCAGGAGATAAATGTCGGCCAGGTTGGTGAGGAGCCCCGCATCCAACAGTTGCTTAATCAGCTTGATGCCCAACCCTTCAATGTCCATCACCGTACGCGACGCGAAATACCGAAGTGTCTCGCGAAGTTGTGCCGGGCATTGAGGATTCGGGCAGCGAATGTAAACGCCCTCTTCGTCTTGCACGGTCTGCGTGTTACATTCCGGGCAGCGAGTGGGAAACTCGAATGGTGTTTCGTTCCCGGTTCGCAAATGCTCTTCGACACGGACGACATGTGGAATAATCTTGCCGGCTTTCTCGACAACGACATGATCTCCAACCTGCACACCGAGACGTTCGACTTGGTCGCGATTGTGCAAGCTGGCGCGTGAGACGCTCGTTCCGGCGATTTCGACAGATGCCAGGTGAGCAACAGGCGTCAGCGTACCCGTCTTGCCGACCTGCACGTCAATCGATTCGATCTGCGTCACCGCTTCGTACTTTTCCCACTTGTACGCGATCACCCACCGCGGGCTTTTGCTGGTGTGACCAAGCCGTTCGCGGATGGCGAAGTCGTTCGCTTTAATGACGACGCCGTCGACTTCAAAATCGAGCGTATGCAGCTCGGCGATCAATTCGTGGGCTGCGGCGACTGTTTTTTCGATGCCGACCGCGGCGCGCACGCCGGGTGAAACTGGCATCCCGAGCTGTCGCAGGGCTTCGAGATAGCCGATGTGTGTGAAAAACTCTCCCCCCTCGACGTATCCGACCCCGTGGGCAAGAAATCGCACCTGGCGAGCGGCGCACTTTTTCGGGTCGAGCAGTTTGAGCGCGCCGGCGGTCGTGTTGCGCGGGTTGGCGAATGGCTCCTTACCTTCTCGTTCCTGCTCGGCTCTCAAGTGGGCGAAGTCGGTGTTCGAGATGAACGCCTCTCCGCGCACTTCGAGCACCGTGGGAAAATTCGCCCCCTGCAAGGTGAGCGGAATGCCCCGCAGCGTGCGCGCGTTGGATGTAATGTCGTCCCCTTGCGTGCCGTCTCCTCGCGTGACGGCTTGCCTGAGGTGACCGTTTTCATAGACGAGCGCCAAGGCCACGCCGTCGATCTTGTATTCCGCGGTGTACTCGACGGGTTCCTCTTCCAGCAGCTTGACGACGCGAGCATCGAATTCGGCCAGCGTACTTTCGTCGTAAACGTTATCGATCGAGAGCATCGGCAGCCGATGGGGAACCGTTTCAAATCCCTCGATTGGTTCGCCGCCGACCTTACGGGTCGGGCTGTCGGGCGAGGCGTACTGGGGATTCTCTTCTTCGAGCTTCTCCAACCGCTTGAGCATGCGATCGAATTCGAGATCGCTGATCTCGGATCGAACATCAACATAATAGAGGACATTGTGCCGATTCAACTCGGTCTGCAACGTCTCAATTTCCTGCCGCGCCGATTCCGCCATGACTCGACTCGTCCGCCGTGGGAAAGAAGCAGTCGTTACCTACAGAAGATCGCGAAGATAAAAATGATGCCGCCCCAAATCACCGCCGTAATTCCCAGCCGTGATGCGAACAACCCCTGGGCATTGCCGGGCAGCGTGCAAGCCGACTCGCATGGCCTCTTGGACGGCGTCTTCGGAGAGCCCGTCGATCACGATTTCATAAACGGCACGCACATCGTCGGGAAGCGCAGTTTTCGTTTGCGTTCGTAACGTGGGGCAATACGGATCGTTCGTGCTGGCCTTGAGCTTCTTGTATTGTGACCCCACCTTACTGCCGCTGCGTACGATGCCGCCGGGGAACGGCATGATGACGTCCGGCAGTGCATCGATGGCAGCCACGGCCGAGCCGGTGGCGGCCAAAGTTTGTGTGGCATCGACACCGCAGATCAGCAGGTTTCCACCAGCAACGCCCTTGAACGTGCCGAAGCGATCTTCGCAGACGAATTCTCCGTCCATGACCGGAATTCGCCACAACCGCCGGCTGCCGAACTTCTTCGCGCTCTGAAAACTGTCACCGAAAAACCGAATGCGACCGCCTATCGAAATACGTTTGTCGGGTGGGCATTCGGCAATGCCGTTGTAGCAGGCGGTCGTCGGGCAGGTGAGCACGCACTGGCCGACGCGCGATGACATGGCCTCTTCGAGCGACTTGCGGTTGAACGCGAAGGCGAGCACGGCCACGCCGGGACGCCCATCAGGGGTTTCGTCGGCGGGTATTGTGCGTTCGACTGCCGTTTCGACATCGCAGGCGATCACGCTGGTGGCGTTGCCCGTCAGCTCCGCAGCGGCGATGCCCGCCCAATGCTGCGAGGCTGCCGTGATGATCAGTCGCATGCCGACGATCGGAAAGGCTTCGGCAAATGTATCGACGATGTCGATACCATCCAGTTCGATCAGAGAATCTGCTGTGGTCACCATCACATCCTGAATCGAAGGCCTGTGGTCATCCCGCGCGGATCGCACCGGTGAACGCACCGAGAGAGCACACAACGGCTGGCGTGTCGAACGCCGGTCGGCCTAGTTTACGAAGTCGGCGACCGACTTTGAACCGTGAAGACAATCATGGCCATCGGTCACGGCTATCGGTCGCAGCCGACAATCGTAACGTGAAAGAGATGTTCAGGCGTCGTTACCGATGTTCCAACGTGCTGTCACACATTGATTGATCAGATGTGGAACGCTCTTCACCTCCATCTTGCGCATGATTTTTGCGCGATGGGCCTCGACCGTCTTAAAGCTGATATCGAATTCCTTGCCGACTTCTTTGCTCGAAAGCCCCTGAACAACGAGTTTCATCACCTGCTGTTCGCGGGCCGTGAGCTTGTCGATCCGGGCTTCAATCTCTCTGACCTCGGCAAGTTCCTTGCGGCGTTTCCGATCGGTTTCGAGCGATTGATGAATACGATCAAGAAGTGTCTGATCACAAATCGGCTTTTCGATGAAATCGACTGCGCCATTCTTCATGGCCCGAACAGCCTTCTGAACGTCACCGTATGCCGTGACCACGGTGACTGGAATTTCGATCTCGCGTTGTCGCAGAGCGTCGAGAAGATCCAGCCCGCTCATGCCCGACATGCGTACATCAAGCACCAGGCAGCCTGGAGATTCGGGCGAATACGACCCAAGAAATGAATCGGCTGATTCGTACGTCTCGACGTTCAGACCCACCGATTCGATGAGCCACCGAAACGATGTGCGGATATCGAGATCGTCATCAACGACGAACACCGTCGAGTCAGGCGGCAATGACATCCGGGTTCCCTCTCCCACGGAAGATGCTGTTCCCAAACCGATCGTAGACATTGCTCTTCGTTCGCCGGGCCGAAACATTACCAACATTCTGACGCATTGTTCGCGGCGAATCGCTCACTATCCAGTTCACATACGCCAATATGTTCACTTTTACACAGGCAAGCCAAGCATCAATCTACGACTGCATAGTTGTGGACATTATAGCAGATTCGGCCAAGAGGCCTAGCGTCTCGCGTCAGGGTTTCGCTCCGTGCTCCAACAGAAGCATTTCCAGTTCGGTGTCTTCGTCGGACTTGGCGATCGACAGCGGAGATTGCTTCTCGTTCCCTTTGGCATTCACATCGGCCTTTGCCTTGATGAGGATGGCCGTAACATCAAGCCTGTCTTCACGTACCGCCCGATGCAACGGCGTATCCCCATCCTTGCAGCGCGCGTTGACGTCGGCCTTACGTTCGATCAATAGCGAGACGATCGTGTCGTCTCCATTCGCCGCCGCAAGATGTATTGCGGTGCAGCCCTCGGAATCGACCGCTTTCACATTCGCCTTGTGGTCCAGCAGCAGCGTGACGACATCCGCGTTGTTCTGCCAAGCCGCCATGTGCAGCGGGGTGTAGCCAGAGTCATCAGTGGCTTCGATGGGAGACTTCTTTTCGAGCAACAATTTGGCGACGTCCGCGTAGCCGTTCCAGCAAGCCCAATGTAGCGGAGTCTGGCCATTGTCCGACTTCACGTCGACTTTTGCTTTGCGATCCAACAACAGTCCTATGATCTCCACGTATCGCCCTTCGACAGCGTGATGCAGCGGAGTGTATTTCTTGGCGTCGGCCGCATCCACATCGGCATTCCCGGCAAGAAGCCATTTCACAACGTCAAGATGCCCCTCCGTGGTCGCCAAATGCAACGGCGTGTATCCGGCTTTCGTCTTGGCTTCCAATTTGGCTTTCTTGACGACCAGATATTTGGCGATCTCCGCTTGGCCGGTCAACGCGGCATAATGCAACGGGCGAATCTGTTGCTCGTCGGCCTCTTCAAGCAATTTCGAGTTGGCCTCGATCAGCCCTTTCACGACAACGAGCTTGCCGTCGATGACCGCATCGTGAATCACCCCCGTCGCAAGGGGGGCGGCCGTTGCGCACACTCCGCAAAAAAACAGAACGGCAATCACTCGGCACATGGCGATCGTTCTCCCCTAAAGTGGCGGCGGGTTCTATTCGCCGCTTGCGTGTCAGGCTGACCATAACGCATTCGAGACGACTGATCCATGATAATTTGCCAGCAGGGCTTCCAACAGGCGACGCCCCTTGCTCGCGCTGCGGGCTGGTATCGTCCTAACCCGAAGCGTGAGCGAGGGACACAGTGCGATCTCACGCACCGGTCGCGGTCGTTCCCCGCAGACACCGCGATCGCACGCTGTTCCTCTGCAACGCTCCCCCCACGTCCCTCGCTGACGCGTCGGGCTAAGATGGCGGGCGGGATTGACGCGACACCACGTAACACCCGATCATAGGCCGCGAAGTCGTCGTCGCCATCACCGACGGCCAACTGCACCTCGGCCCGTGGGAGCACATTTTCTATTACGAGTTCGACGGGCGACGGCGGAAGCGGGTGTTGGTGAAGATTATTGGGGAGTAGGATCACGATTCCATGAGCGATGTCGAAGAGCTATTTCGCCAACATCCATCTTTCGGGGCCGGTGAGGCTATTGCAGAAAAGGATGTCAGTTCTGGCAGACTCGGATATCGCTCGCACGGAAAACACGTTCCGTGGTGGCCAGACATCGCGAAGATCCTTCAGGAACGGTATCGAATCACATTCGATGTTGTCGGCCACTGCATTACTGACATGGCTGTTGCCGCAGAGGCTGCTGGATACAACGCGAGAATGGATGCAGAGTTCCTGTCGCGATTTGGAGGAGTTGACATTATCGAATCGGTCACTCGCGAGGTAGAACGGAAACGAAAGAAACGCGGATAACTAGGCACACAGTTGAGTTTACGGTCACGTTCGCCCGAAATCCCTGAGTCGGCACGGCACGGCACGGTATTGCCTGCGGTGTGCCTATCAACAACGAAGGTCGTGTTGGGCATTCCTGCTCATCTGCCCTTGCCGACCCGCTCCAACCAAACCTACACTCTCCCCAACAAACTCGCGGACACGGAGGTCTCGCAATGGGTGCTATTGGTTTGATTCCGGCGCGGCTGGAGTCGTCGCGGTTACCGGGGAAGTTGTTGTTGGCCGAGACCGGGCTGCCTTTGTTGCAATACGCCTGGGAGGCGGCCACGCGGTCGGAATCGCTCGATGAGGTGATTGTCGCGACCGACAGCGACGAGGTGGCTGCTACGGTGCGCGCGTTCGGTGGGCGTTGCGAGATGACGGGGCAAGCTGCCAGCGGGACCGATCGCATTGCCGAGGTGGTGAGGAATTGCGGGCTGGACGCGGAGATCGTCGTCAATATTCAGGGCGATGAGCCGGAGATCGAACCGGAGACGATCGATTCTCTCGTCGAAACGCTCGCCAACGCCCCCGCAGCCCAGATGTCGACGCTTTCCACACCCATTCAAACTGCGGAAGACCGGGACGATCCGTCTTGCGTGAAAGTCGTTTGTGCAGCCGACGGGCGGGCTTTGTATTTCAGCCGATCGGTCATTCCCCACGTTCGCGATGCGGAATCGCCGTCAGACATGGCCGATTCTCCTTGGCAGTTGCATCTCGGTCTGTACGCGTACCGGCGTGATTTTCTGCTGCGGCTGGCGGAATTACCACCTTCGCGTTTGGAACAGTTGGAGAAGCTTGAACAATTACGTGCCTTGGAAGCCGGAGCCTGCATTCAAGTGGCCACAATCGAGCATCCGTCGGTTGGCATCGACACTCCTGAAGACTATGCTCAGTTCATAAAACGTCAGCGCCGGAGAGCCGCGTAGGATGCCTCCACTCCGCCGCGAATCGTCGATTTCCGCATCCGATTCAGCATTCATATGACCAAGCATATCTTCGTAACCGGTGGTGTCGTCAGTTCTTTGGGCAAGGGGCTGACGTCGGCTTCGGTCGGCTTGCTGCTGGAACGTCGCGGATTGCGGGTCCGCATGCAGAAGCTCGACCCGTACATCAATGTCGACCCCGGCACGATGAGCCCTTACCAGCACGGCGAGGTGTACGTGCTGGACGACGGTTCCGAGACGGACCTCGACCTGGGCCATTACGAGCGTTTCACCAACAGCCCGCTCTCTCGCAACTCGAACTACACGACCGGTCGAATTTACAGCAGCGTGATCGAGAAGGAACGCCGGGGGGAATACCTGGGCGGGACCGTGCAGGTGGTGCCGCACGTTACGAACGAAATCAAGGAAGCCGTTCGCAATTTGAGTGGGCCGGATGTCGATGTGGTGATCACCGAACTGGGCGGCACTGTCGGCGACATCGAAGGGCTACCGTTTCTAGAGGCGATCCGACAAATCCCGTTGGACATCGGCAAAGAAAATTGCCTGTTCATCCACCTCACGCTAGTGCCCTATCTGAAGGCGGCCCGTGAGGCGAAGACAAAACCGACGCAGCACAGCGTGGGCCAGTTGCGACAGATTGGTATCCAGCCCGACATTCTCATCGTGCGAACCGAACGGGCAATGGGCCAAGAAAACGCCGAGAAAATTGCGTTGTTCTGTAACCTCGAGAAGGAAGCGGTCATCGAGGAAATCGATAAGCAACTCTCAATCTACGAGGTGCCGTTAGGCTTGGTCGAGAACAAGCTGGATGAGTTGATCATCGCTAAACTGAAACTGAACGCCGGCACGCTGGACGTTGACGATTGGCGGGCGTTGATGGGACGGATTCGCAACCCGGAACATGAAGTGCGGATTGCCGTCGTTGGAAAATACATCGACCATCGCGACGCCTACAAATCAATTTACGAATCGCTCGATCATGCCGGATTTTCACATTCGACGCGGGTGATTGTCAGTCGCATCGAGGCGGAAGAATTCGATCGGGAAGACCCGGCTGTCCTGCTGAGCGGGATCGATGGAATCCTAGTCCCTGGTGGGTTCGGCATGCGAGGAATCGAGGGCAAGATCAAGGCGGTGCAATATGCGCGGGAAGCCGAGGTTCCCTACTTCGGGATCTGCCTAGGAATGCAGTGCGCGGTGATCGAGTTCGCCCGCAACGTACTCAACTTGGAAGACGCCAACAGCACCGAGTTCTCGACCGATACCGAGAACCCGGTCATCTGCATGCTGGAAGACCAACGCACGATCACCTACAAGGGCGGCACGATGCGTTTGGGAGCACAACCGTGCGTCTTGTCCGAAACTTCTCGGGCGGCCGAATGCTACGGGACGGACGAAATCGAAGAACGCCATCGGCATCGGTTCGAGTTCAATCCCGAATACCGTCAGGCATTCGTTGATGCGGGCATGATCGCCAGCGGCACCAATCGCGAGGGGACGCTCGTGGAAGCGGTCGAGGTGGCCGATCACCCGTGGTTTGTGGCGGTGCAATTCCATCCCGAGTTCAAATCGAAACCGCACACGCCGCATCCCTTATTCAAAGGGTTCATCGCGGCCGCCTTGGAACGAGCCAAGACGCGGATGTCGATGTCAGTTTGAGATCGTGACAGGGTGGCTGCGATTGTGACTGCACTTTGCGGGATTCTCAACATCAACAAGCCAGCTGGCATTACGTCACGGACGGCGGTTAATCGTGTGCAACGACTGGTACGACCAGCCAAGATCGGGCATGCGGGGACGCTTGATCCGCTGGCAACCGGGGTGCTTGTCGTCTGCGTCGGCCGGGCCACGCGACTGATTCCGTTCGTGCAACAACCGCCGAAGGTATATCGAGCAAGGTTTCGGCTCGGATTCCGTAGCGACACGGACGACATCACCGGAAAGGTCGAGCCGAGCGACTTCGACGGAGTTGTGTCGCGAGAAGATGTTGCCGCGCTCTTGCCTCAATTCCAGGGGCGTATCGAACAGGTTCCACCAAGTTTTTCGGCTGTCCGCGTAGAAGGTCGCCGCGCGTATGCTCTGGCCCGCAAGGGAAAGGCCGTCGAGCTCACTCCGCGCACCGTCGAAGTGTATCGGATCACGCTGGACGAATTCGCTTACCCGGAATTGGCACTGACAATCGAATGTGGATCGGGAACGTATATTCGATCGATCGGCCGCGATCTGGGTGAGCTGCTCGGCTGCGGAGCCGTGATGACTGAACTCAGCCGGTCGCGTATCGGGCCGTTCGATTTGGATGACGCGATTTCACTCGACAGGTTCAGCGACATCGACCAGGGCGATGTGGATGCCGTTCGTGCGATGTTGCAGCCGCCAGCGACGGCGATCGGACATTTGCCGACTGTTGTTTGTGACGCTCGCGACGTGAACACGTTGGCGAACGGTCTGCTAATTTCCGCTCCCGCCTCGTTCGATTGCGAAGAGGGTGAGTTCGTCGCGATCATGGACGGCGATGGCAGCTTGGCGTGTATCGCGCGATACGTGGTTGCGGACTGTCGCCTCGCGCCGAAACATGTCTTCGTCGCCCCTGCTTGACGCGACATAAGAAACGATTCGTGTGACTGTCCGACTGGTTTCAGTCGACCTTGCCCGCCTTTGAATTGGCGAGCGAGGCTTTCGCCTTGGCCTGTTCGCGTTTGACTTTGACTTCGGCCTTCTTCTTTTCGGCGAACTCTCGCTTCTTGCGGGCTTCGTTGCGTTTGGTGACGGCCAGTTCACCCGCCTTGCGAGCGGCTTCCTCGGCCTGCTTTGCTTCTTGCTCGGCTTGGCGTGTTTCGGCATCTGCCTTACGAGCAATTTCTTCGGCATGCTGGGCTTCGTCAGTCGCCTTCTTTGCGGCCGCCTTCATTTCTTCGGCCTTCTTTGTGGCAGCCTTCTTTGCAACGGCCACAGCGTCTTCCACTTTCTTGGTGGTGGTGGTGGCGGGGGCGGTCGGGTTGTCTGGCTTACTTTCCGAATCGTCGGTGTTGTCGGCGTCGGCGACCTGAGCAGGAACTTTCGGCTTTACTCGGTCGCGGTAAACGACCAATCCACTGACAGCATGATAGAGCGGACCACAGTCGATCGGCTCGTTGCGATGCTGGTTGAGACCTCGGGCAACCGACGCAATGCCCCGTCGAACCCATTCTTGTTTCAGACCTTCGTCGGACAACGCCATCATCAGGAACTCGAGAGTGTGCCCCGATGTGGTGCAACGTTGAATGAAGTCGTTCGTGTTAGCACGCCCTGTGAAGTAGCTGTTAGAGAATGAACCATCCCGATTCTGTAACGCTCGAGCGGATTGAATGTATCGTTGCAATGTCTGATCGGCTTCCAGCCAGACACCTCGCATGGGCTTTCCGGAACTCCGATGAATGTTCCGCGTGCGCGCCAAAGCGAACAGGCCGTGCGTTCCTCCACAGGACGCTTCACTGGTCGACTCGCGTGCCTGGATTCGCACAAGGCGCTCGATGCTCCAGGCTTCGCCGGTCCGATTCTTCCATTGGACATCGGTCCCCAGGTAATGGCTCAATGCCCAAAGCGTCCACGTGATTTCTTCTTTGTCGTTGACGTCCGCCTGAGCGTGGCGAACCATGTCGGCGATTGTGATGGAGCCGTCGGCAGTCTTGAATGTCTGATCCATCGGCACGCCGCCGTGCGAGAGGACGGCAAGGAATTGATTCGGATGCCCCTCGAACGCGTAAGGTTTCGTGTAAGTATGAGCGCGCCCGCCGAAGCGTGTTTTTTCAAACCACGGATCACCGCGATAGCTCGGCCCGGTCGACATCCACTCAACGGCTGATACTTCTTTGCCGTTTTTTCGTACCTTGAACTCGTTTCCGAACGAGAGTACGCCGTGCATGATCTGCCAAGGCGTATGCACATCGGCATCGAGGCGGCGACGGGCCGACATCTCGATGGCCTGTTCGACTTCCACGAGCAAAGGGTCGACAACAACTTTTTGCGGGTCGCCCTTTGTCTCAGGCTGTTGCGCCGCAACCGGCGACGTCAGCCCCAAGGCCAGAACCGAAGCAACGACCGCAAACCTCAGGCAGGTTGAAAACAATCTCATGGTGCAAGTCACTCCCAGAAGCTGATCATCGCGACGCATCTCGTCTGATCCGTCGATGGCGAGTCCGGCGCTGGCAGAAACCGACTGTCTCGTTGCAGTCGACCTAGTCTGTGTATTCGTCAATTTCCACCTATCATCCTATCCGGATCAATTCCGCAATGCCATGCACTATCGGAAATTCGGTTCAAACCGGTCGCTGACTGCAAACGATCGTCCGAGGTATACCACCGAAATCCAAAACTGGAGGGATATGATTGGTTTTCCAGACAAAACATACACAGGACGCATCGCCGTGCGACACGCTTCATAGCAAAAGACACGCATAAACCGATCGACCGGCCCATGTCGCCCTGCAGGCTCCGTATGACAGATCATGGGCGACCCTGCTCGATCAGTTGCGTGCTTGCAAGGTGACCATCAGGCGATCGACGTCTGCGTCATTGGTGTAAACATGGGGACTGACGCGAAGATGTCCTCCACGCACATTCAGAACAACGCCCGCGTCTCGTGCGGAACGTCTTACCCTACGCAGATCGCAACCAGGCAAATCAAAGGCGACAATCCCCGATCGCCTCTCAGTATCACGCTGGCTAACAATGACCGCCCCACATTCGGATTCCAGACACTGGCAAAGTCGATCGGTGACTTCCAGCAGCCTCGCTGAGATCTCAGCGATTCCGAACCGCAACACCAACCGTAGCGCGGCCTCTAACCCGGCGACGCCTGCCATGTTGTAAGTTCCGCCTTCGTAGCGCGCTGCCGATTGCTTGAGGCGGGCATCGGTCGCGTCGAAGTTGCCCGGGCGTTCAACACTGTTCCAACCGAGACCGAAGGGCCGCAATTCTTTGAGACATTCCCGGCGAGCAAAGAACAGGCCGGCTCCTTCGGGGCCGAGCAGCCACTTGTGACTGTCGGCGGACAGGAAATCGATACCGGTTGTCGAAACGTCGAGCGGCAAGACTCCCAGCCCCTGAATGGCATCAACAAACAACTTCGCACCGTGGCGGTGTGCGATGACGGCCAGCGTTTCGAGGTCGTTACGCCATCCGGTGGCATAGCCGACCCAACTCACCGAGACGATCCGCGTCCGCTCGTCGCAATACGATTCGAGACGATCCAGATCCAGATGCTCGCTCTCGTTCGGCACGACTCGCAGCTCGACACCTCGGTCAGCCAGATTTTCCCACGGCAGCCTGTTCGATGGAAACTCCCCCGCTGGTACGACGACATTATCCCCCGGTTGCCAGCGGACCCCTTCGGCAACCAGCGTGACTCCTTCCGTCGTGTTCCGCACGATGGCAATTTCCGATTCGTCGGCCCCTATCAACTCAGCCCCCAGTTGCCGAACGGCTTCAACACGCTCACGCCACCCGCTCCAATGCACGGCACCGTTCTCGACGGAATCGCGCGTCCAGGCCGTCAGGGCATCGGCAACGGGCGTCGACAACGGCGCGACGGCCGCATGGTCGAAATAGGCCCACTGCCGGGTGACCGGCATCAGGTCACGGAATTCTTCCCACCAAGGTGTGTCAGTTGGCATTGGTCTGTTTCTCGGAGTACATCGACATCGTCAGCTCTGGCGACTTGACCTATGATGGCTGGCTCCGTCTTGCGAATCAACGAAACACTCTCGCTGTTCCATATGTCATCCCCCACTCCAACGCGCGACGAAATTCTCTCTGCCTACCTGGATCTGTTGGAGTACGATCCGTATCCCGTGCAGGAAGCGGCCCTGTTGGCCTGGTTTGAATCCGAGCAGGGAGTGCTGGTCTGCGCCCCGACGGGTATGGGAAAAACGCTCATTGCGGAAGCGGCATTGTTTGAGGCCTTGCAGACCGGAAAAACGGCTTACTACACCACGCCGCTGATCGCACTGACCGAGCAAAAGTTTCGAGAAATGCAGCAGGCGGCCGTGCGTTGGGGATTTCAGGCCGACGATGTCGGCTTGGTGACGGGGAACCGTTGTGTGAATCCCGATGCAACGGTGCTTGTCGTTGTGGCCGAGATTCTATTGAATCGATTGCTGCACCCCACGGCGTTCGATTTCTCGGAAGTCGCCGCGGTGGTGATGGACGAATTTCACAGTTTCAACGATCGCCAGCGAGGCATCGTCTGGGAATTGTCGCTGGGGTTGCTGCCCAAATCGGTCCGATTGCTGCTGCTCTCGGCGACCGTTGGCAACTCGGCCGAGTTCATCGGTTGGTTGCAACGTTCTCACAACCGCAAGGTTCGGCTCATCCAAAGCACTGAACGCCGCGTGCCTTTGCGTTACGAGTGGGTGGGTGAATCGTTGCTGAACGAACACGTGGAGGTAATCGCGTTAGGAGACGACGAAACACGTCGCACGCCCGCGTTGATCTTCTGCTTCAATCGCGAGCAATGCTGGACCGTGGCGGAACAGCTCAAGGGGAAGAATCTCATCGACGCGCCCCGTCGTAAACTACTCCTCGACGCCATCGAAGCCTACGATTGGTCCGGCGGAGCGGGTCCGAAACTCAAGCGGGTTCTGCTGCGAGGCGTGGGCGTACATCACGCCGGATTACTCCCCAAGTATCGCCGGGCGGTCGAAGATTTGTTCCAGAGGAAGTTGCTTTCCGTCGCAGTTTGTACGGAAACACTGGCGGCCGGCATCAACCTGCCGGCGCGATCGGTGCTGCTGACATCGCTGATCAAGGGACCGCCGGGACGAAAAACGTTAATCGAACCCAGTTCGGCTCATCAGATGTTCGGCCGGGCCGGGCGACCGCAGTTCGACACGGAGGGTTACGTCTACGCAATTGCCCACGAAGACGACGTCAAGATTCTCCGCTGGAAAGAGAAGTACGACCAAATTCCGGAAGACACGAAGGATCCGAATTTGATTCGGGCCAAAAAACGCCTTAAAAAGAAAATGCCCACGCGCCGCACGACGGTGCAGTATTGGAACGAATCGCAGTTCGAGAAACTGAAAACCTCCCCGTCCGGCAAACTGGCCAGTCGCGGAGAGATTCCCTGGAGATTGCTCGCCTACCTGCTGGAAGTCTCCCCTGATGTCAAACGGCTACAGACATTCGTCGGGAAACGTCTGCTGGATGAGAAGCAGCTTCATCGTGCGCACCGACAATTAACCCACATGCTGACGACCCTCGGCTCCGGTGGATATGCGACATTAGAACCTCCCCCGCCTGTGACAGACGAGGAACAACAAACGCAGCAACCCGGAACGACGGCAATCGCCAAGCCCCCGGCGGAACCCGCGTCCCCCAAGCCCGCGTCGATGGGAACGTTCGGCCAACTTCTTCAGGAAGCCCAACAAAGTTCCAGCGGAGCGAAAGACTCTGCCAAGAAACGTAATCACAAAGCAGACGCGAAAGAGGCGACCGAGGATAAAGAGTACGAACCGTATCAACCGCTGTTCGCCCGACCGACGAAGTTGCTGGAACGTCTGTTGGTGTTCCGCAGTGTGAATCCGCTGTACGGCGACTTTCTGCTGAAGCATCTGGGGTTGGCCGACGCGAATGAGAGAATCCAGTTACTGGAAAGCGTGATGGACATTCCAGGGTCGATCGGGAGACTGGTTCACGTGCCGTCTCCCGAACGAATGCCGCCGGGACCTCTGGCAACCGAGCGAATCGACTTGGCCTTAATCCATCGCGGCCTGGCAACGGCTGAGGAACTTTACCCCTCACGCGACGAAGACCGATCGTTCGACGAGGAACGACGGTTCGCCATCCCGATTGGTGATAAGCTGAAGATGTTGTTCGATGCCCAGCTTCCAGGTGGTGGGCCGGTGCGGGTTCGATCGGTTTGGATTGCCGGCGACTTGTTGACCTTCGGCGGCGACTTCAACGCCTACATCACCGGTCGCGGGCTGGCCAAGCAAGAGGGCATCATCTTTCGCCACCTGCTGCGGTTGTCTTTGCTTTGCGGCGAGTTCGCGGAACTCTCTCCGCCGGAATTGGAACACAGCGAATGGCGAGCCGAGTTGGCCGACTTGGCCGACCGTTTGGCAGCCAGTTGTCGCGCGGTTGATCCGGAAAGCACCGACAACGCCATCGAAGCGGCGAAGAGGTCGCCCGACGTTGTATCGGGTGAGTCGGGCGAGCAGCCGAGCGATGAGGGATCAGCGAAAACGGACAAAGAGAAGACAGGGGAAGAATCGTTCGGCACGGGCCTGGTCGACGAATGAGGTATTGGCCTGTCGAGCCGACGAAGTGACATCGACCCTCACTCGATGGACGTAACAGTCGTCTGATACGTATGTTACGATACAAGATGCAAGATGTTCTCAGACGACTGGTTGACCACAGGGGTTTTGCGGCCCAAAATTCGGATGCGATCGTCCGGCGTTTAGTTCTTGGGCAGGATGCACCCGTATGGCGACACGAAAAACGGCTGCTGCAAAAACGACGAAGAAATCGACCCGGCGAAAGGCGACTCCGGTGGCCGTGCGCCGAGCGAAACGCAAGTCGGCACCGGCGTCAGCTGCGAAAGCGAAAGCAAATGGTAAGCCGCAGACGATCGGTGGGTACCTGATCCAGCGGTTGCAGGATTACGGCCTGAAGGATCTGTTCGGCATTCCCGGCGATTACGTGTTGCAGTTCTACGGAATGCTCGAAGAGAGCCCGCTGCGCGTCATTGGCACCACGCGTGAAGATTGCGCCGGGTACGCGGCCGACGGTTATGCGCGGATACACGGCCTGAGCGCGGTTTGTGTCACGTATTGTGTGGGAGGTTTGAGTCTCACGAATTCGATCGCCGGGGCGTATGCAGAGAAGTCACCCGTGATTGTCATCAGCGGCGCACCGGGAATGGAAGAACGCATTGCCGATCCGCTGCTGCATCACCGAGTGCGTGATTTCAACACGCAGCGCGAAGTCTTTGAAAAAATCACCGTCGCTACGGCCTTACTGGACGATCCACTCACCGCGTTTCGTGAGATCGATCGCTGCCTCGAAGCGGCCGTTCGTTACAAGCGGCCCGTGTATCTCGAATTGCCACGTGACCGCGTGCAAACGCAGGCCCTGTTCCCGCATCAGTCGGAGATTGAAAAACCGAAAAGCAACAAACATGCGTTGGCCGAATCGCTCGAAGAAGCCTCGCGGCTCATCAAAGCCAGCAAAAAGGCAATTATCGTCGCCGGAGTGGAAATGCACCGCTTCGGATTACGACAAGCGGTGCTCGACCTGGCTGAGAAACACAAGATCCCGATGTGTGCCACATTGTTGGGCAAGTCGGTCGTCAGCGAAAAACATCCGCTCTACATCGGCATCTATGAAGGGGCGATGGGGCGGGAAACGGTGCGGCGTTACGTCGAGGAAAGCGATTGCGTCATTCTGCTCGGCACCTTCATGACCGACATCAACCTCGGTATCAATACGGCGAATCTCGACCCGGCTCGCTGCATCTACGTCACCAGCGAACAACTGCGAATTCACCATCACCACTTCCACGACGTCCTGCTGGCTGATTTCGTGAAAGGGTTAGCGAAGTCGAAATTCAAAGCTCCTCATCGAGCGTTGCCCGAAAAGAAAAACGCAAAGAACGAGAAATTCATCATCCAACCAGACCAGAAGATGACCGTCGGACGGTTATTCGCCAGGATCAACGAACTGCTCGATGAAGACATGGTGGTGATTGCGGATGTGGGTGACTCCCTGTTCGCAGCGGCCGATTTGTCGATCTATCGCCATACCGAATTCGTCAGCCCGGCGTATTACACATCGATGGGGTTCGCGATACCGGCCGCGCTGGGTGTGCAGGTAGCGGATGCGAATCTACGCCCGATCGTGCTGGTGGGAGACGGTGCATTTCAGATGACTTGCACGGAACTTTCGACGATCCTGCATCACGGTTTCAACCCCATCGTATTAGTGATGAACAACAAAGGTTACACCACCGAACGGTTTCTGCAGGAAGGCCCATTCAACGACATTCCCAATTGGAATTACCACCGCCTGCCCGATTTGCTCGGCGGGGGATGGGGGTTCGAGGTAAAAACCGAAGGCGATCTCGACAAGGCATTGAAGGCGGCCTTGGAAAACCACGATTCTTTCAGCCTGCTCAACATCCACCTCGACCCGCTCGACATCAGCCCGGCGTTGGAACGGCTGGCGAAACGCCTGTCGAAGAAGATCTGATCTACTTCCTATGATCCATCCCGATTTGACGAACGTTTTTCAGGCGACTACAATGGATGATTGGGGCAACAGCTAAGGTAAGATCAAGCGGACAGAATCGTAATCGGAATTTGAAGGAATGCTCGGAGAATTGAACCCTTGCGGCGGCGGCGATCTCATTCCGCTGTTGAAGCCGGTCTTATTGGTCGGGCGTCGCAGTAGTTGCGATGTCTGTCTGCGCTTTCCCAACGTCTCGTCGCACCATTGCGAACTGGAATGGAAAAACGGGTATTGGCACGTGCGCGACCTCGGTAGCCGAAACGGCATTAAAGTCAACGACGAACGCTGCGATTCCAAATGGCTCATGCCGGGGGATGTGATCTCGGTGTCCAAACATCGCTTTGAATTGAAATACACAACCGACGCCACGGCACCGCCGCCTGAAGAAGAAGACGTGTTCTCCGTCGGCTTGCTCGAAAAAGCAGGGCTTGTCAAACGGGATGTCGAACGAACACCAATTTCTAAACCCGATGCAGACGCTCGTGGCAGATACGAAAGCGGTACGGCCGACTCCGATGATGCGACTGTCGATCTAAAAAAGCCCGAAAACGAGTAACACGACGCGTGGCGAAAAAGTCCGGCAAGAAAATTCGCGTCGCCTTTCGCAAAAACCGCGAACAGCGGAAGCGGCATGGCGACTTAACGCGAGACGCCCAAGACGAAGGCCTGCTGGCCGACGAACTGCCGACCGACGAGCGACTGAGCGGAAAAGGGGCACTCACCCGTTACCGCACGATCATCGGCGTCGAAAGCGAATCGGGCGATCAATTACTGCGCGATGTGGATTTATCGAGTTGCTTGCCGGGGCGCGTGCTGCGATCGATCGGCTTGAACTGCACGGTGCAAAGCGAAGACGGCACGCACTACGAATGCACGATTCGCCGCGTGTTACGCACCATGCAGCGCGATGCACGCAACGCCGTCGTGGCCGGAGACCGAGTATTCTTTCTGCCCGACGGGTCGGCACATGGGGTGGTGGAACGCGTCGAACCGCGTCACGGTGTGCTATCGCGAGGAAGTCGACGACATGAACATGTCATCGTCGCCAACGTCGATCAGGTGCTCATCGTGGTGACGGCAGCCGACCCGCCTTTGAAACCCAGTTTGATCGACCGCTTTCTCATCAGTGCCGAGAAAGGCCAAGTCGATGCCATTATCTGCATTAACAAGGTGGACCTCGTCGACCCGGTCGACTTGCAACCGGTTGTTGGTATGTACGCTCAACTGGGCTACGACGTCGTCCTCACCAGCACAGTGACCGGGCAAGGAATGAACCGGCTGAGATCGCTGCTGGTCGATCGGGAAACCGTTTTCAGTGGGCAAAGTGGCGTCGGTAAATCGACCCTGCTGAACCAGATTCATCCCGGCTGGGGATTGCGAACCGCGACAGTGAGCACTGAGTCGCGCAAAGGACGGCACACCACGCGAACGACCACACTGATGGAACTCGAAAGCGGGGGGTGGGTCGTCGATACCCCCGGTATTCGTCAACTGGCGTTGTGGGATGTCATCCCCGAAGAGGTCGAGGGGTTCTTCGTTGAATTCCACCCCCTTGTGGCGGGATGTAAGTTCCCCGACTGCTCGCACACCCACGAAAACGGTTGCGGGGTGCAGCGAGCGGTTGCCGGCGGGCTGATGTCACCCATGCGATACGAGAGCTATCTCCGCATCGCCGAAGGTGATTGAGGGAACCGCAGAATTAAGGTAACCGCTGATGAACGGAGATCAACGCGGATGAGACGAGCGGTATTCAAGACGCACGTCATCGAAGGCTGCTCGTTCCCGACTGTCGCTCAACAGTCCGAATGCAAATTTTTCCGTTAGACGCACCACAAATACTCCCCTTTTATCTGCGTTTATCTCCGTTCATCTGCGGTTCCCTTCCGTGAGACAATCAAACGATCAGCGTTTCGTTATTCGCTTCCCGTGCGGTTTTTCGGCCATTTCAAATGGCGATGCAAGAAGTCGTACGTCCCCTGGCCGTTGATCGTATGCGGGCCGATGAAAAATTCGATCTCGGTTTTATCGCCAATCCCCAGTTTGTCGTAATGGCGTCGGACCTTGGCATACTCCCAGGCAACCCACTCATCGGGGGCCACGCCGTCGTCGTGTCCGCGTTCAACCATGAAGGGCCGGGGTGTCATCAGGTTCGACAGCTCCGCGTAGTTCGCCACATGGCCCATGTTCCACTCGAACATTTCATACTCGCCGGTGAAGAGGTACGAGTACCGATCGGTGTTCGTCACATTCTTGCGAATCCATTCGTTGAAGTCGGCCGAGCAGATCGACAACGCGTAACGAGTCAGCAACGGAGGCACGCGGACAGCCGTCTTGCCACCATAAGACAGCCCGTAAAAGCCGATACGTTTCGCGTCGACATTCGGCAACGTAGAGAGCCAGTCGATTGTGCGGTCGTGCTGTTGCAGGATGTAGCTGAATAGCGAACGGCCCATCGGGTTCGATTTGCGTTGTAAAGTGCGAAAGCGATCCTGCCCGCGATATGGGTTCTGCGGGGCGTACACGATGAAGCCCCGTTCGACCAACTTCGTGCTGAATCCTTTGTAGGCCCGCCATGCCCGGTTCTTCGGGTCCGTCGTGATGGTGTCCATCGGAATCCCTTCCAAACCATGCTGGCAGACAACGACCGGACGCCTCTCGCCCGGCTTCAGGTCTTTCGGCAGCAATAAAATTCCCGAGGCGATCACGTCGGGATAAACATCGAGCACCACTTCGTAGCCCACGTGCGTTTTTTCGTCGATCACCTTCCGCGTCCGCGGGTTCAGAGGCATGGTCGATTTCGGCAGCCGGCCGATCACTTCGTCCCACACGTAATCCCGATACGCGACCGCCGATTTCTCCCAGGCGGCCGGCGAACTGCGATCGGCTTTGCTCCAGAATCCGTCACGAACCCGCGCACTGCGATGCAACAACGCCTGCGTGAAATCGACAAGTTGATCGAATTGCCGTTGCTGACGAGATTTCGCATCGATGGCTTGGCCGCCTGCCTGCGGTGCTTTGCCAAGCGGTTGCAAGTCGCCGTCCACGTCCAAGCCTCGCAAGAACGCAGCGACGGCTGATTTGGATCCGGCATAACCTGTCCCGTTATCGCTTTTCGCAAGCGTAATGTGGCTGGCCACCTTGAGTTTGTCGAAGTGCATTTTCGCACGAGCGAATTCTTTCGCGACGTTCTCCACCGCAGCCGTGCGAATGATGCCGGGAGCCGCGCCACTGCTGCGACCGGGGCGTGCCATTGGTGGTCCCGCAATATTCGGCACCGCACACGCTTCGACAGTCAACGATCGCGGTGCGATCAGACTCGCGATCCCTGCGTCACCAAACTCGGAAGCAAGTCGCCAGACGTTGCGGTAAATTGGCTCTTCCCAGACGCCCTCGCGCGTT
>Ga0115002_10001842_pt1 | contig 28516 bp, 26 predicted proteins | sample ArcticOcean_MG_C_8_FD_89576 | JGI IMG/M metagenome (GOLD analysis project Ga0115002, IMG submission 89576) | Marine microbial communities from western Arctic Ocean - ArcticOcean_MG_CB11_86 | ecosystem: Environmental > Aquatic > Marine > Oceanic | place: Arctic Ocean: Canada Basin | collected... | reverse complement strand
TGTCATCGCACAACCACTCCATCGCTTGCCGCAGCGCGCTGCACTGGAACGTCTTCAACGTCTTGCGTGACTCCATGCCAGGCTCCCTGATTGGTTCCAAACCAATTCGTTATGACACGGGGAATCTGGCTTTTTCTTCAATCCACGAAAAGACTTCCTGCAATTCGTTCACGGCGTTGGGCGGCGGAGGTGTCGATACTTGTTTCTTGCCTGCGGCTTCCTCTTCGTCGACTCCGGAGAGTGCCTTGGTGTCGTCGAGTGATCGTTCGTCGGCCGTGACAGATTCGGAGGATGTGGTGTCGTTCTTGGATCGCAAAGCCAGCGTGAGTTGCCCTTTACTTTCGGCAAGCATGAGCAGGTTGGCCTGGTCGGGTGAGACCAGCACCGAGATGTTCTTGGCTTTAATTTCTCCGCCTTCACTTGACTCACCGCCCCGCCTCAGCGAGTCGGTCGCGAAAATCTGAATGTATTCGAGCACGGCTTTGGTTCTGGTGACCAGGCCGTCTTCGGCGGTGCGCGCCTTGTACGTGACAAGCACGTCGACACGATCACCGGGGGTGATCAGGCCGCTGTGTGTTTTTGTCAGGTTCACCGAAACAGTCACGACACGCATTCCTTTAGGAATCTCGTAAGAGGCAATCAGGTTTTCATCCAACTTGGCTTTGGTGATGACATCACCCGGGAACGCACCCCGTTTCAGGGCACGCTCGGCGAATTATTCCTGTTTCGTCACTGCGCCAGAGGGCACCATGTCCTCGGGCAACTCCTTGAAGGCCACATTGGTTTCATCCAACGGAACCCCGGGAGAGATTTCCTCGATCGCGATAAGGACCTTGATCATCTTCTTCTCAGCAGCCTTGTCTCCCGACATGACTTGCTGAACACCCAGCATGGCCACCAAACCGCAGTCAATGGCCACGGCCAACAGAACAACTGACTTGAATTTCATCTCAGCCACCTTTGGCGCATGGCCTTGTGGGTTTCATCGGCACCAGTCAGATAAACTCTTCAGCCTTTGACGACTGTGCCGAATTGACCACTTGCGTAATTAAGGGCAGGCTCTCGCCCGCCCTTCGAGGTGCTGTTTCAACTCACTGCGTCTTAGATCATCCCGGCGTAGAAGAAGTATCCGATCGAACCAATGCAGATCGGAATTCCGTAAGGCAGCAGCAGCATCGTGGGTTTACGTTCGGCCGCGATGCGCGCCAATTCTCGTGGATCCTTGATCGTCTTCCATTCCGAGAGAATGGTAAGGAGGTTCGCGTAGTGTTTGACGAAGTTTTTACGGTAGGCCACCATGAGCACCGCCATGACGGCTCCGACGACAGTCGAGACGGCGAAGGCATACAGAGTTGTTTGCCAGCCCAGCCAAGCACCGACGCCAGCCATCAGCTTGACGTCTCCTGCACCCATGCCGCCCACGGAGTACAAGGGCAACAGGCACAACAGGCCGACAACCATGCCGAGCAAGCCGCCGCCCAGCCCAAGCCAGCCGGAGACCCACGTACTGAAGACCAAGCCGCTGAGCACCATGGGGAAGGTGATCCAGTTCGGAACGCGAAGTTCCTTACCGTCGATGTAAGCCGCGACGATAAGAACCAGGCAGACAAACTTCACATGCCAGTTCTCGATGAGTATTGTTTGCCAATCCATTTTGGGTCAGCCCTTTCTTACGAGTCGAGGGTTACTCGCGAACCTGCTTGGTAAAGAGCAATCGTTCGCATGAGGGGGAAAGTCGTGTGATCTCTTAAATGTGAGTGGAACGTCGCCATCGACGGGCACGGAAGACTGACCACGGAAAATTTATCGTTAAACTTACCGTTGAAGTCTGGTGTGCTTTATCGAGCGACGTCGTACTGCAAACGTCTTGGGAAGGCGGGCGGGTTATCCGCTTATCCGCAATGCCGAGACAGCAGCATGGATACGAACCACATGGCAGCAACGGTAGCGAAACTCATCGTCTGCAACATGGCCGTCATCGAGAAATCGATCCAGAATGGAAACATAATCTTTGCCTCTGTTGAATGGGTTCGCGATCCGTCAAATGGTGGCGAATCCCTCGCACGTCGGTTCCTGTCGGTGTGTTCCTGACGGCGGTCTGCGTTGTTGTAGATACGGGAGAACCGCCCAACCGAACAAAAGCATTCGGTTGGGCGGCTGAACCCGAAAGGTTCGCATACGCGAAAACGTTTTCTCCGAGGAGATTACGTCAAGGCGTCACGGACCTGACCGAACTTGGTGTTGGCATTGGTTCCGATGGCCTGAATCGCCGTCAAACAAACGATGACGATCAAAGCCAACATCACGGCGTATTCCACCGCAGTCGGTCCATCTTCGGAAACCAAAAACCGTTTGACGCTCTTCATGATGTCCTTCATAGCTGTCCTCTCTCTTTTGCTTGTGCCGTTCGTGCTTCTAGCAGGAACCGACACCGCCCCAAACGACTGAGCCCGAACACGACCAAGCGACACAAGTCGCACCGTTGCCGCTTCGAACTCCGCACCCAAAAAACGAAACCTCAACAATGAGGCTCGACCCAATTCCGGTTGTCTCTCGCCCCGAAGGGCGAAAGACAGAGAAGGCGGAAACATCCGAGGCTCCAGAAGTTCTGGAATCTCGCGGGGCGTTTCCGCCAGCCGATTTGAGAACCGATAAAGCACCGATTCGCTCGTCGACAGGGAAAATCTAGGTCACCTCAATGTCGAGTCAAGCAGCCCTTCGGCAGTTTCCCAGAGTTCGAGGCCTGTTGCTTTTGGGGAGCACTTTCATTGCCACAACCCATGACTAAGACACATGTTGCGGAGTGTTTACCGAACGCATCATTCAAAATGGCTTAAGTTTTTTTCGCAGCGACACGCTTTCGCCTCGCGACCAGTCCTCAAGCTTGCGTTGAATGCGGTCATAATCGGCCTCATCGATACGACAATGCGACAACGCGGCGCGCAGCACTGCCAACGCTTCCTCGGTACGGCCCAGCGAATGCAGCAGGTTGGCCCGCTGAATCTGCACAACGGCTAACTGCGGGACTTGTCGATGCGTGTCGGCCCATAACGCCAGCCCGTTCTTCCAAACAGGCAACCGAGACCACGTTTGCCCGCACAGCAGTAGCAGGCAGGTAAGCACGACCGCGTACGCAACGCCCGCAGACAGGAATGTCTGCTCTACCTTCTCTGTGGGAACCGCAACCTGTCTCGCAGAACCAATCACTCGCAAACCACTCACTGCTAACGCCAGCAGCGAGATCGAGGGCAAATACAAGTACCGATCGTTCATCAACGTTGTGATCGGGAAGAGATTCAACACCGGCAACAAGAACAACAGGCTGGTCACCGCAGCGAATGGCACCAGCGGAAAGCGATGTCGACAACGCCAAGCCGCCCACGTCACCAAGCTCCAACCAAGCACCGAGACCGCAATCCACCTTGCGATACCCGACGTGGGCGGATCGTAGAGGATGCACAATTCGGTCGGCCATAACAGCATGCCGACGTAACGCCACAAGATCATTGCATCGAGGCCGAGAATGTGCAGTTTGCCGAGCTGCATGTGCTCTCGCACACCGCCGTATTCGGTCACTTGGGCCGACATCGTGATGGCCAGCAAGCAAAACGCCAGAAACCCCGGCACGATCTGACTCACCACCGCATCCGAGAATTTCTTCCGTCGTATTAAGACGTCATACGCTAACACCACCGGCGGAACGACAATCGCAATCGCCTTGGATAATAGCGCCAACGCGAGAAACAACAGCGCCCGGCCTTCGTCTTTCGGCGTCCGTTCTGTCCGTAACGAATAGATCAACGACGCCAGAATGAAGGCTCCCGAGAGCAGTCCCTTGCGGGAAGCGACCCAAGCCACGCTCTCGATATGTACCGGATGCACGGCGAACAACGCCGCCGTACCCCATCCAATGAAACGGTCGCCCGTCACCTGCTTAACCAGCGCGTAGACCAAAGCGGCGTTGATGGCGTGCAGCACGACATTCGTTGCGTGATACCCTCCCGGCCACAGCCCCCACAGGGAATGCTCGACCAAGTAGGACATCAACGTGACCGGTGCGTAATTCTTGATCGCCACCTGCGTCCAAATGGCCCATAAGTTCGCCGGTGACCAACTCTTGATGAGCGGATTCTCGACGACATACCAAGGGTCGTCCCAATTGACGAATCCGAATCCGACCGTCACCCCGTACAAACCGCACGTTAATAGGGTCAACAGACCGCACGTGAGCATGTCGGCTTGCGATAGGCGCGGTTTCGCCGCAGCAGGTTCGATCGATTGTTCCGTCAGGCCGTTCCGCATCGCACATCTCGCCTCTTTGCGACTCAGGGGATTTCATCGCGGCAGACGCACGTTGCCATTTCGCACCATGCGGACTGCCGTTCGACAAACATAGCTCACGCCGATTGGCCGCCCGATCTGATCGTTGCCATCACTACGAGCCAACGATCCGGAAAACGGCCATCGACAGCTTCTCCAAAGTAGACGTCTTTTGAGGTCTCCACCGAGTGAAAACGCGGGCTAGAGTTCTCCGGATGCACCGCGCGCCTTCTTGCACGCTGCGAGACAGCAGGGAGAACAACGTGAACACCACAACCATTGAAAATGCAATCAACGGGTCTGCACCTGTCGTCGATTCGATGCGTCCTTCGACCAGCGTGAACGGTTTCCTCACGGAACTCGCCCAACCCGATGCCCACCCGTCGCGGACCGTCATCGTCATGCCGGACTACAACGCGGCCACCACTTTGAAGCGCACGCTCGACGACATCCCCGCTGGTGTGGCGGATGAAATCGTGCTCGTCGACGATTGCAGCAGCGACGACACAGTCGCCGTCGCCCGCGATCTTGGTTTGACAGTCGTCGAACATCAACACAACGGCGGTTACGGAGCCAATCAGAAAACGTGTTATCGCATCGCGATGGAACGCGGAGCCGATTACGTTGTCATGCTGCATCCCGATTTCCAATACGACAGCCGCGTCGTCGAACCGGCTGTGCAGTTTCTGAAGTTGGGCATCTACGATGTCGTGCTTGGTTCACGAATTCGCACTCGAAAGGAAACACTCGCTGGGGGCATGCCGCGTTATAAGTACGTTGCCAATCGCGCACTCACCACGATCGAAAACATTGCGCTAGGCCAGAATGTGGGCGACTTTCACAGCGGCTTTCGTGCGTATCGACGGGGCGTGCTCGACACAATTCCCTTCGAGAAGAACTCCAACGATTTCGTTTTCGACAGTCAGTTCCTCGCACAGGCCGTCCACTTTGGCTTCCGCCTGGGCGACGTGCCCATCCCGGTTCGCTACTTCGACGAAGCTTCGAGCATCAGCTTTCGCTGCAGCACCCGTTACGGCCTGGCCACGCTAGGCGTGCTAGCCGAGTTCTGGGCACACCGCCTCGGCTGGCGACGTAGCGAACGCTTCGAGACGTGCGACGAACGCTTGCTTGACACGCCATGCAGCCCGGCGTAACAATGTTCCCTCGGCAGCACGCCGCCCCCTTCGTCTAGTGGCCCAGGATCCGGGATTCTCAGTCCCGTGACAGGGGTTCGAATCCCCTAGGGGGTACTGTTCTTGTGGGTGTCGGGGAAACATTCTCCGCTGAGACCCCGCAAATCGAACGAAAAAAGGGCCGGATACAAACCTCTGTGTCCGGCCCTCGATCGTGGTTCAGGCGTCCTTCTGCAACACCTCCGGAACAAACAACTTCGCTCCGTCCCACCTCGCAACTGCTTCGCGATGGGCTTGACCCGCATCGGAGCGCTGACAGGTTCCTCGCCCGGCAATTCATAAGCCCCCGGCTTGAAGTTGCGCGACTGTTGCCTCCCTTCCTCTCCTCCACTGCGAGGTCACCTGTGTGTTGACACGCACGGCTCGTCTGTTTGCTGCAACGATGCCTTTCCTGCAACGTTGTCTTTCTGCAACGTGAGGTGCTTCGGCAACGCGGGCGACCGTCGTAGAACTGTGGGAATTCCGCAGCTCACGCGATTTTCTCGGTTCTTATCGCATTTTGAATCGGAAGGTATCCGGTTTGCATGTTCCTCCCTGCTGTCGCTGGTGCCGTCATGAAATGAGGCCGTCCGATCTGAAGGAGCATCCACTTGCAACTTTCCGATATCGTGGAAACCGCTGCGTTGGTCTCTGCTCATGCGCCACACGTGATCGAATCGGAGAGCGCGCCTTGCCAGGCGGCCCTGGAACGATTCTGGCATGCCTCGCGGAGCCGGAGCGACGACCGAATTCGTCGTCTGACCGATGCGAGCACACAAGCGGCGAACCTGCGCGACGTGCAACGGGCGAGCTTCTGGGAAGGCGTTACGCCGTTGCTGGAAGAGGTGTTCGTGCAAGAGATGCTTTCGCGGGTTTGGTCGGCGGTGTTGATCGCCTGCGACCAACACCGGGGCGAAACACGCTGCGAAACGATCGCGCGGAATACGTTGATCGGCCAGATGCACGTCAGGCAACAGGCCTTGCAAGTTCTCCTTTGTGCGTCGAACGGCCTACAAGGTGAAGCGGCACGAGCGAACCGTGTCCGCCGGAAAGCCGAACGTTGGACCGACATTCTGCTGGCTCACCTGACAGCCCGCTACGATCTGAATGACATTGCCTTCGACGAAGCGCGGGCGTCGGATTTTGCCGAAGGGCAATTTATCGATGGTCGGGTCGACCCTCGGCATGCGACGTGGGAGTTCATCATGGCCGGGCTGCGACTGGCCTTTGCGAATGTGGGGGGAACCGACGATCGCCCCGATACCCAACGGCGGGAGATTGTGGCGTCAATCCTTGGCTCGTTTCCCCCGGACGCTTTCACTGCCAACGGTCCGTTTCGTTCGATCGAACGGGTCCGCCTCGAACGCGGCAGTGAACGCTCCGAACGAACTCCTCTCAACACGCCTTATCCCAGCATACCGGCACCGAGGGTTTCACCGCTTAGTGAAGCGGCCGACTTGCAAGGCATCAGCTTCGCAGCGCTCCGCAAGCGGAAGCCGCTTGATTGAGCGGGTGAGATCGGCATCCGTGGGTATCGTCAGGAACGATTGTGAATCTGGGACGATCAGGAAAAACCACGAAGACGCCACGACACGAAGAGTCTCAGAGAATGTACGGCAGAGGGCCAGTGCAATTTGAGAAACGAAGAATGGGCCGCAGATGACGCGGATGAATGCAGAGTTTCGCGGAGACAATGAATACAGTCTTTAATCTGCGATGATCCGCGTACGAAGTCAGCGTGCCGCCAGGCCTGCGGGCTATTCTTCGTTTATCGAGTTGCATTTGTTTGATTCATCGGACAACGAGGTTGACCGTAATCGACGCCGACACCCCTGACAGTGTTGGGCCGAAACGCATGTTGACATGCCGCTCCTGAGCGGCCTATGATGCTTGCACCGGGGAACGCACCGTTTGTTGGTACGTTCCCTCGACAATCGAGAAAACACATGCCGTCCATAACTCACGAATTCCACTTCGACAACTCCACAGTCTCCGCAGCAGGCGGAGAGTGCTGGCGGTTTTCGTTTTTGTATTGCTATCCGGCATGGCCGGGGAGGGTGAGGAATTCGGTGCGTTGAACAACGCAAACCAACAAGAATTTCCAAAGCCCTGAATCCCAACCGGTTTCAGGGCTTTTTTTGTGACCGAAACCAGTGAATTTAACAACGAACTTTGCGGTTGATCCATTGGAGGTTGGCCGGCATTCACATCAGGAGAGAAAACGATGATTATTGTCATGAAGCGGAACGCGAACGAAGACCAAATTGCGCGAATGGTGCAGCGTATCGAAAGGATGGGTCTGAAAGCCCACGTGATTGTCGGCACCGAACGCACGGTGATTGCAGCGATTGGTGAAAAACGCAACGGAGAGCAAGACACGTTGGCTTCGTGTGACGAGGTGGATAAGGTCGTCCCGATTCTCGCACCCTACAAAATCGCCAGTTCCGAAACGAAAACGGAAGCCACCGTTGTGCGGGCACTCGACTTGGTCATTGGTGGCGGACACATCGGTGTGATCGCCGGACCTTGTTCGGTTGAAAGTGAAGAGCAAATTATTGCATCGGCCGTAGCCGTGAAGACCGCCGGAGCAACTGGACTACGCGGTGGAGCCTTCAAACCGCGCACCAGCCCGTATTCGTTCCAGGGCATGAAAGAGGAAGGCCTGAAACTGCTCGCCGCCGCGCGCGACGCCACCGGATTAGCCGTGGTGACGGAAGTGATGACGCCGCATCATGTGGATCTGGTTGCCAGTTACGCCGATGTGCTGCAAATCGGTGCGCGGAACATGCAGAACTACCATCTGTTGCAGGCGATCGGTGAGACTCGGAAACCGGTCATTCTGAAACGCGGCCCGTCGGCCACCATCGATGAATTCCTGCTGGCAGCCGAGTACATTCTCGACCAGGGGAATACACAAGTGGTGATGTGCGAGCGCGGTGTTCGCACGTTTGAAACGCACACCCGATTCACGCTACCGCTGGCAACGGTTCCTTACCTGCGCGAGCGGACCCATCTGCCGATCGTCGTCGACCCGAGTCACGGCACGGGCATTGCTTCGTTGGTGCCGCCCATGTGTGCCGCAGCCGTTGCGGTCGAATGCGATGGACTGTTGATCGAGGTGCATCCCGATCCATCCCAGGCACTCAGCGACGGAGCACAATCTCTCACGCCCGAGGTGTTCGCGGAAACAATGACACGCTGCCGCATCATCGCTCAAGCCATCGGTCGAGAAATGTAACTCAGAACGACCAACCGTCGTGGCGATCACTTGGCTTTGAAGCCGGGGCGAAGCCTTGCAAACGCCCGTCATGCAAAACGCGCGAGGCGATGTCGTCTAAACGTGGCTCGGGATCCCACGTGCCCAAGTTGTGACCACCGTCAACTCGCACGTAAAGCCTGACTCGGCCACTTGGTCGTTGCTGGTCACTGAAGAACCCACTGCGGGCTAGGTCGAGCAACAGTAAGTCGAGTTGATGACGGGGGATGTCGAGGGTGTGAATCTCATCGTCGGACGATGTGCTGACGGTGTGCGATGCAGTCGTCAGGAGACTTGCAGGATTCTGCCCGGTTGCCAGTGCGCGTCTCCGATTGATCGCACGGTCTTTCCTGGTCGGTTCGACGGGATCAAGCGGCAGCGGGGTCTTGGAAAGCCGCACGGTGACCTGGGCCATGTCATTATGGCCGGCGGGATGCGGATACCGAATGCGCAGCGACGTTCGCGCCCAATCGCGATCAGCTGCTGGTGTGCCTTTGTTTGACGGGTTGGTGTTCGATGCGTTGGTTGTCGCGTTAACTTTGGCAACTACGGTCGGCTCTTGAAAACTTCGCTCGCTGGCGAGTTCATAGACGATATCGACCTTGCGATAATCGGGCGAGCCGGCCTCGTTGAGCGCAACGGCATGCGGCGAAGCACAGCCGCCGAGCAAGCCGTTGGCTGTGAGAATCGTCAAAGCGAGGAAGACGCAGCGGATCGTCATGAACGTCTTCCCTGAAACACACAATGTTTTCCACGGAAGACCGACCACCGTCTTCCGTTACAAATAATCTTCCCGGACAGGGTGGAACACATCGAGCGCCTTAACCGTTGCATCCAGCGCAACGACGCGGTGCGTGACCCCACCGGGAATACAGTACATGTCGCCCGGGCCAAGCACCCGGTCTTCCTCGCCCACGAAAAAGTGAGCTTGGCCTTCCAGAACCATTCCCGCCTGCTCGTGCGGATGCGAATGGGCCTCGACGACCGTCTCGGGGTTGAACTCGACCAGGCTGAGCATGATGTGCTTCCCGGCCGTTGTGTGAATGTTGACGCCCGGAAAAAGTTCCCGCTGCGTACATTGAGATTTATCGACGAAATAATCGGACATCATCAGCCTCCGTGGTGTGTGTGCTATCGAGATGCCAAGCTGGAGAAGATGGACCCGCCGAGGTAACCAGCTTGGTCGCCCAGCGTCTCTTCCAGCCGCAATAATTGATTGTATTTGGCCAGCCGCTCGCTGCGGGCGACCGAACCGACTTTGAGCTGACCGGCCCCGGTGGCCACAACGAGATCGGCAATTGTTGCGTCTTCGGTTTCCCCACTACGAGCAGAAACAACCGGCCAATACCCGTTATCGATGGCCAGCCTGAGCGTTTCGAGCGTCTCCCACAGACTGCCGATCTGATTGAACTTGATGAGGACGCTGTTGCCAGTGCCGCTGGAAATCCCCCGCTCAAGGCGGCGGCGGTTGGTCACGAAGAAGTCGTCCCCGATGAGCTGCACCCGATCACCAAGCCGATCCGTCAGCGTTTTCCAACCGTCCCAATCGTCTTCCGCCAGGCCGTCTTCAATGCTGATGATCGGATAACGATCGACCCAATCAACCAGCGTATCGCTGAATTCCTCCGCCGTGAGTTGCTTGCCGCCGGTTGCGTTCAAGCGGTAGAGGCCGTCTGCAAAGAAGTGACTGCTGGCCACATCCAGACCAAGCGCGACATCGTCACCGGGCTGCAAGCCGGCCGCTTCAATGGCGGCGATGATGAACTCGGCCGCTTCGTCGTTGCTTTTCAATCGCGGGCCGTAACCGCCTTCGTCTCCGACGAGGTAGCCTTCGTAGCCGGCTTTGGTCAGCAGTCCGCCCAGCTTGCGATAGACGGTAACGATCCACTCGAACGCCTGCCGATACGAATCGGCTCCGACGGGCAGAATGAGGAAATCCTGAAAGTCGAGATTGCGCCCCGCATGCAGTCCGCCGGAAATCATGTTGACCATCGGTAACGGCAGCAGATACGAATCGGTCAGCCCGGCGGTTCGTTGAGATACGTCGGTCGGCGCCGCGTTCTCTGTTTTGGTCACGGGAACCGTACGCCAGACATCACGAAAGTGCTCAACAGGCAGCACACCTTTCGCTTCGGCGGCAGCGTAAGCGGTTGCCAGGGAGACGCCGAGAATTGCGTTCGCTCCCAGTCGTGATTTATTTTCGGTACCATCCAATTCGCACAGCAAATGATCAATGGCCCTTTGATCGGCTGCATCTTGGCCGATCAACGCGGCGGCGATTTCTGTTCGTACATTCTCGACGGCCGCCGTCACGCCGGTGCCGTCCAGGCGGTTCGGGTCGCCGTCGCGTAATTCGACCGCTTCAAAGCAGCCCGTGCTGGCACCGCTAGGTACCATCGCTCGACCGGCGCGGCTGCCTTCGCAGGTCACATCGACTTCAACGGTCGGCTTGCCGCGGCTGTCGTAAACTTCTCGTGCGTGAACTTTGGTGATTCGCGTCATGCGGTGACCTCGTTTTCAAAAGGCCCGGCCGATTCGCCGAGCCGCTGCAGTGCGTTGTCTAATTGTTCCAAGGTGTCCTCCAATGTTCGGGGGGGATCGAGGAAGAGCGCGCGGCAATATCGTCGTACAAGTTCTTGCTGTTTATCGTGCGGCAGGTAGTCGATCTGGCTGGTCGCATCGATGCGTGACCACATGCAACCTGCGAGATGTCCAATCGTGCGGCGTTGCAAGTCGGCCGTTCCGAGATCACCGACCTCGGCGAAGTAGTGGCTTAGAAACTCGCGGGCCAGCCCGAGAAATTCGTCGCGTCGCTGCGCGAACAAAACCGTCTTGAGCAACAAGTGACTGAGAAAGAAGCCCAAGTCGAAAGCCGGGTCGCCGAAGTGGCCCGTCTCGAAATCGACCAACGCCACGCGGCCTTCGGTGATCAGGATGTTCTTCGGACTGAAGTCGGCATGCACCAGGCAGACTGGCGTGGCGAACATTTCGTCGATCATCCGCTCGATCGGCGCGGCGACATCGGCATGCACCTTCGCCAGATTCCTGTAGAACGGATCGACGCGCAATTCGATGAAAACTTCGTGATCGCCAAATCGGCCACGCAAGTCGGCAGCGTCCCACGTCTGACGGTGAATGGCACCAAGGAAATCTCCGGCCGTACGCGCGATTGAACTCTCGACGCGACCGACGAGCAACTCGCCTTTCCAGACGGCATGGTCGGCAGCGACCGCTTCCATTGCGAACAGGTAGTTCTCGCGGTCCTCGAACAGAATCTGCGGGATGGCACCATCGGGAAGAACACCGTGCAGGGTCCGCATGACATCGGCTTCGCGATAAATGCGATCGAGCCGACTGAACCAGTCCGCTTCGGTGCGAAGCTGGGCACGAGATTGCTTGACGACGAAGTCGTCGCCGACGTCAGGGCGCACCCGCAGCACCACGTTCGAGACCCCCCAAGCGAGGGCTTCGACGTCTGCGGCGACCCCATCGGCCAGGTGGCCGGTCGCGTGGAGATAGTCGACCAGAGTGTCCGGACCGATTTCGAGCATAAAATCGAATATCGTCGTTGAGAGGGTGTTTCGCAACGGCTGCATCGGGGTGAAACCGGCATTTTCGTTGCGGTCGACCGGAACGACTCGTCGGCAGCCGTACCGATTGGGCGAAAGTCGGCTGCTTGTCGGAAGTTTTTGTTGATTCGCCCGTAGAAGGTGCGATAACATAGATAGGATCGGTGGGCTGGAGTTCCAGTCCTCTTCGAGATGCCAACGCAGTTGATTGCGGGCCTGGTTTTGAAGCGTCGGACAGCCTTGAAAGGATGCCTAACGCTGGTGGTGTATGTCCACTCCCTGAGACCGGACCCTGTCAGAAGGAAAATGAAGATGATTCGCCTGCTCCAATTGTCGCCGTTCGTCCGGGTTGCCGGAGTTCTCGTCGCCTGCTTGGCATTGCTGACAGCGACCGACAGCTCTGCAGCTCCGAAGCGGGCCAAACGCCCGATCACGAAACCGAAGTTCGATCCGCAAGCTGAAAAGGTCGAATTGTTCGAGGGCATCAAGAAGGGTGCTCTCAAGGTCAAGATGATTCCGCAGGATTCGACCGGTGGAAAGCTCTTCATCGAGAACAAGACCGGCAAGCCGTTGACCGTTGAAGTCCCGCCGGGAATCGTTGGTGTCCAAGTTCTTAAGCAGTTCGACGGCGGACTTGGTGGCGATCTTGGTGGCGATCTCGGTGGCGATCTCGGTGGTGGTGGTGGTGGTGGTGGATCGCAACCAGTCGGCGGTGGCTTGGGTGGTGGTGGCGGCGGATTGGGTGGTGGCGGCGGATTGGGTGGTGGATTGGGCTTTTCGATTCCGCCCGAGCGAATTGTGGCTGTACCCTACAAATCAGTCTGCCTGGCCCACGGCAAACCCGAGCCTCGTTCCAAAATGACTTACCGTGTGGTCAAGGTCGAGCAGTTCACAAAAGATCCCGTCTTGAAAGAGTTGATTAACCTCGTGGGAACCGGGAAGATCGATCAAAAGTCGGCGCAGGCCGCAACGTGGCATCTGACCAATAAGATGAGCTGGCAGCAGTTGGCCGCCAAGAGAACGAAGCATCTCGGCGGGCGCCAACCGACCCCATACTTCCATCCGGCTCAATTGCGATTCGGCATGCGTCTTGTGGCAGCCGCCCAGGAACGCAGCCGAGAAGCCGCAAAGACTTCGGGTCCGACGACGACGGAGAAGCCGACGAAGCCGGTTCCGGCTCGCACGCGCAAGGTCTCCCCACGCACGCGGACAACACGCTCCTCGCGTTGACCCGCGAACTCGAAATTCTGAACCTCACCTCAACGAGGACTCACGCTGGTGAGTCCTCGTTTTTCGTTGGTCGCAATCGGCGCGTAGAGGCCGTTCCGCTTACTTGTGCGACTGGGAGTACCATTTCGCCCCGGCTTCGCTCCATTTTTTGTTTGACATCGGTCCACCCGTCGGTTATTCGGTAGATATAGTGGTTTTGCGCATTCTGGCCAATCGCGTGCAGCGAATTGTGTCAGTGCGGCCAACACCTCACTCTGTCGAAGGTGACCTGTAACCGAGGATCTGACGATGCGATTTCGAGTTCTCATTAATGACCGGCGTGTTCTTGGCGTCTTCCTGTTGGCGATGTTGTTCGTAACCAGCGCCATGTCTTGGCGCGTCTTATCGGCTGATGAAGCGGCCGACAACGATCAGGCTGTTGAACAGTCCGACAAGGACGCTGCGGATAAGAGCGACAGCGACAAGGACGCCACAGACAAAGCAGATGTGGCGGAACCCGAGTCGGATGAGGAACTGGGTGAACGCGTCGAAGTGACGATTCCGCCGACGCTGCGATCCGCAGGACGGCGCGTGTACTCGGTTGGCGTTCGTCTCAAGAATATCTCCGAAGAGATGCTCGAAGGCCCGGTCCGATTGGTGATCGAAGGCACGAGCGTGACCGGCCTTGAGGTGCAGGCGGCCGAAGGCACCAACGATTCCGGCGAGCCGTTTGTCGAATTGCTCGCCGAAGGCAGAAAGCTTGCGCCGAATGCGAAAACGCGTTCGCGTCGCGTCGTGTTTCGCGCGAAGGAATCGCTTTCGAGAAAACAACGTGGTGATTTCGAAGTCCAGTACCACGTCACCCGCACCGGACTGTCGTATGCTGACAGGGAACACAGCGACAAAGTCCCCGCGGTTGCCGGCAAGGGCTCGCGAGGGAAGGGCCGCAAGCGGCCCAAAGCGGGCAACGGAAAAGTTGACCAGGAGTTGGTCAAACGCGTCATCAAGACCCAGGATCGCTGGACCGATCGCCTGATGAAGGTCGAAGGCGTGATCGGAACCGCAACCGCACTCGATAAGCGAGGCCGCATCGTTGTGCGGATTTACGCGTTGTATGGTGACGTCGAAGACAAGTTGCCGCGAACAATCGATGGCACACCGACGGAAGTCTTTGTCACCTGGCCGCTTCGTCCGTTAGTCGACAATCGCATAGTCGACAATCGCACGCAGATCGGGGGCACCATTCCCAAACCACCCATGCCCACGCCACCGGTCATGTGCGATCCTCTGGGGCCCTGTGACACCACAACCGGGTTGACTGCCAAGTACAAACGACCGATCCCGGTGGGAGCCCAGATTTCCAACGTGACGACGAACGGCAGCAGCGGCTGCGAAGTCGGCACGTTCGGTGCCGTTGTCACCGACGGCACGCAGACGTATCTGCTCAGCAACAATCACGTGATCGGACTTTCCAACGACGCAAAGTCCGGCGAACGGATCGTACAACCCGGCTGTGCCACCACGCAGGCCAATACGGTGGCCACGTTCTCGAAATTGGTGCCGATCGTCTTTACGACGTCAGCCAGCAACCGTGTCGATGCGGCAATTGCCCTGTCCAGCGACGCCCAGATCGACCGCCAGACGGCTTGCTCGGCCTACGGCGGTGTGCGCACCCCGGTGCAGGCACAGTTGGGAGACAAAGTCCAGAAGATCGGACGCACGACCGGGTTGAAGAAAGGGACGGTCAACGCGATCAACGGCACGCTCACGGTGGACTACGGCACCGGCAAAGGCAACGCGCGATTCACCGGGCAAATCCAAATCGGTCCGGCCGGATTCGCAGGACCAGGTGACTCCGGATCGATCATCGTCAAGGACCCGTCGAGAGAAGCGGTCGCCTTGCTGTTCGCCGGGAGCTCGACCGTAACCAGCGGCAACCCGATCCTCGAAGTCGAAACCGCCTTGGGCGTGAAGATCAAATGCGCTCCGTAGGATGCGAGACATTCGAGCAATCGGCTCATGAACTTTCACAGAAGAGGCTCGGCATCTCGCCAGATGCCGGGCTTCTTGCGTTTCACCGCCCGTTGAATCTGTGCCGATATCTGTGATTCGTCGGCGCGTCACTTCTCGACCGAGAACCGATGCACGGTCGTCTGGCGATAGGTGTCCCCTGGCAGAAGCGTTGTGCTGGGGAAGAAGCCGTGGTTGGGCGAGTCGGGGTAGTGACTGCATTCCAGGCAGAAACCGTGATGTTTTGCGAAGTCGCCGACGGCCGCAGTTCCATTCAGGAAATTGCCCGTGTAGAGTTGCACGCCCGGTTCGGTGGAAAGAATCTCCATCACGCGGCCTGAGCGTGGCTCGATGATCTTTGCGACCGGTTGCAATCCGTCCCCTTCGCGACGGACGACGTAACAGTGATCGTACCCGTTGCCCACTTCGCTGATCCTCGCTCCAATCGCCATGCCACCAGTGAAGTCCATCGGCGTCTCTTTCACCGGAGCCAATTCGCCGGTCGGAATCAGGTTTTCGTCAGCCGGCAGATATTTATCACAATGCAGCGTCAGTTCGTGATCGAGCACATCGCCCGATCCGCTACCGACCAAGTTCCAGTAGCAGTGGTTTGTCAGGTTCACAACGGTTGGCTTGTCGGTGGTGGCGGTGTAATCCATCGTGAATTCGTTTTTCTCGTTCAGCGAATAGACGAGGGTCGTGGTCAATGTGCCGGGAAACCCTTCTTCACCGTCCTGGCTGATGTAGGTTAGTTTGACGCCGACGGTCTCAGGTGTCTCGACCGGCTCGGCCTTCCAGGTGACCTTGTTGAAGCCGACCTTTCCGCCGTGTAGTAAATTGTTCGCGGTGGCTCCTTTTTCATTGGCGGTCACCGTGTATTGCTTCCCCTGGATGGTGAATTGCCCGCCCGCGATGCGATTGGCAAAGCGACCACAGATCGCCCCCAAGTAGGGCGAGTTTTGCTTGTAGTCTTCGACCTTCTCGAACCCGAGTGTCACGTTGGTCACTTTTCCGTCCCGATCGGGAACTTCGACCGACGTCACAATGGCACCGAAGTCGATCACTGAGACGCGCATACCTTGCGAGTTCGACAAAACGTAGCGATCAATGGACTGCCCCTCCTGTGTTTTTCCGACCGCCGCCTGATGTTCGACGCGCAGCCCGGATTCGATTTCCGTCTCCGACTTCGATGGTGTCGCTGGATCGGATGATTCGCAGCCGAGACCGAGGAAGAGGAACCCGACGAATAGGGGGATCGCCCACGTGCAGCGTAAGAGAGGCATCGGGCGTCCTCGCGAGAAAAGCTTGTGACCGCATAGGCTTGTGGCCGAAATGAGCCAAGCCCAGCCGGCCGGTTGGTGGGGATCATCTTGCGAAACGAGGGAGAGGCGGTCAAGAGCGTGGAAGGGATGATGGCCTTTCTCTGCGGCGAGGACACAGTTTATGACGATTCGGCACGAAAGCATCTGGGAAACGCCAGGGGATTGGCCGAATCCCTTCCAACGCATTGAACTGGAATTGCGTAGAATAGAACGCGAGTCTTGCCGATTCACGAAACGCCGGTACCCATGACCGAACAGACGACCCATTCTCAAGATGTCGACAGCGCGGAGTTCGCGGGTGCGGAGTTTGCGGTGAACGATGCGCGGTTGGTCGAAGAGGCACGGCATGGAGACCGAGGAGCGTTCGGCGAATTGGTACGGCGATATGAAGGCCGACTGATTCGTGTCATCTTGAGATTTGTGCAAGATCGCGACTTGGCCGAAGACTTGGCACAGGAAACGTTTCTGCGTGCGTACGAGCGGCTGGAACAGTTCGATCCTTCACGTCGTTTCGGGCCATGGTTGTTCCGGGTGGGAGTGAATCTCACGTTGGACTACCTGCGGAGACGCAAACGACGCGGGCGTTGGATGCTGTTCAGTGAGTCGCCCACGGAACGCCCGCCCGATCCGGCAACCGCCGACCCTCGTCGGTCGCTGGACATGCAGCAGGAAGTGCATGCGGTGCTCGAACGAATTCCCGAGAAGTACCGCAGCGTGCTTGTGCTCCGCGACTTGGAGAACTTTTCGACATCAGAGATTGCCGCTATTTTGGATCGTAAGGAAGCCACAATTCGCTGGCGTTTGGCCGAGGCGCGGCATCGTTTCAAAGACTTGTGGGAAAAACGTCTCGAACGTGATGAGGCGATCGTTCCATGAAAGACAGACTGATGAACTGCAAACAGGCCCGAGCGAACATTGCTTTGTGGGTTGGCCACGACCTCGACGAAGCAACGTGTCACCTGCTCGAACGGCATCTCGCAACGTGTCCGCCATGCCGTGATCACCGGGGGCGGATGCAAACCGGTTTGACGGTTCTGACGGAAATGAAGTGTGGCGACACTGTGGCATCGGCAGACAGTGTTTGGCCGGCCGTATCCTCGCGGTTGTCGGCTTGTGATGCGGCATTGCGTGCCCCACGGTTCAACGGTTGGGTTCCGGCGATTGCCGTGGCGGGAATCTTCCTGGCGATTGTCTCGATTGCCCGCACTCCCGATCCGGCACCGCAATTTCGCACGGCCGTTCCCTCGCAAACCGCTGTTTATCCGTACCCGCCTAACGAAGCAACGCCGAAAAAACAGCGACGGTTGCGGGAAAGCGGCGAACTCTACAGCTCGCCATCGACGGGCACCATTCCTGGCTTGTCATCTTCTCCCCGATCAACGAACCTTGACTGAACGGCTTGTTGTTGCCGGTTCGTCTTTCGCTAGTTGGGGGAGTTTTCGCGTGCCGATTTTTGAATACCACTGTTCGCGGTGTGACAGCGAATTTGAACTCCTGGTGAGCGATCGAGAGCAGCCGCCCTGTCCCGATTGTGGCGAAACCGATTTGGAGAAGCTGATCAGCGCTCCCTCGGCTCACACGTCGTCAGGCGGAGGGTTGTCGATCTCCGCAGCCTGTCCCCCATCGGATGCCCCGCCCTGTCGCCCCGGATGCTGTCGGTTGCCGTGACCTCGACGTCACTGGATGGAACCTCATGTGGAATGTTGTGCCGGCCGACTCATCTCGGTGGTCGCAGGCCTTATCGGCCTTGTTCTCCCGGCTTCCCGATGAAGACCGCGAGTTGGCCGTCGGAGAGGCCATGGAGGCGGCTGCGAGTGGGGAACTCCTGCTGGACGGCCTTTTTCTGGCGGAACGCGATGCCACGGCCGTAGGGGCTGTGCTCTCCATGATTCAACCCGACGGAACGGCTCTCGTCTGGCCACCGGTGATTTCACCGACATTCGAGCAGGATTCCACTCAGGCCGTTCGTGACGATTTGGCCGATGGTCTGCTGGCGGAAGTTTGTCGCCGGATCGACACGGCGGGAGCCTGGATTGGCCAATCGCTGCTGGACCTCGAGGCGACTGATGATCGAAACACGTTGGCACGCAACGGGTTTGAGCATTTGGCAGATCTGGTTTTTATGGAGCGATCGCTCTCTGATCCGCTGCCGCCCGAGTCTCCCGTCGAATTCGAGCGGCTCACGTATGCCGACTCAGCCAATCATCAGCAGTTCGCCCGCGTCATCGAGCAGACCTACATCGAGACCCGCGACTGTCCTGGCCTGAATGGCCTGCGAACGGGAGCCGAGGCGTTGTCGTGTCATCGGTCGTCGGGTGAATTCGACGCTTCGCTGTGGACGTTGTATCGCGTCGATGGGGCGGATGTCGGTCTGTTGTTGTTCAATTTCCATCCGGATCGCGATGCGTGGGAAGTGGTTTACATGGGGATTGTTCCCGAGGCCCGTGGGCAGAGTTATGGGGAAGCGATGTTGATCCACGGCCTGCATGCAGCGCACGCCGCCGGACGTGCGGCGGTTTTCCTGGCAGTTGACTCGAAAAACAAGTACGCCCGGGGGCTTTACGACCGGTTGGGTTTCATCGAAACGGGGACGCAGGCGGTGCATGCACGAGGTGGCGGGGGCCGTCCGGTCGTCGAGTAGTCGACACGTTGTTCACACGCGACGAGGCGAGACAAAAATACTACGATTGTCGAATGACGCGTTTCCTCGGAGAAACAAAGGCTTCGCTTCTCGGTTCGATCTTTGAGGCCGGAAAAAGATTCATTTAGGTTTGACACTTTCGGAAGCGAGGCTAGTATCGGCTCCACTGAGTGAGTGAGTTTCTCAGTGAGAGTAAGTGAGTTTTCGACCGGTCGATCGCCAACGACCTGAGGAGGGCGAATCGACCGCAATCCCTCTTTTCAATCCATCTAAGTCGTACTCCCAAGCGTTGGTTCGCCAGCCGTGGTGATCCGTTCTCGTGCGCCCGTTGCTGCTTGCAGTTCGGGTACACGGTTTCTTTGCGATGGGAATGCGCGCAGGGGTCGCAAGATGCAGCCCGAGTCGACGGTGGTGGTACGACCGCATGACACGGATGAGACCGGCACGGATCAGTCCGTGATTCTTGGTCTCCTCGAACAGCAAATCGGCAGCCGCAATCTCCAGCACTGGTTCGCTGGCAAGACGATCTTCACCTTCGATGGTGAGGAATTGGTCGTCGGTGTGGCCAACCCGTTCTTGCTCGACTGGATGCAAAAGCGGTTTCGCGACGCGGTCGCCGAGATCGCCCGCTCACAGCGAGGCCCCTCGGCCCGGGTTCGTTTTGAGATCGACAGTCGAATCGCGACGTTAACCGATGACCAAGTGTCTGCGACCTCGAAGGCAACAGTCGAGACCGAAGAATCGACCGTTCAGACGCCACCGACACAGACGCCACCGACACAATCGTCTCCAACACGCCCTTCCCAGGCAACACGCGATTCCCAGGCAACTCAGCCTCGGGAAGCCGTCGTGGCGACTCGTATGGGGCGTCGATTCTCTGACTTGGCAGACTTCGTTTGCGGAACCAGCAACGAACTCGCGCTGACGGCCGCCAAACAGGTTTGCGCGGCTCCGGGGACGCGATTCAATCCGCTGTTTGTGCATGGAGGCGTCGGCCTGGGTAAGACGCATTTGCTCGAAGGGATCTATCGCACGATCCGTCGACAACATCCGGCGTTGAACGTCACGTACTTAACTTCTGAAGCGTTTACCAACTACTTCACCGAGGCGCTGCGCGAACGGACGTTGCCCAGTTTTCGACAACGGTTTCGCACGGTGGATGTGCTGCTGGTCGACGACATTGACTTCCTGGATTCCAAACGCGTTGTCCAGGAAGAATTTCTGCACACGTTCAAGCAATTGGAAAGCCACGGTCGGCAGATCGTTCTCACGTCGGATCGGCATCCGCGGTTGTTGACGAAAATCTCTGATGAACTCTCGACGCGTTTTCTCTCCGGCCTCGTTTGCCGTATTGAAACGCCCCAAATCGAGACGCGACGAGAAATTGTTGAACGCAAGGCGGCGGTCCTCAAGACCGACATCAGCCCTGAAGCTCTGGATTTCGTCGCCGGGCGGTTTCGCAATAACGTGCGTGAGTTGGAAGGGGCGTTGAATTGTTTAGCGACGTACCGTGAGATGACGGGCCGTCGCGTGCGGGCCGCCACCGCCAGGCGAGTGTTGGCCGAACTGGAACGCGATTGCATTCGCGTGGTGCGTATGGGAGATGTCGAGCAATCGATTTGCAGCTTCTTCGGGCTCGACCCCGAAGAGTTGAAATCGAAGCAACGACGTCGCACTGTCAGTCGCCCGAGAATGTTGGCTATGTTTCTGTCGCGCAAACACACCCAAGCGGCTTATAGCGAAATCGGTCGTTACTTCGGCGGACGAAATCACAGCACGGTGATGTCGGCCGAACGACAGGTGCAATCCTGGGTCAGCGAGGGGGCAACCGTCGAGGTGGCTTCACAAACCTGGTCGATGCGTGAAGTTCTGGAAGCCCTCGAACAGCAATTGCAGGCTTGCTAGCTGCGAACGTCGAGTGACGGTCAAACTCTGCCAGCGTTGCAAGATCATCAGCGACTCGGAAAACCGTTCGATTCCGTGGTCGGTTCAAATCACTCCGACTCGAATCGTCCCGGCGCACTGCGCGGCGCGTCGAAGCCGGATGGGAAGCTGGGCCGAGTCGCACCGCCTCCGGCTGGCAGTTGACGCTCTTGCTGCATGAGCCGATTCAGTTCACCGATTTCCCGTTGACGTCGATCGATTTCCGTCTGGTACACGTCGAGTGCGTCTGGGGAAGACGCTGTCGTATTACCGAATCGGGCAGCGGTCGGCAGAGCATTCATCGATGTTGTGCGGTTGAGTGGTTCGGTCGGAGTGCCAGTTCCACCAGGCCCGTTCGGGAGTCGCCTGGCGGGTTGGAGGCTGTTCTCTCTGTTCGTTGCGGGTGATGTTGCGGGCGTGGGGCGTGAAGTGGCTCGGCTTGGTTGAGTCACCGGGAACAACATGCCTGGGCCAGCATTCCAGCCTGCCAACGTGGCCGCTCGACGAGACGGTGTTGCGGTCGGAGCGGGACTTGTTGCCCGCTCGTTGAAGCTGGCGGGAGCAATCGGCCGGGAAGGCACATTCGATGTCGGCCAAAGCCCAGGCATGACCTGCGAGCGAGGTGATGTCTCGGTCGTGCCGCCATCTGTGAAGGTCGAGTTTCCGCCTGGCGAAACGTTTGCCGGGAGCGGTGCGTTGCCCCAATCTTGGGACGTCGGGAACGGAGGGATATTCGTGGTCTGTCCCCGATTCAAGGAACTCGAGTTTCGAGACCTTGGCGCGCCATCGATGCGGGAGAACGCATCGTTGATTCGATTCTCGGCGACTCGGCCGGGGTCGAATTGTGCTGGTGCGCGTTCCGGGACTCGCGGGGCGAACTCCTCACGACGCGGGAACTGATTAGAATACTGTGGTGACATCGGTGCGGCTGGGCGGCCGGCTGACGGGCGGGGGATCGATTCCCGTTGCCCTGTTGCGCCGATCTGGGAACCACTGGCGGGGAATTCCGGTAGTTGTTGCTGCATGCGTTCGCGATTACCCTCGTAGCGCGCTTGTTCCATCATCTGCTTCAGACGAGCTGTTTGGTCGTTTGCCGTGTCGGAGAGGCCGGGCGTAGGCTCTGTCGGTAGTGGGCGCGCGGAGAAGTCGGTTGAATTTCCTTGTCCGGAAGCCAGGCTTGTGGTGGATCCTGGCTGGCTGGCTCTGGGGAAATCGGTGGGGGTGTTGTTTCCTTGTGGAAAGAGAGTCGCCATTTTTCGTTGCGCGGTGGATTCGGAACCGGCTTGCCGGAAGATCGCCAGAGCGCGTTCGCGGTCGCCTTGCCTGCCGTACAACAACCCGAGGTTGTTCAAGGCCCGTTCGTGATTGGGGCGCATTTGCAGGGCACGCGATAACGTACGTTCGCTGTCGGGGAAGCGCTTCTGCAACAAGTAGGAATACCCCAGGTCGCTCAGTACGTCGGCGTTGTCCGGGCTGACTCGCAGGGCGGTCAGGTAATGCCCTTCGGCTGCGCGGTAGTCGCGTTGCTGATCGGCGATGACCGCCAGGCGGTGGTGAGCCGTGGGATCATTCGGGCGGTTCGAGAGGACGCGGCGATAGTATCCGGCGGCTTCATCCAGACGCCCTTGAGATGCTGCCTGATGGCCCATGTTCAGATCGGCGTCGACCGAGCCGGATGTCTTTGCTGGAAACTGGGCATTCGGACGGCCTGCTCTGGTTCTCGAGCCGAACGCCGTCGAATCGAACGTGGGAAGTCCTTGGTCGTCTGGGTAATCAGCCATCTCCGGCTGGACAGCGGAATCTGCTTTGCTGCCGAAAGGGATACCCATGTTGGTTCCGGGAATCCGCTGGAACAGCTTGTTCTTGCAGCCGACCGACATACAGGCGGCCAACACTACGGCAAATGCGAGAGACTGCTTCATGGATCGACCGATCCGTCGTCTGAATAAGGGAGAGGGGCAGCCGGTGAAAAAACCGGTGGACGCTGGGGATGTACCGTCGAGTCAACGGCGGCGGAGTTTAGAGTTTCTCCACAGATGTGTCGAGATGTGCGCCAGCCGTGACGTAACTTCTCTGTATTAAGTGGATTGCGCCGAGGCTATCTTCGCAGGATAGGGCGTCAGACGAGGTCACGCAGAGCGAGACGCGCGGTAGACAAGCAGGCTGATGAGGTTTCGGTGATCAGAATCCGCCGCCGGATCCACCGCCAAAGCCACCACCGTTGTTGTTGCCATTGTTGTTACCCAACCCACGAGATCCGATTCGCTGATAGTAATCGAACTCGGCTTCACGCGAGTTGATTCCCGGGCCGTAGGCGGGGGAGACGATGGTTCGTTGCTCGGCATCACCGTTGCCCAGGTCGGCAAGAATTCGGGCGACAATTTGACGCCGGTGGGCGTCGAGTTCGGGGTCGGAGTTATTTTCGCCCCGCTCGATGAGCACTGGAAACGGCGTGCTGCGCATGCGTGCGGCAAGTTCCAGCACGTGGTCTTTACCGTCCGAGGTCAACTCGGCCGTTTTGCCGACGAATTCATGCCGATGCAGGATGAAATCGGCCGCTTCGCCGTTGGTTTCCATTGTGTGGTAATGGGCGCGATTAACGCTTACGAGCGGGTACTTGTCTGGGATAGCCAGCGATCGCCAGTTCCAATTGCAACCGATGGCACTGCCGCTGAACAGCAGCAGGCAACACAGTCCAATTCGCGTTGCTGATCGAGACACCATGACTTTTCCCCACTCACCCGAGACTCAACGGTGCTGACGAATGCCGTTTCACCGTTCTCTGTCGAGCAGTCGACACCTTCTATTTTGCTTCTCAGAACGACACGCCGGACTACTTTTATTATCGGTAGGTTCGTCGCGGTGCTGTTCCCGAGCTGCGGAAGTTTCGCGGTGGAGAGCCGATTTGTCTGCCGGCGTTCGGCTTGTCGTACCCCGCTTGGCGAATTTTCTGAGTGGCTTTCGGCCAAAGCGACGGCAACTTGAGACTCCAGCGACTCGACTTGGCTGCTTGCATCCCGTGCCTAGAAGCATTCGCAGCCGACGGACCGGTTCCTGTCGGCAGCGGTAGCGGTAGCGGCGGCGCGCCGTGGTTGGTCGGATTGGGCATTCTCCCCGACGACGGAGCCGTCGGCTGCGGGCCGCGTCCTTGCGGAGGATAGGCTCCCCCGTTGGACCACGGATTACGCGAAGCACCCGGCGGCGGCGAGCCAGGTTGCCCTCCGAACTGCGACGGAACGGGAGCATACATGGGCGAGGCTGCTGGCGGTTCAAAGACCGAATACCCCACGCCGATGCCCTGCCCGTTACCGCGTCCGTAAGGAGCCAAGTGGTACACCTCGGTATCCGGACTGCTTGCGGAAGGCATCACGTCAGCCCGGGAATTGAAGCGGATTCAAGAGCAGCAGGGCGAAATGAGTCACTTCTTTTCGCCAGCCGTCATCGAGTCGATCTCAAGCGGGATTGGTACGAGCCGGGCGTTGATTCCGAAAGAGCAGGATATCAGTGTCCTGTTTTGTGACGTGCGTGGGTTTTCACGCGTGTCCGAGAAGTCGCATCGCGACCTGCACGAACTGCTCGATCGAATCAGTAACGCATTGGGGCTGATGACCAAGGTGATCATGCGGTTTGAAGGTGTCGTTGCCGATTTCCAAGGGGACTCGGCCCTTGCCTTTTGGGGGTGGCCCAAACAACTCGACAGCGGACCCGAGGCAGCCTGCCGAACGGCGTTGTTGATTCACCGGGAATTCCAGATCGCCGCACAGAATGAAAAGGGGTCTCTTGCCGGCTTTCAAGTGGGCGTCGACCACGGGAACGCCATTGCCGGAAAGATTGGTAGCGAGGAACAATGCAAAGTCGGCGTGTTCGGCCCGGTGGTAAATCTCACCTCGCGACTGAAAGGCATGACCAAGCAATTCCGCGTGCCAATTCTCATCGATGAGGCAACCGCCCGCTTTGTCAGAAAGCACTTCCCGGCCAGCGAAGCCCGCGTGCGGAAACTGGGCTTGGTGCGACCGAAAGGAATCGAAACGCCGTTGATGGTCAGCGAACTGTTGCCTCCCGAAGGAGAACCAGACACGATTTCAAACGACCTGCTTCGGGAACATGAACAGGCCGTGGATGACTTCATGGCCGGCTACTGGTCGGACGCCTTCGACACGTTCGACAGCATGCCCGTCAGTAATCGGGCCAAAGAGATGCTTCTGCTTTACATGGCCCACAACAACTACGAGCCGCCACCCGACTGGGACGGTGTCATCGAACTGGATGAAAAATAGGGCAGCGGCCTCACATCAATGCGAGATGTGATAGTTGTGGCATTTCAAGCAGCGCTGGTCCACCTGCGACTTGCGATGGCACGTGGCACAATTCTCTTTCCCGATCGGTGCGAACCCGCTGGTACACGTGGCCGTTGGGTCTGTTTCGGGCCACCAGGTTCCCGTTGAATCTTCCTGCTTCAGAAATGCCGCTCGATACCAGGCAGAGTTACCCAAGTGCTTCGCATCGAGGCGATGACATTCTTTGCAGTTGTTATCCGAATTGGATGCAGTCACATGCGGCGCATGAGAGAAGTGTGTCGCGGGGCGTGTTGTCGCTTGATCTCGAAACGCAAGCCAGTTGATGCGGCTGTTTTTACTGACAGGGTCGTCATCGAGGGTGTGGCATGTCAAACACCGGCCCGAAGCCACCGGGCCATTCATGTCAATCGTTCCGGAAGCTGAAGGATTAACTGCGACTTGGTAGAAACGATGGATTGCAATCGAACCGAGCGGGCCGTCTTCCACCTCGGGCTTCAGCGGTTGAGTCAGTGTATCGAACCAATTGCGAAGCACAGGGTCGGCGTGGGCGACCGGGCGGTAGCGAATCGTCAGGTCGGCATGGTTCAGGAACCAGCCGACATCCTGGCTGTCAGCGTGTAGAGTCACTAACGGTTTGTCGTCGGTCTTCTCGCGTATCGGTAACGGTTGGCCGGCACGATGGGCCTTGACCTCGGCCTCGAGTTCAGGAAACCAGGTTCGCCCTGCCTCTTGCAACGTGGGGATGATCGAAGGCCCGGCTTTGCTGAGTTGGCTGAATTGTGGACCAAGACGTTTCTCAAGCGCGGCTTGACCGTCGCGTGTTACATCAGCGAGCAGACCCTTTACCGCCCAGGCCAGCTTGATCTTCGCGGCTCGTTGTTCCTTGTTGTCGGTAGAGATGCGACGCAAGTCGGTGTCCAAGAGATCGCGCATCGCGGATTGGAACTCCGGATCGTTTACGAGCAACAGTTCCATGAAGGGTGGGAGTTTCGACAGACCGACACCCTGCTGAAGACGGGGCCAATGACCGATGGGACTTGTCTCGTCGGGCTTCAAGTTCTGATCGAGATCAAGGCCAGGCAACGCAAAGAAGGGCATCCCGGGAAAGTCCGCATCGACAATTTGCGGCTCGTGACATGACGCGCACATCGTTTTGAACCCTAGCGTCTGCATACTCCGTCCGTCGGCAGTGGGTTGGTGACACGAATTGCAGGATGTCAGCGGTTTCCCGTCGGGCATCAAGCGGCCGTACTCGCTTTTGTCGAAGTGTTTTTGCAGATGCGTGGTGTGGTCGAAGTAAATCCGCGTGCGGCGTTTGTGGGGATACGAGTCGAACGGCGGATGCCCATCGCTGAAACTCTCGAACGCCTGGGCATGACAAGTTTGGCAGCGGTGATCGGATAAGTGCCGGGCATCGAAGTCACGACCATGATGTTCCCCGTGACAGCGAGCACACGCGAGTTGGTCGGCGTGGTCGAAATCCATGATCTTCCCGGCCAACTCCAGCGACAGCGGACGATCGGTCGGGGCTGACTGCATAACGTGGCGTGTCAGTTCCAGCAGCCGGTCTGCGGGCAAGCCATGCGCCAGAAGCGCATCGGTGCCAAGTTCGTGATGACATTCCAGGCAGCGTTTACTGTCGGTCAGTGCGATATCCTCGTCGAGTGCGCAGTGAATCCAGGTCGCCAGCCCTCCATCGGCGGCGGAATGACACTTCGCGCAATTGTTTTCGATGAACGCGTGAGACGACGATACTTTTCCGGGAGCCAGACGGGGCGAAGGCTCGGAACCGCTCAATACAACGAGTCCGTAGGCGACCGCCATCGCTGCGAACAACAGTCCCAAACGTCGTCGCTTGGCCAACAGGCTGCGTTTTGGTTGGCAGGAGAGATCAGCCTGCTGACATTGGCCATCGGGCAACGGACCGTCTTTACACTTTCCGCCGTGGGCTGCCGAACGCTTACAACGATAGCGATCGCCGTCTTTCTCAGGTTCGCAACGACTCTGAACCTGACAGGCACCTTCATTGGAAGGGCCGAATCGGCAGGGATCGCCCGCGCAGAGACGGCCGCAGGTCCACGACTGCGCAGGCCGGTCGTAATTGCTGTCTTTCCAGCCGAAATCTTGTAATGGTTCGCTCATCCAATCGAACTCACAAACGCCGACGCGGCGACCAGGTGGCAGACCGCGATGACGATCAGGGAATAGGTTAGCGGAACATGCACGAACAGCCACAACTTTAATACGCCTTGCAGCGCGAATTGGTAATCGAGATCGTCCTTGGCCTGCGCCCGTTCGACAATCTGTTCGAGAATGACGAGTTCCTGCTCGTTCACGAACCGCTCTGTGGCGTGGACTTCATTGAGCAGCAGTCCCACGGGATGTTTTGAGTGCAAGAGGTGCAGCAGGGCATGCCGGGGACGCTCGAAGAACGCCTGCAAATGCTGCTGATAAAGTTCGGGGATGGCTGTGGTGTCGGTCACTTCGATCGCATCGAAGACGAGCGTCTCGACCTCGTCACGTAGCTTGCGGATGAAAACCGGGATTCGCTCGAACAGCACTTCTTCTCCACGAGACGCCAGTCGGGGGGGAATGGTTCGTGAAAGAATTAACCCGCCGACTCCGCTGAAGAACACGAGCAGATACAGCAGGGCCAGAATCGATTCCAGCGTTCCATCGGGAACTCGGTAACCAACGTGAATCACGAACAGGCAGCCGGTCAGCAGCCCGGCATAAATATGCACTTGCAACCAGTTGGCTACGTTTCCGAGCGGAAGAATGGGGAGTCGCTTTCGT
>Ga0115002_10001839_pt1 | contig 28571 bp, 30 predicted proteins | sample ArcticOcean_MG_C_8_FD_89576 | JGI IMG/M metagenome (GOLD analysis project Ga0115002, IMG submission 89576) | Marine microbial communities from western Arctic Ocean - ArcticOcean_MG_CB11_86 | ecosystem: Environmental > Aquatic > Marine > Oceanic | place: Arctic Ocean: Canada Basin | collected... | reverse complement strand
CGGTGCTGTGGCAGGTGACGGACTACCAGAGCTGAGCGGTGGTGTCCTAGCTCAGTCTTCGTTCGTCCGCCCAGGCTCCAGTTCATACAACGCCTCTTCGACGGCGTGTGCCGCCTGATCGACCCATCGTCGTGCCCGGTCCAGATCGATGTCTTCCGACGGGTTGTCGTCGTCCAACTCTACTTGGGCGTGCAATAGGGCAGCGCGTGCATCTTCGAGAAGCTCGCGCCGCGGTTCGGGGGTACCGGAACTCGACGTACTCATCTAGCGGAACCGGCCTCTCAAAAAGCTGGTGGTGGTCAAAGTGTGGGTCAAACGCGAAACGACCCCGGAGCAAAAATGCTTCCAGGGCCGTATTCACGTTTAGCTTTGTGGTGCCGAGGGGCGGACTTGAACCGCCGACACACGGATTTTCAGTCCGTTGCTCTACCAACTGAGCTACCTCGGCACGACGATCCATCGTCTCAGACAACTCGCACCACTTCAACCGCAGTATTGACCGGATGTGCGCCCATTCTTCGTCTTGGCCCACTCGGCCGGGAGCCACTTCAGGAGCGATCTATAGGGCTTCTCCCCGTAATCTTCGGCCAAACCTCATCGCCACTCCCTCTGACGAACTCACTCGCATGTACCGAAGCTCGGGGGACCAGCCCGTTATAGTTCTGGCCCGCTATAATTCCGATTGGTCGCCCGCGCACACACCCGCGCTCGAACCGCAAGGGCGTCCCGATAACCGACCTCATATTGGTCCCCAAAACCAACCCATAGGGAACCCATGCCCACCCTTCTCGTCGTCTCCACATCACCCGGCGCAGGCAAGACAGCCTTCGCCGCCACGTACGCAGCTCGATTGCTGGCCGATGGCGCCACCGTTTCACTGGGCAAAGCGTTCGGCGCGGCCGAAGACGCAGACGTGGCGGCGCTAAACACACTTGTGGACGGCGCGAAAGCCATCGATCCCATCGCAGTCGGCGGGGATCCGAACGACGATCAGGTCAAACAGGCCGCACAGGCCGCCGGTGGAAGTGACGCAAGTGCGGTCACGGTGATAGAGGGCCTCTCGGGAAACCACGCCGCAAACCGATCTCTTGCTGACGAACTCGATGCCAGCGTCGTGCTCGTAGCCGGACAGTCCGACTTCAAATCTGCGATCGAGGCTGCACCCGTATACGGTGACCGACTGGCCGGAGTCGTGATCAACAACGCACCAAGGCACCGGGGCCACGATCTGGACACACAAATTGTTCCAGCGCTTGAAGCGGCCGGACTGCCCTACATCGGCGCAATTCCGGAAGACCGCAGGCTCGTTTCAGTGACCGTCCGGGCCATGAACGAATGCCTGGGCGGTGAGTGGCTGGAGTGGGAAGAGCACGCCGACGAACTCGTCGAAAACGTCTTGATAGGCGGACTTGTTCTGGACTGGGGCCCGCTCTATTTCGCCTCGCAGGAAAACGCCGCCGTCCTCGTCCGTGGCGACCGCCCGGACCTCGCGATCGCAGCGCTCGCCACGCCCATCAAGGCGCTGATCCTTACCTGCGGCGTCAAACCCGTCGAGTACGTCTACTACGAGGCGGATAAACGGCAGGTCCCGGTGACCGTGGTCGAGGCAGATACACAACAGGCCGCAATGGAACTTGAGCGATTCCTCGAGTTCTCCTACTTCGACCACCCAGCTAAGTTGGAGCGATTTTCCGAGCTGGCCGCGGAGCATCTCGACCTGGACCGCATCGACTCCGCAATCGCCCGTCCTGTCACCGGGTAGACGTTACCGTCTCGTGCAGAGGCCCGTGAAGCCCTCTCTCCCGGTGGGAGAGAGCTGAGAGCCGGCTTTTCCAAGGAAGGGTGAGGGAGGTAAAAGGGCGTGATCAGAGTTCTCGTTACTCGCCCTCGTCAACTCCGTCATCCCGATCCTTCCGGTACCGGAAGGACGAGGGGCCTTCACCAGAAGGCCTGTAGTTAAATAAGACCGCTACCGTACTTAACACTTCTCCCTCATCCCCCCCTTCTCCCGCTGGGAGAAGGGGTTCGTCTCCGCCTTTACTAGAATGAGGTAACCCCATGACCCTCGACGCCGCCACCATCCAACTCGTCCAGACCGAACTCAACTCGTCGGTAATTTGCGACACGATGGATTCCCTCGGCTACCTCAACCAGGCTATGGACCGGCATATCCGTCCGCTGGACGACTCAAAAACGCTGTTCGGCCCGGTGCGTACGGCGCTGATCGAGAAGGTGGAGCCGGGCACGCCGCGTCCCGACAACCCGTATGAACTGACCATCAACGTCATGGACGATCTGAACCCGGGCGACATCGTGGTGCGGGCCTGTGGGAACATCGGTGACGCCGCCACATGGGGCGAGCTCCTCACAGCCGCCGCAATGGGACGTGGCGCAGCAGGTCTCGTCACCGACGGCCAGATTCGAGACGTCCACCTGATTCGAGAAGTCGGCTTCCCGGTCTTCACAAACGGTGTAAGCCCGCTCGACGGCGGAGGTCGCCACGAGATGACGGCGGCCGACGTCGATGTCGTATGCGGAGGCGTCCCGATGAAGCCCGGCGACTACCTGTTCGCCGATGTGGACGGGATAGTCGTAATCTCGGCAGAAATCCTGGACGCCACAATCAAAGGCGCATTCGAAAAGACCGAAGGCGAGAACGCCACGAGAGACGAACTACTGGCCGGCAAATCGCTCTCAGAGGTCTACGCCAAATACGGGATTCTGTAGGGCTAAATCAGCCTGTACGTGCCGGGGGAGTATGGCGATACGCCCATGGGGCTCATCACCCGAGACACTTGCAGACAAACTGGTCCCGGCGATCAGCCCAACATGTCATGCTGAACTCGATTCAGTATCCGCCGGATCCCGCGCCAACGCCCGTCCCCACGTAAACCGTAATTCCCTCGATGAAGTGCAAATCCGGGCGGTCGAATATGTACTCGACGTCGTCTGGGTCGATCAGGCGCTTGAGCGCTGATCGGTCTTTCTCTGGGAGGTAGTCCTTTCGGGACTCGTCTGTGGCCCAGCGTGTCAGCCCGCCAAGTAGGAACGATTGCTGTAGTTCTGTGAACGGCGGCAGGAACTCGTGGATGAAGGTTCGGGCGGTTACGTTCTTCATACCGGCGTCCCGGAGTAGCTGGGTCCAGCCGTACGGGTACAAGACGGCGTCTTCCGCGAAATGGACGTGGCTTGCGAACCAGGACTCCATCGCATCGGCCAGCCGCTCGTTCAGCCCCGTTCCGGTCAACTCCATCGTGGTCGGCATAAACCGCGCCGAGACACCGCCCTCGCGAATCGCCACCTTGCCGCCGGGGGCGGCGACACGCGCCAGTTCTTGTACGCCCGCTAACTGGTCTGCGAGATGGTGGACCGCTCGACTGCTCCACACGAGGTCGAAAGTCCCGTCCTCGAACGGCAAATCCTGGATCGGCGCCTCGTGGAATCGGATTCGTTTGCCCACGATACCGTCTGCGAACCGGGACCGGTTGTACTCAAGCAGGTGCTCGCTCGTATCGGCGCCGTCTACGTAGTCGTTATCGCCGACGGTCTCCGCAAGCAACTGAGTAAACCCCGCTGTGCCGCATCCTGCGTCAAGAATTCGATTGCCGGGTCCGGGAGCGAGCCATTTGACGATCTCACGGTTGGTCGACTCGTAAAAACGATCTGATCTGCCGAGTCGTTCCTCGGAGCCCGGTCCGAAGGTGGTTGGCTCGGGCTTGTCAGCGCCGTGTGTGTGCTGGTGCGTGATTTTTTGCTGTTCCTTGTGGGTTGTTGAGGCGGGCTTGTGCGGGATGGATGTGATTGTTGCTGGGACTTCTCCCTCACCCTAACCCTCTCCCCGCTGGGAGAGGGGATGCGTTGTTGCGTTACGGACCCTTCGAGAGCCTCAGGGTGGGTACGTCAGATACAAGGGTGGGCAAATGACAAGCGTGGCCGTAGTTCCACTGATCGACCCATAAGATCAATATTGGGCAACAAGAAACGACCCCCCCAACAACCATCCCAAACAATGCCGGTCACTGACCGGCGGGAGACGGCTACAATCTTTTTGTGACTACGCAGATCGACATATTTTCCGAACTCAGCGGCCGGCAAAAAGAAGCCGTGCAGCATGCCGAAGGGCCCCTCCTCATCGTGGCCGGCCCCGGCTCCGGCAAAACGCGCGTCATGGCGCACCGCATCGCCTACCTGACCTCCGTCCAGGGCATCGCCCCGTGGCGCATCCTGGCCGTCACATTTACCAACAAATCGGCCCGAGAACTGCGAGAACGGGCCGAGGGACTGGTCGGCGGTGCCAACACAGGGCTTCAGGTCCGAACATTCCACTCATTCTGCGCGTTTGTACTCCGACAGGACGGTGGCCAGGTCGGCCTAGACCCTGCGTTCTCCATCTACGACGGCGACGACCAGCAGAAACTCGTCCGCAACATCCTCGAAGAGCTGGAACTCGACCCCAAGAAGTTCGCACCCCGGGCCATCCTGTCCGGCATCTCAGACGCCAAGAACAAGATGATCGACGACTCCCGGCTCTCCAAGCTCTCTAAGAGCTACTTTGAGGAAGTCGTCGCACGTGTGTACACGCGCTATACGGAGCAACTGGCCACCGCAAACGCCGTCGACTTCGACGACCTCCTCCTCCGCGCCCACAACCTGTTAGAGGACCACCCGGTCGTTCTGGAGAAGTACCAGGAGCGATACCGGCACGTTCTGGTGGACGAATTCCAGGACACAAACGCCATCCAATTCTCGCTTGCTCGCTTGTTAGCCGCCAAGCACAAAAACATCTGCGTCGTCGGCGATCCCGACCAGTCGATCTACTCCTGGCGTCACGCCGATATCCGGAACCTGACCGATTTCCAGACCGTCTACCCGGACGCCGTCACCGTCACGCTGGACCAGAGCTATCGCTCAACCCAGACCATCCTTGAAGCCGCGTCGGGCGTGATCGCCAACAACGACGAGCGTCTCAAGAAGAACCTGTGGACGGAGAACGACAAGGGCAGCCCGGTCACAGTCGGCGAGGCGTACGACGAGGACGAAGAGGCACGTGTGGTGCTCCAGGAGATCAAACGGCTGGTCGACGAGGACGATTTTAATCGACAAGAGATCGCCGTCATGTATCGCACCAATGCGCAATCACGCGCCATGGAAGCGGCGTGTAACCGGCACGGTGTCGCATATCAGCTTGTGGGCGGAACCAAGTTCTATGAGCGCAAAGAGATCCGTGACACCGTCGCCTATTTACGTCTCACCGTGAACCCGTCCGACGACGCGGCGCTTGAGCGAATTATCAACGTGCCGGCACGTGGGATCAGTCCGCACAGCGTCGACGCCATACGATCGGTCGCTCACTCCCGCAGCACCTCCATGCTCAACGTGATCCTCCAGGTGGATGACGAAGAGGTTGGCCTGTTCGAACAGCTAAACCCGCGGGCCGTAAAGTCGGTCCGGGCGTTCGCTGATCTGATAGAACGGCTGATTGAGCAAAGCATCATCCTGTCCGCCGTGGAGCTCCTTGACCTGACACTTGAACGAAGCGGTTACAAGCGTCTCGTCCAGGAAGACAAGGAGCGCGGCGAGGAACGCTGGGACAACATCCTGGAACTGCGCGGCTCTGCCTCGAACTTTGAAGGACCGGAACCGCGTGAACGGCTCATCGAGTTCCTTGAGAACGTCGCGCTGGTGTCGGATATCGATTCGCTGGACGAAGACGAAGACGCGATCACCCTCATAACGCTCCACCAGGCAAAAGGGCTTGAGTACGACGCCGTGTTCATGATCGGCATGGAAGAGGGCTTGCTACCGCACTCCCGATCCTTTGAGAGCGGCGCCGACATAGAAGAAGAACGTCGGCTCTGCTATGTCGGCATGACGCGGGCGCGTAAACGTCTCTACATGTTCCACGCGTTCCAACGAGGTTTCCGGGGATCACGTGGCGCCATGATGCCGTCGCGCTTCCTCGACGAGATTCCGCTGGCGTGCGTCGAGACCGTCTCGATACGCCGCAACTCCAACACCGTCCGCAAGGTGACGCCGACACGGAATGTCACCGGTAGAAGTGTTTCAAGGGGATACGACCCAACGGCCGGCAAACGCCGCGCTGCAACTGTGCTCGAAGTACGAGCCGCGCAGAGAGGCGACTACCGAGTCGCCGATCGCGTATTTCACGAGACCTTCGGCGACGGCATCGTTATCGAGGCCATCGAAACGGGCGGCGATACAGAGGTAACCGTCGCGTTCGGCAACGGCAACGGCCTCAAGAAATTGATGGCTGCGTTTAGCGGCCTGAAAAAGGTAGAGCCCGGCGATTCCACGAAGGCCAAACGCGAGGACCCTGAACTGGGCGACGCGTTCCTTGACGCACCCTAGGCGCTCTCCTAAACTCCGGCCACACTTGAAACGAACGTAACACGCCCCCGATCTCTCCAAAGATATTTATGGGGATCACATGGGGTCACTGGAGTTGAATGCGTGCCTGACGAGTCCGTCATTTCCGATGAGATGCGTGCACATCTCGATGTCGAATCCGACCCGATTACTTATGACGTCGAAAAAGGCGCCGTGATCAAGTTTGCACAGGCGATTGGTGACTCCAATCCGCTATTCCAGGATGAAGCGGCCGCCCGAAACGGTCCTTACGGCGTAATAGTCGCCCCGCCGACCTTCCTGCGATCCCTTATCGCCGGTGAGGCGAAGAGGGAGTTCCCGAGGCCGTTTCCGAACAACCTGGACGGCGGCAGCGAGTACGAGTTCTTCGAGCCGGTCAGGGTCGGCGACAGGATCACCGTCACAAAAGCCATAGTGGAGCTAACGGAGCGGCAAGGCCGTCTCGGCACGATGCTGTTTACGACGGCCGAAACCCGGTACGTGAACCAGATCGGCCAACTGGCCGCAACTCAGCGCACCACCGGCATCAGCTACGCAACGCCAGCAGAAGAGGAATAGCCGTGGCTCAGATTTACTACGAGGACGTGAACGTCGGCGACGAGGTCACGCCACTTCCAAAAAACGCAACATCCCAGCAACTGGTCAAGTACGCCGGAGCCTCCGGCGACTACTACCAGATCCACTACGACGACGGGTTCGCCCGAAATAACGGCCTGCCCGGCATCATTATCCACGGCGCTCTGAAGAACGCATTCCTAGGACAGTTGGTTACCGACTGGATGGGACCACACGGCGAGTTGAAAAAGCTATCGGTGTCGTACCGGGCGATGGACATCCCGAACGAGGATCTCGTCTGTAGCGGGACCGTCACGGACAAACGTATCGAAGACGGCGTCGGCATCGTCGAGTGCGAGATCGCGCTTCACAACGGCGCCGGCAAGGCCACGACACCGGGCAAAGCGATCGTGTCGCTGCCGATGCGGGGGAGCTGAGTAATAAAACCGCTCCAATCAGGAGCATGACAAACGCAAACCAGATCTCGCCCGGGACCAGCAGGCGCTGGGAGAACCGGGCTCCCGAGGAGAGAGCAATCTTGTTGTCAGACGAAGAACGAGTATTAGAAGGCAAAGTGGCCCTCGTTACCGGCGCCGGACGTGGCATCGGTAAAGCCATCGCAGAGTCGCTTGCCGAGCACGGCGCGTCGGTGGTCGTAAACGACCTCGGTGTAGCCGTGGATGGCACCACCCCCGACGACGGCCCCGCGGGCGAAGTAGCCGCAGGTATTAGAGCCGTCGGTGGACAGGCGTCTGCAAATACGGATTCCGTCACCGAGATGGCCGGCGGAGAGCGAATGGTCCAGCAGGCGGTCGACGAGTTTGGCAGGATAGACATCGTCGTCACACCGGCCGGAATTCTTCGTGACCGGATGATCTTCAATATGACCGAGGCCGAATGGGACGCCGTGATCGACGTCCATCTCAAGGGCACGTTTACCGTCGTCAAGCACGCCGGAATCCTGTTCCGACAGCAGCGCTCAGGCCGCGTGATCACTTTCTCCTCAGGCAGCGGACTGACCGGCAGCCCGGGCCAGGCGAACTACGGAGCGGCCAAGGCGGGAATCGCCGGCTTCACCAAGGTTGTCGCACGAGACTTAGGCCGATACGGCGCGACCGCAAACGCTATCTCCCCGGCTGCGCAGACCCGCATGATCGCCACCATCCCGGACGCCCGGCCAGACCGAGGTTCCCTCAACCTGGGGATGACCAACCACTTGGAGCGCGGCGCCGGAGACGCTGAGGACATCGCTCCCTTCGTCTCGTACCTGGCTTCCGACTACGCAGGGGACGTCAACGGCCAGCACTTCTACGTGTCCGGCGGCACCGTCGCCCTCTGGTCGCAGCCGCGACCGGCGCGCACGATCTTCAACCCGGGCGGCGAGTGGACGACCGATCAGCTTCAGGACCTCGTCCCGAAGCACATCGTCCAGGGCCTCACTCTGGAACCTGCGAAGTTCTAACCAACCGAGATCCCAGATCAACTGGGAATTTCCAAAGCACTTCCAGATACTTCGGGCACTTTTAAGAGGAACAAATAACAATGACAGAAGAAAACAGCGCGAGGCTAGACGGCAAGGTCGCCATCGTTACAGGTGGTGGCAGGGGCATTGGACGGGGAGTTGTACTGAAGCTCGCCAGTCTGGGTGCACGGGTAGTCGTTAACGACATCGGCGCATCGCTCGATGGCGAAGGTCTCGACAACACACCTGCCCAGCAGGTTGTGAACGAGGTCGGCGAAAACGGCGGCCAGGCCGTCGCAAACTACGGAGACGTGACGAAGTTCGAGACCGGAGACGAGCTGGTTCAGCAGGCGCTGGATGAGTTTGGACGGCTGGACATCGTCGTCACCCCGGCAGGCATTTTACGGGACCGCATGGTGTTCAACATGAGCGAAGAGGAGTGGGACGCCGTCATAGCGGTTCACCTCAAGGGCACGTTCAACATCGTAAGGCCCGCCAGCATCCTGTTCCGCCAGCAGAAAAGCGGCCGGATCATTACCTTCAGCTCCGTATCGGGCCTGTTCGGAGCATCCGGACAGGCCAACTACGGCGCAGCGAAAGACGGCCTTGCCGGGTTCACACGGGTGGTCGCCCGTGACCTCGCAAAGTACGGCGTCACGGCAAATTCCATCTCGCCGGGCGGAGACACCCGGATGACGGCGAGCGTGCCGGACACGACGCGTGCGATGCGCCAGGAAGGCAAGATGCAGCCGCCGACCGGCGTGCTTACACGTGCCCCAGAGCATGTGGCTCCGATGGTGGCGTGGCTGGCCTCTGACGCCGCACAGCACGTCTCCGGGCACGTATTCCACTGCACGGGCAACATCATTAGCCTGTTCACGGACCCGTACCCGGTGAAGTCCATACACAAGGACGGCCGATGGACGGTTAAGGAGATCGCAGCGGTCTTCCCGAGCACACTCGGCATGGACCTGCTCAACCCGCAGCGCGCAACACCGCCGAGGGATCGCTCAGCGTCCTGATCGGGATTTCCAGATAGGGATCTAATGAAGACGCCGCCGACATTTGTTCGGCGGCGTCTTTTGTTGTCTGCGGGGAATACGGACGCGTGAACAGGCTCAAATTGATCGAGCGGTAAATACGGGGTCTTGGAACCTAGTTGAGGTCGGTCGTTCCGTTTGGCCCGGAAGATCCAGACACCTGGGACCCGTCCTGCCCCGGCTCTACATGTACTTCCGGGACCTCGGGTTCGCCGCCGAAAGTTTCGAACCACGCCTCGCTAAGGACCTCCATCTTGAGGAAGTCCCTGCGGTCACGATGCACCGGCTCGAGGTCTGCGAACCCGGCCTTTCTGAACGCCTTCTGTGCGCGCTCGTTGTAGGCCAGCGTGTGAAGGTAAACCCGTTGGAGGGCCGCCTCTTCAAAGATGGCCCGCAGCAGCGTCAACACCGCGTCCGTACCGTAGCCGCGGCTCCAGTAGTCACGATTCCCGATCATGATGCCGAGTTCGCACTGGCTCTTGGAGCGATCGATGTCGTAGTACATCGCGTTGCCGATGTGCACGCCTTCGTTGGTCTCGATGGCGTACCTAGCTGACCATGGTGACGGGTAGTTGATCTCGTCGCGATAGTGTCGGCCGTATTCGTCCAGCGAAAGACGTATCGGCGTTGTCGCGTCTAGTTCAGCCAACTCCGGGTCAGACCGCCACGCATAGTCGCGATCTACGTCGCTGAACTTCTTGGCGCGCAAAACGACAAGATCACCCACGAGCCGTTCACTCGGGGGCCTAGCCGGTGCGCTGCTCTTCCGCCATGGGAAGAGCTTTCTCCACGATTCGTGACTCATTCTTAAAAGTAAGCTGCTCTATCGCCTGTTCCACCGGGACCCATTCGACGAGATCAAACTCCTCGTCGTGCAGCCCGGTGTCGCCGCCGACGGCCGACATCAAATAAAAGGAGACCACTTTTTCATAAATAAAGCCGTCTCGACCGAAAGAGTATCGGGTTTCGCCCACGGATGGGCCGGACACTACATCTAATCCAGACTCTTCCTTAACTTCCCGTAGCGCCGTTTCCACCCGTGACTCCCCTTCCTCCGGCGTTCCTTTTGGCAGTGCCCAGAGATTTTCGCTCTGCCGATAACAAAGAACTACCTCGAACCCGGTCGTGGAGTGTCGCAGCACCACGCCGCCCGCGGAAATCGCCTGTCTGGTCTCGGATTTTTCTGACGAATTTGAAGAAACTGGCCTGAGTCTCCCTAGCGATCTCCGGGATAACTGGTCTGGAAACCCGGATTCGATTCACCACTCAACACTTGAATTGGTCGATATGACATGTGATGGTCAATACAATGCAGGCAACCTGATTCGTTCGTACTGAACCTGTTTGCACCTCTTTTACGATGCCCATAGACCATACACGCCCCGCTCAGCGAGCGCTGTTTCGGCCCAGGGTCGGGTCTTGAAACTTCGTGCCATTTTTCACGTACGAAAAGGGACTAAAATACGTTCGGTCGATTTTGTTAACCGTATTACCGGCCACGCAAATCATTGACGGAGACCGACTCACACAGTCATGGAACGAAAACTACGAATGTAACGTAGGCGCTGTGAACGGCCGGCCTCTGTGTGCGTCTGGAAATAATGGCTTTACGAAATTCGTCATCTGACATAAATTCAATGTGGCTCGGAGTCGCTCTGGAATTGTCCGGGCGTAAGTCTTAGAACCGCTCCTAAAACTAAACGAAGTTACTAATCAAAGAGGCAAACACCTCGTCGGCGGTCCATTCCAAATGTCTCGAATGAAGATCGCCGTGTCCTTGAACCCCTGAAATGGGGATGATGGAGGAACCCTTGGGTAAAACCGATCTGGTAGTACGTTTCGCCGGCGAAGCCGGCGTCGTGACCTCGGCCGAATCGCTTGCAGCCACAGCGGCACAGGCTGGCTATCACGTTCAAACGTACGCCACATTTCCGTCGCAGATTCTGGGCGGTCCGGTCCACACACAGGTCCACATATCGACCACCCCGACCTTAAGTGATGGCGACGATGTCGATGTTCTCGTTGCTTTTAGCGAGGATGGGTTCAACAACCACAAGGACGATCTCGTCCCCGAGGGTGTGATCATCTATAACTCCGGCGAATTTGATCCGCCGGATAACTCCCATAGCTTTGGGCTCCCATTCGACGAGATCGCAAAAGAGGTCGGGAATGCACGGGCGTCCAACATGGTGGTGCTCGGCGCTATTGCGCCCCTGGCCAACTTCCCGATTGATGCTCTCAAGGCATACGTCACAAAGCGATTCACGCGTGGCCGACCCGGTGACGAGCAGATTGTAGAAGCCAACAGCAAGGCGCTGGATCGTGGTGCAGAGGCGGCTCGCAAGAGCGGATTCTCTCTCACCGAGTTGGATCCTGCGATCCGTCCCGACTATGAACAGATCATGATCTCCGGCAACGCCGCCATCGCGGTAGGCGCCGTCCAGGGCGGACTCGATTTCTACGCCGGATACCCGATATCACCCGCAACGACGATCCTGGTCTGGATGGAACAGAACCTTGTCGGCGAAGACCGTTTCGCATACCAGGTCAGTTCCGAGATCGAGGCTATAGGCGCGATCATCGGCGCCGGTTACAACGGCCGGAAAGCCATGACCGCCACAGCGGGACCGGGCATCGCGCTAATGAGCGAGGGGCTTGGATTCGCATGGATGGCTGAAATCCCCGTTGTCGTCGTCGACGTTCAGCGAGGCGGCCCGGCCACCGGACTACCGACCAAAACCGAACAGTCAGACCTGTTCGCCTGCATGTACCCGGCTCACGGCGATGTCCGAATGCCGGTTATCGCGCCAGGAACCGTTGAAGAGTGCTTCTTCGCAGGAGCGCTCGCCGTTAACTGGGCGGAGCGATATCAGGGTCCGGTAATTCTGATGAGCGAGATGCAGATGGCTGAACGCTCCCAGAACATCCCGAAACCCGATCTCTCCAAGGTCATAGCCAAATCCCGAGATGTCTACACAGGTGACAACGGCTACCAGCGGTACGATGCGCACGATCTCGGCCCGATGCCCCTCCCGGGAGGGCCGGGCGCTTACGTAGCCAACGCCAGCGAGCACGATGGCATGGGCGACTCAACGCACTTGCCGATTCGTCACATCCGCGGCATGGAACGCAGGTTCGGCAAATTGAAGCTGCTGAACGATGGCCCGTACGAAATCGAAAACCCGGACGCTGCGATCGCTGTCATGCCGTGGGGCGGCTCCAAGGGAACGGTCCGGGAGGCGTACCTCCAACTTCGAGAAGAAGGTGTGGACCTCGGCTGGATATATACGATGACACTCCACCCGATGCCGGAAGCGATCAGCGATGAGATCGGCCGCAAGAAACTGGTCATCGTCCCGGAACTCAACTACCAGGGCCAGTGGAGCCGTCTGCTTCGGGCGGACGGGTTCAGGGCCACCTCAATTACCCAGTACACCGGTCTACCTTTCAAGGTCCGGGACCTGGTTGAACAGATCAAGCAGTCGATAGAGGCGCACAAAGGCGGTAAGGTACTCGTATGAGTGATCGAAATCCTGAATACGACTTCAAGTGGTGCCCCGGCTGTGGCGATTTCGGCGTGCGACGTGCGCTTGAATGGGCCATGGAAGCGTGGTCTGAGAAGACCGAAACACCGATGTCCAACAGCGTCATCGTTGCCGGGATTGGCTGTTCAGGAAACATGGTGCACCTCGTCGAGGGTGAACAACCATTTGGCATACACGGGATCCACGGCCGCACGCTGCCCGTCGCCTTTGGCGTCAAACAGGGTCGGCCGGAGACCAACACAGTTATTGTGGCCGGAGACGGCGACTTCCTGAGCATCGGCGCCGAACACATCGGCCCGGCGGCCCAGCGCAACGTGGACATCACCTGCGTGATCATGGACAACGGCGTGTACGGCCTCACCAAGGGCCAGGCATCGCCGACGACCGAGTTCGGTGTGATGACTAGTTCCACCCCGTTTGGCAAGCTTGAGGCGGCGATGAAGCCGTTCGAGCAGTACCTTGCGCACGGAGTGACCTTCATCGGCTCCCACTACTCGAGCCGTCCTCGTGACCTCGCCAAACTCATTTCAGAAGCCATGGATCACAAGGGCTTCTCAATCGTTCACGTCCAGTCGCCGTGCACGACGTACAACGACACCTTCGACTTCTTGAAGGGCAATAAGAAACTCGGGATTGCTCCCGCTGTGTACAAGGTTCCAGAAGATCACGACCCGTCGGACAAGCGGGCGGCCGAGGATATGGCGCGGGCGCCGGGCGTCCCACTAGGAGTGATCTATAAAGAAGATCGACCGACGCTTGAAGACCTTCAGGAAGACGTGCGCAAGAAGGCACGTTCCCGCACACCTGCGGAGATGGTGGACACGTACACCCTGTAAGCGTTCTGGGTGTACGTGGTTCCAGGTAATCACAAAGAGGGAGCGGTCGCAGACCGCCCCCTCTTTAATTAACGGGATACATGAACGCCCTCAGTCAGAACGTTGCTTTACGTACTCATCAAGCATGTCCCGCAGCGCCACCCGGCCACGTTGCAATCGTGCCTTTAGCGCCGATATCGAGATATCCAGAATCTCGGAGGCCTCCGTGTTTGACATGCCCTGCACATCCCGGAGTACGACGGCGGTGCGCAGGTCCTCGGGCAGCAGTGCGATCTTTGATTTGATCTCACGGCTCAGCTCAGAGTTCAGAGCCGCCTTGTCCGGCGTTTCTTCCCAGTTGGCGATGTTGTGCTCCTGGTAAGAGTCCTCAGGAGCGGTCTGCTGAATCCGCCGCTTGTCCTTGCGAACTCGCATTAGCGCGGCGTTCACCGTGATTCGGTAAAGCCACGTTGTTACCTGTGCGTCGCCACGAAAACGATCCTTGGCCCGATAGGCGGAGATGAACGCGTCCTGCACCACATCGTCGGCATCGTCCGGGGGAGTTCATCATCCGGTATGCGACGTTGTAGACGAAACTGGAGTAGTTCTCGCCTACCTCAGCGAACTGTTCTTCGTTCATACGTGGGACAACAACGTATTCAAGACTCTCGGAATCCCGTAGGGCCGCCATTGACGACCGATAGGGTTAGACGTCCAGATAATTTCGAAGATCAAGTTCTAGTGATGAGTTTAGCTTGCAACATCGGGATTGCACCACACTGGTGAATCTATCTGCACCGTCGTAGCACCATATTCGGTACACGGCTGACTGGAACCCCTCAACTCTGGGCGGAATAAACCATGTTGGATGTGCGCACCGGCAGCGTCCGGGTGAAATTTAAGAGATTTACGGAGAGAACGATTCATGAGGTCTGGCGGTTCTTGGATCTCCAGGTTCCGGCGCAAGGGAAACAATTCTGACGCGGTCAGCATGCTTCCCTGTGACGAACTTCGGGAGAACGGATCTGACCACATAGACGGCGAGTGTGAGGAAGAAATCCACTCGCAGATCATGAGCCACCTCGGTCTGTGTAATGACTGCGACGGCTGGCTCAAGTCGTTGGCTATAACGGTGGGACTGATGCGCGACACGCCGAAGGTTGAAGTGCCGGAATCAACGATGGAGCGCATACGCGCGATATCCCGCTCCGAGTAAACGAGCTAGTCCGGGAAGTACGAATCCCCTGATCAGGCGGGAGCTGAAGGCCCCGGCGTCCGGGGGATTTTCGCATCCGAGTGTTCCCCGTCCAGAACCTCGTCGAGGACATCGATCCGAACTGCGCCCGGCATCCGGCGATGGTATGCGTAGCTGTGCAGGAGGATCGACATTGCGATAAACGTCATACCTGCCACCGTCGCAAGGCTCATCCCGGTATCGGTCACCACTGCGAGGACGTTCAGGGTTCCGAAACCGATGATGCCCCCCCATGCGGAAGGGTGGGCGACGCGGTGTTTGATGGCCAACGCGATGATGATCCCAACCAGGATCGGAACAAGCGTCCCGGTCGGCGAAATGGCGATCATCACACCGACCGCCGTTATGACGCCATCGCCACCGCGGAAGCGGGTTAGAGGCGAGTTCCAGTGGCCCATGATTGCGGTGACCGCCGGCAGTAAGAGCCAGCTTCCTTCAAGTCCGACCCAGACGGCGATCATGATCGCCAGAGCGCCCTTGCCCGCGTCCACAAAACCTACGATCAGGGCGGGGAGCGGTCCAACTTCTCGGAACACGTTCGTGGCGCCGGCCTGGCGCGTCCCGACGGCGAAAATGCGGACGCCGCGTGATCTGGACACCATCCACGCTATCGGGATAGAGCCGAGGAAGAATGCGACGCTGGCCGCGAGGACCAAGTCAGCAAGTGTAAGGGTGTCTGTCATGAAGATCGGAGTATATATAGCCCTGATCGGTCCGTCACGGATATTTAGCCGCTACTGGTGTGCGATATCCGTAACGCGCTAATCGTTAAGCGTCGGTTACCACCTGGTACGGAGCGGTGCCGTCGCCACCCTCTATCTCATCACGTTCGGCCTGGGTGAGGAATTTTGACGGGCACTTGATCACCAGATGCTCCGTCACAAACACGCCCTCTTCGGAGTACCGGCCTTCGAGGTCGATCACAGAGTACGGGTTGAAGAACACCTGGCCGATCTCGCCAGAGTAGTCAACGTCCAGGAGATCGCCGGCGTCGTCACGGATCACAAAACGTGCATCCAGGCCGTTGGGCTGCCTGACGAAAGACTCCTCGACCAGTTTTCCGGTGAGGCGTATGAACTTGTCCGGCTCCGTCGGTCCACCGGCCTCGATATCGGAGACAGACAGGTAGTAGACGGTGGCGTTATCGAACGTCGTGAATATGAAGTATCCGAGCGCGCCAACAAACAACACCAGCGCCACTGCAACCTTCATGCGAGGTGTGAACAGCGTCGTTGCCGTCGCTGACGGGTTCGTGGACTCAGGTGTCAGATCGTCCGACTGTTCGTCCGAGATCGGATCGTTGTACTTGTTCATTTGTTGTTAACTCTAACCTGTCAACGCTAACTGGCCAGACCGGCTTCGTGGTCCGGGCCGAAGACCTGGCCCTTCAGCGCGTTGATCTCTCTTGAGAGATCGTTCTGCTTTCGGGACACGATAAATATGTAGGCAAAGAACCCGGCCCACGTCACAAGATAGATGGCGAACAGGAACCCGAGGTTACGTTCCAGATCGCCCTGCTCCCGGTCCACGACGGTGGTCGCGATGCCGCCCTTCACGGTGACAGTGACGGGAGCGAATCGCTCCCTCTGGTCTGTGATACGCAGGAGCAACTCGGCCGGGTCTGCTCCAAATTCCGACACCCAGCGGTCTCCGGATGCGTTCTCCAGCCCGAATGTAGTGGAGTCATCCACCGATATCTCTACAAGCTCGCCGTCCTTCGTCGAGAGGATGAACCCGACCAGATTCGTGTCCTGGTCCACCTGGATGACGGTAATCACGCCACTTGTATTGCCATCTGCCGCCGCGCTTGATGATGCGGCGGACTGCGCCATCACAACGCCCGGGATAGCGAGAGGTACAGAGAATGCTGTGAGCACTACGAGAAGGGTGACGATGATTTTGCGCATTGTTAATTAAGTAATTAAGCCCCGCCGGTCGGGGCGCTGCTGATTGGTTCCGCGGTGTCTATAGATGAAGATCTTGTTCGAGATGGTTGAAGCGATATGGCTCGACGGAGCGCCATCACTTCGTCTTCCTGCTTCCGCAATCGGTATCGCTCGCTGGCGACGTACACAAACAGCACAGAGAAGGTAAGGGTGGCGACCATCAACGTTAGGCCTATCGGGCCATCCACGCTGCTGTCTGACTCGGATAGCGGTCCGACTACGGCAGACGGGTGGGCACGTTCCCAGAGCTGCGCCCCGTAATAGATGATCGGTGTGTCGATGGCGCCCATCAGGCCGATGATCGCAGCCAGCCGCCGACGCTGTTCGCCCGGCGGGAAGTAGGCCCGGAACATCAGGTATGCCACGTAGATGAAGAACAGGATCAGCGTTGTGGTCAGCTTGGCCTCGCCGGTCCACCAGACGCCCCAAACCGGCTTTGCCCACACCATGCCCGTGATGAGCATCAACGCCGCAAAGATAACGCCGGTCTCTGCGCCCGCCACGGCGAGCCGGTCCCACTTCTCGTTGCGCGTCTTCAGATAGGCGACGCTGGCGAACGCGACCAGGATGATGGCGACCATAGCGGTCCATGCCACCGGGACGTGGAAGTAGAGGGCTCTCTGGATGTTGCCCTGGTTAATCTCGGTCGGCACCCAGAGAAAAATCATCCAGAGAGTCAGGGCCATGAGGGCTGCGGTAACACCGAGCCAGATCAAACGCATTTTAGGAAGGGCTGTCATAGCTTGTTTTTGCTCCGCCCGTGCATCAAATAAGACTCTGTGCAGTCTATCACGAGCGCGCTCTTACTCCACAGAAATCACACGGAAACTCAACTGCTCACCGTGATCTGTTTCCGACGACAGCCAACCAACCAAAAGAAAATAAAAATAGCCGCCCGGCAGGGCATTACTCCTCCAGTACGTACTGGAAGAGTACTGCGGATGCGATAACGAAGATCACATCGAACATGATCGCCAGTTGCAGCCAGTCGCTGAAATCCGCCCAGCTCCCGCCGTTAACGACAATCGAAGTCGATTCCACGGCCGCCATGATTAGCGGGACCGATGTCGGAAGGAACAGCAGGGGCAGCATGATCTCCCGCGATCGCACCCTGACCGACACCGCAGCGAACGCCGTCCCCACAGCAGAAAAACCGATGCTCGCAAGCAATGCGATAACGATAGTTTCGACCTGCAACACGCTGATGTTGAACAGCGCCTCGAACACCGGGAATATCACGATCTCGGCGATGGTGATGAAGATGAAATTGCCGAGCACCTTGCCGAAGAAGATCAGCTCACGGCTGACGGGTGTGAGCATCAGGCCGTCCAGTGTGCTGCCCTCCGCCTCCATCGCAAATGATCGGTTGAGGCCGAGCACCCCGGCAAACGCCACCGCCGCCCAGAGGACCCCGGGGCCGACGTCACGGGAGCGAGACGGCGTGAGCTCGATGGCAAACGTGAAGATGGTGATCACGAGCAGCGCAAACACGACGATGGCTAGCACGATATCCTTGGACCGCAGTTCCAGCAGCAGGTCCTTCCGCGCCAGCGTCCAGACGGTTCCCAGTGATGCCAGCATCAGGCGCCACCCGGTCCGATTAACGAAGGATCGCCGTACAGATCCGTAACGTCGCTTGGCGTCACCTGTGAAGACGGACGATCCAACGCAACACGGCCGCCCGAGAGGACGAACACCCGGTCCGACCCGGCGATTCCTCGTTCTATTGAGTGGGTGGTCATCACAACCGCATGACCGGCGGCACGGTGCTCGGAGATTACGCGATCCAGGATCAGGCGCGCCGGCTCATCCAGCCCGGTCTCCGCTTCGTCCAACAGTAAAATCCTCGGCCTGTGCATGAGCGCCCGGGCAAGAGCAGCCCGCTTCTGAAACCCGTGCGACAACTCCCGAACGCGCTGATCCAGTCTTGGCGTCAGCCCCATACGGGCCGCCATCTCGTCGACGCGCTCGGCCAGCTCCGGGACCCTGAACATCTTGCCGAAGAAGGTCAGGTTCTCCTTCACTGTCAGGTCGCCGTAAAGCATCGGCGAGTGAAGGACGGCCCCGAGCGACAAGCGGGCGACCTCCGCCTGCTTCGAGAGATCGATGCCATAAATAGAAATACTGCCGTGATCCGGCCGGGTCAGGGTCGCCAGTACACGCAGCAGGGTGGACTTACCGACCCCATTTGCGCCGAATATCGCCACCACCTCGCCGTCCCGGACGGTCATATCAAGGCCGCGTAGGACGGCTGCATTACCGAACGACTTCTCCAGCCGGCTCGCTTCGATAGCCATCACGCCGGACGCGGGCGCCTTAATTTCCGAAGCCTCCTGTGTGGAAGAGGTCATGAGGACGGGTGATTGTGGTCAAGCAGATCTGGATGCACGCCGTACGTCGGCGCATGCCTCCGTCCTGCCCGCAAAGTAACGACCGGGACCAGTAGCTTTTCGCCGATTCGCACATCACCGGGCGCGTCAGTGAACTTGAACTTGCCCTCTTCAAGACGCATCACGCTCACGTCAGCCTCCGCGCCCACCTTGAGCGTCCCGAACTGATCGCCGCGCCCAACGGCGTTCGCAGGTGCAGATGTCCCAAGCCGGACGACTTCGTCCAGCGACAAGCCCAGGTGGAGGAACTTGGAGAGCGTTGTGGCGAGGTCGTACACCGGACCGCGGACGTTGTAGCGATGTACGTCGCTGGAAACCGTGGCCGGCATGAAATCCTGTTCCATCGCCGCCTCTGCCACGCGGAATCCAAAGCTGCCGGCCCCGTGGCCGACATCAAAAACGACGCCACGCGCACGGGCCTCTATTGCAGCGGCCACAACCTTTCCGGCGTCGGTGATTATGCCCGGAGGGTTCGCCGTGAAGCTGTGGGTGACGATATCGCCGCCCCGAAGCTTGCCGAGAATCTCCTCGATGTCGTGGCTCGTCCCGCCGATGTGGATCATGATGGGCTTATCAAGGAAATCGGCGGCCTCGATAGCCCGGTCGAGAGCCACCAGGTCGTTCTTTCCGACGATGCCCTCGGTCAGCCGGACCTTCACGCCGACGATCACGTCAGGGTGAAGCTTTGCCGCCTCAACCGCCTTGTCGACGCGCGCCCATCGGATGTCTTCCAATTCGCCGATCTCGTTGTCGAGCTGGCCCATGCCTGAAATGTGGAGAAAGGCCAGAGTCCGGGCGTCCACACGGTCGATCACGTAGCGCCGGAACCCCGCCATTGTGTTGGCGCCTGCCGACCCGGCGTCAACAATCGTCGTGGCGCCTCGAGACAGCGAGTGTGCGTCGGCGTCGATCGCAAGATGGGCCACGCCCCACCACACGTGTACGTGCAGGTCCACGAGTCCCGGCACCACCAGCAGCCCGTCGGCTTCGATCACGTCGTGGGTGTCATTATCGGAGACGTGCTCTTCAACGGCGACAATTCGGCCGCCGGCGATCGCGATGTCGCGCTTCGCGTGGAGATCCTGGGATGGATCTACAACTGTCCCGTTCTTGATAACAAGGTCGTAAGTCAAAAGGCGCTCTCTGATTGACGGGCTGGACTGTTTGGTGTCGGAGTCTCCAAATGGTTACAGAGCAGGGCCAACGAATATATCGTCGCCGTCAACCTGTACCGCGTATGCGGTGAGGTTGACGATGGGTGGCGCTCCTATTACCGATCCATCCTTGAGATCGAACTGGCTGGCGTGCCATGGACATTCAAGACAGGTTCCGCCAACCAAAAAGCCTTCAGACAACGGAGCTTCCTCATGCGAACACGTTTCCGACATCGCTTAGACCTGTCCATCCACGTTAGCCGGAAGGACGCTTTCACCTTGCACGTCGACGGCCATGAGCTCGCCATCTGGCAGAGCGGAAAGCGACGCAACTCGTTCAAACCCTTCAGTCATTGATCAACCTCCCGGTAGTGCCGGTATCGGCCACATCGAGTGACCATGACGCCGGGCAACTAAGATACGGACATTCGATATCGATAACCATCATCGGCCCGCGCGCTCCCACCGGCAACCGGGAACAAGCCTCGTAGTCACAGACAAAGAAGAGAACATGCCTCCGATCATCGATAAAGGCGAAGTTATTCTCGTCGTCGAGAACTCGTACATCAGGCTCAGCCGTGACGGGGGCTAGACAGTTACAGAGCGTGCGAGCCACTGGCGCGTGCTGTGGACGCCAGCCGGCCCGGGTCACGTACTGTTCTACGAAGGCGAGATGACTGGCGGCGAGGTACGGGTGTACAGCGACAACATCGCCCTCGCCCGTTTCTTACAGGAGAACATCCAAGGCTACCTGTACCCGCCGCACGCCAATACGGAACTGCCCGTCCACGATGCCGAGTTCGATCGCGAAGGCGACGCCCGCTCTTACTCCACCGAACTGATCTCGACCGAGATGGAAGACATCTCACTAACCTGGTCCGACCTACAACCCGCGTTTGTTATGCACATGCCCGGCGAGACCGGGGAAGGCCAGATCCCGCTGAGCGCATCCAGATCCCGCTGAGCGCATGGAGGACTTTCGTGCAGGCGCGCGAAACCAGGATCACGTTCGATGGTGAGTTCGCTGGCGGCGAGCCTTATGAAGAAAATCGATTCGGTCGCCCGACAAGCAGCGCCGTCCTGGCATGGGCCGAAACCTGGTCAAAACTCGCGGAGTAGAACCGGTTGTTGGTCCGCGAACAATAAATTTGTTCTGCCCCAGACAGACGGACGCACGAACGATTGCCGTAGAACGAAGTAAATAGATGCGGCCATCTGATACGTGGCAATTGGCAACCTGACTGGAGAAATTCACAAATGGCGACAACGATTTCCCGAAGTGAACTCCTGGAAATGCTGGAGGACGACGCTACCCCGTTACTGGACGTACTCCCGATTCGTGAATTCTCAGAAGGTCACTTACCCGGAGCGATCAATCTCCCGCTCAAGAAGCTGAATCGGGAGACGGCAGGCGTTCTCGATCCGGCCCGGCCCGTGGCACTTTACTGACACGATGCGACTTGAGACATGAGTCCACGGGCTGCGGCGCGGCTCGAAACACTAGGTTTTACAAAAGTATTCGACTGCGAAGCCGGCAAAGCGGACTGGTTTGCCGCCGGTCTGCCGCGTGAATATGACTTGCCGCCCGTCCTACTGGTCGCTGACGTCGCCCGGGAAGATGATGTCATCTGCGCTCCGACCGATACTCTCGGCGCCGCTGCCGAAAAGGCACGCGACGCGGGGCAGGATCAATGCATCGTCGTAAATGGTGACCAGATCGTCCTGGGTCGGCTCCGTTCTAAGGCGCTCAACGGCGATCCGGATACGACCGTAGAAGGCGTTATGGAACTCGGGCCAACGGACCACCCGGCCGGATGCCGAGGTTGCGCCAATCCTCGAACGGATGCTCAACCCGTTCAGTATCGAAATACCTCTAGAAAAACTGATCGCACCAATCCTGCCGCTCCCCTGGTGATGAGTGATCCCGGCTGTGCTCTCGTCGATCGGAACCGCATCGGCGGGCGCAGCCATAGCACCCGCGTCGCGGTTGCTCACGATTCCCCTTTTGCTGCTCACGATCGTGATGCTCGGCAGGGCATGCCGTCTTGAACTGAAGGCAGCCGGGCATTTCCGCGGATTATGGGCGGAAAGAAGCCGAAGAGTGTTGCTCGTCTCGACTGTTATCTCCGTAGCCGTATGGGGCATGCGTTTTGGAGGATTACTGGCCCCGACTCCGTTTTAGCCAGACGATTAACCGTTCTCTGTCCGCACCACCCGGCCGGCCATTACGCTGGTCGGCGTGCCGCCCTCCAAGGCGATCTGACCGTTCACTACGACTGTGTCGATGCCGGTTGTGTACTGGTGAGGATCGGTGAACGTGGCGGTGTCCTGAACCGTGTCAGGGTCGAACACCACGATGTCAGCAAAACAGCCGGGCGCTACACGTCCACGCTTCGTTAGCTGCAACCGAGAGGCGGGTAGGGCGCACATCTTCCGCACGGCCTCCTCAAGTGAGACAAGCCCCTTGTCTCGTCGCATCTCAGATAGGAATCGTGGGAACGTTCCGTATGAACGCGGGTGAGGCTTGCCGCCGGACAGCGGCCCCTCGGAACGCACAGAGTTTCCATCCGAGGCCACGGAGATAAACGGGTCCCGTGCAATTAGATCCATATCATCTTCGCGTAGACCGAACTGGATGATCGACGCGTCACCGGCTTCGTAGAGCTTGATCACCGCCTCGGCTGGATCGCATCCCATCTCGTCAGCTATCTCGTCCAACCTCTGTCCCTCACGGCTGTGATCTGGTCCGTACGCTGCCATCAACACGCGATCCGGTGATCCCATGAAACTCTTGATATTCCAGTCGATTCCTTCCCTCAATTTGGATCGCAGATCGGAATCATCCATGATCTCCAGAGTGGCACTGCGACCTCCCGCCAGCGCCCAGCGCGGGAACACTCCACCGGTAAGAGACGTACTCGACGCGAGGTACGGGTACTGATCACCCGCAACATCAATCCCCTCCCGTCGCGCACGGGCCTGTAGTTCAAGGATCTCCTCGGCACGACCCCAGGTGGTCGGACCCTTTGCCTTCACGTGTGACATCTGTATGCGCCCGCCGGTCCGACGCCCGATCTCGATCGCCTCGTTCACGGCCACGTGCAGCCCAACACTGTCGTTGGACTCGGACCGAATGTGGCTGGAGTACACCTTCCCGCGGTCGGCCGCTTCTTGCGCAAGTTGAACCACTTCGTCGGTGAGCGAGTAGCTGCCCGGTGCGTAGAACAAGCCGGTAGCAAATCCCATGGCTCCCGCATCAAGACTCTCGGCAACTAGCCGCTTCATGTGCTCAAGTTCTTCCAGTGAGGGCGCACGTGCGTCCATCCCGAGTACGTTAGTACGCACGGTTCCGTGGCCTACCTGAAACGCCTGGTTAATTACTCCCCCGGCCTTCTCCAACGCGTCCAGGTACCCGGCAAAATCGGTCCAGTCTGCGGTGAACTCGGCCCCGGCGGTGAAGAATCGGCTATCAAGCGCCTCGCGAGCCAATTCCGACTGTAATGGAGCACACGGACTCATGCCGCAATTACCGTTCAACTCCAGCGTCACCCCCTGCGTCAGCTTGGAATCGGCCAGCGGGTCGATCAAGAACGACATGTCGCTGTGGCAGTGCAGATCTATGAACCCGGGAGTGACAACCCGTCCTGCGGCGTCGATCGTATGCGCGGCCTCGCCGTCAAAGCTTCCAACGACCGTAATGCTGTCGCCCGTGACCCCGATGTCGGCGGCGTATCCGGGCGCGCCAGTTCCATCGATAACGGTTCCGTTTTTGATCAACAGATCGAACATGCCTAGTCCTTGGAATTATTTTAGGGATTTATCTTGGAGATACGTGATGAGCCTGATGGTTGGCGGCTTTCATTGCTCCGACAACGATCATCGTATTTAAAATTCTGGCCAGTCTAAGTCCGGCCGCTGGCGACGTGACAATCAGAGAAGTACACTCGCTCCGCCCATTCACGCCTCGCAACACAACCACGTTTTAAAAATGAATGCCCCGATCGGGGCCGGGAGAATACGAATGAAATTTGTCAGGTACTCGGCCGGAGGCCACGCCACATACGGAATCCTTGACGGAGACACCGTAATTGAAATCTCCGGCCCGCCGACCGGACGGTACACCGAGACGGGCGCCAGCGCCTCCCTCTCCTCGGTCCAGTTGCTCGCCCCGATAATCCCGGGCGATGTCTACGCAATGGCCGTCAACTTCAAGTCGCACACAGGCGGAGCGCCCGCGCCGACGCAGCCCGAGCCGTTCCTCAAACCTGCCAGCTCGATCTGTGGAACCGACAGCACGATCACTCTCCCGGCCAACGCCGGCAAAGTGGACGAAGAGGGCGAGATGGTGGTCGTGATCGGCCGCCGAATGCGCAACGTCTCCGCCGATGACGCACTCAGCTACGTGCTCGGCTACACCATCGGCCACGATATCAGCGCCCGGGAATGGCAGGCCGGCGACACCTCGTGGTGGCGCGCCAAGGGAAGCGACAGCTTCTCGCCAATCGGCCCGTTCATCGAGACCGACTACGACCCGCACGGCAAGTACATCGTCGTGACCGTAAACGGCGAAGAGGTCCAGAACTGCAACACGGACGAGATGATATTCAACACGCAGGAATGCCTGTCGTTTATCTCGCAGACCAACACGCTGGAGCCGGGAGACATCGTCTTCACAGGCACGTCCGGCGTGACCTCCCGCCTACAGAGCGGCGACGACCTGATCACGAAGATCGACGGACTCGGAGCGCTCCACAACACGATTTCCGACTAATCGTGGTTGCCTGCTTGGGGCGCACAAAGTGACACGCGAGAAGGCCGTCCCTGGCTATCAGGGGCGGCCTTCTCATTTAGTCGTTTGGCTGGACTTGGCCCATTCCCCTAAGAAGCGATTGTGTCCGCCAGTCCGCCGACCGTCAGCCAGTAGAAGATCAGGTACGCGCCCGCAAGCAGCAGCAGCACCGCCGAGGCTGGCTGTACGTACGGAATTGCCTTCCGTACCCACTTGATCATGACGCCTTGGAAAAGGGCCACGCTGAGGGTCAGTACGGCGAACAGGGTCGCCATGCCCAGCGCGTACGAAACGAATTGCGATGCGCCGAACAGGAAACTTCCGGTCGCAGAGCTCGCAACCACCGCCAGGAAGAGCGGAAGCGTGCAGCCAAGAGACGCAACGGCGTAGCTAACGCCAAATAAGAAATAGCCGATGAGCGTCGTATCCCGGGGATCGCCGATCTTCGCCCCCGTGCTCTGGGCGAAGTTGTTATATAACTTTCCGCCGGCAAGAACGTAAGCAGCCGTGCCGCCCATGAGGATGCCGATGCCGAGTCCGAGCCAATCGAAATACTGCACGATCGACGTCGTAACCGAAGTGATCACGACCCCAACGATGCCGAACAAAATGATGAAACCGAGGCCAACTGCAACGCTCACGGTCCCGGCCCGGGCCATCCTTCGGTCCAGGCGCACAGATTCGTCACCGTTATCGGTGCCTATATAAAGACCCAGGTAGGCGGGCAGCATCACAAAGCCGCAGGGATTGACCGTGGCAACCATGCCGACGGTGAATGCGAAGCCAAGAGGAAGCAGACTGCTGAGGCTGTCTACCTGGCCCTCAGACTGGCCCTGCAGATTGAGGACGTTGGAGGTAACGAACCCACCATCCCGCCAGATGAATCCGGCGGCGGCCGCAAACCCAAGAACGGCCGCGGTGAGTAACGCCGGCCAGAGGTAACTCCTCCAACTGGCCCCGTGATTGAGTGTGATCGCTTCCATTTAATATTCCAACTCTGACTTCTAGTCGTAAGGGCTACCTAGCGGCAGTCCGTGCAAATTGAAGCCACTTTGTAATTCTACGTTGGGAGCCAGGTACCGGGATGCACGCGGAATGCGGGAAATCGCATAATCCGAAAGACACATTTGTAAAACTTCGTGTTCGACCCGGCGTGTTTGATCCGGTGCGTACACCTCAGATGCGGACGGGTCTGGAATCGACGCGTCGTGGATTCCTCCTAGTCGGTTGGAATGGCGGTTACGACCTAAGGTGCCTTCAAGGCGAGCCCATCAAGAAACGCCCATGCTCCCGGGGATGCCTGAGGAGCAAACCGGTGATCGTCCGTTAATTCGGGCACACCTTGCGTTAGACGGCGCCCAGACGTGGGAACTTTCCGCGCATCTGCATGCCTGGTCTATCGATCCGATCTGGCCTGTTGTCGCAGAAGACATCGCCCATGATGAACCCGTCATTGTACGAGTCGGTTCTCCGGCCAATCCCGATATTCCGTTCGACGTGCTCCAGTCGACGGGCGCTCGTCTCATCGCCATCGTCCCGGATCAAAGTGTAGATTCCCTCATCGCTGCGGCCGCGGCTGGCGCCTGGGCGGCGGTTTCGGAAAGTGATGCCCACGTGGCGCTCGCCGCGGCGGTGCGTGAGGTGTCAGAAGGCCAATGCCCACTGCTTGGTGTGGCCGCAAAGCGCACCGGAGTGGCGTTCGCAATTCTCGCCATGTTGCGAGAGGCGTGGAGCAAAAACGCAACTTCCAGCCCTCCGAGCCCCCTCAGTGAACAGGAGGTGCGCATGTTGAGGATGGTGTACGAGGGCGGGACGAACAAAGTGATAGCGAAACGCCTCGCGCTATCGGAGCAGACCGTCAAAAACTATCTCTCCAGGGTGTTTGAGAAGATGGGAACGCGCAGGCGTGCGCAAGCGGCGACAAAGGCACTTGAGTACGGGTGGCTGCGGGAAGACGAAACACAGCCTGAACCGTAAGCTCGCCGCCTCCTGTCCCGTGGTATGATTTAGCACCTCTTCCGGGAGTGGATTGCGAACGCATCTGCCCCGGTCGTTTTGCGCGCGCCCGTGAGCGTTTCACAAATAACCAAATGCTCCGGAGTAGCAACACTTACTGATGACGACTACACAAACTCCGGCGGATCAGAGCCCGCCAATCACCTTGCGCGGGCTGCTTGAAGCCGGCGCCCACTTCGGCCACCCGACCAAGCGATGGCACCCGAAGATGAAGCCATACATCTTCACCGCCCGCAACAAAATCCACGTCTTTGATCTAGCAAAGACCTTGGAAAAGCTTGAAATCGCCGCCAACTTCATCGAGAAGACGGCCGGAGAAGGCGGGCAGGTAATGCTCGTCGGAACCAAAAAACAGGCGCAGGAAGCAATCTCAGACGTCGGGAAACAGACCCACTCTCTGTACGTTAACCAACGTTGGCTCGGCGGCATGCTGACCAACTTCCAGACGATCCAGAAGCGGATCGAATACGTCATCCGCCTCGAAGAAGAGATCGCACACGGAACCCTCCAGGCAGCGACCAAGCGCGAGGCGCAGAGGGCTGCAACAGAGGTCACAAGACTCAACAAATTCCTGGGCGGCATCAAACAGATGACCACTCTGCCTCAGGTACTATTCATCGTCGACATCGGTAAAGAGAAGATCGCCGTCGCCGAGGCCAAGAGGCTCGGGATTCCGATCGTCGCCATCGTAGACACGAACTGCGACCCGACGGGCATCGACTACCCGATTCCCGCAAACGACGATGCTATCCGAAGCGTTCGCATCATCACGGAGCGCATGGGCAAGGCCATCATCGACGGCAACGAGGCGCGCCAGGCACGTGTTGCTGAGCAGATGGCACTTAACGCCGAGATAGAAGAACAGGAAGAAGCCGCACGCCGCGCCGCACAGGCGGAAGCCGCTGCACGACAGGCGATCGCTGAGGCCGCAAAGCGCGAGGCTGCTGAAGCCGCCGCCGCTCAGGCCAAAGTAGCAAAGGCATCGGAAGCTGCTGCCGAAGCAGACGCCCCTGCAGCTGAGGCTACTCCAGAGGCCCCTGCAGCAGAAGCACCCGCCGAAGAAGCGCCTGCTGAAGCCGCAACTCCGGAAGCATCGGAAGCCGCACCTGAGGCCGAAGCGGAAGCTGCTGAGCCCGAGGCAGCCCCAGAGGAAGCCGAGGTAACTCCGGCAGCTCCCGAGGCTGAAGCGTCGACTGAAGAATCTGGCGAAGCATCCG
>Ga0115002_10001833_pt1 | contig 28611 bp, 26 predicted proteins | sample ArcticOcean_MG_C_8_FD_89576 | JGI IMG/M metagenome (GOLD analysis project Ga0115002, IMG submission 89576) | Marine microbial communities from western Arctic Ocean - ArcticOcean_MG_CB11_86 | ecosystem: Environmental > Aquatic > Marine > Oceanic | place: Arctic Ocean: Canada Basin | collected... | reverse complement strand
CTCTCAAACATACCTCTCTCAGGTCCAAACTGGTCAATGCAATAGCTCAAAAGAGGACCCATCTCGCCAGCTAGTTCCTCTGACCCGATAGGTTTTTGTCTGAGATGCCAGTCAAATCCAGTTCGTGGCATACCTATACCTCCAAGTTTAACAACCACATTAGGACATTCTGACAACTCCTTTATACGATCTCTCCAATTTACTAAAACTTCTTCCTTAATAGATTCATATGGACCATCTAGAACTAACCCGCCGACATGATTAAGTATTATTTTCAGGTCAGGAACTGTTTTGGCCAAATTAACTAATTCTCCAAGTTGGTGAGAGTACATCCAAGCCTCGAAAGTAAGGCCCATCTCAGCCAAAACTTTGGCACCATCCTGAAAATTTTTAGTGAGCATCTGCCCTTCGTTTTTATGAAGAGCTGTATTTTCGATTTCAGGATGAGGGTCCCATGTAACGGAATGCCTTATGCCCCTAAATCTCTTTGGACTGGCCTCTTTCAAGGCCTCCAGCACTTCCCTCACCTCGCTACCAAGATTAAGGTTTGCATGCCCCACAATAGCAGCGGCCGCTCTACTATCGCCGTATATGCCACTTGCACTTGCCGCAGCCAAACCTTGAACAAATTCCACTTCACCTATAGGTTTCATATGGTCAGGGGCGTTTTGACGATACATCGAGCGAGCTTCAATAAATACCGTAGAAGTTACGTTATGACCGCTTGTTATATCCTCAACCAGTTGAGGTAACAAATATTCTTGATAAGGGATTCTTTCTAACCTATGGTCCCAAAAATGGTGATGGGGGTCACATATTGGTAAATCGGGTTCCAGGGTCTCCTCAGTAGTTAAATCCAACCAATCATTTCCACCAAACGGCATAATTACGACTCCATGCTTCGATCATTTTTGTAAATTTTATGCAAATATACATGATTTGAAAGAGAATGTGGAAGAAGAATTTTTCGGTACCTTCTAAACTATTCATGGTAAAACATATAATTGAGACCTCTGAAAATTAAAAACACATACTTACTATGAAGGATTTTGAATGGGTACTAAAGAATGGTTTAAAGGTAATCTTCACACTCACACTACTAAGTCAGATGGAGATGAAACTCCTGAAAAGGTCTGTGAGTGGTTTGGAAAACACGAGTACGATTTCTTGGTCTTAAGTGATCACAACCATTTAACATTACTAGATTACGAATCAACTGGAAATTCAACCTTGAAGATGATTCCAGGAGAAGAAGTTACAGCTTTTGCCTCTTCTAATATGGCTCCCGTGCATATCGGTGCGATAGGAATAAGTAAACTAGTAAAACCTGTTGTATGTGAGGATGTGATTCCTACATTGCAAATGAATATAGACCAGATTTTAGAGGCAGGTGGAATAGCGTGTATTAATCACCCTAATCTCGATTGGGCGTTTGACCATAGAGAGATGATAGAAACTGAGGGAGCCGCACTCTTTGAAGTCTATAACGCAAGCAGGGGCTGTAACAATTTGGGTGGAGAAGGAAAATTCTCAACCTCTGAGATGTGGGATCACATGCTTACCCAGAAAAAGGTAATTTACGGGGCTGCTACTGATGACTCGCATGATTACAAGGATTTCGCACCAGATAAGCATAACCCAGGCAGGGGATGGATAGTGGTCAGATCAGAATCAGCGGACCAAGATTCATTGATAAAGAACATGCACAATGGAAATTTTTATTCCTCAACCAGTGTCTCGCTAGAAGATTTGGAAAGCTCAGATCACCACATCGAATTTTCCATTTCTCAAATCGATGCTTCTCTGTATTCCACAAAATTAATTGGGGAAAATGGGCGGATATTGAAAAAAATATCAGGCAATAAAATCAAATACGAATTTGAAGGAAATGAAGGGTATGTGCGGGCAGAAGTAGTGGATTCAGATGGCTCTTTCGCCTGGATACAGCCTGTTTTTTTGTTATGAAACGAACGACTTGCAAGTGAATTGGCAAGCCATTCGTTCAAAAAATAACTAAGCTAGGATTCTATATACTGCTCCTAGTTGCAGACCGCCAAGGTGGCTGTTTCAATAAATCCAAGACACTCGCATCAGACAATTTGGTCAAAGCATCTTATGGGCTGTCTGCCTGAAACAAAACAAATTTACGGAAGTTTTTAAGACATCCGGTAAACCCATCAGGTATGACATCAGGTCTAAATAAACAAAATTGGAATAAAATTCTGTTCCCACAAATTTCAGCGTCTCAGGATTGGAAAGGCAAAATGAATATTACCTTTCATGACTCCAAGATAAACAAATATAGGAAGCAATATAGTGGTTCTTATTCCTGCTGGATATTTATCCAAAAAGGCAATCAGCGGGGTTCTGTTTCGGTTATCGTTGTTAATTGACGGAGGCTTACACAATTAGATTAATGGATTTCTTTAAACCTAACCAGGTCCAAAAATCCAGTAGATTTCAAATCTCTTTCAGCAATATATCTCATATATATTCTCAAGAAAGCCTTAACGTCTGCCAAGTCATCTACGTATGGACCGGCACTCTCTGACTGAAGCTTCAATTTAAGGGATCTTTGGAAAAACCTAAGTACTATGAGTGCAGAAACCGACACATTCCAGGACTGATCTGTGCCGTAGCTGCTAACGCATTCAGGACATAAAACGCCTCCCACTACCGGATCGAATGTATGATCAGTTCTATCAAGACCGTTATGGCATTCCACACAACTCACAAACTCTGGAAGGAATCCGGAGACGTGCAGCAGTCTAAATTCAAACCATAATATCCAAAATTCACGATGCTCCGATTGGTCTAAATTAGATAGGGTTTCTAATAAGATATCGAATAAGGAAAAATTGGGTGACCTATCTTGCCCAAAAGTATCCACCAACTCGGCTATATAGATTCCTTCAGCGATGGCCGTCAAGTTTTTCCTGAGGTTTTTGTAGGACTCAATCACTACACATTCATTGACATTATCCAGGCTTCTTCCACGAGCAATCGAAGTTTGAACATGGTTCAGGATTTCTAAACTGCCGCCAAATTTACTGCCTGGACGTCTTACCCCGCGGGCTACAGCCGCGACCTTACCAAAGGAGCGAGTGTAAAACGTGATGATTCGATTGGTTTCACCTATTGGCATTTGCTTTAACACAATAGCCTTCGTTTTATAAACCCGGTTACTTGTCATAGGAGTGACTTAAAACGCTTCGGAAGTTAGAAATTTTGTCGGCCTTCTATAGCTCTGCTTAGTGTCGCTTCATCCGCATATTCCAAATCTCCTCCAACTGGAAGGCCTCTGGCAGGTTTAGTTATTTTTATCCCCGACGGTTCAATGAGTTTATGAATAAACATTGAGGTGGCCTCTCCTTCCAAATTAGGATTAGTGGCCATGATGATTTCAGTCACGTCATTACCCATCAGTCTCTGCAGCAATGGTTTTACTTTTAAATTATCTGGGCCGATCCCATTGATTGGCGAGATAACTCCATGAAGAACGTGATATAACCCGTCATATGTAGAAGTTTTTTCCAGCGCCATAACATCCAAAGGTTGTTCTACCACACAAATTTTACTTTGATCTCGTGTTGTATCCGAACAGATGTTACAAGGGTCATTTTCAGTTATATGAAAACATTTTGAGCAAAGTGTTATGCGAGTCTTAACGGAAAGTATCGCGGAAGCCAGACTTTCTGCTTGTTCCGCTGGCATCCTAATTAGGTGGTAGGTCAAGCGCTGGGCTGATTTAGGGCCAACTCCTGGAAGTCTACTAAACTCGTCTATAAGTCGCTGAACAGGAGGGGTTCCACTCGAATATTCCATATTCAACCTAGGTAATACCTGGTATGTTTAACCCTCCGGTAATAGCACCCATTTTCGAAGATGCCAATTCCTGAGCCTTTTCCATTGCACCGTTAACCGCAGATAAAACAAGATCCTGAAGCATTTCAACATCATCTGGATCCACGGCATCCGGATCTATTACTATCGATTCCACTATCATTTTCCCAGACACCACCACTTTAACCACACCTCCCCCCGAAGAAAATTCCACTTTAGTTTCTTCAATTTCTTGCTGGGCCTTTAACATTTGCTTTTGCAACTGCTGAGCCTGTTTCATCATGTTACGGTTCATCATTATGTTTTACTCCTTTCTTCAACTATACGAGCACCAAGTGATTGGGCAGCTCGGACCAAATGACTTTGTTGACTAATAGGACCGCGGACCGATTTCACTTCATTGTTGGCCAGTTCTACACTAATTTTATATTTTTTACCTAGAACATTTTCAACAACACTTTCAAATTGTCCATTTACTAACGGGTCTTCTATTTCGCTATTGACTCTTTCAAGGTGAGAACTATGCAGAAAGGTTAACACTAAAGTGTCATCCTTAATTTTCCGTTCTTTGCATCCGCGAAGCAAAGCTCCCAAATTAAATCTTTTGCCGGTTTGTCTTAAGGAGCGTAATAACTCATTCCAGTGTTCATCAATACTATCGCTGCCAGCGTTTGTTTGGAGGCTGCTTTCATTTGTTCCCAATTCAGATGGTTCACTTTTGGAATTAGTTTCCGTAACTGATACAACAGCTGTTGGCGAGATAGTATCTTTTGTTTGTTTTTCGCTTATGGGTTTGGCTATTTTTGGTTTTTGTACAGTGTTACCGCTAGATTCCTCAAAGATCTGTTCTTCGATTTTCCTATTGGTCGTACTTTCCATGTTTGTCTCTCGGGATTGGTTTTGGGCCGACTCGGTGTTTTGTTGGCCCATAATCGATTCCAAAATGGCAATCTCTAATGGCAACGCCGGGGTCAGCACATCTCTGAAGTTAACGACAGACATAATTTTTGCGATATATATCAACCTTTCCATACTAAATTTGCCCGCTATATTCTGGAGGCGTTCCTTAAGGGCATCACCAAGTTCAGATCCATCACTGGCATTCGATTTCAGAAAAATCAAAACCCGAATTATTTCAATAAGGCTTGAATGAATCTGGGTCGGTTCTTTCCCACCCTCAATCATTTGCCCTAAGCGAACGAGACTATTTTTCACCTGGTTATCCGCTATCAAATCCAATAAATCTGCTGGTAATGACTCATCTGTCAAATTAAGAAGTTGTCGCACATCTAGTTCTGTTACCGGTGGCTCTGAGGAAACTATCACCTGTTCAAGGATGTTTTCGGCGTCCCTCAAACTTCCCGTCGACTTACGAGCCACCAACATTAAGGCATCATCTTCAATTTCCACTGCTTCTTCTACACTCAATTTTCTTAGTTTTTCAACAATATCTTGAGATGGAATCCTTCGAAAATCAAAGCGTTGGCATCTAGAAATTATGGTCAATGGAACTTTATGAATATCGGTAGTAGCAAGTATCAAAATGGCGTGGGGAGGAGGTTCTTCTAAGGTTTTTAAAAGGGCATTAAAGGCTTCTGGTGTGAGCATGTGGACTTCATCGATGATGTAGACCTTGAACTTACCTTCCGCAGGGCTGTAATGTATTTTTTCAGTTAAATCCCTTATATCAGCTATACGGCGATTACTAGCTGCATCTATCTCGATCATATCAAGAGCTCTGCCTTCATTTGCTGCAAGGCACATATGGCAGCTATCATCCGGTTCGCCGTTCCTTGGCGATAAGCAATTTACAGCTTTTGCCAATATCCTGGCCGTGCTTGTCTTTCCGGTTCCCCGGGGCCCGCAAAACATATAGGCATGTGATACTCTGTCAGTTAAGACAGCCTGTTGCAGAGTTTGAGCCACATGATTTTGCCCTACTAACTCGGATAATGTACCGGGTCTCCATTTTCTATACAGTGCCTCAGCCATATCTATCTACTCACCCAGCCATAATTTCCTTTTCCAAGGATTCCATTTCTTTTCTATCATCAACCCCAATGTGATCATAGCCCACCAGATGCAAAAACCCATGAACCACCAGGAATTTCAGCTCTTCCTGCAAGTTCACCTTATGCTCCAAAGCTTGTCTTTCAGCCTGGGGGAAAGATATCACCACTTCCCCAATTTGTTTGGTTAGGCCATCAGGAATTATGAATTCTAAGTGAGACAGCCCTACTCGGTTATCCTCTTCAACCCCATAATACTCTCCTTCATGATCATTTGAGAAGGACAGAACATCGGTAATCTCATCAATTCCTCGATACCTCGCATTTAGGCTCTTCAAGTACTCGTCACCAGTAATATATATGCTGGCCTCACAGGATGAAATGCCACATTTTTGCAGTGCTTCTTTTGCAGCTCTAATGAGATGTTTTATGAAAGGTTCGATATCAAACACATCATCATACTGACAATTTAATACGATTGATTCTTCCATTTAACGTACACCTAAAAATGAACCTATTTGGGCTCAATTAGTGCCATTTGAGTACAAAATGCTACCTCAGAATTAATCCGACTAGCAGATTTTAACCACTGATCCGTACTGGTTTGATCTTACTAAATAATTCGAGTCCTTGTACGAGAATTCAACTTCAAATCCAGGGTTTTTACCCTGGCTTCCCTCTGAGGATTCCGTGCAACCCAAATTAGGTCCTATCCATTCTCTTTGTTCCAGTCCAACAAAAGTCAAATCTGGTTGATCAATCTTCAATTCAGAAGCTAGTGTCCACGCAGCCGAAACTTGGGCACATTTGGAACCAATATCATCGTCATTGGCAGATCCAGGTTTAACAGCTGAGGAATCAGATGTCACTAGAGTTGCTTGATCAACACCGCTCCTCATTTCTTCAAATATTTTGCCGAAGCTTTCAACAGGTAAAACAACGGTAGTACCACTACTTAGTATCGATTTAAAAGATTCCAAGGAACGTTGGAAGGAATAGAATTCCGGATCCTGCTCTAGTGCCTGTGCGAAGATTCTTGTTGATTCTGCCTCACCGCAACCGTTAATTATCTGACTATCTCTCGTCGCAGCGGCAATAATTATGGTGGCCTTACGATCAGCGTCAGCTCTTACTTGCGCATCAATTTCGGCCCCCTCCGCTCTTTCTTTGTCAGCTTTACGTTGCCTTTCCGCCTTCATTCGGGCATATACGCTATCAGCGATTTCTCCTGGGAAATCTGCCCTTTTTATGCGAACATCTACAACCTCAATACCAAACTCCCTTAATTTAGGAGTGACAGCCACTTTAACATTGGCCATCATAGAATCTCTTTGAGTAGTAATTATTTCTGATTGGTTATGAACACCTATCTCTCGTCTGAGTTCCGAGGAAATTATGTCAACCGCGCGGTCGGTGGCCCGCTGCTCATCACCAAGCCTTTCCTTGAAAATCTTTGGGTCTGTTATTCGTCCTCGGGCATACACGTCGATAATGAGACGTTTTTTGTCCCTAGTCAATAGTGAGTCAGGTGGGGCGTCAAAAAGAAGAAGTCTTTTTTCAAATGTTGTCACCTGGTCCATAAACGGTGTTTTCATCCTTAAACCAGGTGAAGTTATTTCGCTTTTAATTTGTCCAAATCGTGTAACGATTCCGACTTCTGTTTCACTAACAGAAAAGAAGATTTGTGGCAGCATAATGGCCGACAGTATAATCAGCCCAACCAGTACGATAGAGAATAATTTCATTGTAGTGCTACTCCTGGCCGCCGGACACCGGGAAAGGCATCACATTACTGGCATTGTCTGCATTAACTAATATTACTTCATCCGGGTTACCCAGTATCTTTCCAACAGCTGGAAGTATGTCCTCCATGGCTTCAAGGTAAAGACGCTTCCGTGTAACATTTTTTGATTTTGAGTATTCTTTTTGAATTGACAAAAATCTTTGCGCTTCCCCTTCCGCAACCGCTATATTTTGCTGTCTTGTCCCTTCTGCGTCTTGTAAGGCCTTTGCCGCGGTACCTCTGGCTTTAGGCAAAACGCTTTCCTTATATGCGTCAGATAAGTTAATTATACGAGCTTTGTCTTCTTTTGCCCTAACGACGTCATCAAAAGCATCTTTCACTTGTTCTGGGGCGAAGACATAGAGTAATTTTACTTCTCTTATTCTTATACCGCTTTGATATTGATCTAATATGCTCTGGAGCTTTGCTTTAGTCTCAATCTGTACAATTTCTTTGTTATCGGTTAAGACGTCGTCTATCGGCCGGCTCCCGACAATTTGTCTTAACGATGTCTCAGTCGCATCTTTCAAAGTGAAGGTATCCGGAGCGACAACCTGATAAAGGAAATATTTCAGGTTCTTAATGTCATATTGAACCAATAGTTGTACATCGACAATATTGGGTGCCTCTCCTGGGGCTCCCAACTCGTCGGGATCTCCAGTAATCATAAGCGATTCATCCAGCACGGGATTCCCCGCTCTTACTCCAAGTTCCAATCTGCGTATTTCATCAACCCGGACTATATCTTTATTCCCAATCGGTCCTGGCCACCACCACTGCAATCCTGTCCCTCTGGTCTCCGAATATTTACCGAACATTCGAAGAGCTGCTTCTTCTCCAGGCTGAACAGAGAAAAACCCTGTTGCAAACCACCCGATCACACCTAAAACGATTAACGCTACGATGAGGTATGGGGCCTTGCTTTTCCCTTTATTGCTTCGACCTGAAGAATTGCTCTCACCTGAAGAGCCACCAAACAATCCTTTAATCTTGGCAATAATTTGCTCGATGTTAACTTCTGGGTCTTCTTGTCTGTACATATTGCTCCGCGGGAGATTTTGTGTGTGGTTAATTCTAGCATAGGAAGCATAAAGAAAAGGTAAAATTATCTTAAAGCACATGCAAAGTCATGGGAGGCCGAGGAAGATAACTTAATATTAATTCAGTGGTTTTATCGAAATAGATTTAAAAACCTATCTTCATAATATTGATAGACTCCCCATTTATCCAACTCAGTCTTTAGAGTCTCGGCACTTCCACCCTTTTTCACTGACTTGAACATTTCCTCAATCTGGTTCACAGCTGCTGCCGGCGCTCCTCCAGCAAAACCTTGCGGTTCCATGAGTCCGGCGCCTCTCATTTCTCGACTGTTGAAAGAAGCAGATGAGGCCGTAAACTCATATATGAATTTAAGTAGAGCCACATCCCAGAACTCATCAACTCCAGATATAACAACGGAGAGATCATTCTTTTTATCTCTGAGTTCTTTGGAGATACGGTGGGCAATTTCGTTTGGATTGCCGCTAAGAATCTCCAAATTTTCAGGTTCATTGTTGTATTGGTACATAATGCCAGGGCTGTTAGCTCCATATAAATTTGCCACCTGGTTGAAGTATTTATAAGCCTCATCACTGAACCCATTCAAATTCATAGCATAGGTTGGAGTGATTAACTTTGGCTGTTCAGCCTTCACTTTACCTTTCCGAACCACCCCTTCCAATTCCTTTTTTTTAGAATCCATCGCAGTGTACAAAGGTTCTGTAACCACAAAATATTCTATGCTGGTAATACCAAAAGTAGCTAAATGCTGCTTTGGGTATTTGACGACATATGTCTGCTCTATCGCTTTGTGCCAATCCGAAGAGGAAGTCATTTATTTAACACCCTAAACTTAAATAATTTTGTTATTGTATCAATGGTGCATTTACCTGCGGCGAGACCAAATCAATAATGGCGGGATAATTAAAAGAAACATCGAATAATCCGTTGCATAGTTCTTGTTATTTAGTCGATTGCAACTTCCAGATTGTGGAGTTTCGGAACTCTCATATTCAGAATTTACCGTGTCACCGGGATGATCATATGAAATGATGCTTTGGGAGGTGTCTATTTCTGTAGATTTTACCGAAGTGGACCCAGACTGAGGGGTCAAAGAAAAAAGTCCCACTTCAGGTCTAGGTATAGGAGTAGGTAATTTCTTCTTCGACAAATCTGGTTCATATACGGGAGCACCGATATAGTCCCTCCATTCGTTCTCCAGTTCAAGTTTGCTGATGCCATAAACAAGCTCTATCGAATCATCCATATTTTTACCCGATTTATGCTCGGTTAACAGACTAAGCATTTTGATAGCACCGAATTTATATATCATAAATTCTACTATTGAGCTTGCTGACCCATAAAAAATAATCACATCTTCCGGATTCCCGGGCCGGTTTCTCATCGAAGTTATCGGCATCAATCTATCGGCATGAACAGCGAAATCAAGTGCCACATCGTAAGAAAAACTGGGGGAAACATTTCCGAATTCTGCCAACCCTTCATTCAACCAAGAGGGGACACTGCTAAACACACTATCCCCAGCTCGGTGGACCAATATGTGAGTCACTTCATGTGAAGCAGTGCCTCTTGAAAGGCTACCGCCACCAAGTACTAATACTGTACCAATATCTGGATAAGCCTGCCCTTCTGTTATTAATTCATTTCTTAGGGTGGAGCTACTCGGAGGTAAGGCTCCCATCATCTCTGCAACATTGTTGTACATGGTTACCCTTATTGGGTCTCCTTGAACATTTCCAAATACAGGCTCCATTGCGTATAGGGTTTGATTCATAGCATTTAACAAATCTTCCGCTCTACTTTTCACCGGTCCGTGATAAGCCACCGATATACTGTCTAATTCTACTTCTTGCCATTCAAATCGAGTATCAGAATATACAAGATAATTATTCTCAGAATTAAAAATGTTGCCTGATTCATCTAAAATGCTAAAAGCATACTCAATAATGGTGCCTGGAGGCACATATTTGGAGCTAGTGTTTGTCTTCCAGAAAAGGCTGCCCTTAACCTCTAAACCACTCTCGAAATCCAAATACTCGTATACTCCAGATATCTGTTGACCAATTCTAAAATTGACAGCTATCTCCGCTATCTGGCTACTGGATATTGCTTCAACAGAAAATCGAATACCTTCAGGAAACTCACTTTCTGCCGAAGCCGACTTAATCTTGATATCAGAATCAGCTGCTAGAGTGACATTGCTCGAAAAATTCAAACAAACTACCGCTAACCCCAGAAATACCAAGCGGAGATATATTCGGGATCTAAATTTCAAAATTAACAATCTCCTTCAAGATCTTCTAACAGTGTTTTTTCACATGCTCGACTAGCATTTGTTCATTTGCTGCGCCAGTGAAACTATATTGTTCAGTTGGCGGGCAAGTCTAACGTTCACGACCTGGAATTATCAGGCCTCCAAGGTCCGTTTGAGTAAACAAAGTTATGTTTATTTCATTCATTGATTCGCTTTCAAGTCGGCTTTTGATGATCTCTTTATCCGAATCGTTTAGTATTTGCATGTCCCATAATCTCCAGGTTTATAGCTTTTTAGACGAATGCATTAATCTTTGAATAGTTGTAAAAAAACCCAGTCCCGTAAGAATCATTAAAACTACGATCATAACAACTGGAATCCAATGCGCTATAACAAGCCCGACCGATATAATTGCCACTCGTTCAGGGCGAGTCATAATCCCAACTTTACACTCTATGCCCAAACCTTCTGCTCGCGATCTAAGGTAACTAACCATGACTGACCCAACAAATGCAGTGTACGTCATTATTTGCGCAAAAGCGCAAAAGTTAAAACCTTCCAATAAATTAAAAGGAATAATATTTGAAGACACACAGTTGTTGAGAGAATAATGAATTAGTAGCCCGAGAAGTACCAATGCCTCTTGTAGTCTGTCTGCCACAGAATCAAACAAAGCGCCAAATTTTGAAACTAATCCTTTCTTCCTAGCTAAGGCACCATCAATAAGATCTAGAGCCCCTCCAACCGCGACAATAATTCCACCTATCCAAAAATAGCCTACTGAAATAAATATCGTTGATATCAAAATTATCAGTAGCCCGAGCAAGGTGACCATGTTTGGCGTAAAGCCTATACGGTCAAAAAAAGCACAAAAAGGCTTTTCATAATACTTATAAAGCAGCTCCCGTAAGTTTTCCCTGGCAATCATGTTCTCTCTCTGCGTATGACTAGCATATCAATCAGTATGTCTCAAGTGGCCGGTATTTAGGATACTGGTTAATGATAAGTAATGGTCTAGGATTTTATCGGTCACTATAGGCCAAGAAAATAAGTGTGATTTTTCTCTCCCATTTTTTCCCATTTGCATTCTCATGTTTTTGTCACTAATTAGTCGTGATAGCTTTTCCGACAGGTCATTTGAATCTTTTGCGTTTGCAAAAAGCCCCTCCTTTTCATCAAGTACCGAGCGATAACCATCTATCCTAGAAGCCACAATTGGTAATCCAGCGGACATCGCCTCCAGAAGCACTATTCCGAAACTTTCTTGTCCCGTCGCGGGGGTGCAAAAAATATCTGCGGTTTTAAAATACTTCAATTTTTCTTCGTGAGTCACTGGTCCCGCCATGAAGACATCACCTGGGTTTCTTTCTCCTAGGATTCGTTGCGATTCTATATCCATATTTCCAGCACCAACAATGATGAGCCTAATGTTAGGAAACTTCCATTTAAGATCACAAAAAGATGTCAGAAGGTATTTCAACCCTTTTCTTTTCTCAAGGCGCCCCACAAACAAAATGTTTATCTTACCGTCGAGCAGGTTTTGATATGGAGTTGCCGCAAGAATTTCATCGGTATCAATCCCGTTGGGGATAATATCGTAGTCTGCTGGTAAATATTTACTGACATAAGATTTTGCCGATGATGAAACAGCAATCCTTCCGTCTAATCTTTGAAAATATTTTTGCAGTAACTTGTTAGGCACTATTTGGTAAAGACTTGATCCTTCAAACGAATGAAATGTCGCCACTGTAACTGGTTTGTTTCGTAACCTTTTTGACAATACGCCGAGAGTCAAGGCTCCGGCGAATGGTTCATGGACATGGACAATATCGAAATTTTCCGTCTCAATTGATTTTCTGAGCCGGTCTGCCAGCCAAACTGAAAGGGATACCCTTGCCACCGACCCTCCAATTGGTAAGGGAACTGGGGTACCCATAGGGGTTAAATTCGGAATTGAGTTATGAGAACTTGCTGAAACAGGAGCAAAAATCCTAGTGAATACACCTTTCTGCTCTAAATTAACACTCAAGTTCTGTATATGAGTAGTGACACCGCCAGGTGAAGAAAAATCATATGGGGAAACCAGCGCAACCTTCATAGGTTGGTTCATATAACCTCGTCTATCGACAAACCACGGGTGTTTGAAACTAACCTTGGGCGGATTCTTCTCCGGCGATGAAATCCTCAACAAGCTGTCGAGCTTGATCGTCCGTATATTGAATGAGTGGAGACTTCATAAAATATGATGAAGGGGCAGTTACTGGACCGCTTATACCTCTATCTATTGCGATTTTGGCACACCGCACTGCGTCTATTACGACCCCTGCAGAGTTAGGGCTATCCCAAACCTCAAGCTTTAACTCCATATTTAGAGGCACATCTCCAAAAGTTTTGCCTTCCATCCTGATATAACACCACTTCCGGTCTGTGAGCCACGGCACATAGTCACTAGGGCCTACATGGACATCTCGAGCTGGTATGAATTCGTCAGCTTGCGATGTGACAGATTGGGTTTTGGATATTTTTTTTGAAACCAGTCTGTCTCTATCAAGCATATTCATGAAGTCTGTATTGCCGCCAAAATTTAATTGGTATGTCCTAAGGAGCTCAACACCTCGGTCCATAAATAACCTAGTTAACACTCTGTGAGTGATTGTCGCCCCTACCTGAGATTTAATATCATCCCCAATTATCGGTGCACCGGCCTCTCTGAATCTATTTTGCCAGTAATCATTCTCTCCACTAGCGATGAAAACAGGTATGCAATTTATAAAACCGCAGCCAGCCTGTAGTACTTGTTCAACATACCATTTCGTGGCCTCCTCAGAACCTACCGGTAGGTAATTAATTACCACATCTACCTCTCGTTCTTTCAAAACCGCAGCGACGTCGTCGGTGCCTCCCTCGGCTTTAGTTATGACTTCTGAGGTATAACGGCCTATTCCATCGTGGGTCATTCCTCTTTGAACTATTACTCCAGTTTTCTCGACATCTTGAAATTTAACGGTGTTATTTGGCCCTGCAAAGATCGCTTCCGACAGATCTTTACCTACCTTGCTTGCATCAACATCAAACGCAGCGACAACTTTTATATCCCCAATACCGTATTCTCCCAAAACGGGATGCATCAGACCTGGAACATTGTCGTTAGGGCCCACATCGGCATACTTGGCCACTCCTTGAATCAAGGAAGAAGCACAGTTGCCTACTCCGATTATTGCAACTTTTATATCAGGCAAAATTAATAAAACTCCTCGTACTGTTCTTTAAAGTTAAACCACATTGTACTTACTAAAAGTTTAACTTCATTCATCTTGTATCGAATAGAGAAAAATCTTAGCATTGTAGCTGCAGTATTAACAATACAACATTTGGAACGTTTGAAGCACTATCCTCTACGTGGTAGCATCCCTCCGGAATATCACATTTTGAATACATGAGGCTCTTCATTGAACCTAGCAAATTTTCTTTCGAGCCGTACCCCATTCTTCTACGGTTGGGTTATTTTAGGTACATCTGGGTCCACTCAAATTGCCAGGAATGCCGCAGCAAGTCTAACTCTAGCTGTTTTTATGTATCCAATGGCGGAAGATTTAGGATGGAGTCGTACCATATTGGCTGGGGCAGTCAGTGTAGGTGGGTTGGCATCTACCTTCATATCACCAATCATAGGTTGGCTGATTGATAAGTATGGCGCGAGAACTGTGCTCACCTCAAGCATATTGATACTAGGTATAACTACCTTCCTAACAGGATGGGCCACTGTACCGGTAGCCTTCTATATTACCTATGGTATTGGGAGAATAATATTTAGCAGTCCTGTTCAGATTGGGTCGTCAGTGGTAGTTTCTAGATGGTTCATTCAAAAACGAGGAAGAGCAAACGGAATACTCACCTTTTGCCATTCAATAGGGATGACAGGTTTCCCACTCATAGCATCTATATTGATAGGCATCTATGGGTGGCAAATTGCTTGGCATCTATTAGGAGTGGGAGTTTGGGTTATTGCTATGCTTCCTGTTTTTCTCTTACTCGCCGAAACTCCTGAGTCAGTCGGCTTGTTGCCTGATGGTGAAAAAGAGCCCTCAGCCGTCAATGCTGACGCAGGGCCCGTGGCTGTGTTTGAGGAAATCAACTGGACTTTGAAGGAAGCTTTAAGAACCCCAGCTTTATGGCAGCTAGCATTGGGTGGAGGTCTTCTTTTAGTCATTCACTCAGGAACAAACACTCATATGGCTGCTTTTTTTCAAGATGCCGGATTAACCGCTAATCAGGCGGCAGTTGCGGTGAGTTTAAATGCTATATTCACAGGCGTTGGCGGGTTGGGATGGGGATGGGCCATCGAAAAAATAAAAGCAAGATACTGCTATGCAATGGTAGCGGCATTAATGAGTATATGCGCCATTTTGTTCAGTACTGCCGACAGTGTAATCGAGGCATGGGTATATGCTTCATTATTTGGAACTGCCCTTGGAGGCATGTTAGTTGTGCCACCCGTGGCTATGGCAGACTATTTCGGCCGGAGTTCCTTGGGTGCCATCAGAGGTTTCACAGAACCGTTCGTATCCTTCAGTCAGGCAGTCGGAGCTTTATTCTCCGGTTTAATTTTTGATATTACAGGTAGTTACAACTACGCTTTCTACACCCTTTCGGTGGTTGCTCTGGTTTCCATAGTCCTCACAATCACAGCCATTGTCCCTGTTCACAAAAATAATAAAAAAGGGTGATATTATCACCCTTTTTTAAATCTATAATCTACTAATATATCTCAGCCGGCGCCCGGGCCTCTGCCCATAGAATAAGGCTGCCATCTCTTAAGCCCAGAATCAGCTAATACTGCTGGATTCACACAACTCCTAGGCCATCGTCCTGTAAGGACTAGGGAGAGCTCCTTGCCTACCCGTCTCCTCGTCTCAGGAGCCATCCTTTGAGATGCAGAAGCAACGTGCGGGGTCAATATCACATTTTCCATATGCAATAGAGGATTTTCAGGATCTGGTGGTTCTTGTTCAAACACGTCAAGTCCAGCTCCAGCTATCCATTTTTGTTCTAGCGCCTTTATCAGGGCCTCTTCATCTACCGTTGGACCCCGCCCATTGTTTATGAAAAGGCCTGTGGGTTTCATGGATTTGAATTGCGGTTCGCTCATTAAATGGAATGCGTCTCCCGTTGAAGGTGCGTGCATCGAAACTATATCGGACATACTCAACATCTCTTCAAGAGTACTGATAGGTTGGACGCCATATTCTGTCATTGAAAGTTCTTCTATATAGGGATCAAATGCAATCAGTCGTAACCCAAAAGCCTTTGCTCTTATAGCAACTGCCTTAGCTACATGACCAAAAGATATAAGACCCAATGTCTGGCCCCATAACCTTGGAAACTCAGATAGAAGAGGTCGCCCTTCAGCCCACCTATTTTCTCTAACCATTTGATCCATAATGTTTAACCGCCTGAATGAGGCGAGAAGAAGCATCATAGTATGGTCGGCCACTTCTTCAATGAAGGTATCAGGTACATTTGTCACCGGGATACCTTTTTCAGTGGCAGCACCTACATCCACGTTATCGGCACCAACACTTCCTAAGGAGATAACCTTGCAATTCTCCAATGAATCTATAATTTTCTTGGTTATCGGTCGACCCCTGGCAATCAAAGCATCTGCATTTTTTGCAGAAGCAATAAATTCATCTTCTGTTGAAGCATCAATTTCTACTATTTCCGCATCAATAGCATCAAGAGCTTCCATTTCCAGCCGGTATTGACTGTCTGCCAAATCAAAAGTAACTCCAGCTGGTTTCTGTGTTACCACTTTATACTTAGCCATATTCTTTCTCTCCCCCTATCTTTAATAATCCGTCAACAATAGCTGTCGACGAATAGGCTAAAGGATATGAAATATTTAAAAAAGTGTCCAGTTACATCTCTGTAAAGGTTTCAGAAATCAGTCATCTAGACCCTGTTAAATTTGCTCGTCTTTATTAAAATATCGCAATAGGTTTACCAGAGATACAGCAGTAGTAGTTAGTTTCAATGAGCCGATATTTAATAAGAACTCCCATCAGTTTCGGTTAGAACAGTAGGGATCATTCTTCATCTTATAGGTAATTTATCTCTTGTTAGGTTCAATCATGAGTTGTGCTTAATTTCACTTAACGGTTTGTCGACTCCTTAGTGTTTATTTACAAAAACAGGCCCTATAATAATCCCTCATGAAATATATTCGTTTCACTCCCGTGGTATTTTGATAAACAAGATTTTAGGAAGCCGGTTCTTAGCCGCCCTACAATACAGAGATTATCGGGTGTTATGGACCGGTAACATGAGTGCAAGCGCTGCTGCCTGGGCCCTCATAGTCGCCCGTGGTTGGATTGTATGGGAAATGTCTGGATCATCCCTCTATGTGGGACTTGTAACTTTTCTTGCAATGATACCTAGGGTTGTAATTCCACCATTCACTGGCTATCTAGCCGACAAATATGAAAGACGGAAAGTAATGGCTTCCATCTACGCCCTCAACCTCACTCATACATTGTTCCTTGCAGGACTAATGGCCTTCAACCAGATGGAAATGTGGCACCTGATGACTCTGGCTTTCGTGAATGGCGCAGCCAGATCAGCGCAAATGCCCGTGGGGCAAGCATTAGTCCCTAACTTGGTGCCGAAAGAAAAATTACTTAATGCAATTGCCTTGAACCAAGCTACTATGCACGGCTCAAGGCTTTTAGGGCCATTGACAATACTCCCGCTTCTAGCAAGCACACGAATAGAATGGGCCTTCTTAACCTGCTCGCTGTTTTACGTTATCAGCCTTGTCCAGGCTCTGAGGATAAAGACTACCAGCTCTGGTTCAATGGATAGTAAAAAAGGATTCTTTTTAAATTTCACAGAGGGCATACCTTATGTTTACAAACATCCTTTATTGAAATTAATCATCATGATGGCATTTTTTCATTGTGGTTTTACCATGTCATTCGAGGCTGTGTTACCCGTATTATCGGTCGAGAGATTTAATGCAACGAGTGGAGGAGATTTTAGTCTCATGATGATGTCCATAGGAGGAGGAGCATTAATAAGTTTGATATGGCTATCGGGAGTGACTAGTGAAACAACGAAGGGTAAATTATTTCTTAACTTAGGGTTAGTTAGTGGACTTGCACCTATCCTTTTAGCATTTTCCCCAAACATATACTTTGCCATTGGAAGTGCGGTGCTAATGGGAGCATCACAAGCGGGGTATATGACCCTCACTCATACCATGATTCAATTGACAACTGATGACTCAATTAGAGGACGGGTAGGAGCAGTTTATTCGGTTCATATAGGTGGGATAATGGCTTCCATGAATTTAGCCAACGGTGCCATGTCCGATCTATCCTTCTTGCGGTTCGATTTAATCGCTGGATCAAGAGTTCTTCTTCCAGCAGACACTATGCTAACCATAGGTGGAATTTTATTTATAGTCTGTGTTTTCATGAGTTGGTTCATTATATCCTTGAGAAAAATTTACCGGACAGGAATTCCCCAGACCACATTGAGCCAACCTTAGCATTTAAAAAAACTAGTGTCAGAATCTAACAGTTTCAAGCCCTTGTGAAACCTCAATAATACGTTCCACCGGCAAGGCAGATGGAGATATTTCTTGGCACTGTAGTGAGGCGGCTGACACAGCAAACTTACAAGAGGCCTCAAAATCCCACCCCTTACTGTATCCATACAAAAATCCAGAAGATAACACGGCCCCTGCTCCATTAGCATCGACTAAATCAATGGAAGGAGCTTTCACCGCAAAAGATTCTGAATTGGTCGCCCACATACAGCCTTCTTCGGAACCGGTAAAAATGATTCCTTCCACCCCTTCTTTTAGTAGTTGACGACAAGTGTCATCCCGTCGATGGCTATTATTAGTTTGATTTGGTGTGCATTGAACCCAAGTCGCCAACCTGACCAATTCTTTAATGGATTCAAAGTTTTGATACTGGTCCTCTATGTTGATAAGTAGTGGAATTTTTTGATGTACCGCTTCTTTAATCGCTGTTAAGTTGTGGGGATAGTCATACCAGTCAGCATAGGCACATTTGGCTACCTCAATGACTGAAATGTCGGCAACCTCCATAGTAGACAGCAGATCTTCTCTCCTGTCCCAAACGTACGTCCGGCCACCACGAGAATCTGAAATAACGATTTCATGAGGCGTGGTAAGGTTTTCATCCTTAATGAATTGACCGATAACGCCGAGGGATTCTAATTCGTCAATAACATTTTGCCCAGAAATGTCATTCCCCAATTTATTGCATACCAACCCGCTACTCAAACCCCATTTTTTTATACAGCACGCTACTATGGCCGCATCATCAGATATAAAATCAGCTCTCGCTTTCCACAAGCTTCCAGCATTCCAATCTGGCATTTGGTCAACCACATACACTTCGGCTGGAGTTAACATCCCGATACAAGCCACATCAATAGTTTCTTTGAAATCTGTATTATGGTTGGTTATTCGACTTTGAGTTCGCATTTTTAATCCATAACCTGTAGCTTTGAGGAGCGAAGATTAGCATGCCCATCAAATGGACTACAATACACTTTGATGAAATAGTACTCACTTATGCAAACTATACCTAGATATTTGAAAAAATATTTGCCGAAATGATAATACTAATAACTTTATCAATTTTGGCGATGGTAATAGGAATCGCAGTATTAGTTGTCATCTACTACGCTGTTAAGACACGACACCAAGGTTTCAAAATATTTTGGCGGAAACTAGACTATTTTTCTTCAATAATATCCATCGGTGAAAATCACATAACGTTTCGTCCCAGTGGCAGGGATATTTGTGATGGGCTACTACCCAATGTCGGACTCACAAGTCGAGGAGGTTCCTTGGTGGTGGAAGGGCCAATGTCCATAGTAAACGGGAACATAACCAGGAAAATAATTTCTCGTACCGGATGTTTGGCAAAAGGTACTAAGGTCAGAACCAGCCTGTTTGTTTATGAAGACAATCCAAAAATAAACCTAGGTCTTCGATATTCTGATGTATCGTTTGAATCAGAACTTGGGATTTTAACCGGCTGGCACATTCCAGTAGATAGTAATGCTTGGATCATCGGAATACACGGACATAGATCCTATAGAACAGAATCAATGCGATTTGTCCCAACTTTCCATCGGATTGGTTTAAATGTACTTTTGTCAGATTACAGGAATGACCAGAATGCTCCAATAGATAAAGGTGGGTACCATATGTTTGGGTTAACAGAGTGGCGAGATTTGGAGAGCGCCGTCAAATTCTGCCATGACAATGGGGCAAAAAAAATATTTCTAATGGGCCACAGTATGGGAGGGGCAATAGTAATTAAATACTTATTGGAATCAGCCACAAAATCACAGATACACGGGGTAATCTTAGAATCTCCTGCACTTAACCTCAACAAGATCATAGATATGAAAGCAGAGGAAATCCCATTACTCCCGCGTGGAGCTGGGTATCCAATCAAAAAATTAGTCTCCCGAATGGTTAACTTACGATGGGAAGATTTGAATTATTTATCTAGAAGTGGTGAGTTATCTACCCCCATTTTATTAATTCATAGCGACGCAGATAAAACAGTGCCTATATCTCTGAGTGATGATTTAGCTAATTCTAGGCCAGACATTGTGACTTATCTACGCCTTGACAAGGCTCAACATGGCGCAGCCTGGAACATACATAAAGAGACAGTTGAATGCGGTATCAAGGCATTTTTATCTGAAAAAATATAAGACATTTTTTCCCAAAACCCTATGTTATATTGCCTGCATTAAACAGTTATGGATTGAGGTGAACATGGTTAAGCGAAAAGGAACTGGTATGCTTGCTGTTTGGAGTGAAGTACCGCCAGAACACGAAGAAGAATTCAATGAATGCTATAACCAGGAACATATATCTGAAAGGCTATCAGTCCCCAGGGTCTTAAGTGCAACGAGGTATGAGGCAGTTAAAAGTGGTCCAAACATTTAGCAGTATACGAATTGGAGCATCCTTCAGTTATGCAATCTTCCGAATATGTGACTTTGAAAAATAACCCGGCAAAATGGTCAAAACGAATGTCACCCGATGTGATAGGAACCACATATATCCGGAATGTATACGAAATGATATTCCCCACGGTTCTAACTCATGAAGTAGCAACAAGCCCAACGGCTCCTGCCCTACAGGTCGGAAGAATGAACATTCCAACTAACCTAGATAATGATTGGAACGACTGGTACAACCAGGTTTATGTCCCTGACTATGAAACTGTTAAAGGAGTTATTAGAGGCCGGCTTTATCAGGCCGTGGAAGGCTCACCTAAATACATGACTTTCTACGAATTAGAATCTGCTATGCTGTCTCAAACTGAGGAGTGGCAAAAGCAGCAGGCTGCCCACCCAGCCAACGAAAAAATGCGTGAAGCAATGCAACATGAATTTAATTCTCCTGGCATTTGGGTTAAAGCATTTGAAATTGAGTAGTAGACCCCTGGCCTTTTTAGGCAAATTCTTAGGTACTAGATAAGCCAATGGAATGGATGTGGTTTTCAATGGCAAGTGCCTTCACCTTTGCGGTTGTGTCAGTGTTAGACAAGCTACTCATTTCCAAACATGTGGACAACGCTAAGGTATTTATAGTCACAGTTGGAGCAGCCCAAATAATCCTAGGGTTCATCGCTATTCCTATGTCGACACTCTCAGGAATGACATTGAATTCTCTGACGATTGCCATTTTTTCCGGCATATCTTCTGGAATGTATCTGGTTATCATGTTTCAAATAATGGAGGCGCAAGATGTATCACGAGTCGTGCCCGTGGTATCTACCTACCCTGTTTTTGTTGCCATTCTAGCTTTCTTCATACTTGGTGAAAATGTCACAGGATATTCCTTAGCTTGCATACTTGTTACAGTGTTTGGCGCGGTTTTGGTATCCCTTTCCCCTTCAGAAGGGAAAAGCACCTTAAATAAATCAAACATCACAGCAATGATGCTTCTCTTCTTCGCTAGCATTCTCTTCGGCCTAAGTCAATTTCTTGCAAAAACAATTTCAGAAGATGTAGGTATGTGGACGCAATATATGATTCGGGGAATTTCAGGAGGAGTTACATGTTTTTCCTTGATACTGCTACCGGGAGTATTTCAAGGTGTTAAGTCAATCGTTCAAAAACCCAAGTCTCTACTTCTGATCGGGTTTACGGAAGGATTCTTGGTTTTCTTTGCGATACTGTTTTTCTTCCTAGCAATTTATTCAGGGAAAATCTACATGGTTTCTACAATGATGGCTAGTAGGCCTATCTTTGTATTCGGAATAAGCTTGATCCTTAGCCTTCCCCTTATTAAACTTCTTAATGAGCCACTAAAAGGAAGAGTTCTGGCTATAAGGGCAGTAGGAACCGCACTAACCGTGTTGGGAGTTGTGGGAGTTTCTCTTCTTTAAAAATGAACCTGTAGTTTCCATATTATGTGTATTCAAAAAACAAAAAGGCTTCGCCTTCCGGCCTATATACACACGGCACTTAATTAGACCAAAGCATTTTCACCGGTTATGTGGCGCCCGATTATCAAGGTATGCACGTCTCTTGTACCCTCATAAGTGTCGACAGTTTCCAAATTTAGCATATGCCTAATAACGCCATAGTCCAACGTGATCCCACTTCCTCCTAGCACCTCTCTGGCGCTCCTAGCTGCTTTTAGGGCTGCACGAACATTTTCTCTTTTCGCTACAGACACATGGTTATATTCCATGGTGCCAGCATCCTTCATTTCACCCAGCCTCCAAGCCAACAATAAACCTCGAGTGTGATCCGTGACCATATCAACCAATTTATCTTGGACAAGCTGGCGAGATGCTATAGGCTTCCCAAAGGTACTCCTTGCTTTCGAAAACTTAAGAGCATCTTCATAAACGCTTTCGAGTGCGCCAAGAGCGCCCCAAGCAATCCCGTAGCGAGCCTGGGTCAGACAAGACAAAGGGGCAGACAAACCATTCGATTCAGGTAACATGGCACTAATTGGTATTCTGGCATCTTCTAGTACTAATTCACTAGTAACCGATGCTCTCATACTCATTTTATGTTCAATTTTATTCGCTTTAAAACCTGGGGTATCCGTAGGAACAAGAAAACCCTTTACTGTACCTGATTCGTCCTTCGCCCAAACTAGAGCTACGTCAGCAATATTACCATTGGTTATCCACATTTTAGTGCCGTTTAATATGTAGGACTCACCATCTTTTTTGGCATTCGTCTTCATTGCTCCTGGATCAGAACCACCATCATGTTCCGTAAGCCCGAAGCATCCAATGAGCTTACCTTTAGCCATTTCAGGCAAATATCTCTTCTTTTGCTCCTCCGAACCGTATTTGTAAATCGGGTACATTACCAAGGCACTCTGCACACTGGCAAAACTTCTCAATCCTGAATCTATACGCTCAAGCTCGTACATTATTAAACCGTAAGATTTATTGTTTACTCCAGGACAACCATATTCAGAAGGTAAATTAGATCCCAAAAACCCCATATTTCCGAATTCGGGGACCAAATGTCTGGGAAATTCACCAGATTCCCACCAACCTTTAATCCCAGGCATTACTTCACTATCCAGGTAATCTCTAGCCGAATTCTGAATCTGTCTATCTTCGGTTGAAAGAAGTTCAGCTACATTGTAGTAATCTAGCATTTGGAATCCTTAATTGCTTCCTAATTTTACTGGACAGGGTAGATATAAACCCTTAGTAAATATAGTATGTCGCCGTATTGATTTTTTTTCCACCCTGATTTAGAAAATTGTTTGAACCATCCATCATTGAACAACCTACCATTACTCGATAAAAAAATAATCAGAGCCTGGTGTATGTATGACTGGGCAAATTCAGGTTACGCCACAAGTGGGTTAGCCGCTTTTTTTCCCCTATATTACGTTCTTCTCTTCAAGAACGCCCTAGGGGAAGATGCCACATTATGGGGGATTAACTTTACAGGAAGCTCCTCTTGGAGTGTAGGGTTGGCTATATCTACATTGGTAGTAGCTCTTTCGAGTCCAATCCTCGGGATCATTGCTGACAGGGTACCGATCAAGAAAACACTGCTGTGGGTGTATACCATATCTGGTTGTATATGCGCCGTACTTGGTTTTTTTTCAGTTTACACATCTCATCCGTGGGCTTGGTTATTGGGAACATTCATACTGGGAAATATTGGGTTCGCAGGTGGATTAGTAATTTACAATTCATTCTTGCCACACATAGCACCGCGACATTTGTTAGATGATGTGAGCAGCCGGGGGTATGCCTACGGCTATGTTGGCGGTGGCCTACTTCTATTGATGCATGTCATCGTTCTCATGCTGACATCGCAAAGCGAACACACGGATCTGATCCTAAGACTATGCATCGCCTCAGTAGGTGTGTGGTGGTTCGTTTGGGCCTTATGGGCTTTAAAGAAAATACCTGAACCTGAGATATTCAATGAAATTTATGGGCTGACCATTCGTTCTGCGCCGAAGGTAGCATTTTCAGAATTAAACAAAACCCTCAAAGAATTGGTGCGGTTTAAAGTCATATTGGTTTATCTGGCAGCATACCTACTTTTCAACGACGGCATTCAAACTGTTATGGGAATTGCCACGGCTTTCGCAACAGATGCACTGAAAATTGATCAGATGTTCATCATATTGTCGCTGCTGATAATTCAATTTGTTGCCGCACCATCTGCGATGGGCTTTAGTAAGCTTGCCACAGCATGGAATACCAAAAATTCCCTATATCTGGCCTTAGCAGGTTGGATAGTGATAGTTTTATTTGGAGTCGCAATTATCCCTCTTCAACCCAATAAACACAGCGATTTCGATTATCAATTTAGCTACGATGAAACAAAATTTAAATATGTCTTTGCAAAGGGGCCTGATTTAACTGACTCCCAAATGGATACTGCTTGGAAATTGGAAATTGGAGAATTAGAGCTAGGGCAATCAATTCCTTCTAGGGCGATAAAAGAATTATCAAACCAAATCGCAACTTCCAAAAATTCCCAATACAGTATTTCAATATCTGGTGGCAGGTTAAGTGGAACTACCGAAATCGGGAGTTATCACCGATCTACCCTTGGGAATGGCTCCTTGGATTGGTGGCCTCAACTAATTCGCAATTTACTTTGGATCCCCTTGGGGTTAACAGCAGAACTACAATGGATAATACTCGGCATCTCCGTAGGACTTGTAATGGGAGGTAGCCAGGCTTTGGCCAGAAGCTTGTTCGCCCAAATCACTCCAGAAACACGCAGTGGTGAATTTTTTTCCTTTTTTGGATTTATGAGTCGGGCATCTTCAGTTTTCGGGCCAATGCTCTATGTCGTAGTAACTGCAATGTTTGATACTAGGATGGCCGTTGCTTCAATATTGTCCATAATAATAGCGGGCACGGCCATACTGAAATGGGTCAACGTGGAACAAGGAGTCACAATAGCCCAAGAGGAAGACAAAAATCAGCGAAACACTTCTTGAGATTAACCAGGTCTCTGAAAATATCTCCTTGCCTCTGAAGGCCAATCAACGGTAACTCCCAGGATTTCATAATCAGAAATGAGAGCCAAATCTTCCACTGACCCTGCGCCCCAAACACCTATACTTAAGCCATTGGTTTTAGCTGACTCCATTAATTCCGGTGACAGTAAATTTATATTCGGAAACAATCCTTTTATCCTATTTTGGACACAAAATTCAATGTCCTCTTGAGTAGGATTAATCACCAGTAACCCATGCCCTGCCGTCGGCATAGCTTGTGCAGACAAGCTGATCTGGTCACGGTTGAAGGAAATGATTGAAACGCCGGGAATCTCAATTTGCTCCTTGAAGTCCTCTGGAATTAAATCATGTTGCTCCAGCATACCTTTAAGCTTGTTGATCAACTGCTTCTCCAAGGCTTTTATCTCAATAAAGACATGGGTCTTGTCGGCATATCGTGAGAGAAAACCCTCCAAGCTTGGTACTCTCTCGCCAGGATAACAAACCTCGTTGTCCTTTCGAAACCAAGAGCCCGCATCGAGTTGGCTTATTTGTTCAAAAGACATAGATTTCAAAAACCCAGTCCCACTTGTAGTTCTATCCACTTTTTCATCGTGCATAATCACCAGTACACCATCAGCGGAAAGATGCACATCAAGTTCCAAAAGGTTAAACCCTTTATCGAGTGCATGATCGAAACTACTGATTGTGTTTTCAGGTCTTTCGGCTGAAAATCCTCGATGAGCAATAATTAATGGGTATACCAAGACATCTCCTACTTGTTTCTATTCATTAGAATTAAACCATATAATAAAATTGTGCATGATTTAATGAAATGCCAACGTAGCTCAGTGGTAGAGCAGCTCTTTCGTAAAGAGCAGGTCGTCGGTTCAATCCCGACCGTTGGCTCCACAAATTTATCTTCTCCTTCCTTTGGTTGGTCTCACAAATACCTACTGAAAAGTCCGGCTTTACTCTGACTCAGATAAATTAACCGCTAACCAGTTTGATATTCCCTCTGCATTTAGTCATAGATATGAGATCATTGATGTGTAAATAGTTTTGTAAAGGACCTTTATCGATGATGCTCCCATCCGAAAAAATTAGAAATATCACCATAATTGCTCATGTTGATCATGGTAAAACTACCCTTGTAGATGCTTTTCTGAAGCAAAACAACATTTTCACTGAACGAGAAGACCCTGGTGAATTAATAATGGACAGTAATCCCCTTGAAAAAGAAAAGGGAATTACCATATTAGCCAAGAATACTTCAATCATGTATCAGGGGACCAAAATAAATATCATAGACACCCCTGGCCACGCCGATTTCAGTGGGGAGGTAGAAAGGGTAATGAATATGGCCGACGGATGTATTCTACTCGTGGATTCTGTCGACGGGCCAATGCCACAGACCAAATACGTTCTTCAGCAAGCTTTGACCTACGGGCTAACCCCTATAGTGGTTATCAATAAAATAGATCGACCTGAATGCAGGCCACAGGAAGTGCATGCCGAGGTTGACGATTTGTTTTTAGAATTAGCTACAAAGGACTCACAATTGGAATACCCGGTTCTTTTTGCTTCCGCCAGGGAGGGATATGCCATTGAAAATATGGAGGATATCCCCACCGATATCAACCCTTTAATAGACGTGATAATTAATGAAGTACCAGCACCAACAGGAAATCCGAATGACCCTTTGCAAATATTGGTTACCGCATTGGACTATGATGACTACGCGGGTCAAATAGCGATAGGGAAAATATCTCGTGGAAGTGTATCCAACAAATCACCTGCCGCGTTGATTTCACCTGATGGTGAAATTTCTAATCACATTATTGAAACCACCTTTATATATGACGGAATGAAAAGAAGTAAAATCGACAATGCAGGCCCTGGTGAAATTGTCGCTATTACTGGATTATCTGACGTAAATATTGGAGATACAATTTCTGATCCCAGTAACCCCCAACCGCTACCTCCAATCAAAGTTGAAGAGCCCACAGTAAAAATGACTTTCGGTGTCAATACCTCACCTTTCATGGGCACGGAAGGAATACACCACACTTCAAGGGAACTCTTAAAAAGACTCAGGGAAGAGCTACGTACAAATGTCGGGCTGCGGGTAGAAATGGCTGAAAATACGGATGAGTTTAATGTCAGCGGCAGAGGAGAATTACATTTGTCCGTTCTCGCCGAAACCATGAGAAGAGAAGGGTACGAATTTCAAGTATCACAAGCGCAGCCAATACTTAAAACAATTGACGGCCGCCTTCACGAGCCTTTCGAGTATTTATATGTCGAAACAAATGAAGACTATTACGGGGTCTTGACTGAGAATCTGAACCGCAGATTAGGATTGCTAGAAGACGTTGTGAACGACGGCAACGGAAATCTCAGATTAACATTTTTGGTCCCGACGAGAGGTCTTATTGGGTTTAGGTCTTTTTTCCAAAATGCAACCCATGGCGACGGGGTTATGTCTAGCCGTTTCGCCGAATACAGAAGAAAAGAAGGAGAAGTTAGAAGATCGACTCAAGGATTTCTCGTAGCTTCAGAGACTGGAGAATCAGTAGCCTACGGGCTTATTAATTCTCAAGAACGCGGAAAAAACCTCATTGACAGTGGTATTAAAGTTTATGAGGGTATGATTGTTGGTTTAAACTCCAGATCTTCCGATTTAGCTGTTAACGTGTGTAAAGAGAAGAAACTAACCAATGTGCGATCTTCAACATCTGATATAGCTACCAAACTAATAAAGCCGCAAACACTTTCCCTAGAGGAATCTTTGGACATTATTTCTGACGATGAATTAATAGAAATCACCCCTGAAAGCCTTAGACTCCGTAAAAGAATTCTTTCAGGAGAAGCTCGGCTTCGTCAGCTAAAGCGGGCCCAAAAACCCAATAAAGGCTAAAAATTTTAAATGCCGTCTCTATCTATAATACAAGTGGAATTATTATTTGAACCTCATATTGCTCAATTTGTTACCTTAATGGAAAACGGTTCCCACAAATATCCCCGTGTGGCTAGACACTGACGGGGAAAACATTCAGGTCAATACAGCTTGGCCGAGCATAACCCATTTCCCTTTCAGGTCTACGGTTTTTCCGCCTAACCTCTCGGTTCTAGTCTCAGAAAT
>Ga0115002_10001831_pt1 | contig 28615 bp, 31 predicted proteins | sample ArcticOcean_MG_C_8_FD_89576 | JGI IMG/M metagenome (GOLD analysis project Ga0115002, IMG submission 89576) | Marine microbial communities from western Arctic Ocean - ArcticOcean_MG_CB11_86 | ecosystem: Environmental > Aquatic > Marine > Oceanic | place: Arctic Ocean: Canada Basin | collected... | reverse complement strand
CAATTGGAAAACAGTCAGGTCGAATTCAAGAAAGATTATGACCCCTCCATCCCGGAGCTTTCAATCGATTCAGAGTTGATGTACCAGGCAATTTTGAACCTCGCCCGTAATGCAATGCAAAGCATGGAAAGTGTAGACAACCCTGCTCTAAAGTTTGCAACACGCATCGAACGACAATTCACCATCAATGGCACACGATATCGAAACGTTTTGCAAATCGATATCGCTGACAATGGCAACGGCATTCCCGAAGATCTAAAACAGAATCTGTTTTATCCGATGATCAGCGGTCGTCCTGAAGGGACAGGCCTCGGCCTGCCGTTGGTTAATACGGTCGTCCACCAACATAGGGGTATCGTTGAATTTGATAGCGAACCTGGAAACACAACATTTAGGGTCTATATTCCCCTGGAGCAACATCATGAATAACCAAGTCTGGGTAGTGGATGACGAAAGGTCCATCCGCTGGGTGTTAGAGAAAGCCCTGACACAAGAAGGCCTAAGCGTGACCTGCTTTGAAGATGGCGACACAATGCTCTCGGAGCTCGAAACAAGCCAACCCGACGTCATCGTAAGTGACATCAGGATGCCGGGTATCGATGGCCTGCAACTTCTGGCAGGCGTGAAGGAAAGATTTCCAGACTTGCCGGTCATCATCATGACGGCCCATTCCGATTTGGATAGCCATGTGTCCTCTTTTAAGAGCGGCGCGTTCGACTACATCCCCAAACCTTTTGAAGTAGACGAAGCCATTGCTGTCGTCAAACGCGCTATTGCTCAGAGCGAACAGACCCGGGAAATCGTGCCTGACATCCAGGAGACAACTGAAGAGATTATCGGCAAAGCTCCGGCAATGCAGGAGGTTTTTAGAGCCATTGGCCGGTTATCGAGATCCAACGTCACCGTACTCATCAATGGCCAATCCGGAACCGGAAAAGAACTGGTCGCAAAGGCACTACATCAGCATAGTCCAAGAGCAGGACAAACATTCATTGCGCTCAATATGGCAGCGATTCCAAACGATCTTATTGAATCGGAATTATTTGGCCATGAAAAAGGTGCCTTCACAGGGGCGGATCAAACTCGGCGCGGACGATTTGAACAAGCCAACGGTGGCACGCTGTTTCTGGACGAAATTGGAGACATGCCCGCAGCAACCCAAACCCGCCTACTTAGAGTACTCTCGGACGGAGAATATTATCGTGTGGGTGGCCACGAACCACTCAAGGCAGACGTCAGAATCATCGCAGCAACCCACCAGAATCTCGAAGAACTGGTTGCGCAAAACCGGTTCAGAGAAGACCTTTTTCATCGCCTGAATGTCATTCGTATCCATATACCAACACTCTCGGAGCGTAGAGAGGATATCCCGCTGCTAGCAGGCCATTATCTAAACCTGGCCGCACAGGAATTGCATGAGGAAACGAAAATCATCAACAGCGTTACCATGGACTACCTTTGCGAATTGCCCTGGCAGGGCAATGTTCGCCAACTGGAGAATTTCTGCCGCTGGATCACCGTGATGGCGAGCGGCCGGGAAGTCAAGATCGACGACTTACCGCCAGAGCTACGTGGCGAAGAAGCAGTACCCAGTGACGGCGATAGCTGGGAGAAAGTATTCACTACCTGGGCAATACGAAAACTAGCGCAGCAGAAACCTGATGACCCTGGTTTACTGGACGATGCCCTGCCCAAGTTTGAAAAAATCCTGGTTCAGGCCGCATTGAAACAAACAGGTGGCAGAAAGCGGGACGCCTCAATCCTTCTGGGATGGGGCCGTAATACATTAACGAGAAAAATCAACGAACTCGGTCTGGAGGATCAGACAATTTCCGAGTAAGAAAGCGGGTAGCGACAGGAACCAACCATGATCCACTTAGCACTTTACGAACCGGAGATCCCCCCTAACACCGGAAACATTATGCGTCTGTCCGCTAATACCGGATGCGCACTACATCTTATTGAGCCCCTCGGCTTTACGCTAGATGACAAACTGTTGCGCAGAGCGGGGCTCGACTATCATGAATTTGCCAACGTAAAAACCTATCCATCCTACGATGCGCTGATTGAGTCACTACAACCAAAAAATATCTACTTATTCACAACCAAGGGATCGCGCCCGCACTCAGAGGTAGCGTATGAGGCTGAAGATCTTTTGGTTTTTGGTCCGGAAACCCGTGGATTGCCAGATGACATATTGTCTTCGGTTGTAGCGCGCCACCGTATACGCATCCCTATGGTTAAAGACAGTCGCAGCTTAAACCTGTCAAATGCGGCTGCTGTTGCAGTGTTCGAAGCCTGGCGGCAGTTGGACTATGACGGAAGCTATTGAATCTTGTTTTCCCGACGCGCCTGCTCGGCGAGACTTTGCTGATAGAGCGCTTCAAAATTCACGGGGCTCAACATCAGTGGTGGGAAACTTCCCTTCAACACGATGGAATCCACGAGTTCACGTGCATATGGGAATAAAATATTTGGGCAAGTGCTACCCAATGTTTGCAACCGTGCGTCTTCCTCAAAACCCTGAAGCATAAATATACCGGCCTGCTGGACTTCAACCAGATACATCACCTCATCTTCTTCGGTCTGTGCCTTGATGGTGGCGTTGAGCACAACCTCATACAAATCACCTTCAATATGCGAATGCTTTGAACTGAGTTCCAGGTTGATCTTCGGCTGCCACTTTTCACGAAAGCCATGGGGTGCCTTTGGCGATTCAAATGAAGTGTCCTTCACATAGATGCGTTGCAAGGCAAACTGCGCCTTATCACTCACGCTGGCGCCCCGCCTGCAAGCAGTGCATCGAGTTCACCGTTTCGCTCCAGATGATAGAGCTCATCACAGCCGCCGACGTGGGTTTCACCCACCCAAATCTGGGGCACCGTAAAACGCTTGGATCTTGCCATCATTTCCTGGCGTTTTTCCATATCGCGGTCTACCGGGATGTTTTCGAAATCGACACCTTTGCTCTCAAGCAACGACTTTGCGCGCATGCAGTACGGACAAAACCGTGTACTGTACATGACCACTTTCTCACCCATTCATACGTCCTCAGGCCTTAACCAGCGGCAAATTGCTGGCACTCCATTCGGCCATACCACCAGAGAGCCGGCGCACATTTTCAAAACCATGTGCCTTCAGCTTTCTGCCTACGCTACTTGAATGCTGGCCCATTTTACAGACTAAGACCATCGGCTTTTCCTTATGGGCGTCGAGTTCCCCGACCCGGGAATCTATCGCACTATGTGGAATGTTTACCGCGCCAGCGATATGCCCCGCACCAAATTCTTTGCTATCGCGCACGTCCAAAATGACCGCACCTTCGCGATTAACCAGCGTTACGAGGTTAGATGTACTAATGGCAGCCCCACCTTGCTTCCCTTCATTAATGAAAAAGGCAAAAAGCAGAAACACAAACACCGCAATAAGGATGTAGTGATTACCAGCGAATTCAAAAAGTTGATCCATAACCATGTGTAGATTTCAAAATCGCGAAGTATACACCAACATATCCAAGACTTGGGTATCGCTGCTAGAATCTCGTTTTACCCAAAGTGCCGATCAAATGACCACACCCTATGTCCTGATAATTCTCGATGGTTGGGGCCATCGTGATGAAAGCGAGAATAATGCCATTGCATTGGGCAATACGCCCACCTGGGACCAGCTCTGGCAACATCAACCAGATAGTCTGATATCAGCTTCCGGACTGGATGTAGGCCTTCCGGAAGGACAGATGGGCAATTCAGAGGTCGGTCATATGAATCTCGGTGCCGGTCGGGTGGTCGACCAGGACTTCACCCGAATCAACAAAGCCGTTGCCGATGGCAGCTTCAGGCAGAATGATGTTCTGCTGGAGTTGATGTCAACACTCCAGTCAAGCGGGGCAAGCCTTCATGTCTTTGGTCTGTTGTCTCCCGGGGGGGTACACAGCCATGAAGATCAGATTAAAGCCACCATTGAATTGGCCTACGATCAGGGCGTCAGCAAAGTCTACCTACATGCCTTCCTGGATGGCAGAGATGTACCGCCGAAATCCGCTGGACCATCCCTGGCAAATATTCATGCTTATATGAAGACACGCGGCCGCGGCGGCCTTGCGACCGTCATGGGCCGCTTTTACGCAATGGACCGGGATCAACGCTGGGATCGAACGGAACAGGCCTTTAATTTGGTTAGCCAGGGTGATGGACTGTTTACCGCCCCGGATGGCGAATCAGCACTCGCTGAGGCCTATGAACGCGGAGAAACTGATGAATTCGTGCAACCGACTGCGATTAAACTCCACGGCAAGACGACGACAATACAGGACGGTGACGCTGTGCTGTTCATGAACTTTCGTTCTGATCGAGCACGACAATTAACCAGATCCTTCCTTAGTCCAACATTCGATGCATTCAAACGTCAACATCTACCATCGTTATCCAAATTCGTCACGCTGACACAATATGCAGACGACATTGACGCGCCCTCTGCATTTGCACCTTCCTCGCTCGACAACGGGCTTGGGGAGTACCTTAGCGGGCTTGGTAAATCACAACTTCGTCTCGCCGAGACTGAAAAGTACGCACACGTCACCTTCTTTTTCTCTGGCGGACGAGAAGCACCATACCCAAAAGAAGATCGAGTACTGGTGCCATCTCCAAAGGTGACTACCTATGACCTACAACCATCCATGAGTGCTGAAGAGGTCACCCAAGCGCTAAGCCTGGCAATCGACTCGGGCGACCATGACCTCATTGTCTGTAACTATGCCAACGGTGATATGGTTGGCCATACCGGAATTCTAGAGGCCGCTATTAGTGCTGTGGAGTGTATCGATGACTGCCTTCGACAAATCGTCGCAGCCATCGATAAAGCAGGTGGCCACTGCCTCATCACTGCGGACCACGGGAATGTGGAACAAATGAGCGATAGTAATACAGGTCAGGCACATACGGCGCATACCACCGAGTTGGTACCGTTAGTATACGTCGGATCAAAGAAGCTGGTATTCGATGAGCATGGTACGCTTAAGGATATCGCACCGACCCTGTTGCACTTGATGGAAATCTCTAAACCAGATGAAATGACCGGACATTCACTGGCAAGACAAACCAACGAAACGGACTAACATGCTAAAAAACATTCCCCTCCTAATCCTTCTCTTTCTTGGCCTTAGCCAACCGGGTTTCGCGCAAAACGCGAGTCAGTCCGAGGAGCTTGAGGCCAAAATCAAGGCCATGGAAAAAGAGATTAGGGAATATAAGGAACTATTGCAGGGCACACAGGATCAGCACTCAGATTTGGAGAATGATCTTGAAAAAACCGAGAAAAACGTCAACGAGTTAAAACAGAAGGTTGATTCCATTGAAACCGATCTCAAGCAGGGTGAAGACAAAATCAGCGCATTAAAAAACCAGCAAAAAGAACTTCAAGCGAAAAAGACAGAACAACAAGGCTATATAGAGAAACAAATACAGGCAGCCTACAAAATCGGTAAACAGGAATACCTCAAGGTAGTGCTCAATCAGGAAGATCCCAACGAAATGTCCCGTATGCTCACCTACTATGACTATCTAAACCGTGCCCGTGCCGACGAAGTCAATAAATTTCGCGAGACTCTCACCCAACTAACCGAAGTGGCAGAAAGCATAGAATTGGCCAACATCCAGCTAACGCGTAACCGCCGAGAGCTTGATTGGCAATACGAGGTGTTGAAACTTGAGCAGGGCAAGAAGGAGATGTTGCTGCAATCGTTGAATCAAAAAATCGCGACCACCGGCGGAGAACTCACCAAGCTCACCAAGGATCGAAATCGGTTGGAACAGTTATTAAAGCGCATACATGAAGCAGATATCCCCATCGCTGATAACTCAGTACCCTTTAAGGGGATGAAAGGCGAGCTGCTGCTACCGGTAAGTGGCATAATAAGTCAGTCTTTCGGTGCCGATCGTAAGATCGGTAAAATGCGTTGGCGAGGCGTGTTTATTGCAGCTCCCGAAGGCGAACCGGTCCGCGCTATCCATTACGGACGCGTCGTATTCTCAGACTGGCTGCGAGGATTCGGTCTACTGCTGATTGTTAACCATGGCCAGGGATATATGAGTCTCTATGGCCACAATCAAACCATCACCAGGGAAACAGGGGATTGGGTGACTGCCGGTGAGACCATTGCAACTGTTGGTGATACTGGTGGTCAAAACAAAACTGGGCTTTATTTTGAAATCCGGATCGATGGTGCCCCCGCCGATTCACAACTTTGGTGTCAGGTGAGAGATCGTCGTGCAGCTTAGATTAATAAGGAAGTAACAACATGGTTAACTTAACTAGAATTGGGCTGCTCTTGGTGATGTCACTACCTATTACGGTACTGGCGGAAGAGAAACCAGAGGTTGACCCAAGTCTGCCTGCAAGGCTACCTCTAAATGAACTACGAATCTTTGCTGAAGCATTCAATCGAGTGAGTTCAGCCTACGTAGAAGAAATTGACGACCGAACGCTGCTCGAAAATGCCATCAAAGGAATGTTGTCCCAATTGGATCCGCATTCGGCCTATCTCGACAAAGATTCTTTTACCAGCCTTCAGGAGACTACGACCGGAAATTACGGCGGTCTTGGTCTCGAAGTGGGATTAGAAGATGGTGTCGTTAAGGTCATTTCCCCAATGGATGACACCCCTGCATACGAGGCAGGCATTGAATCGGGTGATCTCATTTTACAACTAGATGGAAAGCCTGTGCGTGGCATGAGCCTTTCTGAGGCAATCGAGTCGATGCGCGGCAAACCCGGTAGCGAAATTCGTCTAACGATACTGCGCGACGGAGACCCATCTCCAAACGACTTCACACTGGTGCGTGAAGTCATCAACGTACCCAGTGTCCGCCAGCGTTTTCTTGAAGATGGCTATGGTTACGTGCGCATCGCGCAATTTCAAAGTCGCACAGGCGCTGAAGTAGCTGATGCAGTAAAAACACTACTCGATGACGGCAGTTTACATGGCCTTGTCATCGACCTTCGCGACAATCCGGGTGGCATACTGCAATCAGCGGTGGAAGTCTCCGATATATTTGTTGAGGATGGGCTAATCGTCTATACCACAGGCAGACTGCCCACAGCAGAACTCCGTTTTAGCGCCTCTACCCCCGATTCCATAGAGGGTGTACCCATTGTGGTCCTCGTGAATCAGGGTACCGCTTCTGCATCGGAAATCGTTGCCGGTGCACTACAGGATCACGGTCGCGCGGTCATTATGGGAACCAGTACCTTCGGCAAGGGCAGCGTGCAAACAATACTGCCACTCAACAATGAAAAAGCCATTAAGTTGACCACAGCGCTTTACTTCACACCCAATGGACGTTCAATCCAGGCAGAAGGCATCATTCCTGATATCTGGGTCGACCGCTCTACGGTGACTCGCTTGAAGAATAACCCCTGGCGGCCCATTGAAAAGAATCTGCCCAAACACTTGAGCAACGGTAACGGTAATGACACGGACTCAGAACCCGATGCAGACGCTACAGAATCAGTGGATCTCGAACTCGCCAGCAAGGATTATCAGCTGAACGAGGCGCTCACACTGTTGAAGGGCCTATACATCTTGAACAAACCAAAGCCACAGGGTTGATTTGAACCTGGGCGTGACCAGCCGTCGCACGATCTGTTTGCTTGCGCTGACGCTTGCCTCGCTTTATGCAACTGCCAGCGAACCCGCTGCTTATATATCCATCATCATTGACGATATGGGTTATAGCCTTGATCGCGGCGAGCAGGCGATTGCCATCCCTGCTCCCCTGACTTACGCAATTCTACCGAACAGCACCCATGCCAGATCACTCGCCACCAAGGCATTCGCAGCTGGCAAGGAAGTCATGGTGCATCTTCCAATGGAAAACACGGCGCAAATTCCTATGGCCCATGGCGCACTCACCAGCGCACAACCAAAGGATGATTTCTTACGTGCGATATATCAGTCTTTGGATCGAGTTCCGCACGCTACCGGTATAAACAACCATATGGGAAGCGCACTGACACAGGAGCCGCAAGCCATGCGGTGGCTGATGGAAGCTATAAAAGATCGCCAGATGTATTTTATTGATTCACGAACCACACCTGACACCATCGCTTTTACGACGGCGCAATCCCACCAGCTACGGGCAGCCAGTCGTGATATCTTCCTCGACAATGAAAAATCTATCCACGCGATTGATCGCTCTTTCCAGCAACTACTGCGGCTAGCACGACGCAAGGGAACGGCGATCGCCATTGGACACCCACATCCAATAACATTGGCTTACCTTGCAATGGCATTGCCGAAAATCGAAAACATCAAGGTGGTGTCTATTTCTGAATTGATTACCGAACGGGTGAGAGAGCCTACGCTGGCCGCCACCTCACTTCAGGCTTTACGACACAACTGAATCGCTTCTGCCAGGTCAAGCGTACCTTCATAGATGGCCCGACCGGTGATGACACCTGTAATACCACCATAGACCCGCTCGTCTTCTTCCAGCAGTACTTCGATATCGCTTAAGTCATTCACACCACCCGAAGCAATAATCGGTACGTTGACCACGTTGGCCAACTCTCTAGTCGCGTGAAGATTGATGCCACCCATCATGCCATCCTTGCCAATATCGGTATAAACAATAGCCTCGATACCATCTGCCTCAAAGAGCATGGCAAGACTTTTTACAGAGATTTCAGTGACTTCCTTCCAGCCGTTTTTCGCCACCATACCGTGCAGACCGTCCAGGCCAACGATAATGTGTCCGGGAAATTGCTTACACATTTCGCCAACAAACTCCGGCTCTTCGACAGCACGCGTACCGATAATCAGGTGATCGACACCTGCTTCCAGATAAGCCTCAATGACCGCAGCAGACCGGATTCCACCTCCCAACTGAATAGTGAGCTGGGGATGGTTCTTAGCGATTGTTGCTATCGCCGCATGATTAATCGGCGTTCCTTCAAAGGCACCATCCAGATCTACCAGATGTAGACGCTCGGCACCGGCTGCCACCCAGCGATCAGCCATACCAACAGGATCATCGGAATAAGTCGTCGTCTGATCCAGTTGGCCCTGTTTTAAATTAACAACTTTGCCATCCTTAAAATCGATGGCAGGAATAACCTGCATGACTAGAGCTTCCCTTTGGTCGTCGGTAGTGCATCACCCATGCGTGGATCTGGCTCAAGCGCCATCCGGAGCGCACGGCCGAATGCCTTAAAAACGGTCTCGATCTGGTGATGGCCATTGTCACCTTTGAGGTTATCAATGTGTAAGGTCACCAACGCGTGATTGACGAAACCCTGAAAGAACTCGTGAAACAGTTCTACATCAAAGTCACCGACTCTCGGTCGATCAAACACGAGACCGTAGCTCAAACCCGGGCGACCGGAGAAATCAACCACTACCCGCGATAGGGCCTCATCCAAAGGAACATAGGCATGCCCGTATCGACGGATGCCTTTCTTATCACCCACAGCCTCTGCAAAGGCCTGGCCGAGCGTAATGCCTATATCTTCAACGGTGTGGTGCGCATCTATCTCAAGGTCGCCATCCGCACTGATGTGCATATCAATCAGCCCATGACGAGCCACCTGATCCAGCATATGTTCTAGAAAAGGGATTCCAGTGGCAAACGAACGCTCACCACTACCGTCAAGATTCACTTCTACCGAGATCTTGGTTTCCAGTGTATTCCTGTCAACTTTAGCTTTTCGCATGATGCACCCTGTTTATTGGCCCGGCATTATACGCGCTACAGCAGTGCGCTGCCATTTGGCAAGTATCGGTTATCGGTATTGGCTTTTACCCATCGACGTAAATCTGCACTAAACGCGTCTCGTGCTTTAAGAATCCTCACCAGATAGATCACCGGACTCTTCTTTCCAGCCTCCCAACCGGGCAACTGCATTTCCGCCAGGGTAAACAACCGGATCAGATCATCAAGCTCACCATCATCAAGACCCATGGCAACATCAAAAACAACAGCTTCCTGCTGCATCAACGTCGCATTAGCCTTAATTGTGGTGTCATCCAGAAAATCACTGAGCGTTTCACTTTGTCCCGTGCGATAGCTCGCCGCGAGCGCTCTTAAGCTTGCCTCACTGATATCAAGTGACTTTTGCGGTTCCCAAACACCCACTGCCATACCTAGTCCTCTACATTTTGATACATTATCGCGTAACCCGAAGGGGTGATGCTAATCACCCCTGGTTTTTCAGTCTTGTAGCTGTGACGTAATAACCCCTAACTCAACCTGGGCCTCAACAAGATCGCGAATAGTTTCTTCAATCGAGCGAAACGTTGCGCCTAACACTGCTTTCGCCTTCTTGCTGTCATTGAGAATCTTCACCTCAAGATCGATCGGCTCACCATTATCGTTGACAGTGGCAAGTTCACCAACCTTAAATGATGGAAAATAGTCTCGGATTATCTCCGTAACGTCAGTACCCATTCGCACGACTGAACGCCCACCCGAGCCATGCATGATGTAGCGAGACCCGCCATGTGACGCCTTATGATCCGCCGTTGATTCTACAGCCAGGCGATGCCCCTTAACCAAGTCACGGACATCAATAATGTTGTAGTTCATGTCATATTTTGTCGGCCATGTGAGGTCCAGCCCGCTCGCTAATCGACCAAGCTGTTCAACCCATTGACCAATCTGCGCCTTAAACAGTATCGGACCACAAATCATCGCGGGATTCATAGTGATCGCATCCCAACTGTCACTCGCATCCGAGGCCTCGTTGATGAAATGCTCAACATCAACCTTACCGTGTGCGTAAGCATTGCCTGGATGCTGCCATTGCTCAGGATCAACACCATCCGATGCCCAGTCGGTCTCCGTCCATTCATAGCCTTCCGGTATATCGCCCCCTCTGGAACCCGATACTGCCGCCATTGAACTGGTATAGACCACACGCCGCACACTGCCGCTGGCGTTGACAGCGTCAATCACGTTTTTTGTGCCTACCATGCCGCCGTTGTATACGTCGTCCTGCCTGTCTCCACTCCCCTTCGGTTGTGACTTGCCATCCGCTGAGTTGCCAAGTACTGCTGCTACGTGAAAAACGCCAGAACAACCTTTGAAGGCTTCGTGATAGGAACCTTGTGTAAAAAGATCACAGCCATCAACAATCTCAACATTAGGCAGACGACTTAGGTACTGCACGCAATCCTGACCTCGCCAAGAACTTGCGTCTCTGATGCAGGCCCGCACACTATATCCGTGCAGAACCAACTCACGGACCATGTGTCCACCGGTAAACCCAGAGCAACCTGTTACTGCGACTGGACCATCTGTTGCTGATATTGCTGACATACTTATCTCCGAGTTATTGGCAGCTGCCAATTGTATATTTTCCTGATGTGGTGGGCGCCCTACTATTCCGGAGCTGATGCACCGACACGCACCATACCACCATCTACCGCTACCACTTCGCCGGTCATATAACGGGAAGCGTCGGATGCAAAGAACAATACGACATCCGCCACATCCGAGCCATCCCCCCATCGCTTGAGCGCGATCCCTTGCTCCATCTTCTCAATCAGACCTGGAATATTCTGACGGTTGTCTTCCCAGATCGCCGTCGCAATCAAGCCAGGACAAATGGCGTTCACACGAATACCCTCTGGCCCCCAGTCTGCTGCAAGCGCTCGCGTCATGGCATCGACCGCGCCTTTAGTCCCCGCATAGGCAACCCGGCCCCGTGGACCACGAAGACTCGCGATGGAGGAAATATTGATCACCGAACCACCACCACGCGCCATCATACTGGGACCAAGGCCCAGCGTGAGCATCAACAGGCTACGAACATTAAGGGAGAACACCAGATCAAAATCCTCCTCAGTGAGCTCATCCGGCGTGCGTCGCATCGGGATACCTGCGTTGTTCACCAGAATATCCACGCCGCCGACCGCATCTAGAACACGTTCCGCAAGTTCGCTGCCAGCACGGGCAAGCGAAAGATCTGCCTCAAGGATGACAGGATCATGAGTCAATTCCGCCGCGACTCGCTCCAAATCAGATAGTGTGCGACCACTTAAAACAACTCGAGCCCCTGCGGCATCCAGGGCTCTGGCACTCGCCTCACCAATTCCCCGAGTGGCCCCGGTCACTAAAGCTAACTTCCCGACTAGATCGTACAAGTTTTTTTCTCCTTTTCGTGCAATTTTATCGAATTCAATAACGCTTAAATATTCTTTAACACACTGATTTTACTGTCTTTTTATATCAGAAGGTAAAGGGCAGGGAAAAAGCAGCTGCCCAGAAGGATCAAATAGCTCACTTATCAGATTCTTACTCTCGTCAATTCATCGAGGAGAACACCATGAACCAAAACACTGCTTACTTCAGCTTTCATCGGCGATTTTTGATGGTCCTACTCGCCGGCTCCATTGCGACCGGCTGCGCTTCTTCAACCCATCGCGTGGACCCTAAGAAAACAATGATCAAGGCCTGCGTAAATTCCTGGTTTCGCGAGCGCGGACCCATCAGCAATGCCGAAATGGCCTACAACGCATACACCGAAGCTGAAAAAGTCTGCCGAACCCAAGTCATCAAATACTACAACAAAAAGTAGTCCCGAGTATCCCACGGCTGCTGTAGTGCTTTCTTCCTATCGACCCCCAAAACGATGGGAAGATAAGTACTGCAGCAGCCGTGGTTTTTATTTCCACCCACCATTTTACACTGGCATATAGTATCCTGACCTCGCTATAGTCCTCTTACCAACAATTCGAGAGATCAAACCTTGACGTCTTCCAAACACCTGCTGGACCCCGAATTATCGCCGATGCTTGAGGCACCGCCTTTCAATTTGAACGATAAAGCCATGGCACAAATGCGAATTACGCCAATGCCAAGCCCACCACTTGGGGATCCGGCATCACTCGGCATCACCCGTGAGGAAATTTTCATTACCAGCGAGGGTGCACCCGATATACCTGCCCTGCTCTATCGGCCTGCCACCAACGATAAAGAACTGGTTCCAGGTTACCTACATATGCATGGTGGTGGTTATCTCTTCGGAGAAGCTAAAGGAGCGGATGCTTCCAATCTTAAGATCTGTTCTAAACTAGGCGTTGTCGTCCTATCCCTGGACTATCGTCTGGCACCAGAACACCCCATTCCTGCGCCGCTGGATGATTGCTACGTTGCGCTGGCCTGGCTGCACAACAACGCGTCAGACCTCGGCATAGACGTCAGTAGAATTGGTATCGGCGGAGAGAGTGCTGGCGGCGGCATGGCTGCAGCCCTGGCAATCAAAGCACGCGATGCCAATGAATATGCGATTTGTTGCCAACAACTGACTTACCCGATGCTCGATGACCGAACTGGTAGCGATGAACATCCCGCGGATCCTCTGGTTGGGGAGTTTATCTGGACAGCGCAGAGTAACCAATACGCCTGGAACGCCTATCTGGCAGATGCACCCCGAACTGCACCTCAGGTACCGGCCAGGGCAGAATCCCTGGCAGGACTGCCGCGGACCTGGATGCATACGGTAACCCTGGACTTGTTTCGCGACGAAAACATTGCCTTTGCCAATCGTTTGATGGCGGCCGGCGTCCCCACCGAACTCTCGGTATTCCCCGGTGGCTGTCACGGTTATCAGGGCGTTCCAAACACCTACCTCGGTAAACGCTATGCGCATGAATTTATGGATGCATTGGCGCGTGGGCTGGGTTGTTAACGTCATCTAGAAAGATCGCGACCGATTTTTGGGTTAGCATCCCTCTATACGATTTAACTATCCCATGGAGGTAACACCATGGCCATCGCCCTTGCCGATGTTCATAAGATCCAGGATGAACTAAAACCACTAGAAACCCCTGGTGCAGATGTCGACGCGTTACGGGACAGCCTGTTTGAATACTATGATCGATCAGGCCAAACGGATTACTGGGCCTATAACTCCGAAAAAATCTGGCGCAAGTTTCTCGCTAGTGTCAAAAGCGAGCTAGAACTGGCGATGATTGTTTCCTACCAAATGAACCTGCGCGGGGCCAACGTGCTGGTCATCGGGAGTCACCTCGGGGGCGAAGCTGTGGCATACGCGCTTTGTGGTGCGAAGGTTGTGGGCGTTGATCTAAAAGGATGCGATCAACGTCGCACGTCAATTAGCCAGCTTCTACCAGGTTGATATTACCTTTCTACACAAGGATGGCGCATACACGGGTTACCCGGACGAATATTTCGATTACGTCAGCTGCGCACAGGTCCTTGAACATGTTTCACAGAAACATCAGATTGGTTTACTCAGCGAAATCTGGAGGGTCTGCAGAAAAGGCGGGCTGTTCTGGATTGACACACCAAACCAATGCAACCCAAAAGACAGCCATGATACCGGCCTATATTTTATTCACTGGTTTCCACGCGCTCTTAAAATCTATCTCGCCAGACTGCTCGGGCGACAAGTCCCCTATGCGGAACAGGGGTTTGGCTTTGAAGTTGTACACCTGCACTATTACCTCAGTTTTTTCTTCCTGAATCGCGTCCTCCGTGCATTCGGCAATTTTGAAAATCTGTCCGTTTATCGCGGATTCCCTTCACTAACGGCCTACACTAATGCCCGCAGGCGACAGGGACGCGGCGACGGAATATTGTTCGCGACCAAACTCGTGCTCCTCAAAACCCTGTTCTCTTTCTGGACGCATTCCTGGTTCGCAGGCATTCGGGTTCTGTTCAGAAAAGTCAATTAATTACCAAGGCTCGGCCAGTCCCAGGAATAAATTGGTACACTGTCCCCGAATTTAAACTGACATCGGAGACACCCTTGAAAGACCTATTTTCCATAGCAGGTAAAATTGCTGTTGTTACTGGCGGATCACGCGGCATTGGAGAAATGATCGCCGCAGGCTTTTTGGCAAGCGGCGCAAAAGTCTACATCAGTTCAAGAAAAGCTGACGTGTGTGAGGCAACGGCGGCTCGCCTGTCAGAACAGTACGGTGGTGAATGCATATCCATACCGTCAGACCTTTCAGGACTTGAAGGCATCGAGTCACTGACAAAACAGGTGAGCGACAGAGAAGACCGGGTTGATATATTGGTCAACAATGCCGGCGCATCCTGGGGTGCACCCATCGATGAATTTCCTGAAAACGGTTGGGACAAGGTGATGGATACCAATGTGAAGAGCATTTTTTTCCTGACCCAGAAAATGCTGCCACTGTTACGGAACTCAGCAAGCGTTGAAGATCCAGCACGCGTGATTAATATTGGCTCCGTTGACGGTATTAAAACACCACGTTTTGACTCTTTTTCATACGGCGCGTCCAATGCAGCGGTGCATCATTTAACGCGACAACTGGCATCTCACCTGATTAAAGAAAACATTATCGTTAACGCAATTGCACCGGGACCCTATCCCACCTGGATGCTAAGCGCAGGCGTTGGCTTCGGTGGAGAAACCGAGGGTGTGGACTGGGATTCTGTCGGTAAAAACAATCCTAGTGGTCGGGTCGGTACCATGGAAGACATCGCAGGTCTGGCAATATTCTTAAGTTCCCGAGCGGGTGCCTTCACTGTAGGTGAAACCATCACCAGTGATGGTGGCAGCGTCGCCTGCTCATAGAGCAAGCACAACCTCGCGACCGGTATCAGAAAGAGTCAAAGCAACCTGACAGCTGGGATGCCTGGCACACACGATGTCTCGCAAACACCGGCGTAAAGTGGGAGAACACAAATCAATGACCAATGGAGGCACTCAACCATGAGGATATTTCTAACTGCGCACTTACCTGGCTTTCCTTAGTGAGACCAATGTAGAAAAAAATCTCCCGATGTCCACCGATTCTCTGTTCCAGTCGCTCACTGGACATGCCAACATTTTCCGGGTCTATACAGTTATGGTAACCCTTGATCCAGTCGAAGCACAAAACCCTAGAAGCGAGGACGCCTTTGGTTGGATTGGCGCTATGGGGACGACCTCATGGACCGACCCAAAAGAGGATCTTGTTGCGGTCATTTTGATTCAGCAAATGTCTCCTGAGCTACATTACGATGTGGCAAATGCGATCCGTCAGGCGATTATTGAGTGATACGCCACATAGAGACTCCGTAGTGGGCGCGTGGCTACCCTAACTCAATGACTCGCCAGTCTTGCCAAACAACCACCTCAAAGAATCCGCGAAGATCGCGCCACCATGGCGCAGACCATGAGCACCTTCGCCAAAGACGAATTTGTAATCGTATCCTGAATATTCCAGTGCGGCCGCCATGTCCTGATTAGCGATCGCCCAACTGCCAAGGACTATATTGAGATCCTGTTCACCACTTTGCAGAAAGACCTTGATCGGTTTCGCATCCGTGCTGCGAACCATATACGGGAAATTGTGCCCGCCCCGGATATTGGTAAATGATCCACAATGGGACAACACCAGACCAAAACTTTCCGGTGAATGCCACGCGGCATTAAAGGCGCAGATGCCGCCGCTGGAAATGCCGCAGATCAATCGCCGGGCCGGGTCAGTATGCAAGGCTCGCCCCAGATGTTTCTCCACCAGCGGTAATATCTCTTCATTAATGAAGTTAATAAATGCCGGAGTAACAGAATCGTATTCGAAGCTGCGCTGGCCAATAGGCATAGAGGCATCTTTATCAATGGGTTGCCCCGGATTAACAAATACACCTACCGTCGGAGGAATTTCCCCGGCGTGAATTAGGCTATCGAATACCTTTGCTGCGCGTACCGGACCCTGCGGACCAACATAGCCAGCACCGTCGTTAAAAAATGCCAAAGACGGCGCTTCGCTTACCTGATCCAGATTTGCTGGTGTGTAAATATAGATATCTCTGTAAGTTGCTGGAAAGATGGTGCTCTCCGACCAGTCCTTGATATGCGTTACTGCTCCTACGGGAACCTCTTCACCAGGGTAAGCATCGGCGCAGGGATTGTACTGTTTGTCGCCCTCTGGCGCGTATGGACCTGTCGAGGCCGGTTTAGCCGTCGTCGTGGGTGGTAGGTGCAGGCCAAGTGCCTCATAGGTTTCTGTATCCATCGGCATCGGTGATCTCCAGTCGCAAGGTTATATTTGTGAGCATGCGAGTATACATAACCCACTCTACCTGCGGTGCCGGCCCAGATTGAATAGATTCGAAACAGCAGATGGGTGGTGACGAATCTTTGGGCCTGGACTATCGACTTGCGGGATTGCCAATATGTAATCTTGGTGTTACATTATGGCCTTCAATGTAATACCAAGATATCATTATGGCATCTCCTCACAGACCCCCTCCTGCCACCCGACGATCCATACGAAAGCTAGGAGATGATATTAGAACGGCACGGTTGCGCAGAAACCTAACCATGGAAATAGTTGCGGGTAGAGCTGCTACAAGCCGCCCAACGCTAGCCAGAATCGAGAAGGGTGATACTTCAGTCGGCATTGGAATCGTAGGCGCTGTCCTGCAAGCGCTGAACTTACTCGATGGGTTGGCTGAACTTGCGGACCCAGGCAAAGACTCAGTAGGACTCGAAATCTCGCGTGAAAATCTACCCAAAAGATCTTACAGCAGACGGTCACGAGAGAAGCCCAATGACTAACGTAGAGGTTTTTCTCGAATGGAAGGGCGAGAACCGAAAGTTGGGATTGCTGCGGCGAATTCCAGGCAGAGGTCGGGAAACAGTTTCCTTTGAGTACGATCAATCCTGGATTGATTCAAAGGAAAGTTTCTCAATAGACCCCGCGCTACCTGTTGGGTTGGGAACGTTCTTTCCACCCGCACAGGGTGAAATGTTTGGAACGATTGGTGACTCAGCGCCAGACAACTGGGGGCGCAATCTGATGCGAAGAAGAGAACGCCGACAAGCCGATGTGGCAGGCCAAAGGGTTAGAACGCTTCAAGAGGCGGACTACCTGCTCGGTGTATCTGATGAAACCAGAATGGGAGCTCTAAGATTTCGATGGGAAGCAGAGGGTATCTTTCAAGCACCGCAAGATATTGGTGTGCCAGGGACAATTGAACTTGGCAGGCTCTTGGGAGCGTCTCAACGAATATTGCGAGGTGAAGAAACCGATGAAGATCTTCTGCTAATCTTTGCACCAGGGTCTTCCCTGGGTGGCGCAAGACCCAAGGCATCTATCGTTGATCAACATAACAAACTATCAATAGCCAAATTCCCAAAAGACAACGATGACTACTCGATTGAACGATGGGAAACAATCACGTTGGAACTTGGCAGGCGAGCAGGAATTGAGACTGCCAATCATCAGCTCATACATTATGATGGTCAACCAATCTTCGTCTCTGAACGTTTTGATCGGGACAAAGGTTTTCGTATACCGTTCATGTCAGCCATGACAATGACCCAACATCGTGATCGTGAGGAAGCTAGCTATCTGGAGCTCGTTGACGCGATAACTGAACAAGGTGCCGAGCCCAGGAAAGATCGGGAGGAGTTATTCAGACGGGTTACGTTTTCAGTTCTGGTATCCAACACAGATGATCATCTTAGAAATCACGGCTTTCTTTGGTTGGGTGCAGCGGGATGGACACTTGCACCAGCATACGATATCAACCCCACACCTGAAGACAAAAAGCCAAGAATACTAACGACGCACATCAACGACGATGACGGTACCTGCTCTATAGAACTAGTAAGGTCTGTCATTGAAGCGTTTTCACTAAAATTGAAGCGCGGTGATCAGATAATTCGTGAGGTCGCTGAAGCGACTAGAGCATGGAAAGATGTTGCAAAGACATATGGGGCTCCCGAATCTGAGATCAGACGAATGGATAGCGCATTTGAACATGATGATCTTCAGAAAGCCTTGGCAATGTAGTTGACACAAACGATGAAGAAACCGCGCCTACAGGTCCTTGGTGTCAATGTTATAGGCCTTTATAAATGGAGCGGGCGACGAGGGTCGAACTCGCGACAACCAGCTTGGGAAGCTGGGACTCTACCAACTGAGCTACACCCGCATGGGTCTATCGTGCCAAATTATTACGGTGCCAACAATAGCACAAGCACACCAACTGCCAATATCGCCATACCGGTAAACTCGGTTTTGTTGGGCATTTCCTTAAAAAACAGTATGGATATGAGCAACGTGACCAAAAATTCAAGCTGACCCAGCGTTTTGACGTAGGCGGCACGTTCTAATGTAAATGCAGTAAACCACCCTGCTGACCCAACAACACTCGTGACGCCAACAAATAGACTAAGCCGCCATTTTTTCATGACGACCAGTAACTCCCGATAGTTTTGCATACATACCCAGGCCAGGGTGATTAGCAACTGAACCGCCACCATGAATGTCAGCGTCAATGCAGCGGCGAACATCGGATCGGTATCGAGCGACAGGCTGGCTTTACGAATCAACAATGACGTGAGAGAAAATGCTAAACCTGCACCAATGCCATAAAGCGCAGATATGTTCCACAGGCTACTTGGCTTTCCCGTTTTACCGATGCTTACTAGCACCAGTCCGAAGAAACTGATGGCGATAGCAATCCAACCTATCGTTGAAACTGCGTCTGCGAAAAATACTGCCCCGATGATAGCTGTCATCAGGATCTCGCTTCGTACGTAGGTGCTGCCCACCGCAAAATTACGCAGCATAAACAGGCGAATCATCAGTATCGTTGCGACAATCTGCAGTACACCCGCAACGATTGCAGGTACAAAAAAGTGAACGGTGGGGCTAAGGGATGAAGAATCATGGTCAGCCCAAAGGACTGCCAGATAAATTACCGCGAAAGGCAAACCGAAAAGATAACGCACCAGTGTCGCCGCAAGCGGCGACATGTCGTTGGCTAGATGTTTTTGACCCGCGGTACGGACCGATTGCATCGATACCGCGAGTAAGGTCCAGAGAACCCAGGTTTCAATCACCCAGGAGGTTCCTCAGTAGTATTACAGCGCTTCGAGAATAGCTTCGGCTGAACTCACCTCATAGGCACCACCTTGTTCAGCATTGAGCGCGGTGATCTTGCCATCTTCTGCAACCAGTGCGTAACGTGATGAACGGATACCAAGGCCAGCGCCGCTGCCGTCCAAGGTCAGACCCATAGCATTGGCTAATGCACCATCACTATCGCCTACCATCATCAGTGCTTCTGCATTACCGGCTTTGCCCCAGGCATCCATCACGAATGGGTCATTAACGGAGACACACACAATGCTGTCTACACCCTTTTCCTTGATCTTGTCTGCGTTGACCACAAAACTCGGTAAGTGCGCAGCGCTACAGGTAGGCGTGAACGCCCCCGGCACAGCGAATAGCACTACTTTTTTGCCAGAGAAAATATCAGCAGTGGTTATATCCTGCGGTCCTTTCTCTCCCATAACTTTTAACGTGACATCTGGAATACTGTCTCCAACTTGAACTGCCATCTCAGGGCTCCTGCAATTAATTAGCAATTTTTAAGGGGGTGAAAGTCTCTCTTGAACCACGGGGTGTTGCAAGCTAAAACGCTGGAAAAGCCGAATAAACCCACTCCTTAGTTTGCAGCGCCCTACCGGCACACGATATATTCACTCTCCCAAATAAGTTACCTAGGATCAGACATGACATTTAAAGGCGTGGATCACATAGTCGTTCGAGTAAAGGATTTAGACGCAGGCATCGCAAACTGGCGCGATAACTTTGGATTGACGCTGGATCACACCAGCCAATCAGAAGAACTCGGCATGAAGCAGGCTTTTTTTAACCTGGATAATGGCGGTTTTATCGAAGTTATTGCGCCATTGACTGAAGATTCCCCCGTGGCCAAAGCCATCGAGTCCCGGGGCGAAGGTTTGCATGTCATGGCTATGGAAGTAGAAGACCGGGATGCCACGGTAAAACAACTTGAAGCAAATGGCGTAAAGTTGATCGGAGTCGGTAGCTCGCAGGTATTCATCCACCCCAAATCGGCTAATGGCATTCTGGTTCAGTTAACACCCAAAGCCTAAATTACCCTGAGCGGCACTCGGTACCCGAGTGGCCGCTATAGCTTTCGGAGAACACGATGGATCTGTCATTTGGCAAAGAATACGAAGACTTCCGACAGGAAGTCCGACAATTTGTAGAAGCCCACAAGGATAAGCAGCCAGGTGGTTATGAGGGTGCACCAAGCCCGAAGGAATGGCAGCAGACACTGATTGAACACGGCTACACCGCTAGGACCATACCCAAAGAGTATGGTGGCTATGGCGCAGAGCCCGACATCATCGAGTCGAGAATCATCGCGGAGGAATTTGGCCGCGTTCAGATGCACTCCGGGCTTGGTGGGCAGGGCATCTCTATGTTGACACCGATGCTCCTTGAAAGGGGTACTGAAGCACAAAAACAGGAATTCATTCGGCCAACAATCCAAGGGGACATTTTCTGGTGTCAGGGTTATTCGGAGCCAGGTTCGGGTAGTGACCTAGCGAGCCTCTCCACCAAAGCAGAACTGGATGGTGACGAATGGGTCATCAATGGACAAAAAATCTGGACCAGTTCCGCTCATATTGCCGACTGGATTTTTTGTCTGGTGCGAACTGAACCCGATGCACAGAAACACCAGGGCATCTCCTTTTTGTTATTCAAAATGGACACCCCGGGTATTGAGGTCAGACCACTGGTCGATATGACCATGAAAGCCGCCTTTAATGAGGTATTTTTTACGGATGTTCGGGTACCGAAAGACCAGATCGTCGGCAAGCGTGGCGAAGGCTGGCTGGTGGCCAACTCCATCCTCGGTTTTGAACGCGGCTCTCTGGCGCCACCCGACGCGGCCCAGGCACGACTGAACGCCCTCATTAATTTGATGCAAAGCGAAACAATCAATGGTCAACCGCTCATGGCCAATCCCCAGTTCCGGGAGCGCCTAATGCAAATTCAGGGACGCATCATGGCCATGAACTACAACGACATGCGCCTGTTATCGGCACGCCTGAACGAAGGTCAGGATGCAAAACTGGCGGGCATGATCGTGAAGCTGCAGGGCACCGAACTACGCCACGAACTGGAGGGCCTGGCGATTGATATCATGGGAGAAATCGGCCTTTCCTTTGAAGACAACCCCTATCGTAGGGGTGAGGGATCCTGGCAGCAGAACTATATGTACTACCTCGGTTTGATCATTGGTGGCGGCACCAATCAGATCCAACGCAATATCATCAGCGAACGGGGTCTTGGCATGCCGAAAGAACCCAAAGTTGAAGCCAAATAGGAGCACATCATGGAATTCGGATTATCAGAAGAACAAGTACTCCTGCAGGATAGTGTTAATCGTTTTTTAAGCGATCAGGTGCCGCTTGATGAAGTTCGTAAGATTGCCGGTGGCGAAAAAAGCGACGCCGCAATTTGGCAAGGGCTCACCGAGCTGGGCATCCCCGGGCTATTGATACCGGAGGCACAGGGCGGCGTTGGTCTTGGCTATCTCGATACGGCGATTGTTGCTGAATGTCTGGGACACCACGTCACACCCTCCCCCTTTCTAAGCACCGCAGTTATTGCCCCCATGGCCTTGCTTGCTGCCGGTGGTCAGGAAGATTTACTGGCTAACATTGCCACTGGCAACTCACGTGTTGGTATCGCCTTTGGTGAAGCGCTCGGAGCACGGGCTGATGCCGGTGTCTCAGTCTCGGATGGCAAGATCAATGGCAAATCCATTTTCGTTATGGATAGCAACGCCGATCATTACCTGGTCGCCGATGGTAACCAGCATCTCTATCTGGTTTCGGCTAACGCCGATGGATTGGAACGCAGCAACCTGACTACGGTTGATGCCACACGATCGACCTGCCAGTTGATCTATAACAACGTCACCGCAAAGCTTATCTCCGATGACGCCAATGTATTTATCCAGGCACTCGATATCGGTCGCGTCATGCAGGCAGCAGACACTCTGGGTGCAGCACAATGCATGTTGGACCAGTCCGTGGCCTATGCGATGCAGCGCAAGCAGTTCAATCGTGTCATTGCCTCGTTTCAAGCGGTGAAGCATATGTGCGCCGACATGGCCGCCAACATTGAACCCTGCCGTTCCTTTGTCTGGTATGCGGGATTTGCACTGGATGAGACCCTCAATGAGAGACGCCTCGTTTCCTGCCAGGTAAAAGCACATCTACAGGATGTCGGTAAATTCGTCTCCAAGGTAGCCACGGAAGTTCACGGTGGTATGGGTTTTACCGATCTGGTGGGGCTGCATTACTGGTTCAAGCGCATCGGCGCCAACAGACAGCTGCTCGGTTCACCGGAAATGATTCGTGAGGAAGCGGCCAGAATCCAGGGTTTGGCCGCGTAGGCCGCGGATGAAAAAGGCGCTTCTAATACTGGCATGCGCCTTGTGTGTCAGTTGCGAATTCGGCGTTCAGAGTACCCTGGTCATTCCCAACTATGATCTACTGGGAGAATGCGAACGACCGGATAGGCCTCAGGTGACTGCCGTAGTTGCCGATGCACTGTGCGGGACTATCAGTGTATTCGAGGACCGTGCGGCAAAGACCGGTCGCAGGATCGATCTCAACATCATGCTGCTACCGGCAACCACAGCGGTGGTAAGACCGGATCCCATATTTTTTCTCGCCGGAGGGCCTGGACAGTCTGCCGTAGACGCTGGTCCGTTTCTCTTCAGGGTGCTCAGTAAAATGCGCGCTGAACGAGACGTGATCCTGGTCGATCAGCGGGGCACCGGAGACTCAAATTCCCTTGCCTGTATCTCTGATGCGGCCGCTTACTATGATGACTATGATTTGACGCTCGCCGAAGCAACCGAGCAACAGATTGAGGAGTTGCGGGACTGTCTACCTACGCTTCCTGCCAATCCCGCGCTCTATACCACGCCCATCGCCATGGATGACTTGAATGAAGTCCGCGAAGTACTCGGCTATGGCGAAATCAATCTCCTAGGTGGATCCTATGGTACGCGCGCCGCATTGGTTTACCTGCGTCGGCACGAAGCCACCGTACGCAGCGTGATTCTCGATGGGCTCGCGCCCCTGACCATGCGCGTTCCCGCTAACGTTGCCGTGGATGCACAGTCCGCTTTCGAACTGATTCTGGCAGACTGTCGGGCACAACCCGCCTGCGCGAGTGCGTTCCCTGATCTGGCGCAGCACTTTCGTGAGCTGGTGCAGCGTCATACCGATGACGTACAAAAAATCGAGGTGGCCCATCCGCGTACGGGTAAACGTTCAACGGTGAGAATTGATCCCCTGATATTCAACCGCCTCGTCCGAACGATCATGTATGACCGAACCCTTTCCTCTCTGATTCCACTCGCTATTGAGGAGGCCTACAACGGCAACTTCGAGACCCTGGGTACCCTCGGGTATACGTTTACCGGCGAAGAACCCATGATGAGCCTGGGCATGATGGCATCGGTATTGTGTGCCGAGGATATGACCCTCGTTCACACCCCGAACCACAGCCCTGACTTTGACAATCAGCTTTATACAATGCTGGAATCCATTTGTGAGTTCTGGCCGCAGGGACAAATACCCCACGACTACTTCGAACCGGTTGCATCAGACAAACCTGTTTTGCTGCTCTCCGGCAAACTCGATCCCATTACACCGCCAAAATACGGTTGGGAAGCCGCCGCGACACTGGATAACGCCGAGCACATTGTTGTCGCCGGTGTGGGACATGGAGTAATGGTCCAGGGTTGTGTACCGGATATTCTGGCAGACTTTTTCGACAATCCTGACCCGCGAGAGGTCAAAGCTGCGTGTACTGCAAACCTTGTTCGACGTGACTTTTTCACCAGCCTCGCTGGCCCAGGGCAGAGGAATCCAGACGATGATTGAGGTCAAATCTTTGGCTAAATCCTTCGGTGATGTCCTTGCTGTCAACAATGTGTCTTTTCGCGCCAACAATGGTGAAGTCACCGGCCTTCTAGGACCCAACGGCGCCGGCAAGTCCACCACTTTGCGCATTATCTACGGGCTACTGAAACAGGATGCCGGTACCGCAGAGATTGATGGTGTTGATATTTTAAGAGACCCACGCAGAGCGCAATCGCTGATGGGTGTGCTACCCGACGCCCATGGTTTGTATGTGCGCCTTACCGCGCGGGAGCACATTCATTATTTCGGGCAACTCCACGGTGTTGATGACAACCTGCTGGAGCGCAGAGCCAATGAACTTTTGAAACTCCTCGATATGGAAGCGATTGCAGACCGTCGGGTAGAAGGCTTTTCCCAAGGTGAGACCACCAAGGTATGCCTGGCGCGAGCTCTGATTCACGACCCACCTAACGTATTACTGGACGAACCTACGAATGGTCTGGATGTCATGACTACCCGCTCCGTTCGAGAGCTCATTGCAGAGCTCAAGCATCGCAACATCAGCGTCATGTTCTCCAGTCACATGATGTATGAGGTTGCACGGCTCTGTGACCAGATCGTTATTATCTCCGAGGGCAATGTAGTGGCTACCGGCACCACCGATGAAATACGGGAAACCGCGGCAGAAGATAACCTCGAAGAAGCGTTTGTGAAGCTTGTCGAAACCGTGATCGAGCAATGAGGATTCAACAATGAATGCCATAGCCGTGGTTTTCGGCAAGGAACTTAAAGATGGCAGACGCGACAAACGCGCCGTGCTGTCAGCATTTTTGTTCCCTATACTCGCGCCAATTCTCGTTTACGGCATGATGACGTTCATCATTAACCTGCGCAGCCAGGCTGAAGAGACCGTTGTGCCGATTATGGGTATTGAAAACGCACTTTCATTTGTTCGCTGGCTAAAAGAACGCGACGTCAAGGTTGAAGAGTTCATCGGCGACCCGCGCGAAGCGGTCATCAATAAAACAGAAGAACTGGTCGTGGTCATCCCCGATGACTATCAGGAAAGGTTTGGTAATACCAAAACAGCCGTCATCGAAGTTGTCAACGATGGTTCTAGAACTGACGCTAAGGCTACGGTGGGTAGATTTAAAAGCCTGATCCGAAAATACAGTAGTGAAATCGCCGCACTCAGGCTAATCGTCCGCGGTGTATCTCCGGAAGTAATGAACGTGGTGATCGCCGAAGATATCGATGTAGCCACCAAGCAGCAACAGGCGGTAGCCGCGCTTAACTTTATTCCCATGTATATCATTCTCGCGGCGTTCGTATCCGGCATGGGCATTGCGGTTGACAGCACCGCTGGCGAACGAGAACGCAAGACGCTGGAGCCATTACTCATTAACCCCGTAGAACGCCATGACATTGTGCTCGGTAAGTGGCTTGCGGCCAGCATATTCGCCGCGCTGGGCATGATAATGACACTGGTGCTTTGTATCCTTGCCTTGACCCAGGTTCCACTGGATCAGATTGGCCTGAATTTCCATATCACCACCCAGCAGATTTTATTGATGATCGTTGCAACTTTGCCGCTCGCTTTTCTTGCTACCAGCATGCAGATGCTGCTCGGTATATTCGCAAAATCATTCAAAGATGCGCAGGGCTATATTGGTCTTCTAACGATGATGCCCATGATCCCGATGTTTCTGATCATGGTAAATCCCACCGCCACCATGGACTGGATGTACGCCGTCCCCATGTATGGCCAGCACCTGTTACTGGTGGAAGTACTAGGTGCCAAGGATGTTCCCGGCATCGCGTACATCTATTCAACCCTGTCTGGCATTGCACTCGGCGCGGCATTCGTGCTAGTTACCGCCCGGTTATTCCAGCGGGAAAACATCATCTAACCAGGAGAACCCCCATTAGCTCTAGCCTGCTTGCCCTGCTTGATGACATCGCCACTGTGCTTGATGATGTCGCGGTATTGACCAAAGTAGCTGCACATCGAACCGCCGGTGTGCTGGGTGACGATCTAGCACTCAATGCCGAACAGGTTAGCGGTGTGCGTGCCGAACGGGAACTACCCGTGGTCTGGGCAGTGGCCAAAGGTTCAGCCCGCAACAAACTCATTCTGATCCCACTTGCCTTGCTGTTAAGCGCTTTCCTGCCCGGTTTGATTACGCCGTTATTGATGATTGGCGGTGCCTATCTGTGCTTTGAAGGCTTCGAGAAGTTGTCCGACAAATTTCTACACCCGAGCGAAGTAGAAAAAGGGCACCAGGAAGTGATCGACGCACTACACGACCCCAATCTCGACCTTGCGGAATTCGAGGCACAAAAAATAAAAGGCGCCATCAGAACCGACTTCGTACTATCGGCCGAAATCATTGTTATTTCACTGGGAACAGTGCAACAGGAGAGCCTGACTATCCAGGCAGGCGTGGTCATTAGCATTGGGATCATTATGACAATCGGCGTATATGGCCTCGTCGCTGGTATCGTCAAGCTAGACGATCTCGGTATGCACCTGTTGGAACGCACCAGCACCGTAGCCAGGAAATTAGGCAGTGCCATTCTCGTTTTCGCACCCTTTTTTATGAAATCCCTAACCGTTGTGGGTACCGCAGCCATGTTTCTGGTCGGTGGCGGGATTATCGCCCACGGTCTCCCCGGTGGCGAAGCATGGCTACATCATTTAGGGTCAGCGGTACCGGTTATCGAGCCTGCGCTCACTTTACTCGCGACAGCCATTGCCGGTATCGTCTTTGGTGCAGTGATCGCACCGTTTGTTGTAGCGGCTGAAGAACTTACCGGGAAATCACATTAGATTTCCCAAGAGAGGAGTCAAACGTGAAGTACGCATTGTTCGGCATTAATAACGATGTCTGTGCAAATCCCGACATCATGAAAGCAGTAGCACTCGCGGCTGAAAACGCCGGTTTTGAATCGCTGTGGACTGGTGAACACGTTGTTTTACCAGACCCGCAAAAGCCACCGTCCCCTGTCCCACCGCTGCATTCCATGGTGCATCCGTCAACAGCACTGGCCTACATCGCAGGATTTACATCCACGATAAAGCTTGGCACTGGCATCACACTGATCGCACAACGCAACCCCGTGGTCTTAGCAAAAGAAATGGCCAGCCTGGATTATCTCTCCGGCGGTCGTTTGTTACTGGGTATTGGTGCGGGTTATCTGAAAACTGAATTTGATGCCCTGGGCATTAATTTCGAAGAGCGCGGTGCCCGTACCGACGAGCATATAAGAGTGCTGCGCGAGCTTTGGACATCTGACAATCCGACATTCAAAGGCAGATTCACTGCATTTTCCGGCGTGCAGGCAAGACCGCAACCCGCCCAGACTGGTGGCCCTCCTATCATCGTGGGTGGCACTTCAAAGGCAGCCCTGCGACGCGCAGTGACCAGTTGTCAGGGTTGGTATGGCTTCGGTCTGGATCTCGCAGCGACCGAGCGTTGTCTTGAAGGCCGCGCTGAGGCTGCCAGTAAATTTGAGCGCCCCGCAGCATTGGGTAAATTGGAACTCAGCATTTCACCAAGAGGTCGACCATCGGCAGCACTCTACGATGGTTTCGAGAAACTCGGTGTAGACCGTCTCATACTATTACAAAGTGGTAAAAACGAATCCGAACTGGTGCAGTTCGTAGAACATATCGCAAAGGAGTACATACAATGACTACCGTAGGATTAATCCATCCAGGCGCCATGGGGGCATCCGTTGGGGCAGCCGGGACCCACAACAAGAATCGCGTCCTCTGGGCAGGTGCAGGTCGAAGTGACGAAACGAGGGAGCGAGCCACTAGAGGCAAACTGGAAGACTGCGACTCAGTCGCCAATCTCGTATCCGAAAGCGACGTTATCTTAAGCGTTTGTCCACCACATGCCGCAGAGGATGT
>Ga0115002_10001829_pt1 | contig 28627 bp, 23 predicted proteins | sample ArcticOcean_MG_C_8_FD_89576 | JGI IMG/M metagenome (GOLD analysis project Ga0115002, IMG submission 89576) | Marine microbial communities from western Arctic Ocean - ArcticOcean_MG_CB11_86 | ecosystem: Environmental > Aquatic > Marine > Oceanic | place: Arctic Ocean: Canada Basin | collected... | reverse complement strand
TGCCAAGGAACTTAAGTTAATAATGACTCCAGCGCCTCTTTCCTTCATGTGAGGGAGTATCGCCTGAGTGCAGAGGAATGTTCCCTTGAGGTTTACATCCACGGTTTGGTCCCAGGTTTCTTCGCTACAATCTTCGAATGTGGAAAATAAAAGACAGCCTGCATTATTCACGAGTATATCGATCTGTCCAAAGTGAGTGATGGCGTTCTCCACTCCTTTTTGGACAGATGTTTTCGATGCTACGTCCATCGGAACCATAATACTCTCGGACGACAGTTTTAGCACTGTTTCCTGGGCAGATTCGGTATTTATATCAGCGACTGCAATACGAGCTCCTTCTCTTACAAATGCTTCTGATATCGCCCGGCCAATGCCTGAGCCCGCTCCAGTGATTAGGGCTGTTTTACCTTCCAGTCTTTTGGTTACCATATCGTTCAGTCTAATCGACTAACGTTTCTGATTTGGGTCAACGCGATTCATCAAAACAAAAAGGCAGCCAAATGACTGCCTCTTTGCTTTAGAAATTTAATTAGGATTATTTAACACTGATTGGTACCGAGACGACTGCATCTCCCCATCGTAGTATCATGTTGGCTGATGTGTTCGACAAATCATCAAAATAAATGGCAAACCATTCAACAGAGTGATCACCGTCTTCAGATGAAACCTTGGTTCGGGCAACATCCATGGCTTTATCGTATTGAGTTCCCCAGGACAATTTCGAATTGATGATGATGGTCCATTTGTCGCCTTGCGGAATAGTGTAGAGGGAGTAGGTTCCTGCTTTGATGTCCTTGTCTCCAACTGTGACATCTCCAGAGAAGGTGATCGCAGTCGATTCATTAGCCCCTGTGCGCCACACTTTACCTTTTGGAGTCAGTGATTCAAGCGTACGTCCTTTGAGTCCTGGTCGACCGAAGGTTACGGATACAGCAGTAGTTCCAATGGTTTGGCTGACTTCTGCATTGGGGCTTGGGCGGTTTTTGCCGTTGCCGCGTTTCTGTGCGAAGGTGAATGAACTCGTTGCCAAAAGAACCGCTAGAGACAAGAGACTGATTTTGAGTAGTGTTTTCATAATTTAAGTGATTTGAGTTTTGTTATCTTATTTCGGGTAGAAATTATTTATCCACGTTTTTGGGTGGAGTAATCATGATATGCGCTTTGTGAGTTCCCGGATTCATGATCCAGGGACCACCAAGTGTGGTGGGAGCAAGTGGAAGGCCAGTGGTCTCCGGCGTAGCGAATGGGATATAAAAGACATAGCGTAGATGCTGTTTGTCTATCTCTTGTGTTTCTTTATTAACTTCGCCGGTTAAAACAGCGAGAAGTGCCTTCTCTGGCATTTCCAGTTTTCCTGATTTAGCTTCTTCTTCGCGAACATCGTAAATCTCTTTTTCCGACATTCCGTTTTTTCTGAGTTCACGACCGCGTCCCATGAATGGCTCCAAACTCTTGTGGTAGCAGGCCACACTGAATTTCTTTTTCGCTGGATCATCCGCCAGGCAGATCAGGTTGTTAGATCCTTGTCTTAAGACGTCGAGTGTTCCATCGTTTCGATAACCCAGAACCGTTGCTTTGTCTCGATCAAGTGGAGGCGCTGCAAGCACCGCCGTCGTTATCTGCCAATAGACAGAGGGGTAGCTTACTTCTTCCTGAGCTAAAAGGGTAGAGCACAAGAATATTAAAATCAGGGGTAGGAGTGCTTTCATGTTTTATACTTTTGTAGGTTTCGTTTTATGAAGCAAGCGTGCTTCACTTTATGAAAGAATTTTAATGCTTCGTGACTTCGGCGTAAGTATCCAGGTAAGATTGAACCACCGTTTCAGCGGAAAATGATTGAATGGCCCGCTTCTTGGCTTTTTCTCCCATGGAAAGGCGTAGACCAGCATCGGCGGATAAGGTTGCAACGGCTTTCCCCATCGCTTCGGTGTCACCGTACGGAATGAGAAAACCTGTTTCCTGGTCGATGACTACCTCCGGGATGCCTCCAACCCTAAATGAAACACTCGGCAATCCATGGCGCATGCCCTCGAGGATTCCTAGGCAGAAACTCTCATACTCCGAAGAATAAATCGTAAAGTCAGAAGCGGCATAGTAATTGTCTATGTCGAAAACATCATCTGCCAAGATCACATTCTTCCGCATGTTTCGTTTATCGATTTCTGCGTTCACCTTGGTCGCGTCTGCACCAGCTAGAATGAGTAACTTTGCTGGATGAATAGCTACGGCTGCCTTGAACGCATCGAGTAATAAGTCGACTCGCTTGATGGTTCGAAGGTTTGAAGCGTGGAGAACGAGAGGCTCTGTTCCAACTCCTAGTTCAGCTCGAAGTCCTTCCCTTGCTTGGGTGATAGGTCTGGGTTCGTAAAAATTGGGAATGACCGAAATTTCCTTCTCAAGATCGAATAAATCCAGCGTTCGCTGCTTCAGGTTCTCAGAAACGCAGGTAACCTTGTCGGTTGCATTCAACACATGTTGAAGTAGTGGACGATACGCTAACATGGCCCCCAGGTAAATGATGTCCGTTCCATGCAGCGTTGTGATAATAGGCGGCGCGCTATCCCCAATTAATTGACCTGCCATCCATGCGGCTGCTGTGTGAGGGATCGCATAGTGTGCGTGAATAAGATCGATGCTATGTTCTGTGCAAACCTCTGCAATGCGGGTCGCGAGTGGCAAGGTATGATCTGGACTCGAAAATAGAGGAAACTCAACCGGGGTTGATTCGCAAAAATGAATATGGGGATGGTCGTCTTTCAGTCGGTAGGGATGTCGTTCCGAGATGACATATACCTCGTGACCAAGATCCGCCAGTTTATGCCCAAGCTCTGTCGCGAGAATTCCACTACCTCCGATCGTCGGGTGACATAGTAAAGCTATATTGAGGGAACGGGTCATTGGCTATTTCGGCACTGCGAGGACCCGTCTTCGCTTGAAAGCTTCGCTAAGGCACGCGCAGTAGCCCTACCTCTAATTTCTGATTTGATAGGGCAAGAGCATCCCTGCTCTGCCGTTCCTAGTTCTTTGAAATATACCATTTATTATTCGTTAAATCGTTCAAAAGCGTTGGCTTGTAAACCCGCTCAAGTCTGAGATGGAGGAAGATAAAAGAGGGCCTTCGGAGAATAACTTAATCGCGGAATGGACACCCATTTGGATGCCGTAGACCCTTGCTCGGGACAGCTGTAATTCCACGTACTCCATGTTCTTCACCTGAGAGGCGTGACACTCCATTAGTAGTTTCCATTCCTCTACTTGCTGAGAGACATCAACCAGAACGGAATTCGGATAATCCGAACCCCCGCTTGAAATGTCATAAAACATAAGCAAAGACGTGGAATGAGGTGATGTGTCTCCAAGTCCGGGTGTTTTCCCATAACGAGCCAGTCGATAGGCATCTCGAACAATCAGGTTGGTTTCGCGGTGATCCGGGTGTTGATTCAAATGCCCCGACGGACACAGGATTATGTCTGGTTGAATCTGTCGGATGATTTTGGCTGTTTGCTGGGTTAACTCCAGGTCAGCTCGGATTTGTGTGTCCCCAGCCGTCTCTAGAAACTGAACATCTGCTCCCAGCATGGCAGCAGCCTTTTGGGTTTCCGCCTCACGGGTGAGCGGATCACCATGGGTCCCGGCTTCCCCTTTGGAGAGAACCATTAAGCTCATTTGAGAACCCTGTTGAACAGCATCGAGCAGCACGGCTCCGCAACCAAACTCAATATCATCCGGGTGTGCGCCAAAGGCTAAAATTCGTTTACCATTCATGATCGATTTCAGTATAAGCTTCACCGGATCTTTCGATAAAGTCACGCTTTACGTACTCGATTTTTGGTGCGTCATCCTTATTCAAATATTGAATCTCTCCCTCTCCGGCAATGTAGTGGGTACAGAGGACAAGCGATTGCATCCATTTCAGGCGTGTATCTCGGGTCGGATTGATTTGTGATTTCTCAATCGTGTCAACGGGCACTTCAAAATAGTTGTTTCCTCCTTTATAGAGATAGTATCCGCCATCCCGATATCGAGCGCGCACGGTTTCACCTTCGTAAGGAACATCAGCAAAGTAATCATCGATATCAATGGCCTTGGTTCTTAGCTCAGGATCGCTGGATCGCACCAAATCAACGCCTTCCAACAAACCCATGCCACGATACATCTGAATGCAGAATTCGGTTACATTGTCCGTATTGACAGAGCGAAAGATATCGATCAATTCTGGTCCCGCCAGATTAGGCAAGCAGCGGCGAATCTTTTCTTTCCATTCCGGCTTAATGGTTTTGCAATAGAGCGGGGAGTAGAGCTTCTGAACCTTGTTCATTACCTCAAAGTTGACGCGTTCGAGTTGTTCCGTGTGCCGGTTGGTAAGTTTGGAACAGGTTTCCCTGTGATCGTGATCGCTGTCATGTAGAAAGAAAATAATTCTTCCACCCATCTCCGCTTGCATGCGGCGAGCCGTTTTGATTTTCGCAAACACGAATCGGTTTGGGAAAATACCGCAGGGTTGCTGGCCGAAGCATATTACCGGTTCACTCATACCGCAAAGCTCCTTTGCGAAATTAAATCAACTATTTCTTCAGGCCTGTGCTGCATTCTCTTTCACAAAGGTTTGAATGATCAAACTCAATACAATCACCAGGAAGCAGGCGATGAGGTTATACCAGAGATAACCGATATCGATGACCTTGGTAAAGTAAATCACCAGGACAGAAATTTGTGCAATGAGTGCGGCTATAAATGCTGCATGGGCGCCTATGCGTTTTATAAAAAAGCCAGCAAGGAAAAGCCCAAGGACAGTGCCATAAAACAGTGAGCCTACAATATTCACCGCTTCGATCAGGCTTTCCACCATACTGGCAAAAAGCGCAAACAGAATAGCTAACCCACCCCAGATGGCAGTGAAGATGCGCGATGCCTTCATGTAATGGCGGTCGCCGCGATCCTTAACAAAGTGGTTTTTGTAAAAGTCTACTGTAGAGATGGTGGCTAATGCACTCAGTTCGGAAGCCGTGGAGGACATGGCTGCACTCAGTATAACCGCAACCAGCAATCCGATGAGACCGATGGGCAGCTCGTTGAGGACGAAATGTATGAACACATAGTCCGTCTCTTTCATGCTTTCTTGTCCGGTGACGTTCGCTATGTGGTCCTTTAGATTCGCACGAGATTCTTTGATTACAGCTCCTGCCACTTGAACTTCCACCTTCGAGCTTTCTGCGAAAGCTTCGTCTCCTGATCGCATGGCGTTGACGTAGTTTGTCAAAGCCTTTTGCTGACTCTCAAAATTCTCTGTAAATGCCTCCTCAAGATTCTGGTAGGCTTGCGGGTCTTGCTCCATGGCCACTTCCGTCATGGGGCCAGGAAGGAAAGTGGCGGGGGGCTTTTCCCACTGATAAAAGACAAATACTAAAACGCCTAAAAACAGAATCATGAACTGCATCGGCACTTTAAGCAGAGCATTAAACATCAAACCCAACCGGCTATCGCGAACTGAATTACCGGAAATATACCGCTGCGCTTGTGACTGGTCGGTTCCAAAGTAAGAGAGGTGTAGAAAGAAACCACCCAGAAGTCCGGACCATAGAGTGTATCTCTTATTTAAATCGAAAGAGAAATCAATCACGTTAAGATGACCTAGGGCTCCCGCCACGCTCAGATTTTCTACAAAACCAGCATGGTTGGAGATTTTGTAAACCACAATTCCAAATGCGACGGCCATACCCGAAAGAATGACCGTCATTTGGTACCTATGAGTGACGCTAACCGCGTGATTGCCTCCGGTCACCGTGTAAATGATCACAGCGAGGCCGACACCGATCACGGTCGTGTTCATATCCCAGCCCAAGACGCTGGTCAGGATAATAGAAGGGGCATAGATTGTAATTCCTGCCGAAAAACTGCGTTGAATTAAAAATAGTGTACTTCCTAGGGTTCTGGTTTTCGAATTGAAACGATGCTCTAGAAACTCATAGACAGAAGAGACGTTTAATTTGTAATACATGGGTACGAAGACGACCGCTATGAGTATCAATGCGAGGGGCATGCCAAAGTAGTTTTGTACAAAGAGCATGCCGCTATCGAAGGCCAGTCCCGGTGTAGAGAGGAAAGTTATTGCGCTGGCTTGGGTGGCCATGACTGACAATCCTATAGTTCCCCAATGGTTGGAACTGCCTTTCAGGAATTCATCAAGGTTTCGGTCGTTTCGAGTTTTCCAAACACCGAAGAAAACGATGGTGATCAGGGTACTGCTTAAGACTATAATATCAAAGGTGCTCATACAGGATAGGAATCGATTACTTAAAGCTGTAGGTCAGCCATGTGTAAAATGCGATCTGTGAGGCATGCGCCACAACCACGATTATATACAAGCGAGTCCAGCCAGAGCTGCTTTCGTCTTTTACCGACGACATCACTTCGTTGTTCGAATCAGTTTCCATGTCCTAAAGATATTAAATTTACAAAAAGGCGTATAGCTCCCGGATTTCCCTCCGGTAATTGTCTGAAAAAGGATAACCCAGTATAGGCATACCAGCCCTTACCATACTGAGCGATTAACAGTCCGCCATTCCTGGGAGGTTCTCCACGGTCATTGGCCGAAAGGACAGCGTCATAGTTGTCGTCCCATGAATTGGCAAAGTAGAGGCCGCGTTCTTGTATCCAGTTTTCAAAGTCAGCTGCAGTGATTTTATTGGGGATGTTAAAGACGGGATGTTTTGGATCCAGCATCCGCATCTCTACCGTTTCCTCCGAAACGCGATCTCTGGACAGCTGAAGTGGGTAGGGTGAGCTAAACTTGGACTTGGTCCTGGAACTGGTGGTATTGAATTGAGAGATGAGTGTTCCGCCTGCTTCCACATAAGCTTCGAGCTCGCCAAATTTTTTATCCAAGCCTTCCAGCGCATCAAATGCGCGTGGTCCGAGTATCACCGAGTCGTACGGTTTCAATTGGGTGCGGTCCAGATCTGAAACTTGTATTTGATCAACCTCGTAACCAATTCGCAGAAGCGTTTCTGGAACAGGGTCCCCTACGCCGACTACGCATGCGATTCGATTTCCGGCCCGCTTCAAGTCCAGCCGAGTAAGTTTGGTGGCTGCCTTGGCCATGATCGGTTGACGACCTATATGGTCGTAATCGATCAAGTTGGAGCGCATGCCGTATGTTTTTCCATCCTCTGATTGGATCTTAAAATACACGGTTCCTTCCGAGGCACCCGCAGGAGGAGCAATAGTCGCCGTTCTCGTGAGTTCGGAATCACGAGCTTTGAATGAGATGTCGGGATTGCCGATGTTCACTTTCCAGCCCTTCGGTGCATCGGCAATCAATTGGCCTGAAATTTTATCTGAATTACCGGTCACGCTTAATACAACCATCTTAGGATCATTGTTCTCAAAAAGAAGTACGCTTGCATCTGGCTGAAGCACGACCGCTGGACGAATGCTGACACGGTGATGGACCTCACCCTTGATCGGGTCGCTTACTTTTTGGATGACGGGTGTTTCGAGTTGGATGGTATGGCCATCGATTTCGATTTCGGCCGTCACTGAGAGAGGAGCCGGAATTGATGTCAGCTCCAGTAAACGCTCATTTTTGAAATGGTAAATGCCTGTGTCTGGTTCGTCCCTCAACCAGAACGGTTGAGTTAATAGTGTGTTCTCCGGAAGGTCGAAGTCCAGGTTTGAAATTTCTGAGGTGCCTTGAGCCAGTTCCTTATTCAGGTTCTGGTTACGATGCAGATGGATGTCTTTAGGCCAGTTGTCGCTATCGAATAAGTTTACTTGGATGCTTTTAGCTTTTGGCTTTAGCGGCGAACGGTTTGTGAATTCGATTTCGAGTGCGGCTGAATCACCCGGGGTGAGGTTGGCCGATTCAGATCTAGCTTCGAAATGGAGTCCCATTGCAGCAGCAATCAAGTTTTGAGTCGCCTTTCTTTTGGCGAGAACTTTTCGGTCAGGTTTTAGGGATGCGAGTAACTTATCCGCTTCCACCAAATGACGAACAGTCAACCATGGCTCAGAACTCTTAAATTGTTGGATCGCATTTTCAATGGATGCGTAAAATCGCTCGCCATCTGTTTCATTCAACCAGGATTTATCGATTCCACTTAGAAAATCCCCATCGGCTGGTTTTCCATCCAAAAGGACCAAATTCTCGGTCTGAGGGCCTCGATTTCCGGCTCGGCCGAAACCCTGGCTTTTGTGCATACTGCGGCTCCGTGCAGCAATTTCTGTATAAGAAGTGCCGAGGAGCGGATTGTATTTTCCAATCTCAAGGGAAACGGTCTCGCGCGTTTCATTTGCCATGCTCGGTGCTCTGCCTCCTGGACCTCGTCGTCCATAACCATTCCAGAAAATACGGGTAGCCTGGTGTATTTCCAGGTGCTTCAACTGTTCTGGAAACTGTGTGGGGTCGGCGGCCAGCCTAAATGCTTTCAGCACAAGTTGAGCGGAAACTGTATGGTGACCATGGGTAGGCCCCGATTCGGGATTGAAGCGGGTGATTATTACATCGGGTTTAAAGTAACGGATCACATAGACGACATCGCCCAGCACCTTTTCTTCCTGCCAATTTTCCAGAGTATCTTCCGGATTCTTGGAGTAGCCGAAATCTCTAGCCCGGGTAAAGAGCTGCTTTGCTCCATCCGTTTTACGTGCCTGGAGCAGTTCGTTCGCTCGAATCAGTCCCAGGTTTTCCTTCAATTCCGGGCCAATCAGGTTCTGGCCACCACCACCACGTGTCAGCGAGAGGTAGGCCGTCTCCAGCTTTTCATCCTGAGCCAGGTAGGTGAGGAGGGCGGTATTCTCATCATCGGGATGGGCTGCCACATAGAGGACAGAACCAACCTTATTGAGTTTTTGGAGCTCATTTAGGATCTGTGAGGAATTCATAGATTGACCAAAACCCATTGTTGCAATGAACAAAGGTGCTGCGAGGAGAACGGAGCGTACAAAGGGCATATAAAAATATCTAATTAGGGTAGGTATAGGAGTCTTTTGTTTTATTCCGAGTTGGGCCAGTTAAAATCAGCAATAGTTTGAGAATTGAAACGGCCTTGCTAGATGGTCAGGGAATCTTGAATCTATCGAACTATGAAATGGGTTAGGTGCAAATTCTTATGCTTGGGCTTTTGGGCCCTTTTGCATGGATTAACAACGACATTCGCTGGCTTCACGGTTACAGTTAAATCATTGCCGTCTCAGGCGAAAATAGACGCAACCCTATATCGAGAAGACCTCGATAGTCGGAATTTGACCAAAGAAGGAACATTGTCGCTGCAACAGGACAAGAGCTACACCGCTGCTTTCACAGGGGAACCAGGACTGTTTCGTCTGGAAATTTCGGATATGCAGGCTATTCCGTTGGCCATAGCGAATGGGCAGGAAGTGGTCATTGAGCTTCGATCCACAAATGTTGCGGGTATATCGGTATCTGACTCCACGGATACCGACGTCTTGCACACCTACGAATCCTTTAGAAAGGAATCGCTTGCTCGGCTAGTTTATCCTCCTCGTGCCGCGCTTAATAATGCGACTGCCAATCGCGCGTCTCCTGAAGTTTTGGCCCCGCTCGCTCAAGCTGAGGTGGATGGGTACAGTGCCCATAAGCGGGAACTGAATGACTTCACGATTCAGAACGCAGGAACTTCGATCGCTCTCTACGCCACTTCGCTTCGTTGGGATAGTGATTACCGAATTGCGGAAATTCAAAAGCAGGTGGAAGCGTTCGCGAAGAAACATTCGGGGCTTGTTATTACGGATAGTATGCAGGAGCGATTGCGAACCTTTGGTATGACAGCCATCGGGGCTATCGGAGCCCCGTTAAGTGGACGTGATATAGATGGAGTAACACGTTCGCTTGAAGACTTCAGAGGCAAAGTCGTTCTCGTAGATTTTTGGGCGTCCTGGTGTGTTCCTTGCCGAGTTGAAAACCGTTATTATCCCAAGCTACTTGAGGCGTATTCGAAACATGGATTCGAAGTTTTTGGAATAAATTTAGATGAAAGCCGATCGAGTTGGATGAGAACGTCCCATCAAGATGGAGTAACCTGGCCTCAGGTATCGGACCTACTCGGTCTAAAATCTCCCCTGGCTCAAGCCTACAATGTAACTGCCCTGCCCATGAGTTTTCTTTTGGATGAAGAAGGCCGCATTATCGGCCGAAATCTTCGAGGTGAAGCGCTTTCCGATACGCTTCTAGAATTGTTCGGCGAGGCCTCTGGTAAGTGAACGATTTTGTTCCATTGTTAATCGCCTAACAATTTCAGTTGGGCTTCGATTGCAGAACTAATTTTGAAGATCTCGTTTTCTGCGACCTTAGCCGATGATGCAAAGTTGATCCAATGTGTTAGGGATTCGGCGACCGCTTCAATGATCCCTTTTAGTTTGGGGAGAGTGGCAATGTTGCATTGACGGCCGATTTTTAGGAGGTCGTCTTGGCTAATTGCTTCCTTCTTCCCCAGGATCGATAGTTGTTGGGTTGCAGTCCATTTGCCCGGTCCGGGATTGAAAGCATAGGATATATCGAAGGCGGGGGAGAGCTGCCATTGTTCATCAGAGTCGAGAAGGAATCCGAAGTTTTTGGTGTGGTCGTCTCGGTTGCAGGCCAGCACGTTAAAAACCATGCGCCGGTAGGCTTCTATTCTTTGGATCGGTTCCAGGTCGAGTGTTTCAATGACTTCAAAATAATCTTCGTAGGAATAGCTGTGAGAACCCGGAGCACTGTATTGCATGTGTGCTATACCGTAGAGAGATGAGTAATGAATTTTGCTCCCGTCGGAGGGCCGGTCGAAACGTCGGGTCATAAAGTGGGCTCGACCGCCTTCCTCGAACAAGCGGCAGTCAGACATACTTATTCCGGCCTGTTTTGCCATAAGGTGATAGGCGTATTCAATACGTCCATACCCCTGTGGGTCCTGGACGCCTTCGAACGATTCCGAGACTCCGTCGAATTTTAGCAACCAGTGTTCAAATCCCCTGGGTGCTTTCGCCTGGCCGGAAAGTACTTCCATCGTTTTGGGGTTGAGGGCGATGACCGCTTTTGCGCGGGCGCCACCTGCTGAGGTACCTACTCGGAGGATTTCCGCTAAATCTTCCTGGTCGTCGAACTCAGTGGGAAGAGCATATTTCTGAGATAACGCCTTGGCCGCTAACTCGACGAGTTTGTCTACTTCAACTTTTTCTGCTTTGGATGACTTTCCCCTTAATCCGGGTCGAAACTCCAGAGCACCCATTCCTCTGTTGCCGATGTAGCAAAGGCGTTCAACTGGAGAAAAATCCTGCGGATTGCGGCCTTGTTGGCGGAGCCACGCATTGATGAGGGTGTTGCCGTAAGTGTCGGGCAGGGAGTCGGCGAGTAATCCTGGCAGTCCAGAGAAGGATTCATGAAGATTTGGGAACTGGTACGGCCCTGCGCGAAGTGGCATTTTCAATGGAGCCAGTTCGATTCCGGTTTTAATGAACTCCGGCGTGTATTCGAATACAGCTAACCGTCGGTCCGCATCCCAATAGGTGACCCCTGCTTTCGTGCCTTGATAAAACACATCTGCGAAAGAATGGGCCATCTATCGTACGCGTTGACGTTGTTTGCCGGCCAGTTTCTGCAGGTCGATGGGGCTCACTGCTGACGCCGGAAGCAGGTTTGCCAGGGCATCCTTGTAATCCATTGCGCTGAGAATTCGCGCGAGGGATTCGGTTGTAATAGGTCTTCCGTTTTCGAGAGCTAGTAACACGTTAACGCCCACTGCTGCCTTCTCAGCTAGTTCCCGTTGTTTCAATCCTTGTTGGATTCGTTGCTGCCTGACTCTTTGACCAATATCTAAAAGTTCTTTCATTATAAGATCCGTAATATAGGATCTAAAATAATAAAATCAAGGATAAGGTCCTTTAAATAGTAGTTAAAGTAACGAATATATTATAAATAAGCCAGCCATTCGGCGGGCTCTTGGAAAAGAACGTAATTATCGAGGAGAGCTTAGAGCTCTTTGATCATGATTTTACGCCAGCGTACTTCGTAGGGGCCGGTGCCAGCTTTGATGCCGTGAACTTGAAGACCGATCGAACCGCGGGGGTTTTCATTGTTGATCGTGCGAGGAAGTTTCATCTTGGTGACCTGGTTGCCGTTAATGAAGGTGGTGATGGTGTCGCCTTTGGCAATGATGTGGAATTCGTTCCAACCGTTGTTTTTCACGTAGCTGTGCTCGTTGATGGACTTGTCTTTGGACTCAGGTTCTTCGGAGATCCAGCCGGTGTTCAGGCCTTCGCCATAAATCCATCCGGATTGGCCGGGGCTGGTTTCGATTTCCACTTGCGGGCCGAAGTAGCGACGGGTTCCAAAATTTCGGGTGTTGGAGCGAATCATGACGCCGGAGTTGAGGCCAACATCGACTTTGCATTCGAATTTTAGTTCGAAGTCGCCGAAGTTGTCGTAGGTGTGTAGAAAAGTGTTTGGGCTTCCTTCGGCTGTTCTGCCGAGGATAGCACCGTCTTCTACATGGTAGTTAGCGAAGCCTTGCGTTACGGCCCAGCCTTTGAGGGTTTCACCGTTGAACAGTGATTTCCAGCCATGGCTGGCGTGTGAGGCGGCGAACAAGGAACTAGTGGTTCCAATGGACAACAGGAGTGAGACAATTCTGATGTAGTTTTTCATAGTGTGTGTGGATTTTGTTAGCTATAGGAGGGGCTTTATGCCCCGATTGCACGGTAAGGCCTTGGAAAGATCGCGGCGTAAAGCCGCTCCTACAATTTCTCAAATAAGGTGTAATACATGGCTCAGATCAACATTATCAGCGTATTATTCTGGGAATGTTGCTAATTAACTCGGTTAAACATTAGCAGGCGCATCTCTATGACTTGGTTTCCTGGTTTTTCCAGAGCTGCCAGTGTGAGTGTATTTTGACCTGGTTTGAGATGCATAACACCAAGGTCCATAGGTTTGAAGTCCTTCACAAACGACTCCGATCCACGGTCCGATCTATCAAATGTTGGCCCGACCAAAGGCGGATCATTTGCCACGGCCACCTTCTTCTTTATTTTGCTATCCCCGAAGCTAAGTTCAAGGACCGAACCGAGATCAGCTTCTGGACACGTATAATAGACTTGCACTCTGTAGTTACCTTCCTCGAGCACCTCAGCTTCCCAAGTAATGGTATCTCCCTTATTTACCCAGTTGGTAAAATACGAGCAATTGGGTGCCCGGTTGGAGCGTTGAATGTCACCTGTCGGATTGGCGTCTCTTGCCGGAACCTGTGTGAAATCGAAATCTTTATGACCTATGAGAAAAGGACGTTCATCTGTTTTGGTATCGGGTAGTTCCGATACTACCGTACGATCAAAATCCTTCTGTGCTTTTAGAAGCTCTTTGTAGATATTGGGATGTTTCTTTTGAACATCGGTTCGCTGGCCAGGGTCTTTGTGCATGTCGAACAATCCCCCTTGGAATCCCAGTCGATAACGCTGACTGCGAATACTCGTTTTACCTTTGAAGTGGTTGACGTAAAGACGATCTTCCCAGTCTTCTCCAGTTTGTAAGAGCAGTGGTTTGAGGCTAACTCCATCCATCGGTAGCGTACCTGTATTCTTGATACCCACGAGATCGGTTAGAGTGGTCTTAAGGTCGATGCTACCGGCAATGGTGTCGTTGGTTGATCCCGATTCGATCTGGCCTGGCCAGCGAATAAAGAATGGTGAACGAACTCCGCCTTCCTCAACACTGCCTTTACGGCCTTTCATGTCATTGTTCCAACGATAACCGTTCGGGCCATTGTCTGAGAAATAAATAACAATGGTGTTATCTGCCAATTTGAGGTCGTCCAGCTTCTTCATCAGGCGGCCGACATTCCAGTCGATGTTTTCACACATCGCCAGTGCGGCGCGAGAGTGTTGAAGGTCTTCATTCTGATCAGTACGGGCGCGAAGAGGTAGTTCGTTGTCCTTGAATTTAGTCCACCAGGGTTCGGGAACCTGCATCGGGGAGTGGGGGGTGCAATAGGGCAGATAAACAAAGAAAGGTTCGTCTTTCTTCTCTTCAATGTAGTCCATAGCTCGGTTGGTGAAATCGTCTATGATGAATCCTTCACCTGTAACGATTTCGCCATTGTGCTCCAGCATGGGTGAGTAGTAGTGACCCCAATGGCCGGAACAGAATCCGTAGTATTCATCTATTCCGCGAGCATTAGGATGATAAGGTGGTTGCATGCCGTTGTGCCATTTCCCGAATGCGGCAGTATTATAACCTGCTGCTTTGAAGGATTCGAAAATGGTGGTTTCATCCAAATCCATGCGTTCTTCTCCTCGGCTTGCGGATATAACACCGGTGCGGGGATTGTAGCGACCTGTCATAAACTCTGCGCGGGTAGGGGAGCAGATCGGACACACGTAGAATCGCTCAAGCTCCATACCTTGGGAAGCCAGGCGATCAATGTTGGGTGTGCTGATATTGGTGTTACCATGAACACCGAGGTCCCCCCAGCCCTGGTCGTCGGTGAGAATGACCATAACGTTGGGTCGGTCGGCGGCACTCAGTGGGAGAATCCAAAAGTTAGCTGTTAAAAGAACTATGAAGCAAAAGAGTGTTTTCATGTGCTAATCTCGATTATGATCCTAGTCATAATCTTATTCCAATTTATGTTAGGGGATTTTGATTTATTTTTTGATAAAGGAGTTTTGGGGGACTACGATAAAGATCAGGGTAAGGATGAAAAGAGTTAATTCATGCGTAATCTTGAACCTAATCGTAGGCATAACCTTAACCCAGATTACCTATGGGAATGTATTCTGAAATTAATGAACGGTCGAGTGTCAGTTAAATACGGGATTACCTGATAAACTGCTCTACATAGTTGGGACCAAGGCCCACCTTTTCAAAGTGTTTTCTGCATAGTTCGATCTTAGTGTGCACATTGTCGAAACCTACGGTGTTGTTGTCGTCATCCATATAGATGAGGGCTCCATTTACGTGAAAAAGAGTAATCATTTCCTCGACGTCCTCGTCGACAACCAGGGTATGTACTTCGCCGGGAGGCTCATAGACAAAACTTCCTTCCTTGGCGATCCAGTCGTGTTCAATGTAACGCCAGGATCCTTTAATTACATAACCATACACGGGCGCAGGGTGGACATGCCGGTTGAGGATGCCTGCTCGGGTTACTTTTAGCAGATTTATCCAATAGCCATTTGATGGATTAAATAGGATAGGTCTGAATGAAACGGTATCGGTTTGTGGAACCCAAAGCCTTTCATCTGTGGGCATTGTATCTAGAACCAGATCAGCCACCTGGAATGAGTTATGTGCACCTTCGGTCATTGGTTTAAATTAGCCCGCATTTGAGCCACAGTTTCTGAAGTTATAGTTGGTGGGGATTTTGCAAAGCGGGCCTTGTTGTAATTGAGGATAGTCGCGATGTCGGAATCTGAAAGAAAGGAAAAGGTGGTCATTACGTTATTATACTCACGTTCTTCAATCCACTCACTGCCTAGAAGCATGAGTTTCAATAGGTGGGTATCGTCTGACAGTTTGGCCGAACCGATGAGGGAAGGTTGGATACTTGGTACGCCGCTTCCGTCGATCTGGTGACAGGCCATGCAATATTGGTTGTAGAGTGTGTGTCCTTTTGGATCCTGAGCGATTTCGTTTTCAACGGTGTTAGAAGTAGGAGTCATTACCGCTTTTCCCGATGATGAGGTTGCTGCAACCGTTTCTCCGGTGTATTCAATTTTCCAGATTCGGCCTGTGTTGTCTTCCGAAAGATAGAGAGATCCGTCCGGTGCCACCGTAATTCCCGTTGGGCGATAAGTAGCGGAGGCCGGAGTCATCAACCTATTCGTTCCCTTGAATCCTGTGGCAAATTCTTCGTACTGGCCTGATGGGTACTTCCCTTCGAAAGGCACAAACACAACATTGTAACCTTGTTGTGGCAAGGGTGCTCGATTCCAGGATCCGTGGAAAACAACAAACGCACCTCCTTTGTATTTTTCAGGAAATTGATCGGCGTTATAAAATTGAAGGCCCACCGGTGCCCAGTGACCCGGGAAGGCATAGATCGGTTTATCGTAAAGTCCTTCTTTTACTTTTATCGTTCCGTCTCCACCGTACTCCGGATTGACCATGTGGGCTTCACGTTCCTGGTCGTAATAAACATAGGGCCAGCCAAAATCCATTCCTTTTCGGACAAGCTGAAACTCCTCCGCTGGTTTTTCAGCAGACTCTCTTTCGTTGAAGAACTGACCCCAATTCTGGATCAGATTGTCACGGCCATTGGATACGGTATAAAGCTCACCTTTGATAGGGTCCCAGTCGATGCCGACTGCGTTACGAATTCCGGTGGCGATAAGCTCGCCATCTTCCAGTTGTTTCTGGTTTAACATTTCGGCGTCGAACTTCCAAATGCCTGCTCCCCAGGCCAACTCGTCGCAGGGCATCTTCCCCGGTGAGCCTTCGGTTCGGTCCAATTCCTGGCAGGAGTTGCTGGGTGCACCTGCCGCGACGTACAAATTTCCCTCGTCATCGAAATCGATATTTTTACTTCGGTGAGAACGAGGAGTCGGAAATCCGCTTACAATGACTTCTGGTAAACTTTGTGGCAGCAATTCACTGTCGCTTAATTTGTATCGCACGACTTGAGTCGTAGCTCCGGCATAGAGATAGCCATTATAGATCCTAATGGATTTTACCAGGCTCCCAAGCTCACCAAAGTATTTGGTCACATCCATCACCCCATCGCCATCGGTATCTCTTAATGCGATCAAGTAGTTTAGGTCCACATGTTCATTTAATGAAACATACATGTCGCCATTATCTCGGATGGCTATGGCACGAGCTTTCCCCAGCTTGTCTGCCACGACTGTTGCTTTGAATCCTGGAGGAACCTGAATTCCCGGCTCTTGTGCGACTAGAGCCACCGAACTCCAAAGAGCAAAAAATAGGCCTATGAAACGCATCGGGTATATTTGCTTCATTACCTAAAGAAAGTGCGAGTCGCTGGCTTCGCGCAAGTTGAATTCTTGCAGGGTGTGACAAAACTCTACAATTACTCGAATCCTGTCGTTGACCCGGCAAAATAATCTTTTGAGTATGCGCCCTTAATTTTTACCATAATTACCCTAAACACTCTTTTATGAAGCTATCGATTTGTCTTGTTTCACTGATTCTCCTTTTTGCCGCTGGTTGTGCAGAGCAGTCCAGTTCCAAAACGTCTTCAAAATCCACATCCAACGATCCTATGCAATGGCTTGAATTCGAAGGCTCAAAAGGAGCTGGTAAAGGAAAACACGTAGTTCTTATAGCCGGGGACGAAGAATATAGGTCTGAGGAAACAATGCCTCAGCTAGCGAAAATTCTTTCCTCTCACCACGGGTTCAAATGTACCGTGCTCTTTTCACAGGACCCAGAAAAGCCCGGTATTGTAGACCCTAATCATCAGACACACATTCCAAACACGCAGGTGCTTAATGAAGCTGATCTCATGGTCATCGGTACCCGGTTCCGGAATTTGGCTGATGATCAAATGAAGCACATAGAAGATTTTATTCTCGCCGGTAAGCCGGTTGTGGGAATTCGTACCGCTACTCATGCTTTCAACGTTCCTGAGGGATCGGCTTACGAGCATTTCAGTTTCAACTATAAAGGTGCGAAAACGGAATGGAAAAACGGTTTTGGCCAACTGGTTCTAGGAACCACATGGATATCCCACCACGGATGGCATAAACAAGAGTCCACTCGTGGAATCGTGGTAGGTAGCCATGAAATTTCAAATGGGATTGGCGATGGAGACATCTGGGGTCCTACTGATGTTTATGGTGCAACGTGGCCGGTAGATAACGACTGCGTCCCTGTTGTGATGGGGCAGGTACTTGCGGGAATGGAAAAGGATAGTCCTGCTATTGGCCCAGGGTCCTATGAAAAATTCCCAAAATATGGAGCGCATGAGGGCTTTCACAAAAACGATCCGATGATGCCTATTGCTTGGACCAAGTCTTATCAAGTCCCAGGTGGCAAAAAGGGTAGAGCATTCTGCACGACCATGGGTGCTTCCAACGAGCTTCCTGTTGAAGGAACCTCTCGTATGATTGTGAATGGCATCTTCTGGAGTCTGGGAATTCCAGTGCCGGCGGAAGGAACCAAGATTGATATTGTCGGACAATACGAGCCGTCGATGTTTGGTTTTCTGAATGATCCTTATTTTGACGAGCACATCATAAACGTATCTGACTTCGAATAATCCCCGAAGGCCCAATTTAATTTCCCTACTCTTATTATGCTTAAAAGATTACTAATTGCTGCCATACTTACTGTCGGTGTAAATGTAGTGGTGGCGAACCCACTGCCTCTAAAAATTAAAAAGGGCGAGAATATCGTTCTGATTGGAAACGGCCTTGGGGAGCGGATGAATTACTTTCCGTATTTCGAGACGGAACTGCAACGCAGGTATCCAGATAATAAGCTGATCGTGCGAAATATTTGCCATCCAGGAGATACACCTGGTTTTCGTCCTCACCCTTCTCGAGAAACGCAATGGGCATTTCCGGGTGCAGAAGTATTTCATCCGCAGCATGAGATTCATACGGGTATTGGTCACTACCCGTATCCAGATGAGTGGTTAAGTATGTTGGAGGCAGATACCATTCTTGCATTTTTTGGCTACAATGAATCGTTCGATGGAATCGAAAAAGCGGATCTTTATTATTACGAGGTGGATGCGTTTATAAAACATACCTTGGCTCAAAAGTACAATGGCAAGTCGGCACCTCGATTGGTTTTGATTTCCCCGATTGCCTATGAAGATCTGTCCGACAAGATGGATCTACCAAACGGGGTTGAAGAGAACAAACGCTTAGCTGCTTATTCAGCCGCAATGAAGCGCGCTGCAAGGGATAATAAGGTTGGGTTTATTGACCTCTTTTCTCCGACTCTGGCTTTATACCCGGTCGAATCTACCTCTCAGACCATTAATGGTTTTTCAATGTCCAATGATGGTTATCGTAACCTTTCCGGAATATTGGCCAACAGCTTGTTTGGACAAGTGGAGCCAAGTTCATGGACCTCCGAAGATCTCGTTTACGAAGCGGTCACGAACAAAAACTGGTTTTGGTTTAACGACTATCGCATGCTTAACGGAGTCCACGTCTATGGCCGTCGCTACGCCCCTTACGGTGATAAAAATTATCCGGAGGAAATTAAAAAAATCCGTGAGATGACTGCTCTTCGAGATGAGAAAATTCATGAAGTTGCCCGCGGTAAGACCGAAACGTTGATGGTTGATGATGCGAAGACAACTTCGTTAACACCTACGGAAACAAATTTCGATTTTCCGATTGAGTTTCTGGATGTCGACAAAGCGTTGGAGGGTTTCACGCTCCCTGAAGGTTACAAGATAGATCTTTTTGCTTCAGAGTCTGAATTCCCGGATTTGCGCAACCCGGTACAAACTTCTTTTGATAACAAAGGGCGCTTGTGGGTGTCCGTCCTACCGTCCTATCCGCATTATAAACCCGGAGACGAACGACCCAACGACAAGATCCTGATATTGGAAGATACCGATGGAGATGGTCGTGCGGATAAGCAGACGGTGTTCGCGGATGGACTGCATCTTCCCATTGGATTCGAAATCGCCCCGGAAGGCGTGTATCTTTCGCAGGAACCTAACCTTGTTTTACTCGTCGATGACGATGGTGATGACAAAGCCGACCGCATGGAACTTTTAATGCACGGGTTTGATTCCCACGATACGCACCATGCTATCTCCGCTTACAGTGCTGATGCTTCAGGTGCATTTTACTTGAGCGAAGGTCGCTTCCTTCATTCGCAAGTCGAAACACCCTATGGCCCCGAGCGTTGCACCGATGGTGGTAATTGGCGTTTCGATCCCAAGAGTTGGAAACTCGAACGTTTTATGCAAACCGATGTTTCAAATCCTTGGGGAATCACCTTTAATGAGTGGGGACAAAACTTTTTGTCTGATGCCTCTGGAGGTGCCAATTGGTGGTCGTTACCACTTTCTGCAAAGATTCCATACGGAAAAGAAATCGAAAAAGTTGCTCAATTTACCACGCATAGGGTCCGTCCGACTTCGGGAACAGAGTTTATGTATTCCAGGCATTTCCCGGATGACGTGCAGGGGGATTTTCTTATTTGCAACTCCATTGGATTCCTTGGAATCAAACAGCATAAGATCTGGGAGGACGGCGCTGGTTATACCGGTGAGCTGAGACAGGACATGGTATATTCCGACGACCCGAATTTTCGTCCGGTTGATATCGAAACGGCTCCGGATGGATCTCTTTATATAATTGACTGGCACAACCCGCTGATTGGGCACATGCAGCACTCGGCTCGCGATCCCAACCGGGACAATGACCACGGCCGTATCTACCGCATCACCTATCCTTCGCGACCTCTGCTGAAACCTGCTGAAATCGACGGTGCATCTCTATCAACGCTTTTCGAAAATCTGAAAGCACACGAATACCGCACGCGATACCGCACTCGCCGGGAGATTCGAGGATACGACGCAGAAAAGGTGATTCCGGCTGTTAAGCGTTGGGCTTCCCGTTTGAAAAAGTCTGACCCGAATTATAACCGTCATTTACTAGAGGCGCTGTGGGTTACCTGGGGGCAAAATCAGGTAGACGAAAAATTGTTAAAACAGTGCTTGAATAGTAAAAGCTATGACCTGCGATCTGCAGCTGTTCGAGTGTTGCGTTACGCTTACCAGCAAATCGATGGCTATGAAGATCTATTTTTGACTGCTGCAGTGGATGAACATCCCCGTGTGCGGCTCGAATCCGTGGTTGCCGCTTCCTGGATGGATAATGACCTTGGCGCCAGGATCGCAGTGGAGGGTATGAAAAAGCCAATCACGAAATGGATGGGTCCTGCCTATGAGGCGATCATATGGACTCTCGGTGATCGAATTGAATCTATGGCCCTGCTTGGACAGTTGGATGTTTCATCCAACCCAAGCCTCGCTTCCTATCTCGCTGGGACCTTGCAGTTCTATGATCCTAAGAAGAAAGCCAACAGTAATTCTGTGCCGCAGACAAACGTTCCAGCTGCCGCCTTAAAAGTCTTTGAGTTGGGTCGTGAAGTATTCAATCGTGATGCTCATTGTGCCACTTGCCATGGCGAAAATGGGAAAGGGGCGATTGAAGGCATTTATCCTCCTCTGAATGATAATGAGTGGGTGATGGGTAATGAGGATCGATTAATCAAGATGGTACTGAAAGGTATTTGGGGACCGATTGAAGTGGCCGGGAAACAATATGATCCTACGAAGGGGTTACCGCCTATGACTGGTTTCGAAGGTATTCTAACCGATGCGGAGATTGCCGCTGTTATTACTTACACTCGTATTCAGTTTGGAAATAAGAAAGTCCTTTCGAGAATTGTTGACCCTGCCGACATCGCGCGGGTTCGCGAGGAAGTGAAAGACAAAACCGGATTCTATATGGTGGATGAGATTCTCGAAATGCATCCACACAACTAGAGCCTATTAAGTTTAATCTGTCGCAAAGTTTGCTAGGGAGGTTTGGCCCAAACCGCCGATTTCATATCGGCTCGCTCGGCGACCGAGCCCTACCAAAATCAGAAAATTGTGACTGTTTACGGTTAAATTGCTCTAGGCTGAGGACACCTTTAACCTTACACCCCTGTCTTCGTTAGGAGACGGGGGTTTTTGTTAAACACCTAAATTAAAAAGGAGGATCTTGGTCAAAGTCTTCGTCGGGGTCCGGCAGTGGAGGTTCGTCGCCGCTTGCCGCACCAGCGCTACTGCTACTGTCGCTTTCGATTTTCCAGGCAACTAAATTCACAAAATACTTGCCGTTCCATTCGCGACCATTGATGTCGAAGCTGACGTTAACTTGATCGCCTTTTGAAAGTTTTCCAACCAGCTCGACCCGTTCTTTAAGGCATTCGAATTGAACGTCCTGCGGGAATTTATCAGCTTCACTCGTAACAACGAAGGCGCGTTTGTTGAAGCCACTGTCGAAAGTTTGCTCGTCGAAGATTTCTTTTACGGTTCCTTTTAATTCGTATGCCATAAGATCAACAAAACATTCTCATTGTTAGAAGCAAAGCCTATACTTTTAAAAAATTGTTTTTTCTTTGTTATCACCACTGCCTGGTGGGACAGGGAGCAATAAGTTTTTGTTACACCATCTCAAGGCCAGCCAGAGTACCAGAGCTACTGGCGAACTTGTCTTTCTCCAGACCAAGGCGCTGAGCCGCGCTTAGGTAGAGATTGGGCAAGGGGTAATTATTCTTCTGATCAAAGGCGATGTGTTGACCGTGTTTGAAACCACCTCCGGCAAATAGGACGGGCATGTTCTTGTTATCATGCGCACTTGCGTTGCCGAGGTTGGATGTCATGAGGACCATACTCTGGTCGAGCAGGGTTCCATCGCCAGATGGCGTTTCTTTGAGCTTCCGAACAAATCCACCCCAGGCTTTTACCAGCTCGGTTTCCACAAGAGTGAGCTGCCCAATCTTGTTTTCATCAAGCCCATGATGACTCAGAGAGTGATAGCCTTCTTCAACGCCTTCGATCGGTATGGCACCACCATTGCCATTTAAATGAAGTGTCATGAAACGTGTGGAATCCGTTTGAATCGCCAAATACATGATGTCCAACAGCAGTCGCTTTTTGCGAATCACTGCGTTGTTGTCAGCAATCTCGATAGGTTTGGCCATGTCCACTTTGGGTTTGGGTTTTCCGACCCAATCCTCCGCTTCCGAGAGCCTGTGTTCGAAGTTGCGAACCGATGTAAAATATTGATCGAGTTTTTCCCGGTCAGCTTTGCTTACATCGCGCTGCAGACGACGGGCATCTTCAGAAACAACGTCCATAATACTGCGTCCTTGGCGTAGCCGACCTCTTTGACGCTTAATTTCTTCCGGCGAATCCGTGATGAACAGCATGTCAAACAGTTTAGACACGGAGTGCTCGGCAGGAATCATACTCCCATTCTCGGTATAAGATGGACTGTTGTTACTATCCAGATTCAGGACCAAAGATGGATAACGGGTATAATGACCCAGGTGCTTGGCCATGTATTGATCGAGAGAAATGGAATTCCTGAATACACCGTTTGACGAGTATGGGGCGGCAGTGAGGATACTTCCTTCTGCTTTATGTCCTCCAGAAACATCCGGGTGGGAGGCTCCAGTAACGATGGTCATATCGTTCTTGAGATCCTTGATTTTCGATAAGTAAACCGATGGTGTATAATCAAATCCCGAGTCGATAGGATTCAAGTTGGGTCCATGTAATCCCAGTGCCAGGCTAATGCTGACAAATCGCCTGGGTTGCGTGGCAGCGGAAGAAGCAGCAAACGCCGGTAGCATGGAGTCGAGCCAGGGAAGAGCCATGGATACTCCAGCGCCTTTAAGGAAAGTTCGCCGCGATACGTTTTTTGAGAAATTGAAGTTTACGCGTTTCATTGGGTAGAGGAGTTACTGATTTGGTTCTTTGGAAGGCAGGTGAGGTCCGTCAGATTATTTATTTAGAAAAATGGGGCTCTGAACAACGGCGTGAATAAGAGAACGGAAACCGTAGTTTTCGTCAGAGATTTTATGAAGAATAGATTCCATTTCTTGTCGGTCCGCAAATTCGATACTGGCTCCGGTTGCGTAAATAATACATTTTTCAACTAGGTTGTGGGCAATCTTTTCAGGATAGTTTAACAATATCCTTTTAAATTCAACAATATCATCAAACGCGGCTCCATCCGACATCTGTAAACTAGGGTCGACAAGGATGCCCAGGTTCCAATTCCCTCTATTTTGAAAGGCTCGGTAATGGTTACGCCAGCCTCCAATCACGTCGTAGTTTTCCAGCGCAAATCCCGGAGGATCGATTTTAACATGGCAAACTGCACAGGCCTGAGTGTTGCGGTGTTTGTCCAATTGTTCACGAATGGATTCCGCTCCCCGGATATCCGGCTCGATGGAAGGAACATCATCTGGCGGTGGTAAGGTTTTCTCACCCATGATGCGCTCGAGCATCCATACGCCTCGAACTACGGGGGATGTTATTGTGCCGTTGGCCGTTACTTTTAATACGCTGGCGTGAGTTATTATCCCACCACGTCGATGCTTTGGCTGAAGCTCCACTTTTCGGAATTCGGTTCCCCTTACACCCTTGATCCCATAGTGATGGGCAATCCGTTCATTCAACATAGTAAAGTCGGAATCTACCACGTTGGTAACACTTAGGTCCTCGCGAATCATTTCTTGGAGGAAAGCATGTGTTTCGCCAAGCATGGCCTCTTGAAGGATCAAATCGAATTCGGGATACAGTTTCGAGTCAGGGGTTGTAAAATCGATATCACTCAAGTTGAGCCACTGGTCAGAAAAGTTCTTAACGAATGAGATCGCGCGCGGGTCGTTGAGCATACGGTTGACCTGCTGTTTTAAGACACGTGGGTTCGTCAGTCTTTTCTGCTTGGCTAGAGTCAGGAGTTTGTCGTCAGGTAAGCTGCCCCACAGGAAGTAGCTGAGCCTTGAGGCAACACTGTACTCGTCGAGCTTACCAACCGGTTCATTGAAATATAAGAAGCGTGGTGAACAGAGAAGGGCCCGGTAGCCACTCCGAACAACCTCCACAAACGGTAAGCCTTCATCAAGTGAGATGAGTGCAAGGTCGATGTATGGCTGAAGCTCATTCCTGGAGACAGGCCGGCGAAATGCTTTAACTGCAAATCGATCCATGAGCTTGAAGAGGTCTTGTTCGGGTTTCGAACTCGCCCATTGCTTGTCTTTGATTTTGAGATTACCAAAGAGTAGCTTGCGCAGGTCTTTGGGATTTGGCCCGTTATAGATGCGCTCCATTTCGATCCAGTCCATTGCCACCTTGGGAATCGTTGGATCTGTGAAAGATTCCTCGCTGAGGCTACCAGCTCCAGGACGTTTCAAAGTGTAATCCGATGGCCGGATTTCTAGTTTATGTCCTTCCAGAATCCAGGCGGTATATTCAAATACCTCGGGTTTAAGTGTCGCCTCAAAGCTGCCGACCCAGAAAAGTAAAGGAGCCTTGGCGTAACAGAATCCACTTCGAATCGCTGTCCAAACTCCTCGTCCTTCCGGAGGGTCAATGGCTCGGGCACTTACCCGAATCCGATACCAGCCGCTTTCGGGAACGGAGGTCTCTTCCATGCGACCTTGATAGTTACCAGAGTTGGAGAAGGATACAGCCAGATCATTCCATAACCAGGGACCTCGGTTCTTGTTGGGGAAGTAGGCGAAATCGGGAGCATTCAAGTGGATGCTGAATGGCTCCGAAGGTTCCAGAACTCGCTTGAACGCCTCGTCCAAGGCTGCATCAGCAGCGGCGAGGTAGGTTTGCAGCAAGTGATAAGACATTTGCTGGGCGTCAGCTACATTGTTGAATCCGTCCTGTGTAGCGTCCTCAGGAATGAGATTACTCAATGGGATATCCACTCCAAGAAGACCCTGCACGGATTTTTCGTACTCAGCGCGATTTAATCTTCGCGAGCGAACGCGACCGATATCCTGTTGTTGTTTTTCGGATACCGTATGGAGGATTTCCCCCAGGGATTTGATGAAATCGAATTTTTCATTGGCAGGGGGCTGCATGTCCTCCTCCGGAGGCATCTCGCTGTGCTTTACACGATCGTACATGAACGTCCATTGGTTCATGGATGCCACGTCGTTTGGATTGAAACTGAAATTCCCCAAATCCAGCCCTCCTTCTTTATCGACCTCGTTGTGACAATCAAAGCAATTGAGGTCGATAAACTCATGAACCTTCGTCGGTATCAGTTCGTCGCTTTGAGCTGATAGCAGCGAAGCTGAAATAATGAAAATACTAAAAGCGTGGGTGGTTGTGCGCATGCTTAGCCTTTTGCCTTTTCAGGTTTGAGGATTTTGTGGGGCATCGGCTTAAAGCGTCTCAAATGTTCTGACCAGTTTTCGCCTCGGGCTTCCTTGATGGACCACACCTTGATGTTGTCGAGCTCGACTTTACCACCTTTGAACCCTGCTACTCCAAATCCGTCTTTCTCGGCATCCATGCTCGGGTGTTTTCCGTAGAGGACAGGCCCATGGGAAAATCGTATTAAAAATTCGTCTCCTTTGATCTCTGCCAATGCGTGGTACCACTCACCCGATTCTAATTTGAAATTGGTATTGTGATCCAACTGAACAGATTCCCAATTGGCCATCAATTGAGCTCCATTTTCACTCCAGCGAATACGTGCTTTGTGATGACCAAATTCGATAAAAGGACAGATGGCGGTTTCTTTTCCTCCGATGAATCGAAGGGAAAACTGAATCGCAAATTCGTCAGGGCAGGAGGGAATGGAAAGTCGTGGCTCAAATCCCTGGTGGTGATTCTGGCTTGCTTGAAACTCTGCTGTGGACGGATTTCCGCGCAGGACTCCCTCTTCAATAGCCCACTGGGTATGTTGCCGAGGTTTCCAGTTTTCATTGTTGAGTGGGCGCGGTTTACTAAAGTCTTCTTTAAGAATCAGCTTATCCAATTGTACCATTTGCGGTTCCAGATTGGATTTAGAAAAAACGCTCCCAGAGGAAAGGAGGAGGGTTAAGAATAGAAGTGAACGGGGATTCATAGGGGATTAACTATTTAGCTGTTGTTGTCTTCTTGCTCTCAAAAAAACAAGGATCTTAGGTAGTATGGAGCCGCATAATGGTAATCCTCCCGCTGGTATGCAATCTCCTATTTGAAGCGAATATCCTGAGAATTATTGCACCTTACACTTCTTAGATACCTGAATCCTTTTAGTTCCTTTTCATTTTCTATTAGAGTGAAAATATCACCCTATTTAAACTCAATTTCATTTTTGGAGTATGCGTTGTAACAATCAATCCAAGGTCAGTAAGGAACCATTAGTAACTTTTTGCGTGGCTACCTACAATGCGGAATTGTTTATCGAAAGAACAGTGCAGTCTATTTGTTCTCAGACCTATTCACATATCAGGTGTATAATTTCAGACGATCATTCAAGTGATCGCACAGTTGAAGTATGTAATCGGCTTGCGTTGGGAGATTCGCGAATACTCGTCCAATCCAACGAAACGCGGCTTGGTTGGATGGGGAATTTGAATCGAATTCTTAATCAGGATTTAAGCGACTATTTCATGATTGTGTCGCATGATGATGTACTATTGCCCAATTGCGTTGAGCAACTTCTTACCGAATTGCAGGCGCATCCAAATGCTTCGGTGGCTTATTCAGATCTGCAAGAAAGTGCATCAGATAAAGCCGATGTCATCAATTTTACTTATGATTTTGTACCTGTGGATTCCTTGCCTACAAAACGTGCTCGTTGTGTGCTGTGGGGAAAAGGGCATTGGTGGTTGCCTTACCACGGCTTGGTTCGGTCCCGGGTATTAAACTTTGAACGACGGATGCGACCCAATTTATCGGGTGAGTTTGAAGGAGACAGGCTTTGGGTTCTAGGTTTAGCAATTTCCGGGGATTTTGTGCACATTCCTAGAGAACTTTGGATAAAATACCGTTTACCTGATTCGGTCGCAAACCGATGGAAATACAGATTGATAGACGTGCTGTTTGTATTTTTATCCTGTGCGAGGTTTATTGCATGCTCAAACTTGTCGGCCCTTTAAAGGCTGCAATTGCTTGCATTTATTCCTTTCTGTTTTGCGCGAGTGGTGCGTGGGCGAGTCGTATCGTTATTGGGGTTAAGAAACCAGGAGACCGAACAATCGAAATAAATTCGGATCTCTCTCTTAAAAACATTCAGTAAAGTTCAGTAGAGTCTATCCGTTTGGAACAGTTTCAAATGATAGACAAATCTCCGACTGGACAAATGGTTTATGATGAGCACACTGCTTCACCATGTCAGAACTACCCACTAAAAATATTAACAATTCCTCTCCTACAATTTCCAGGCGCAAGTTTGGTAAATTATCTGCAACTGCAGCATCTGCAGCTTTCGGATTTCAATTCATTCCCAGCGCAGCCTGGGGAAACTTAACCAAACCGACGCTCGTCGCAATTGGCGCAGGCGGTAAAGGCGATGCCGATACACGCGGCTGTGTTGATGCCGGTTTCGATCTTGTTGGGCTCGTCGATGTTGTCGACGCGAAGAAACTCCCTGCTGATGTCGTTGCCAAGAACAAGCGGCTCGCTTCGGTTGTTAAGGTGCGCGAACGCTATCCGAATGCACAATTCTGGACCGACTATCGTGAAATGATTTCTGAGATGGAAGGCAAGGTGGATGCTGTAACCGTTACTCCACCGGATCACCATCACTTCCATGCCTCAGCTATGGCGATGAAGGCCGGAATGCATGTCTATTGCCAAAAGCCGCTCACTCACGGTATCTGGGAAGCGCGTATGCTTGCTAAGATCGCTGCCGAAACAGGAGTTAAAACTCAAATGGGCAACCAGGCTCATGCCGAGGACCATATGCGTCGCTGTGTTGAGCTCATCCGGGCTGGCGTTATTGGCAAAGTGAGGGATGTCCATATTTGGACGAATCGCCCGATTTGGTCTCAAGGATTTGCTAAACCACCTGCAAAGCAAAAAGTCCCTGAGTGGATTGATTGGAAACAGTGGGTAGGTCCGGCAAAACACGTGAATTATAATGAAAATATCGCACCGTTTTCTTGGCGCGGATGGTGGGAATATGGAAC
>Ga0115002_10001826_pt1 | contig 28674 bp, 26 predicted proteins | sample ArcticOcean_MG_C_8_FD_89576 | JGI IMG/M metagenome (GOLD analysis project Ga0115002, IMG submission 89576) | Marine microbial communities from western Arctic Ocean - ArcticOcean_MG_CB11_86 | ecosystem: Environmental > Aquatic > Marine > Oceanic | place: Arctic Ocean: Canada Basin | collected... | reverse complement strand
ACCTTATCCGGATCCTGCAATCCCCGGATCAAGAGATAGCCATCTTCATCCATGCGACTATGGAGGGCCTCTGAATCACCAATCAGAGGGGTAGCTTCTCTGAGGGTAGATAGATATTTACCGCCCAGTTCCATTTCATCTTGTCCCATCATCAATTTCATGATTGTGTTCCTGTTCATGGTGTAAGGTGGATGGTATCGGTGTTTAGCCCTGAGATGCAGCGTCTAAATATTGTAACATCTGTGGCTCTAAGTATATGTACCGTATACCCAATGCCCTGGCATCCAGCAGAATGCCTTTTCTTCTTGAATCAAACGACCCGCACGGCCGAAGCTTTAAACGTCGCGTATATTTCATTGCCCACGGTTAAATTCAAACCGGCAAAGGACTGCCGGGTAATATAAATGGTCAATCGGATCCCGGTATCCAAATCCAGCCGGATTCGATTTTCTTCAACAGAGGCTTCCGCGATCGAACCTTTCAACGAATTCCGCGCGCTCGAAGCGAGGGGGTCTTTAGAGACGAGAATGTCATCCGGTGATATCTGGATATACGCCGATCCGCGATGAGAGGCTGTGGTATATAACATCACATGGCTGTCCAGATGGACCCGGGTGCCTTCGGGCGAATCTTCTATCCGCCCGTGAAACAGGTTGGTGGGACCTGCTTTTAACATATGGCCATCTCGCAGGCTCAGCACCTCGTCCGCCATCCGGTAGGCCTGATCCATCTGGTGGGTAGATACCACCAACGTCATCTGGCGGGCCTCGCGCGCTTCTTCAATAATAGATTCAATACGGGCGACATGCTCCACGTCAATGTTTGCCGTGGGTTCATCAAGCAACAGAATTTTTGGTTCCAGGACCAGTGCCCGAGCCAGGGCCACCCGCTGGGTCTCACCCCCCGATAGTCGGTGGACGGAACGGGTTTCGTACCCTGTCAAACCCACTTTCTTGAGCATCTCCAAGACGCGGGTCTGTGTGAGGGAGGCCTTCAGCCCGCGGATCTGAAGGCCGTAAGCTACGTTGTTAAAAACGCTGGTTCGTAGTAAATAGGCCCTTTGCATGACCAGCGTCACCTGACGACGATAATGCCACGCCTCTTTGGCGTTTGCCATCGAAATCTGTTTTTCTTCGAACGTCAGACTGCATTTTTGAGGCGCCGTCAACAAGCCCAGAATATGTAATAAGGTCGTTTTACCGGAGCCGTTGGGACCGGTCAGTGCATATGCCCGGCCAGGATATAAGACGAAATGTTCAATTTGTAAACTAAATCCATCATGATATTGGTGGGATAGATTTTCAACCTGGAGGATCGGCTGTGCCATCAGTCGCTTAATCCTTGAAGCCAGTGAAACAGAATGTTCGCTCCGAAAGCCGCACACAACAAAATGATCCCAAGAGCAATGGCCAGCCCGAATTCGCCTTTGTTAGTTTCCAGGGCGATCGCCGTGGTCATGGTGCGTGTGCTGCCTTTAATATTTCCCCCCAGCATCATTGCCGCTCCCACTTCGGCGACCACGCGACCGAAGCTGGCCACGACAGCCGCCAGAATACCGAAACGGGCTTCGGAGATCAACAATCGGACCGTCTGAAAAGGCGTCGTCCCAAGCGTTAACGCGGTGTCTGTGACACGCGGATCAATACTCCGGAAAGCTGAAAGCGTAAAAGCCGCCACAATCGGGATGGCCAGGAGCGTTTCACCGGTGATCATCGCACCCGGCGTATATAATAAATCAAGAAAACCGAAAGGACCCCGACGGGACAGCATGGCATACACAGATAATCCGACGACGACCGTAGGCAAGGCCAGCATCGTATTGAGGATGGTGATCATCAGACGTCGCCCGAAAAAACGTTTAGTAGCCATCAAATACCCTAGAGGCAAACCGATGCCAGTCGCCAATATGGTGGCCATGAGGGCGACCAGTAAAGATACGCCGACAATGTTATAGACGCCAGCCTCTCCGGTTATCAGCAATCGGAAGGCCTCTTGAAACCCATTGGTCAGATAATTCATATCACTCAAACAAGAAAATGGTACATAGACGATTGGCGAGTGTGACGGATTATTCTATATAAAGGCCTCACTGGTGTCAACTGAGTTGTGAGGCCAGGTGCCAAACGACCCTGTGCCAACTACCCGAGATGTGGGTCCGTGAACTGCTGCTTTCGATAAACAGGTTTTTCGGTTGCATATTTGATGGATATCTATTAATTGTATCCACCTTGAAACGATAAAAAACAGACAAGCATTTCATAATGATTTAACACCATATATGCCTATTTTGAGGAAGGTCTATGCAGGCACTGATCCTTAATGACACCGGCAAACCGGATCTGGCAGATGAAGCCATGCCGGATTGCGGTGCGGATGAGGTTCTGGTGCAAATCCGGGCGTGTGTGCTGTCTCATAGGGACCTCGATCTGTACGCAGGTAACCAAACCGGCCAGGCGGGCCTGTCCAGACGTTTGGGCCAGGGCCTGACAGGTATCGTAGCATCTACAGGCTCTAAAGTCGACGCCGTTGCACCAGGCGATCGGGTTCTTGTGTGTCGAATGGATGTAGGGTTCACCGAATATCTCAGCGTACCGGCACATCAGGTGGTGGTGCTCCCGGCCGATATCAGTTATGAAGAAGGAGCCATAGCGCTTCGTCTCTCGTCCGTCCTCTACGGTTTGGAACAAGCTCAGGTTGAGCATAAAACCATTTTTATCAGTGGCGCTGGCTCAACAGGCCTGCTCTGTGCTCAGGTCGCTCGGTTATTCGGAGTTTCAAAGATTATCATGTCAGACCTCCATGCGCTTCGATTGCGCCGGGCCATGGACCTGGCGGCGGATACCGGGATAAATGCTTCCACAGAGGATGTAAATTGGCGGATACTGGATGAGACGGGTGGCCAGGGTGTTGAGGTCAGTATCGAATGCGCGAGTACGGAACTCTCTTTCAGACAATGCGAAGCTTGCCTCCGTCCATATGGTATGCTGATTATGTTAGGTGCCATGCAGCAACCAATGACCATAGATATGGATGACTGGTCTGCCCGGTCCCTTCGATTGGCCATGGGCCGGGAACAACCTCAGGATACCAGACCGTTTGTAGAACGCGGTTTGCGCCTTGTAGAGAGCGGTGCCGTGCGCCTTCGTCCCCTGCTAACCCATGTTTTTCCCATTCATCGTGCCAAAGAGGCTTTTGATCTCATCCAAGAGGATCCCAATCGATCCGTCAAAGTGGCTCTAACACAGGGTCCCAGCCCCAGGACTCCGTATTAATGAAAACACCTGTACTTATTTTTAAACCTCGAAAAGAAAACCGGTTGTTAAACGGTCATCCCTGGATCTACAAGACCGAAGTTGAGCGGATAAAAGGGGATTTTACGGATGGAGATATCGTAGAATTCCAGGACCATCGGGGTCGTTTTCTGGGCCAGGGATATGCCAACACCCAATCCCGAATCGTTGCCCGTCTTCTGACGACAAAACGCCAGATCATAGATGCCGTATTTTTTCATGAACGTCTTATGAATGCCGTTTCATATCGGGAGCAATGGGTGCATCAGACGAGCGCCTCTCGGGCGGTATATTCAGAGTCAGACCTGTTGCCTGGTTTAATTGTAGACCGCTATGGGGACTATCTGGTGGTACAGTTTCTTACCCTGGGGATGGACCGTTGGAGAGGTGCCATTGTTGATATCCTGGAAGATCATTTTCAGCCAAAGGGCATCATTGAACGGAGCGACACATCCATCCGGCGTCATGAGGGGTTGCCAGCCGTTAAATCTATTCTGCGTGGTGATTGTCCTGATTTGGTCGAGATTGAAGAATATGACCGTGCCTATCTGGTGGATATAATGAATGGTCAAAAAACGGGGTTTTTCCTTGATCAGCGGGAGAACCGTCAGGTGGTTGCTGATTTGGCATCGGACGCTCGGGTGCTGGATGGTTGCTGCCATACGGGTGGTTTTACGCTCGCGGCAGCAAAAGGCGGTGCCCGGGAGGTGGTAGGCATTGACACGTCGTCCGATGCGCTCACGCTCGCCCGGAAAAACACGGTACACAATGGGATGGAGGCGCGTTGCCGGTTTATCGAAGGGAACATATTCGATCAGCTGCGCGTATATAATGAAACAAAGGAAACGTTTGATCTGATTGTGCTCGATCCTCCGGCATTTACAAAGGGCAAATCGAGTCTTCCCGGTGCAGTACGCGGCTACAAAGACATTAACATGAGAGCCTTGCGGTTACTCTCACCCGGTGGATATCTGGTGACTTGTTCCTGTTCCTACTATATGACAGATGATTTATTCTGTGATGTGATCCTGGACGCCGCTTGTGATGCCGAGCGTACGGTAAGGGTTGCCGCATTTCTCACCCAGGCCCCCGATCATCCGGTCTTGCTGGCCGCCCCGGAAACACGGTATTTAAAGTGCCTGGTACTCCAGGCGATATAAATAAAGTTATACAAGGCCGTTGATCAAGGTCGGTTGAATGGTCATCCGGGGTCCTTTAGATATTTTAACTTTCACCGCTTTCAACCGCTAACTAAAACTTGACAGAAACCAGGTTCGCTTCTACATTAAGTTCTTGAAAAATAAAACATAATGAAGCAATCTGGTTGGTCGGATAGAATGGAAGAGGAGTGCCCTTTGCCAACCGAAACAAATGTCCTGAGTCTGATCATGGATTCAGGAATCGTCGCCAAAATCGTTATATTTATCCTCCTTGTTTTTTCTACTGTATCCTGGGCTACCATCGCGGAACGGTGGCGTTATTTTCGACGAGCACAGGATCAATCTCGCCGTTTCTTAAAATTATTTCACACACAAAATGATTTCGATGAAATCCATGCGTCCACCGCTCAATGGCCGGATAGTCCCGTAGCTAATGTGTTCAGAACGGTTTATGAGAAGCACAGAGGGGCCTTTTCATCCCAGGATGAGCCTGCCGAATCGCCCGGGATGCATCAGAATATGGTCGAATCGGTGTACCGGGAATTGGATCGGGCGTCGCATGTAGAACTGGCTAAGTTTGAACAGCGCTTACCGCTGCTCGCGACCGCCGGCAGCGTGTGTCCATTTCTCGGGTTGTTCGGAACGGTATGGGGGGTTATGACGGCCTTTCTGGATATCAGCACAAAGGGATCAACCAATATCGTCGTGGTCGCGCCGGGTATTGCCGAAGCGCTGATTACAACCATTGCAGGGCTGGCGGTGGCCATACCAGCAATGGTTGCGTACAACTATTTTGTTCAACGTTCCCGTGGCCATGGGCTGGACCTGGAAGATATGTCTACCACCGTATTAAATATATTGCAATTACGAGGCCGTCCTTCATGAAATCGTTCAACTTCAACGATTCGGGCTCTCCAAGAGCTTTATCGGAAATCAATGTGACATCACTCGTTGATGTCATGACGGTTTTGCTGATTATATTCATGATTACGACCCCGATGATCCAGAGCGGTGTGCAGGTGGAATTACCTAAAGCCCGAGCTGCCGCACCTGACCTGGAGGAGGGGCTGGTCATCACCATTACGCAGGATGGTTCGGTATACCTGGAAGAACGGCTTTTGTCTCTCAGCGAGTTTGATGCTATTTTTCCTGCGGTGTATACAGAAGGGGATGAACGTCCAGTATTTATTCGAGGAGATGAACAGGTGTCTTACAAGGCCGTTATTACGGTACTTGATAAGCTTAAAGGTCACGGCGTAACCAAGATAGGACTGGCCACAGGCCTTCAACCGATTCAATAATGATACGCATGATCTGGACCTCCTTTTTTCTACATATTATGGTGTTGGGCGGTTTTGTTTTTATAAACATGCTGGGATCGCAGGCCGCATCCGTAACGGGGCCGGAAATCTATCATGTCAATCTGGTCACGATGCCGGCCTTGTCGAAAAAACAACAGGCCCGTCTTGTAGATGGGCCTTATAAAGTGGTATCCCGGAAGGAAGCCGCTGCCCCGCAGAAAGATGCATCGATGGCGTTGAAACGTACGCCCCATCTGGTAACGGAAGAACCGGATAAAGGGCCAGTGACCCCGCCTTCCTTTGAAACGGACCTGTCGGGGGTACGCCTGGATGTAAAAGAGTTCGAGTTTCCTTATTATCTGGCGGTCATTCAACGAAAAATACAGCAACATTTTGTCGTGCCCCGTATGCCGGGTATTAGGTCGCTTGAAACGATTATTTATTTTCGGATTGATCGTAAAGGACGGATTCACAACATTATTTTGGAACAGACGTCCCAACATCCTGTTTTTGATCTGACAGCGCAACGGGCCTTGAATGCATCCAACCCCCTGCCGCCATTGCCAGATGCGTATGAGGAGGATTTTTTAGGGGTACATTTTTCTTTCGAATATAGCCCGTAATACTAATGAACAAAATTATATACACCTACTATATCAGCCTGGCCGCATGCCTCGTAACCCTGGCATGGGGACCTGTTAACGTATCGTATGCGCAGGATGACGTTCGGTTACGTATTCAGGCCAGGATCACGCCTAAAATATCCATCGCCTTTAAACCGTTTGTTGAAAAAGCTGGATCATCGCTGTATGCTGCCGTCCAGGATTCCATTAATCAGGTGCTGGTGCGTGATCTGAAACTTACCGGAGTATTTGCTGTACGGGATTTGTCCGCTAAACTGACCAACGAAGCTGGCGAATCCGTTTCCGCCTTCCTGGATGAGGCAGGCGAAGCTGATTTGAATTTGCTGCGTAAACTGTCCGTACAGATTATGGTCTCCGGGGTGTTCGAAGTTCGGGATTCTCAGATAGAAATGACCTTGGAACTGATGGATGTAACCACCCAACGAAAGATCACCGAAAAGGGCTACGCCGCCTTTGATTTGACTTTACGCCGGGTGATCCACCGCATCTCAGATGATATTGTCATGCAGATGACCGGTGAACAGGGCATTGCACAAACACGCATGGTTTTCACTTCACAGCGTACCGGCGCTTCGGAATTGTATATTGCCGATTATGATGGGTTCAATATACGCCAGCTGACCAACGATGGGGCACGTAAGTATTCCCCGAACTGGTCACCTGACGGGACAAAAATTGCCTATACATCTTACCGGGACGGGCCTCATGAATTGTACATATTCAATTTGCAGACCGGAGAGACCCATAAAGTTCTGTTCGGTGGTAAGACGACACTGTCACCCAGATGGGCACCCGGAGGACAACACCTGGTCATCGGTCTGGTGATCGACGGACTATCAAAACTATTTCTCAGTGGGATCGACGGGGCTGATCTGAAACCGCTGGTCACCAATTCTGGTATTAATATCTCTCCTTCATGGTCGCCAAGAGGAGATCAACTTGTCTATATGACGGACCGGCTGAAAGACAAACACCTCTATGTCGTTAATGTCGATGGTTCGGATGACCATCGGATTACCTTTGAAGGCAAATATAACGGCTCTCCTTCATGGTCACCCAGAGGAGATCGGATCGCTTTTGTCTCCGGAGATACGCTGCGTCAGGAATCAGGAAGGCTAGAACGTATATTCAACATTTATACCTGCGATGTGAATGGTGAAAATCTTATGAAGCTTACGGGCAATAACGGGATTGAAGGGGATAACGTGAATCCAAGTTGGGCTCCGGACGGCTTGCATCTCCTTTTCGGTTCTGATCGAGATAGAATCGGGCAGTATAACCTCTATATGATGAGTTGGGATGGATCAGCAACTCATCGGGTCGTTGGTGACAGGAATAATAACAAACAACCCTCTTGGGGACCTCGTCCCTGAGACTGCAGGAGCAATAATCATGGCACTACGCAGAGCAGGCATGCTCCTCTGTATGCTTATTTTCTTCGACGGCTGTGCACCCAAATCCGATCTGACCGGTCTGAAGGATGATACGATTCACCTACGGGCACAGTTACAGGTGTTGCAGGATCGGGTGGCCATACGGATGGACGTCGATTCATTAGATGCCCATATCAGCCGGCTTGAAGCGCTTGTTCAAGAACAAACGAACTTGATCTGGAGTATGCGGGCGGATTTGAATCATCGGATTTCGGGCGTTGATAAACTTCTTCAGATTATTGAAGCGAAAATAGCCGAAAGCGATCGACAATTTTCCAACCTGAGCCAGAAAGTTGAGGGGGTAAAAGCCCAATTGAGCGCGGCTCCAGCGACTGGTTCGCCAAAAAAACAATCTGTCGATCCAGAAGATTTATACAATCTAGCGTTGACAGACTACCAGAGAGGGAATTATGAACTTGCCATCCGTCAGTTTATGCAGTATCTTGAATACTTCCCGAAATCAGAACTAACCGATGATGCTCAATATTACATCGGGGACTGCTACTATACCCAGAGTCTATATACGCAAGCGCTGGATTCGTATGAACTTCTACTAGAAAAATATCCCAATGGGAATAAGGTCCCGACGACCTTGTTGAAAATTGCATTTACTAAAATCGCACAAAAGGATGACACGGCAGCCCGAACGTATTTAACCCGGGTCATCGAGACGTATCCAAATACAGAGGAGGCCAAATTAGCACAAATGCGACTGGAACTCATGCCGAAGTAATATAAAAATAACAATTTTTTCTTGCCTCTATGCGTCGCTGTGTTATATATGAAACGGTTCCATTGCAAAAACTTATAACGAATGGTGGATTGTTATTTACTCTGATGCAGCATAATAATATCAATGTACTGTTTCCTTCCGTCCGAAAGGAGAGATTCATGAAGCGTTTGTCTATGGCTTCAATTATTGTCCTCGCCGTGTTGGTTACGGCACCTGTTTTTATCGGGGCTTGTGGTCCTAAAGGGCCCACGCAGCAAGAAATTGCTGCCATCGAAGCGGAACGCCATCGTCGTGCACAAGAGGATTCAGTTCGCGCAGCAGCAGAAGAAACCCGCCTGGCTGCAGAGGCGGAAGAACGCCGCATGCGTGAAGAGGAAGATCGCCGCCGCCGCGAAGCAGAAGAAGCCAGTCGTCGTGCAGAAGAAGAAGCCCGTCGTATGGCTATGTTGAGCAGCGTCTATTTTGATTACGATGAGTCAGATTTAAGGGCTGATCAAATGTCGTCAATGAGTGAGAATGCACGTAGGCTACGAGAGTATAAGCCGGAAGAAAATGTGCTTATCGAAGGCCATTGCGATGAACGAGGTACCGTTGAATATAACCTGGCACTTGGTGAACAACGGGCGAATACGATAAAGACCTATCTTTCGGATGGGGGCGTGATGGAATCTCGTATTGAGACCATCAGCTATGGGGAAGAACGACCAGCGGCTATGGGACATGATGAGAATTCCTGGTCGAAGAATCGCCGTGCCGAACTCACGCGTAAATAACATTTTGATAGATTGAGCAGATAAAGGGGGTAAGCAAATAATGCTTATCCCCTTTTTTGTTTTACTAATAAGCTTGCCAATTCTGCCGTCCTGGCATATTTTTACGTAACGTAGGCTGGGTTGGATGACGCATCAGAAGAAAAGTTTTTAAGCATGAGTGCATATCCAACGATTTTTATTAATGTGGATGTCGTCTTGCGCACACTTAATTGTGGTTCTAGCGGATCCAAATAAACCTATCAAGCTCGTTTTTTATGAAAGGAGTGGTCATGAAGCGGTGGTCAGCGGTTTCCATCCTTGTTTTCACGGTCATGATCATCGGACCTATTTGGATGACAGGTTGCTTCTCTCAAGGGCCACCTACCCCTGAAGAAGTAGCGCGTATAGGCGCAGAACAGCGTCGTAGAGTACATGAAGATTCGATTCGGACGGCTCATGAAGCGGAACGATTAGCTTATCTCGCGGAAGAACGGAGACGGAAGCAATCGGTTGAACGTCGACTTGTAGAATCCAGAGAGGCTCAAAAGCGGGAGATGACGGAAGAAGAGACTCGTCAGATGGCGTTGCTTTCCACCATCTACTTCGATTACGATGAGTCTAAAATCCGCACCGATGAGATCCCTTCACTGGACGAGAATGCAGAAAAATTGCGTACGTTCAGACCCGAAGACCCCATTGTTATAGAAGGCCATTGTGATGAGCGGGGTACCGTTGAATACAATCTGGCGCTTGGTGAACGACGGGCCGGAGCGGTAAAAGACTATCTTGGTAATGCAGGCATTGACCTGAATCGAATTAAGGCCATCAGCTATGGTGAAGAAAAACCGATTGCCATAACCCATGATGAAAGTGCGTGGGCAAAAAACCGGCGTGTAGAGCTTAAAAGAACAAACCCCGAACCTGAAGCTGAAGCTGAACCGTAGTACATTTACTCAAACTGCATAAACTGCTTCCAATTTTCATAAATGATGTTATGTATCGCCTCTTCTGGAAATTTCGGTAGCTTCGTGCCCTCCACGATATCGTTGACTTTCCATTGACCGGCGATGACCTGATCCGGTGTAGCCGACGGGAAGTCAGATCCGAAAACAAGTTTATGTTCTACCCCATATTCCAGCGCGGATATAAAGGCCATATAATGCCGTAATGGTCGATAGTGTAATGCCGAAATATTGGCATAGAGATTCGGATGTTTTCGGATTAATACGACACATTCATCTTCCCAGGGATGGCCCATGTGGGCAATCATCATGCGAAGGTTGGGACAGGCAACGGCGATGTCTTCGAGTTGGATCGGATTCGCCCATTTTAACGGACCAGGCCTTACGAAAGATGTGCCCTGGTGCCAGATGGTAGGTATATCTAACGCTTCCGCCTTTTTAAATAACGGCAGATGCTTAGGGTCCTGCGGATCAAAGTTCTGATATATTGGCGCCACTTTTAATCCACGAAGACCCAGTTCATTTACATTGTATTCCAGTTGTTCGACACAATCCTCATCATTCGGATTAACAGAACACCAGCCGACAAATCGGTCTTGATGTCGACCCACAAATTCTGCCACAAGTTCCTGAGGGACGTCGACCCCGCAGTACGGTGCTTTCAATCCGAATACAATCACCTTATCACATTGTTTCGTCGCTTCCAGCAACGCTTCAGGCGTGGAATCAAAGGCGTTCTTATATTGATCTTCATGTCCGGCGTAATAGACGTCCGGGGATAAACGCATCTTGGCCTTCTTCGCCGTATAGGCAAATTCTACAAACTCATCCGACATATGGTCCGGATACCACATCAGGTTAGTATGTATATCGACGAGCATGATGTTCTCCTTTTTAACGTGATATCCCGTTCATCACGGATCTGCGAATCATATCTGCGGCTTCTTCAACATCAAAACAACCTACAGAGACCGGTATACCTGACGACCTGACCTCCGCTAACAGGTTACACAAAGCGGGTCTTTCAAGAGACCAGTCTGCCATATTTCGATCATCTGTAAAAAGATAATCGGGGGTGTTATCTGCCACAATCTGCCCCTCTTTCATAATCAGAATCCGGTCCGCCAGTCGGGCAACCAGGTCCATATCATGTGAGATCAAGATAAGCGTAGCGCCCGCATCACGGTAGGTTCTAAAAATAGTTTCGATTTGACGTGTCCCCTTCGGATCGAGACCAGCCGTCGGTTCATCAAGGGCAAGAATATCAGGTTCCATGGCCAGAATGCCGGCTATGGCTACACGCCGTTTCTCACCACCACTCAGGGAAAACGGATGACGCTGGGCAAAGTGGTCTGGATTTAGGTGAACCCGCTCTAAAGCCTGATGGACCCGCTTCTGTATCTCGGACTCAGGAATATCCATATTTCTCGGACCAAAGGCGACATCGTCGAAGACACTGTCTTCAAATAGCTGGGCCTCAGGAAACTGGAAGATTAAGCCTACCTTTTGTCGGATTTGACGTAAATCGGTAGTCGGATCTGACAAATCCAGCCCGTGAATACGTACGGTTCCGGAAATGGGTGTCAGCAGCTGGTTAAGATGCTGAATAAAGGTGGACTTCCCGGAACCGTTCGGTCCGATTAAAGCGACACACTCACCAGGATAGAGGCTTACGGAAACGTCGCGCAACGCAGGTGCCGCCAATATTGTATCCAGTGAATAGGTGTACGTAATATTCTCAAACTCCACAACAGGTTGCCGGGACTTATCCAAGTCTGTCATGGCAGGGGGGGTGACCTCGGGCATTTTTTTGTTCACAGGGGACCACTGGCTGATCTGTTGAAGCAGCGCCTCAGATCGGACGACATCGTGAGGGATAGTAAGATTTCGGGCGCGAAGTGCTTCGGCGAGGCGCATGGTAAGCGGGGCTTCCAGACCGTAGTTCGCGAGCCTTGCCGCATCACGAAACACCAGAGATGGTTCGTCATTGGCTACAATACGGCCTTCTGCGATTAAAATAGTCCGGTCCATCATCACCGCCTCATCCGGGTATTGTGTAATATAGACGACACCCATCTGATATTCATGTCTCAGAGAAAGGATGAGCGATAGAACCTCTGATCGGCTGGTGGGATCAAGCAAGGCGGTTGGTTCGTCACAGACCAGATACTGGGGTTGCATGGCCACCACTGCGGCAATGGCAAGCCGTTGTTTTTCGCCTCCGGATAAACGATGGGGCGGGGATAGACGATAAGACGCGAGATGAAATCGATCTAAGGCCCATTCGACGCGGTCGCGAATCTCAGGGGAGGGCAGCCCGATATTTTCTAAACCGAAGGCCAATTCCCGTTCAACCGTCGTGCTGATGAGCTGATTATCGGGATTCTGAAAAATCATACCGACCTGACGGTATATGGCCCAATTTTGTTCGGGGTCAGCCGTATCCATCCCGTTAATCGTAACCAGGCCGTCCGTTGGACAGATCAGCCCGTTCAGGCAGCGGGCTAGGGTACTTTTACCGGAACCATTGGGCCCGATAATTGCCACACAATCGGCTTCTGTAATGGTTAAAGAAACTCCATTCAGCGCATAGGCCTTCTTGTCGCCGATAGGATATTGGTATTGAGCATCTTCGACAACAATCACAGGTGGCTGTCCAGGTCAATATGGTCTGCTGTGGCATGCACCGCGCGATAAACGTCAGCAAGTGGCACGCTTGCGTTCTGTGCAGCCTGGATGCAGTCGTCGTATTCTGGCGTATAACGTCGGTGATCACCATGCCGAACTATTTTAATACGAATAGGGCCGTAAGCGGTATCAACCGCCAGGATTTTTCTGGGGAGGATATGTCGCTGGACAGGATAGGTCCTCACCCCGATGGTGGTGGTCTCACGCAGGATAAGGGCGGTGATTTCCTGCAGATGGGCCTTAGCGGCCAGCACGGTAAGCAAGATGGCTGGACGGCCTTTTTTCATGATGATGGGGGTTAGAAAAGCATCCAGCGCTCTGGTTGCCAGCAACCGATCAATCAGGTACCCGTAGTACTGCGGATTCATATCATCTATTTGCGTTTCGATCACCTGGATAGCATCTGATGTATCCGATACGTCGGCTATTGTTTCACTATTTCCAATGCAGATGCGTATGAGCGCCGAGGGGCCCGCCTCGTCTTCCAACTGGCCGCCATATCCGATATCCCGAAGGGTAAATGCCGGTGCTTCAGCACAAGAGGCGTGCGTGGCCAATATCACCGCACCCGCGAGGTCTATCGACGTCTGGTCAACCATATTTATGCGGGTATACTGGAGCAAGGCCACGATCGTCGATGAAGTTAGCGACAGATCCCCAGAGAGTGGGATCGCACGATGGAAGAGGCCGGTCAGCTGCAACTCGTCCATAGCGGTGCAGATCGCTATGATGTCAAGGATTGTCTCCAGGCCGCCGGTCTGATCGAGGGTCAGTTTTTCGGGCGTGACGCCGTGTATCCGGCCGGCTGTTTCTCCCAACCGGATAAGGGATTCCGTAAGGCGCGTCTGAGAAGGGGTCGCTCGGCTTGTCGCCAGAATATGTTCAAATGTTGAAAGGGGAGAGGAACTGGACACGACTATAGAGACGCAGGTGGCGTCCACATTCATGATGTGTTGCTGATGGGCGGTGATCGCAAGGTCTACGCCTGCAACCTCAGAAAGGCGGGTCTCTATAGTTGCACGGTCCGCCCCGGCATCTATCAGCGCCCCCAGCAGCATGCGCCCGGTTAAACCCGACATGTGATCAATATAAGCCAGCATAGTCATTTAGGCGGGGAATGGTTCTTTGCGGTTCATCAAGCTGGCGGCATAGCCAGCGCCGAAGCCGTTGTCAATATTGACAACCGTGACACCTGAAGCACAACTGGTCAGCATCCCCAGCAAAGCGGCAAGACCCTCAAAACTGGCACCATAACCTATACTGGTGGGTACGGCGACCACGGGTCGTGAAACCAATCCGCCGACCACACTGGCCAGGGCCCCTTCCATCCCGGCGACGACAATCAAAACGGAGGCGTTCATGATGGTCTCTTTATGGGCGAAAAGCCGATGGATACCGGCAACGCCCACATCAAAGATCCGACCGACCTTATTGCCCATAACCTCTGCCGTGATCGCAGCCTCTTGCGCAACGGGAATATCACTCGTACCCGCAGAAATGACAAGAATCTCCCCGCGGCCACGATCCTGCCATTCTTTTTGTACCACGATCGTCCGCGCTGCTTCATGATATTGTGCTGCTGGTAAACGTTCGGCAACAACCTTGTAGACGTCAGGCGACGCCCGGGTGGCGAGGAGATCTGTTCCAGCCTCGACAATCCGTTCAGCAATAGCCGCGACTTGTTCCGCTGTTTTTCCAGCGCAGAAGATCACCTCCGGAAATCCCTGGCGTAACGACCGATGATGATCGATCATCGCAAAGCCAAGATCTTCGAAAGGCAGCGTACGCAGGGCGGCGACGGCTTCGTCGATGGACTGGTCACCGGTTTGAACCTGCTCAAGTAATGTGCGAATCTGTTGTTCGTTCATAAGTTTTATTCTTCGCCGTCCAAGACCTCAATACGTGCGCCCGATGGATTCCGTTCCTTTTGCAATCTCATGGCGACCTCTTCGGCCTTACGCATGACCCGCAGCACATTGTTACCCAGGATTTTCAAGACCTCCTCATCACTGTACCCACGACGAATGAGCTCGGCGGTCAACATGGGGTAGGTGGATACATCTTCCAGACCTACCGGCACGCTGGTTATGCCGTCGAAATCGGCTCCGATACCGATATGGTCGATACCGGCTGTCTGTCGGATATGATCAATATGGTCTGCCACCTGGGCCAGGGTAGCCTTTGGTGTAGGATGTGTCGTATCCCATGCGGCAATACCGGCTTCTACCGATTCGTCCGTACTCCGGCGTATCCCATGCAAACGTTCTCTTTCCTCATTCCGTTGCAGGCCGTGTTGCCGAACTTCCTCGGAAATAAACGAAGGAACAAAGGTGACCATAATTACACCGCCGTTTTGCGGGAGGCGTTTGAGGACGTCATCCGGTGCATTGCGCACATGGTCACATTTAGCCCGGGCTGAGGAATGACTGAATATAATGGGCGCTTCGCTGACATCCAGGGCATCGTGCATCGTGGCGGGGGCCACATGAGACAGATCCACGAGCATACCGAGCCGGTTCATCTCTCGAACCACCTCTTCACCAAACTTTGTCAGTCCGTCCGCTTTTGCCTCGTCGGTTGAGGCATCCGCCCAGGGGACATTGCGGCCATGGGTCAAGGTCATATAGCCAACCCCGAGTTTGTGAAACATACGGAGAGCCCCCATAGAGGCGTCAATGGAATGGCCGCCTTCGATGCCCATCATAGAGGCGATTTTCCCGGCTTTAAATGCGGTCTCGAGCTCATCAGCCGTCGAGACCAACTGGAAGGTTTCCGGATACCGTTGAAGGAGCTGATAGACGATATCGATTTCTTCCATCGTTGCGCGTACAGCCTCTTTGCCCTGCATGGACGCCGGAACGTAGACAGACCAGAACTGGGCACCGAGTTGGCCTTCTCGGAGCCTTGGGATATCGGTGTGGAGCTTCGGCTGCGGCTGATTGATATCCATAGCCCAGACATCACGGTTAGCTTGGTTGCGATACTGCCAGGGCAGATCGTTATGCCCATCTGTCAACGGGACCTTCTGGTGCAGGGCTCTGGCGCGGGCTAAGGGATCGTCCGGCAACGGTTCTTCCGCAGGCGTACAGGCCATTGATATGATAAAACCCCCCATTAATAACAGTACAAAGCGTAACATCTGATGCCTCCCAAGTTTTATATCAAACCCCAATATTCTGGGTTGCGATCGTTGATATATTTATATATCTTCAATTTAATTGCAGATGTCAGATCCTACGCCTTATACGTTCAGTTGGCAAGGTTTTTTTCCGTAATCCGTAATCCGTAATCCACACGACAAAAAAGCCTGAAAAGGAGCCTGTATGCCCCGCTTTACCATACTTAGTGCTGGTAATCCGGATCAACCCGGATACAATCAAATTACCATGGATCTTCTCAAAACAGTGGATGCCGAACTGAAATTGCGAGCGTACAGAACAGAGGCAGAACTTTTCGAAGCGCTCCAGGGTGTGGATGGGGTGACCCAGGGTGGCGTGAATTATCCTCGGCATGTCGTGGAAGCCATGCCAGAGCGGGTCCGGATTATTGGTTCGGGCGGCATCGGCGTGGATTTCGTTGATGTGGAGGCGGCGACGGAACGCGGGATCATCGTCTATAATCTGATCGGCGTGTTTGAGCGTGAGGTGGCGCATCAGGCGATGATGCTGTTGCTGGCTCAGGCGCGGCAACTCCTGCCTATCAACAAGGCTATGGTGACCCGTGCGCCGTCCTTTCAACGCGGGATCATTCAGCATCTATATGGCCAGACCCTCGGCCTGGTTTCTTTCGGTAATATCGGACAGGCTATGGCAAAAATAGCCGCCGGTTTCGAATTCCGTATCCTGGCTTTCGACCCCTTTGTCTCCCAGGAGGTCGCGGACGAATACGGGGTGACCATGGTGGATCAAGAGACCCTGTTTACAGAATCAGATTTTATTTCCTGCCACGCGCCGTTGACCAAAGGCACGTATCACCTGATCGGTGAGCAGGATTTCAAACGAATGAAACCCTCGGCCCATTTTATCAATACAGGGCGCGGGCCGGTCGTCGATGAGGCCGCTCTGATAAAGGCGTTGCAGGAAGGCTGGATCGCCGGGGCCGGCCTGGATGTGCTTGAGACGGAACCTCCTGCCCCGGATAATCCTTTATTAGAGATGGCGCAAGTTACCCTGACCCCCCATTACGCCTCTTCATCAGAACGGGGCTCCGCAGAACGCCACAGGAAGGCCGGAGAGCAGCTGGTCGCTCTCCTCAGCGGCCGGTGGCCGGAAGATGGATTGATCAACCCTGAGGTTAAACCCCTGGCCGCTGAAAAATGGGGTATGCCCGCATAAACGTGGGATGAAAGGATGGCAGGGTAGAAGGTATTACAGGCTACCCGTTTACTATGAAGATTGAATCGATCACCTTATCTGTTTTTGAATTGCACGGCAACACGCCGAGGCTGATTCTGGAAGAGGCACCGTATGGCCGCCGTACGCGGTGGCAGACGGCGCGGGTAGGGCAGGTAACAGAGGAAGTGCATGTGTTGCAGGTGCGTACAAGCGACGGGATAGAAGGCATCTGTACCGTCGGTGATGCCCGATATACGACCATGCGACCGGATGAGTTGGATCATCTGCGTCTTTTGACGATCGGCGAAGATCCCTTCGATCGGGAGCGGCTGAACAGTAAGCTCGAAGCGGCCACGCGATTCATGTTTACCCGTCCCGGCTGGTTTGGTGCCTTCGATAATTGTCTATGGGATATTGCCGGTAAGGCGACTGGATTACCGGTATACGCCCTCCTTGGCCGCGCGCGAACCTCTTGTCCCGCGTACTATAACATCGGAGGAAATACCAGAGAGGCCGTGGTGGAAGACACCAGACAGGGCCTTTCGCTGGGATTTTCTGCGATAAAAGATCATTTCTCCAATACGGCGAAAGTCAATATCGATTGGTGCGAGGCGGTGCGGGAGACCGTGGGTGATGAAGTCGCCCTGCTTCATGATGCGGTCGGTTCTAATTATACTTTTGAAGAAGCGTTTGAGGTTGGCCGGTCGATGGGGGCTCTGGGAGTAAGCTGGCTTGAAGAACCCCTGCCCGACCGCAGCCAGCAAGAACTACAACGGCTGTGTGACCGGCTCGATATAGCCGTCCTGGCTGCCGAGTCGCTGATGCATGATCATGCCCTTTGCGCCCAATGGGTTCGGAGCGGGGCCACCGATCTGTTACGTGGTAATGCCCGCCATGGCACGACGCCGTTGCTTAAACTGGCGCACATGACGGAGATGCACGGGACCACGATCGAGTTAAACGGCCCGGGGGGGCTCTTTGGCCTGGTCCATGCCCATCTGGTGTGTGCGATCCGAAACACAAGCTATTACGAATACTTTCCGGGCGGTACACGGGATGAAAAGGGCAAATCCATCGGCCTTACAAATCCGCCTGTCCCCCTGAACGGCCATATCTCCCCGCCCGATACACCTGGCTGGGGTGCCGAGTGGGATTGGGATTATTTTGAGAAACAGCGGGTGGCCGTTAGATAAGTGACCAGCAGGCAGGTTAGAAAGTTGAGAAGTTACAGACGACACGGCAAAATATATAAAAGACCAGATCGTTCCTTATTGCATTCGGTAAATATGATTCATGGGTACAGCGTTTGGAACTTTCCAATTTTCTAACCGATCCACCTGCAACGCATAAGGAGCCCCGATGATACTCCGGTCCGATGTAACTGAATATCCATCCTTCTTTGCTACGTACATCGATAAAGTACCCCCAGGGGACATTCTTCAGCAAATGGTGGATCAGATAGAGGCTGTGAAACAAACCTTCGGTGTCCTGACTTCGGCCCAGGCTGAGTATCGGTATGCACCGGGCAAATGGAGCAGCAAAGATATCCTGGGGCATCTGGTGGACAGCGAACGCGTTTTCGCTTATCGCGCCCTTCGTTTTGCCCGGGGGGATCAAACAGATCTCCCTGGTTTTGATCAGGACCCGTATGTTGCAAACGGTGGTTTTCAGACGCGTTCGGTGAACAGTATGCTGGATGAGTTGATCCCGCAACGGCAGTCGAACCTCGTGTTATTTCAATCCATGAGTGAAGACATGCTGACTCGTTCCGGCCTGGCCGACGGCAAACCGATCACTGTACGGAGTATACCCTGCATTCTGGTTGGCCACATCATCCATCATTTGCAGGTGATTGAGACCCGATATCAGGTATAACCATTTTATTCCACTGGTTCATTTACTCATTTTCAGCCCATGCGTCCAATAATAAAACAGCTTGAAACCCAACTTGAACACACGCCCGAGAGCCCTGAACGCGTGGATCTACTCCATGCCCTCGCCTGGCAGTTATGGGGGAATGATTCTGAGCGGGCGGAGGGTCTGGCCGAAGAAGAAAAGGCTTTGGCTGATAAAATTTACTACCCCCGTGGCCGTGCGTTTGCTCAATATCATGAGGGGATTCCCCGGGGGCTTCTCAAGCACGATATTGAAAAAGGATGTCCTGTTTTTCAGATGCCCTGGAATGGTTTAATGCCCATGACGAATTTCTTGGACAGGCCGAAGTAAAAAGCATATTAGGGACGGTCTATTGGGGTTTCGGTGATTTTGTCCGGGGTTTTAAATCTTCATCCGAGGCCTTACAGCTCTATGATCAGATCGAGGATATTGACGGCAAGGCCTGGACCCTGAATGCCATTGGACGGCACCATTATGATATCGGGGATTACGATCAGGCGCTGGACCATTTCCAGAAGGCGTGCACCTTGTTTTCAGAGATCGATGAGCCGATGGGCCGGGCGCGGGCGTTAAATGGTATCGGCACGGTTTTTCACCAGCTGGGGCAGCATGAAGAAGGCTTCCAGTACCAGAGACAGAGTCTCGAGTTACATCGGTCGGTTCAGGATAAACTGGGCGAGTCCAGGACCTTGAATGATATCGGGATGATGTTCCAGGCCGTGGAAGATTATGATACAGCGCTTGATTATCACCTGAAGAGTCTCGCCATTCGAGAAGCTTTGGATTATCATCCCGGGATAACCACGACCTTAATGGATCTCGGTGAGGCCTACCTTCACCGGGACGCCTACGATGAGGCGTTAACGGTCCTGCAACGCAGCCTGTCGTTATCCAGATTATCGAAGAACAATACGAAAACCGCCGGGGCGCACCGTTTGCTGGCCAGGGTATACAAAGCGCAGGAATATTTTAAACAGGCCCTCGAACACCATGAGGCCTACAACGCCCTTGAGTCGGAGATATCCCACGAGGACGCCAAAACGCGCCTGGATAATATGCAGACCGTCTACCAGATCGAGGCGTCAAAGAATGAAGCGGAAATCTACCGTCTACGCAATGTAGAGCTGAAAGACAAAAACGAGGAACTGGAACAAACCCTGAATATGCTGAACGCCACGCAGGCACAGGTCATCCAGGCCGAAAAGATGTCGGCCCTCGGGCAGTTGATTTCAGGGCTGGCCCATGAGATGAACACCCCCGTGGGGGTCCTGAAGAGTGCCGGGGATGTGACCAACAGGGGCGTCGATAAGATCGCGAATATGATCGAAGATTCAAGTATTAACCAGGACTGTACACGGGCACGGGAGATACAGAGAACGCTTCGTCTTCTACAGCAAAATTCCAAGAGCCACATCCGTGCGACAGATCGTTTGACGGCGATTACCCACAGTCTGACTAATTTCATACGTCTTGACGAATCGGAATACCAACAGTTTGATGTCCACGAAGGCCTGGAAAGCACCCTGACCCTGCTGGATTACGAACTGGGAAGCCGGATTACGGTTCTTAAGCAGTATGGCGATATCCCTGATATCTACGGCTATCCCGCCCAGCTGAATCAGATTTTTATGAACCTCTTAATGAATGCGGTACAGTCTATTACGGATATCGGAAACATCACCATCACGACGGTCGCCGATGATCAGTGGCTCACCATGACGCTGGTTGATACCGGTAAAGGGATTCCACCGGATCTCCTGGACCGCCTCTTCGAGCCTGGGTTTGTAAGCACTGGCCCTCGGGTTCGCATGCGTAGTGGGCTATATACCACCTACGCCATCATACAAAAGCATTCGGGTGAGATTCACGTAGCCAGTACCGTCGGCGAGGGCACTACCTTTACATTGACGCTGCCCATCTACCCGGCCTCCAGCATTATACCGGAGACCGCCTTTACCGAAGCAGCGACAACAGGAGGCGGATGATCGAGAAAGGCCGGAAGGCCACCCAGGTAGATGAAGTCAGTCTCCCTTCCGCCCTTCCCGACGACCATCCCGTGTACATGCCATGTTCTACGACACTGTAATATTCGATGCTGCCGGCACCTTACTGGGCCGGGAGACGCCTGATTATTTTGAGACCTTCTTCGTTATTGCCGCTCAAGAGGTTGGGCATACGATGACGCTCGAGGAAGTCAAAGCGGCCCTGGCGCGGGTGTTTGAAGATCCGGATCGGAGGCTCCACAAAGGCCGCATGAGCACGCCTGACCAGGCCCGGCGATTCTGGGTGGATCTGTATGGTGGGGTTTTAAAAGAAGCCGGGATCCCGGGAAATCTGAAGGCGGGTCTCGAACGCTTCTATGACCGGTTCCAGGAAGGCCACTTTCTGGACGTCTACAGCGATGTACGTCCTACCCTCGATAGCCTGGCGGCCCACGGAATTCGTCTGGGCATCCTGTCAAACTGGTCGGAGCATCTGACCGATATACTCGAGCGTTTTGATCTGAGCGATTATTTCGCGTTCACGGTGATCTCCGCCGAAGTCGGTTGTGAAAAACCGGACGGGCGCATTTTTGATATCGCCGTCTCTCGTGCCAACACGCCTCATGACCGCATTCTGTACATCGGAGACCACCCCGAAGAAGACATTCATCCTGCCCAGCAGATCGGTATCGATGCGCTGCTCATCGACCGGTACGATAAGCACACGCGGTATCGATTGCCGTCCATCCGCCAGTTAACCGATATTCCACAGTACGTGGGTATTGAGGCTTTATGACAGAGACGACTGCGACCTTCCACCGGCCTTTTCCTGCCCTGACGCCTGCGCAGCGATACCATTTTGATGTCCATGGATATGTGGTGATTGAACAGATCCTGGATGCCGATGAAATACAGCGACTTTACGATGCGCTCCATACCCTTAAAAGAGAGCTTATGGAAACCGGAGATCCCGCTAAAAATCCCGTACGCGGCGCGTTTATGGACCCGGCTGGACCCTATATGCATGGGTTCGGGCATATCATTGAATCCATGCCCGCCTTTCTCGAATATTATGCCCATCCACGTCTCGTGGGCATGGTGGATGAGGTGACGGGCGGCGGCGTTCGACTTACCGAGGCGGAAGCCATCATCAACGCACGGGATCCGGCGGCCCCCCTCGAAGACGACCCTCGGTACGGTTTTCACCGGGGCACCAAGGCCGGGTTCGGGACATATGAGGAAAACGGGCTGTTCCACTGTCATTTCGTTAAAACGCTGACGAACCTGACTGAATTAGGCCCCGACGATGGCGATACTGTTGTCATTGCAGGCAGTCATAAAATAGCCCTGCCCGAAGGACCTATCATTCCAGCCGCTTACGAAGACCGTTCACTTGTCCATCAGGTCGTGGCACCGGCAGGCTCCACGTTGCTCTTTGCTGAATCGTTGATCCATGCGACCGGCCAGCTCCGCACCGACCGGGAACGGACCATCATCATCGGTGCCTATGCGCCTTCCATGTTCCAGGTCTGGAACGGGTACCAGCCGAGTCCGGATTTCCTGAAAGGCCTACCAGAAGAGCTGAAGCCCCTCCTGTCAGGCAGCGATGGGTGGGAGGATTTGAAGGCCCGGTGTAGGGCACTCGATATACCGGCGGCGGGTAGGACCGATTGTTGATTTAGGATTTTTGAATTATGATTTATAGTACATGACAAAAACAACATCTTCCCGGCTTTCGCCGGATGAAAATTTCGGAACATTGGGTTTTTGTCGTGTATGATGATGATAATTGATGACTCTATTTTTTATAGTTCACCATGCAAGTCGGCTGGATTGCTGTTCTTTCCAATCAACATTCAACATTCAACATTGCTGATCCCTGCGGGCTCCAGCGAGCGCTGCGCGGTTCAACAGTCATTATTCCAAGGAGCCTCTATGTCCAACCGCGCCGAAACAGAGTATCGGTATGAAAAACTGACGTGGCCCGAGATCAACGAGGCTGTGGAACAGGAGCAGGTTTGTATCGTGCCGGTGGGGGCGATTGAACAGCATGGCCATCATCTCCCCCTCGATATGGATGTGCTGGCGCCGACGGAGATCTCCCGTTCGGTGGGACGCACGATGCCGGATAAGATGCTGGTCCTGCCGACGGTATCCTATGGGTATACCGCCCATGTCATGGATTTCCCAGGTACGATTAATATTGATTTTGATCATTTTATCCAGCATGTCCTTGATATCACCCGATCTCTGGCGTACCACGGGTTCAAAAAGATCATCCTCCTGAATGGCCACGGGTCGAATATGCCCAATCTGGATCTGGTCGCCCGCCGCACCAACCTGGAAACCACGGCAGAATGCGTGGCTTTGCCCTGGTGGATGCTGCTCACCGTGGATAAGGCCTTCCTGCCCAGCTGGCGGGAGAGCCGGACGCCGGGCGGTTGCGCCCATGCCGGTGAATTGGAGACGGCCGTCTATCTCTATCTTGACGGTGACCATGTCCGCCGGGACCTGAACAAAAGCGAGATCGCCTCTCACAACTTTGAAAGCGAATTCAACTGGGTGGACCTGTTTGCCGCGGGTATCGCCCCCATCACCACCTGGACCAGCACATACACCCAGAGCGGGGTCTGCGGCGAATCCGAACTCGCCACGGCAGAGAAGGGGCAGACCGCCTTCGAAGAATCGGTCAGACAGTTCGGCCGTCTGGTGCAGTTCTTCCATGCCCGTCCGAAAAGTCAGCGGGTAGACCACCATGTTCGGCCACCGGATATGCCGATGCCGTGGGGGCTGCAGTAAAACGACGTTTTTCCGTATAGCTCCCCATCCATTCTTAAGGAACGGCAATTAAATAAGTGCGCCTTTCTGAGGTGCTGCGCCACCGCCATGCCGGCGTTGCCCTGCATCGCTCTATCTCGCTACCTCATAAATGTCGCTCTTATTTAATCACCGTTCCACTTAAGCAGGAGTAGACTATGAACGAAGAACCTATTCGAGTGGGCGTCGTCGGCGTCGGGCGTGGTCAAAGTTTTGCGCAGGCGGCTACGGATGTGGTGGGGATGAACCTGGTGGCGCTCTGTGACACATGGGAGACGCGCCTACAGGATCTGGCCGGTAAGCATGATGTGGCGGCCTATACCGATTACGATGCCTTTCTCGAACACGATATGGACGCCGTTATCCTGGCCAACTATTTCCATGAGCATGCCCCTTTTGCCGTCAAAGCCCTCCGGGCCGGCAAGCATGTCATGAGTGAGACCGCGTCCAACACGACCCTGGCTGAAGGGGTGGCTCTTTGTCGGGCGGTAGAGGAGACCGGCCGCATCTATATGCTGGCGGAGAACTATCCCTATACGGTCTTCAGTCAGGAGATGCAGCGGCTGTACCGAACGGGTGAGCTTGGTGAGGTGACCTACGCGGAAGGGGAGTATAACCACCCTATGGCCCTGGATGACACCCTGCGTATTTCACCGGGGATGGAGCACTGGCGATCGTGGATTCCCTCGACCTATTACTGCACCCATGCGCTCGCGCCGCTGGTCTATATCACGGGCACCAGGCCGGTTAAAGTCAACGGCCTGTCCATAGCCAACCGCGATATGGACAGGCAGGCCGTTCGTGTGGCCGATCCCGGTTCTGTCATCCTGTGTCGTATGGACAACGGGGCGGTCTTCCGCATTTTCGGTCTGACGCTGCCCGGCCACAGCAACTGGTATCGGGTGCATGGGACGCGAGGTGCCATGGAGATGACGCGGGGTGGGGGGTATTTCGGTCCGGGACAGGTGCGCGTATGGCATGAAGACTGGGATCTGAAACCGGGCGAAGAAGCCGAGCGGGCCTACACGCCCGAATGGCCTGAACACGGTGACCTGGCTCGACAGGCCGGCCACGGCGGCGGTGATTTCTGGACGAATTTTCATTTTGCTCAGGCCATCCGCTCCGGTATGCCCCCGTTTCTGGATGTTTACCGTGGCGTGGCCATGTCCTCGGTGGGCATCCTGGCCTGGAAGAGCGCGCTCGAAGACGGCTGTCCCTTCGACGTGCCCGACTTCAGCGACGAAGCCGCCCGCAAGCCCTATGAAGACGACCATTGGTCTCCCTGGCCCGAACACGCCGATCCCGGCCAGCCGCCGCCCAGTATCCTCGGATTTCCTGAGCCGCATGCCGATAGCATCGCCCACGCGCGGGGAATCTGGAATGAAATGGGGTATGAAGGGGCGTAAGGGTCTGTGCAAAAAAAGTTGGCTGTTTTTGGGTGCTATGATACCGCCATACCCGCATTGCCCTGGATCGACGAATCCAGCATTCATCTGCTTCGAGCGCCTTGGCCTGACGGCATCTCCCTAACGAAAAATCAACCCACTTATTTTTGCACAAACCCTCGCAGGAAAAATCCTTGCGTTTAAGTGGGGAATGATATATTTTATTCCGGCTGTCGGAGAAATATCGACTGTCTGACCACGACCCTATCGTCTAGCCTGGCCAAGGACACCGCCCTTTCACGGCGGCAACACGGGTTCAAATCCCGTTGGGGTCATATTTTCAAGAAACTTGGAGTACAAAGGGATTGCAGAAATGCACTCCCTTTTTTAGGTCGTTTAATATGACATAGCCTCCTTTTGGCGCGAGGACAACTTAACAAGATAAACCCCCAAAAGTTATCGAATGGAGATAGAATGCAAACGACCAAATGTGTACGTAAATTTCTGTATGGTTTAGCATTATTGACATTGAGTTCGGCCAAGATCGTTGTCGCTCAGTCTGGCGCTCAGGCTATCGTCGGAGCCCGCCCTGCTGCTATGGGTCAGGCTTATATTGCTGTGGCTGACGATGGATATGCCGCTTTCTGGAATCCGGCCGGGCTCACTCAAATGCAGAACCAATCACTCCAAAGTCAATGGTCCGACCTTTACGGACTTGGAATCCGGAATGCGTATGTCGGTTACACCGTTCCTTTCACCGACAGGTTTTCAGCTGCAGTGGACTGGCTGCATATCGGTTTTGGGGATCGGGATTTATCCCATAGTGAGAATCGTTTCGCCCTGGCGGCTGGGTTCAAACTTTCAGAGTTGCTGTCTGCAGGGGCCAGCATCAAGTACCTGAGAAATTCATCGGCGCTGGCCAACCTTGCGAATCCGACTGACTATAGCAGCAGTGCCACCGGTTTTGGCATAGATGCGGGCTTGCTTCTCGGCCCCATAAACGGGCTAAGGTTCGGATTTACTGCTCAAGATATAAGATCCACCAAGATTAAGTATGAAAATGGAATTTCACGAACGGCTTACCCGACGAAGCTACGGTGGGGAATCGCCTACGATTTGAGCTCCGTTCTATTGCTCGCAGCAGGTTTTGACCATCAGATTAAAGGTGCCGCAGACTACAATATGGCACATGTAGGTGCTGAATTTTTATTGCATAGATCTTTAGCCTTGCGAGGCGGATTACAGACAGATGTCAACCGGACTCTGGGTTTTCACTATGCGGCAGGTGCCGGACTGCGTATTAAAGGAGGCCGGGTGGATTACGCATACATCATGACACCGGGGCTTCCCGCAACTCACAGATTTTCAGCCGGGTTAGAATTCAGTTTATCTGCGTCTGCCGTTAAGATTGGGGACGTTGATATTGAACCTCTCTTCCCGGCGTACCGTATGCAATACACGAGGAAATCCATCGGGACGGCTAAGCTGGAAAATACAAGCGAGAAGCCGATATCAGCACAAGTACGTCTGTTTATTCCGTCAGCGATGGAAAATCCAACGGAGTTAGAAAGTGAAATTGTAATTGCTCCCGGTGCCGAGACGGTTGATTTGATGGCGGTCTTTGACGAGAAGTTTAACGACTGGCCAAAAAACCGGATGGTTTCAGCTGAGATTGCTATTGCCTATACGGATGCCTCCCGCACGCGACGTTCAACAAAACAACTACCCGTGACTATATACAAGCGAAACGCTATGCAATGGCATGACATCGGCGCAGCGGCTGGTTTCGTGATTTCTGATGACGAATCGGTGAGTAAATTCGCCAGTGATGTTTTACTTAGTCACGCTGACCAAATAAAAGCTGCACCTAAGGCGATGAGGGTTTTTCGAAGAAGCATGTTGCTCTTCGACGCGTTGAGCCAACATGGAATTCGTTATCAACTCGATGCCAACACTCCCTACATCGAACGATCGGGAGAAAGGCTTGTAGTTGATAGTATTCAGTACCCCGCAGAGTTTTTAGAGAAACGTACAGGCGATTGCGACGACTGCACCGTTCTGTATTGTTCTCTGCTGGAAAATGTGGGGATTCCAACCGCGCTGGTCGATGCCCCGGGGCACATATTCATGGCATTCGATACAGGGATTTCCGTCTTTGATGCCGAATCAATTGGGCTAACTCGAGACCGTTATCTTGTTCGCAACTCAAATATATGGATTCCCGTGGAAGTCACGTTATTTGGAGAGCCGTTTCAGAAAGCTTGGGACACTGCCATGAATGAAGCCAATCAACTCTTGGAAGAAGATCGTTTGATAATCGTAGACACGCGGGAAGCATGGCAAACATATCCACCATCGCCTCCCGAAGTTGAGACCGAGGTTACAGTCCCCAGTGAAATGGATCTGAGCCCATATTTTGAGGCAGAGGATGCCTTAATTCGGAACCGTCAGGAAATGTTTCTTAAAGAAAACTATTTCGATGATCTTGAACAAGACGGGGAGAACGTGGGACTTAGAAATGACCTTGTATATTGCCTGGTTCAATTAGGTAGATACGATCGGGCTATGTCGCAACTGCAAATCCTGGACGATCAAAAATACAATTTCGCTGAAATAGCCAATTCCCGTGCCTTAATCTCGGTAATGACAACGCAGCTCGGTGATGCCGAAAGTTACTTGCTCGAAGGCCTGGAAAGGTATCCTGATAATGAGCGATGTGTGGCGAATCTGACGTATGTTCGTTATTTGTTGGCTAACCGAGGTGGAAACCTGATTGACGATTCAGATGACCCGAACAAGGCGGGTGTGGTAGAATTAGATGCCAGGAACATACCGTGGGCAAAATAAGTCTTTTGCGCTTGGAAAAAATGGTGGGTCCGGATGGCATTCTTGTTTCGGATGCTATAAGTACTTCTGTTCAACGTGTAAAAATTATCCAAAGCGTTCCAATTATGAAAGGAATTACCTAATGTTCGGTGTAAGATCAATAACGATTTTCTCCGGCTATGTTCGTTGTTCCACCATATCAAAAGGAGCGGCATTTTTGAAACGATTCGCATCAGGCCTGGTGGCGATCCTGACAATGGCACTGGCTTTTCCAGATGGCGCTTTCGCCCAGAATTCAATGACGGTCCAGAACGCTTCCGGTGATCCGGGAGATAACGGTGTTGTCGTACGTGTAGAACTAGTTAACAGCGCCGCGGTTGGCGCATTTCTGTTTACCCTGACGGATTTGGAAGGTGACCTGATCCCCCAAAGTGTCCGTGCCGGTACGCGGCTAACCGATCTTTTCACTTT
>Ga0115002_10001825_pt1 | contig 28683 bp, 35 predicted proteins | sample ArcticOcean_MG_C_8_FD_89576 | JGI IMG/M metagenome (GOLD analysis project Ga0115002, IMG submission 89576) | Marine microbial communities from western Arctic Ocean - ArcticOcean_MG_CB11_86 | ecosystem: Environmental > Aquatic > Marine > Oceanic | place: Arctic Ocean: Canada Basin | collected... | reverse complement strand
TCGGAATCGAGACCGTTCTTCTTGGTAAAGCCGCCGAGCTTGCCCACACAGAAGATTGAAAATCCGGGATCGACCCCGGTAACCATTGTGAAATCCGCGGCCTTTGCAGGCACCGTGCCAAGACTGGCGACGGCGGCCACGGCGGTGAGTAACTTACGCATGCTTTGTCCTCCTAAGTGACAATCCAACGTAACAATCACCACACACGATTTGCGCTGCCGCCCGTACGGGCGAGTATCGTCCGGCGAATTTATAAATCGCCCAGCGGAAGCAGCGATCCACGGTAAAACCGAGGAGCGCCAAGGTCAGGAGAGCAACGAATATCTCCGGGATCAGCATGTAGAGCCGAGATTGCCACAGCAATGTACCGATGCCGTGATTGGCGGCAACGAGCTCGGCCGCGACAATGGTGGTGAAGGCGTTGGCCATGGCCACCCGCATGCCGGTGAGGATGAACGGTACCGTCGCCGGCAGCGTGACCAAAAAGAAGATTTGCGTCCGCGTGGCGCCAAGCGATTGCGCCGCCCGGACCTTGTTGGGCGCGATACTGGAGACCCCCGCCGCGGTCGTCAGGATGACGATGAACACCGTGGCGTAGGTGATGATGAAGAACTTCGACGTCTCACCGATGCCGAACCAAATCACGGCGACGGTGATCATCGCCACCGCGGGAATAAAGCGTAGCGTCTCGACGTAAGGGTCGAGGAATCGCCTGACGGAGGCAAATGACCCCATCAACAGGCCGATGACAATCCCGATCGCGGACCCCAGCGTGAACCCCACGGCGATCCGCATCATGCTGTAGCCGACATGCTCGAACAGCTTGCCGTTGGCCATGAGCTCGCCGGCCTTCGCGAGAACGGGAAGGGGCGGCGGAAACAACACCGAGAAGAAGAGATAGACCGAGACGATGTGCCACAACACGAACAGGCTGAAGAAGCCGACGGTATAGATGCCATAGTGGTTCGCGGATTTCTTGAGGGCCGCCCAGGCATCCTCACTCTCCCGCTGCATGTCAGATGCGGGACGGGTCGCGGTGACTTGCTCCGGGGCCGGGCTCATGCGGCCGCCTCCTGGTCTTCGCGGCTCAACGACTGAAGCACTTCCTCGCGGATCATGTCGTAGACCACGCGGTAGACCTGCATGAAATCGTCGTCGGTGCGACGGCGTTCCGCGCCCAGATTGACGTCGACGATACCCTTCAGCGTGGACTCCGGACCCGCGGTCATCACACCAATGCGTGAGCCCAGCGTCACTGCCTCGTCGATATCGTGGGTGATGAACAGCACCGGCGTCTCGTTCTGGTGCCATATACGGGCGAGCTGCTCCTGCATGATGCTCCGGGTCTGGGCATCGAGGGCGCCGAAGGGCTCGTCCATCAGCAGCATCTTGGATTCGTTGGCGAGGCAGCGCGCAATCTGGATGCGCTGCTTCATGCCTCCTGAAAGTTCGCCCGGGAATTTTTCCTCCTGACCGCCGAGGCCAACCAGTTCAATGTACTTGCGGGCGTGCGATTCGCGCTCGCCTCTCGACATGCCGCGGAGGCGCGGGCCGAATTCCACGTTCTGCAGGGCGCTGCACCAGGTGAACAAGGGGTCATCGCCTTGAAAAACGACACCGCGGTCTTCGCCGGGACCACCGATCGGGCGCCCATCCAGCATGACGTCGCCACGGGTCTGTTCGTCGAATCCCGCAATGATGTTGAGGTATAGTGGTCTTACCGCAGCCGGAGGGGCCGAGCAGGCAGAAGAATTCACCTTCATGAATCTCAAGATCAAAGTCACGGATAGCCGTGTAGTCTGCGCCCTGGCGCGACCGGAACGTCTTCTCGAGCCCACTGATTGAAATCAGGCTCATCCGTCCCCCAAAATTTTCAGGAATCGTCAGCGATACCGAGCCCCGCTGACCGTTCGCACGCCGTCATCGCACGATGGGAACGTGTCTATTGAAACAATCTTAAGTCCGGTGTCTCGCTCAGTGCAACTTTCCGGATCGCGTCGATATTCCCTCACACGAATTTCGCCGCCGATTGCAGTGATCAAAAACACTCAACGTGAGAACCCCGTCGCGCACTGCGGCGACGACGGGGTTCTGTGCTGTTTAGCACCTATCCCAACTGAATTGGGCTAATTTCCCGAGCACGAAACAATGCGTGTCCCGGTATGTGTCGTTCAGGTTGTTTACAGATTGGAGAAGCCTGGGCTCCTCGCCTACAGGGCACCCTCTTGCGAGGGGGCCCACTGACTGTCGGGTGGACTCATGTAGTTACCTACCCTCTCTCTCGCTAGATGAAAACCATGTCGTATTCGACATCAAATCATGGCTCCGACTCGGGCCTCGCGTCCACAACAACCTGAGTCATGCGCGTGAGAATTGATCCAGATCATGCAGAATTCGCCGCGCGCGTTAGATCCCCCAATTTTCCAACCCGGACCGGCGGGACTGACTCACCGCCTCTCTGCTACCGCGGTGACTTGTGTTACGACTCACCCTATGACCGCAATCGAATGGCAGATCAGCGACACGCCGGTCGGATACGACCAGGCTGTGTCCGCCATGGAGGCGCGCGTTGCCGACATTCAGGAGCATCGCGCATCGGAATTGGTCTGGCTTCTCGAGCATCCCCCCCTCTATACGGCGGGCACCGGCGCGCGGCCGGAGGACCTGCTCGATTCGGCCCTGCTCCCCGTCCATCAGAGCGGGCGGGGCGGCAAGTACACCTATCATGGTCCCGGGCAGCGCGTGGCGTATGTCATGCTCGATCTGCGGGCACGCGAGTGCGACGTGCGGGGCTACGTCAACCGGCTCGAGGAATGGCTCATCCGCACGCTGGAAAAATTCAACGTCGTGGGCGAACGGCGCGAGGGGCGCATCGGCATCTGGATCGACCAGGGCGGTGGGCGTGAGGCCAAGATCGCCGCGGCGGGCGTGCGAATCCGCCACTGGATCACCTACCACGGCGTGTCATTGAATGTGGAACCCGACCTTGACCACTATCGAGGCATCGTGCCGTGCGGCATCGGCGAGCACGGGGTCACGTCTCTGGTCGAACTCGGCATTCCAGTCACGACCGCGGAGGTTGACTCAGCGATGAAAGAAGCCTTCGGAGAGGTGTTTGACTGACTCAAGTTTGGCGGAAACGCCGGATCACCGATCCTTCTCCAGCATGGCCGCGCAAAGGGTGGCGATCGCACCGCCCAGCCCCAGGGTGATGAACGCCCAGCCTCAGCCCTGCCCCGGTTCGAACACGTCGAGCACGCCGCCGAAGGCAAATGGCGCCAGCGCACCGACACCGATCCCCAGGATAGAGCGTACCGCAAGGGCCCGGCCGAGGATCTCGGGCGGCACCGATTCCGTCATGGCAGTGGAAAGCACCGCGGAATCGCCGATCGCCGTGAAGCCGTAGAGGGCCGCGAATAACAACAGCATCGTCGCGGGCAAGGCACCGCTCCAGCCGAATCCGAACGAGCAAGCAGTCCCGATCGCCGCCATGAGGAGCAGAACGATACGCCGTCCAAACCGGTCCGACGCCCGGCCCATGGTGAACGACGAGATGAAGCCGGAGAGATGAAGCACGATGGCGATCGCGATACCCAAACCGACAGCGCCCAGGGTAAAGCGCCCACCCAGACTGACGATCAGGAATGCCGGCGCCCAGGCCCAGACACCGAACAATTCCCAGGAATGGCCGATGTAACCCACGGTCAGGAGCAGGGACCGGCGATCCCGGAACAGGATGGACCAGGCCCGCGACCCGTCCACGGCATTTGAGACGATATTCGCGGATTTTTTTTGCGGCGGATGTCCCAAATATGGCTCCCAGCACCGACCCGACCGCGCAGACCAGAAACGCGATCTGGTAGCCGTGGGTCGCCGTGAATCCGGTCGACAAACTGATGGAACCCACGTAGCCCGCGGACATGCTTGCCAGAACCCAGCCGACTCCCCATCCGCGCCGCTCGCTCGGCAACTTTTGGGAGACCAGCATGATTGCCGGAATATAGGTGCCGCCTTGCGAGAAACCGACGAGGGCAAACAGCCAGAGCGCCTGGCTGTACGATCGCGCGTAAAGAGCGAAGAGCAGCGCCGCGACCGCCGCGAGCCAACAGAACGTCAGGAATATCCGCTTGGCACCGATGTGATCCGAAAACCAGGACGTGAAGAACAAAGAGATGGCGAACCCGATGAAAAAACAGGTCTGTACGAATCCCGCCTCGGTCGCGGTCATGTCCCAGGCACGGGTCAGCGTCGGCAGCGTCGCCGCGTAGGCCATATAGATGAGGTTGAAGAAGAAGCGGCTGAGACAAAGCGCGGCGAGCCAGGACCGCTCGCCAGTTGGAGTACCAGTGGTGACAGCTTGATTCATGGCATCGCGAACATGATTGGTCTCAATTCAACCACATCTGCGCGGACCACTGGGAATCACCTCGACCGACACCCACCTATGTATGATCCGTTCACGAAGAGGATGACATGATGATGTTCCGCTTGCTGGTTTACGGCATTCTGGCCGCACTATTCGGCGGCGCTGCTGTCGCCGACGAAATCGGTTCGGTCGACACGGCCTTCAAGCTGATCGGCGCCAATCACAAGATTGTCGTCGAGGCCTTCGACGACCCGAAGGTGAAGGGCGTCACCTGTTTCCTGAGCATGGCGCGCAAGGGAGGCATCTCCGGGACGCTGGGTTTGGCGGAGGAGACGTCAGACGCTTCTATCGCCTGCCGGCAGGTCGGACCTATCGAGTTCGTAAAGGCGATTTCATCGGACGACGAAGGCGAGCAGGTTTTCAAAGCCCGGCGCTCGGTTCTGTTCAAAAGATTGCAAGTGGTACGTTTTCTAGACCCACAGCGCAATTCCCTAGTCTACCTTGCCTACAGCGACAGACTCATCGACGGGTCTCCCAAAAATTCACTGTCGGCTGTTGCCATGATGCCGTGGGGAGATCAATTGCCAGGCAAACCGCTCGTCGAATGACTGTAGGGAGACGAAAAGCAGGTACGACGATCGAGTTGAGACCGAATTTCAAATTCGCAAGAATGAGCGAGTACAGAGTTGATCGCAAATGGTGACATACATGCGAACAGCCAGTATGCCCATGTACGACATGCCGGAGGTCCGTGAGGCGCTCGATTCCCTGTGGACCGGTCTGGCACGCAATATGAAGCGCGAAGGCGTTCCCGATGTCCCCGTTACAATCGCGCATGGCGAGGCGCTGCATGACCTGTGGACCGACCCCAGACTCCTCCTTAGCCAATGTTGCGGCTACGACATTCTCCACCGATACGCTGGAAAGCTACGGCCCATCGCCACGCCGCGCTACGGCGCACCGGGCTGCCGCGGCTCCGACTATTCCAGCGTGGTCGTCGTCGCCGAAAATTGCGAGAAAGACGATGTCTTGGACATACGCGGCGCGGTGTGCGTTATCAACGGCTGGGAATCGCACTCCGGCATGAGCGCGTTACGGGCCCTGGTGGCCCCGTCGAGCCGCAACGGCAGATTCTTCTCCGACGTCAAAGTGAACGGCGCCCACACGGCGAGCCTCGAGATGGTCAGGCTGCATGAGGCGGACGTCACCGCCATCGACTGTGTCACGTACGCCATGCTCGAGAGCTACCGCCCCGATATACTCGACGGCACCCAGGTGCTTGGGCACACCTATCGGGCGCCCGGAATTCCCTACGTCACGCATTGGGACGAACATAAAGACACAGTGGCCCGCATCCGCACATCGGTGCTGCAGACGTTCGCGGACAGCGATTTCGCAACCGCCCGCCGGACGCTGTATCTCAAGGATATCGAGATGCCGCCACCAGCAATCTATAGACGGATCGCCGAAGCGGAAGAAATCGCTACCCGCAACGGCTACCCCGAACTGCGCTAAGGCAGATTCAGTCGATCTCGACGATCATCTCCACTTCGACGGGGATTTGAAATGGCAACGAGCCCATGCCGACCGCCGATCGGCCGCCGCGTCCTGGATCACCGAAAACCTCGATCATGAGGTCGGAAAATCCATTGATGACCTTCGGGTGATCCCGGAAGTCTGGCGCCGCGTTGACCATGCCGAGCACCTTCACCACGCGCCGCACCCGGTCGAGATCCCCGATTTCGGCTTTCAACGTCGCCAGCATGTTGAGGCCGACATTACGGGCTGCCTGTTGCCCTTGCTCCAGGGTCAGGGTATCTCCCAATTTACCTTCGACGGGTCCGTCTGTTTCGCGCGGGCCATGACCCGAAAGGAATACCAGGTTCCCGACCGTCACCGCGCCGATGTAGTTGCCCACCGGGGGTAGCGGATCGCCCAGCACGATTCCCAATTCCTGCAGCCTGTCTTCAACGCTCATCTGTCCCTCCTCGATTTTGAGTTCGCGAGGCGAACAGTCTATTCCGTTTGGCGTGTCGAGAACCCCTCTCCCGTCAACGCAGACCGTTGTTCATCATCCAGATCGGACTGAAGCACGCAATTCACAAGCGCAGCAGGCGGACCGTTTCCGCACGCCGTCAGCATGTCATCCACTTCTTGCGCAGGACCGATGAAGACCGCCTCGACGGTACCGTCTCGGCGATTCCGCACCCAACCATCGAGGCCGCGGTGCGAGGCTTCATCAATGGTCCAATAGCGGAATCCGACGCGCTGGACGCGCCCCAAAATGCGGACATGCACAGCCTTTGGATCGCTGGGAGCGTGTTCAGCCACCGTAGACGGCGATGAAGTACCCGGCCACGACCGCTGTGCCGATCACCCCGGCGACGTTGGGTCCCATGGCATGCATGAGCAGAAAATTGTCGGGATCGGCGCGTTGTCCCTCCACCTGGCTCACCCGTGCAGCCATGGGGACCGCGGAGACGCCGGCCGAGCCAATCAGAGGATTGATCGGGTTCTTGCGGCTCAGCAGGTTCATGACCTTCGCCATAAGCACGCCCGCCGCCGTGGAGAAGCCGAACGCGATCACACCCAACGCAAGGATCTTCAGGGTCCCGACCTGGATAAACTGTTCACCCGTCATGGTTATGCCGACGGCAGCCCCGAGGAAGATTGTCACGACATTGATGATTTCATTTTGCGCCGCCTTCGAGAGGCGCTCGACCACCCCGCATTCGCGCAGGAAATTGCCCAGCATCAGCATGCCAATCAACGCCGAGGCCGCGGGAACCAGAAGGATGCAAAAGACAGTGACGACCAGCGCAAAGATCAGCTTCTCGTGCTTCGAGACTGTCCGCAGCGATTGCATACGGATACGTCGCTCTTTCTCGGTCGTTAGCGCCCGCATGATCGGTGGCTGAATCAAGGGTACGAGCGCCATGTAGCTGTATGCCGACACGGCGATGGGAGCCAACAGGTGAGGCGCAAGTTTGTTGGCGAGGAAAATGGAGGTCGGTCCGTCCGCCCCGCCGATAATGCCGATGGCCGCCGCTTCAGGTGCCGCGAATCCGAGGCCAATGGCGCCGACGAAGGTCACGAATACGCCGAATTGTGCCGCCGCGCCAAGGATGAGCATGCGTGGGTTCGCGATCAGCGGCCCAAAATCAGTCAACGCCCCGACTCCCAGGAAGATCAGGGGCGGAAACAGCTCCAACGTAATGCCCAGTCCGATGTAATAAAACAGACCGCCAGCCACCTCCACAGTCGGAGCATTGACCAGACCTTCTGTCGGCAGATTGGCCAGCAGGGCCCCGAATCCAATCGGAACCAGTAGCAGCGGCTCAAATCCCTTGTAGACGGCGAGATAGAGAAGACCGAGCACGACCGCCCACATCACCATCATGCGCCAGGTGACGTGGAAAAATCCGGTGAGCTCAATGAGGTCTGTAAAGTTCTCCACGCGCGATCAGGACAAGGTCAACAAGACCTGCCCCTCCTGAACGGATGCCCCGACCTGCACCTTGATTGAGTCGACATTGCCACCGCGGGAAGCCGACACCGCGGTGTTCATCTTCATCGCCTCAAGTGTGATCAGCTTATCACCCTGTTGGACGGCCTGACTTTCCGCGACATGAACCTCAACGACCGTCCCCGAAAGCGGACTGGAAACATCGTTCGGACCGCCTCCCCCGACGGGAGCAGACGGCGGTGGTGATGCAGCCGGTGGCGCGATCCGCGCAGAACCACTGCCACCCGCCGGTAGCGCGGCGGGCTTCGGCGGCGCAGCGGGCGCTTCACCCTCTTCTTCGACCGCCACATCGTAAGTTTTGTCGTCGATAGTGATCTTAAATCGTCTCATCTACCTGTTCTTTCTTCGCTGCGACTTTGTCGATACGCGCGGCCAACGATCCCATGGCATGCGCTGCGCGCTGAAACTCTCAAACCTGCCTTCGAGCGACCAACCGGGCGGCCGGTGACTCGGCGCGGAAATGTGCGCGATCCGATGTGGACCCTCTATGACCGCAGCCACGGCGGCTGAAATGACAGCGACATGCTCCGGTGGAGTGCCCCCTTTCACTTTGCCGAATGGGATGGTCATCGGACTCGCACCCGTGCGTGTGGCACCACGGGCAAAGGCAAACCCGATCAAGGCGCACGCCGCCCAGAGTAAAGTCAATACCCCGAGAACCGTGCCGAAGCCCGTTGCGATGATCGAGATATGAGCGATCCAATCCGTCATGACGTTCGACAGCGACCGTTTCCTCTATTCGTGCCTTAGAGCGGGATGTTTCCGTGTTTCTTGGGCGGCCGGGTCTCCCGCTTTGAGAGCAAACTCCGCAACCCAAGCGAGACAGCCGAGCGCGTATGCGATGGCTCGATGATATCAGTTACAAATCCCTTACTGGCCGCGAGGTATGGCGACGCAAATTGTTCGCGATATTCGGCGGCGAGCTCGGCCCGGCGTTCGTCGGGGTTGTCCGCATCCTGCAGTTCGCGCCGGTACAGGATATTCACAGCCCCCTCTGCCCCCATCACGGCAATCTCCGCGCTCGGCCAGGCAAATACGAGATCGGCTCCCATATCACTGCAGCACATGGCCAAGTAGGCGCCGCCATAGGCCTTGCGCATGAAAACCGTAATTTTGGGACAAGTCGAGTTTCCGTAGGCGAACAGCATCTTCGCTCCATGCCGGATAATGCCGCCCAATTCCTGAGTCACGCCCGGCAAAAACCCCGGCACGTCCACCAAGGTCACGATAGGAATGTTGAAACAGTCGAGGAAATTGATGAAACGCGCCGCCTTGTCGGAAGCGTCGATATCGAGGGTGCCCGCCTTCACGGTCGACTGGTTCGCGACGATCCCCACGACAATTCCGCCAATGCGGGCAAACCCGATAATGATGTTGCCTGCAAAATCAGGCTGCACTTCCAAGAACGAGCCTTGGTCCACCAGACGATCGATCACGAGTGACACGTCGATGGGTTCTTTCGCGGACTCGGGGACCAGCGCGTTCATCCCGGGGTCATCGCGCAAGGTAAGGTTCTCCACCGGCTCATGCGGTGGCTCCATGACGTTGTTCGACGGCAGATAGGTCAACAACCGTTGAACGATGGCGATGGCATGGGCGTCGTCATCAGCCACGAAGTGAATATTTCCGCTGATGGTGGCATGCGCCGCGGCGCTGCCGATCTCTTCCATGGTCGTGATCTGGCCAGTCGCGGCCCGGATAACATCGGGACCACAGATGAACATGTTCGCGTTGGACTTCGTCATGATGATGAAATCCATCAGCGCGGGGGAGTAGGACGCTCCGCCCGCGCACGGCCCGGCAATGACCGCGATCTGGGGCACGACCCCCGACATGCGGACATTGCGGACGAAGACCTGCCCATACCCGGCCAGAGACTCAACGCCTTCCTGGATGCGGGCGCCGCCGGAGTCGTTGAACGCGACAACGGGCATGCCGTTGGTGCCCGCATATTCCATGATGTTGCAGATCTTCTGCGAGTGGATTTTGCCAAGTGATCCGCCAGCCACCGTGAAGTCCTGACTGTAGGACGCGACGGCACGGCCTTCCGTGAAGCCTATTCCCGTGATCACGCCATCGCCGGCGAGCTCGCGCTTTTCCATACCGAAGTGCCGCGTCTCATGCCGCACGTGAAGTCCGAATTCCTGGAACGTATCGCTGTCAAAGAGGCCGACGAGCCGTTCGCGGGCCGTCATTTGGCCGCGTTCCCGCCGTTGTTCGAGCTTGTCTGCGCCGCCACCCAGCAGCGCCTTCTCGCGACGGCGCACGAGGTCTGTCAAAAGTTCAGTTAGTCGGGCCATATACAGAGTGTTTGAAAGTGGCGGGAATCAACGCGCTACGAGCATCCGAAATAGCATTTTCGCGAAGGCGCGGCCAGCGCAAATGGTGAGCCCGATTTCCGTCCACATCATGCCGCACGGCACAACTCCAGGAAACGAGCCACCGCAAGCAAGTCATCGCGAAGCTGATCGGCCCGTTCGGTTGCTTCGGCATCCTGGCCCCAGCGCTCGGCCTGCCATGCTTCGTCAAGCCGGCTCAGTTCCCAAGCCCTCCCGGCATCGATCTCTCCATGGGAGATGGCGAGCGCAAGGATCACGGAGCCCGATGTCGTCGTGACCAGATGAAGCGCTGAAAGTTCCATGTCGCCGTGCGGTTCAACGGCGCGCCGCAAGGCATCGAGGCTACTGCTCTCCTGCGTGACTGGCATGATTCCGTGAACGGCAACCAGGGAAACGTCCAGTGATTCGTTCGCCCACTCAAGCAGGGGCTGCCACAACTCGGCCTGCAACGCGGCGAGCTCATCCTGTTCCGAGCGATAGCACAACAGATCGGTTTCGCCGTAGCCGGCAACTTGCCTGACGATCTCGTCGCGCGCGGGCACGACCTGGTCGACCGCGGACACTGCAATGCGCGTGAGCGGCATGGAAAAAGGCTGAACTTCATCACCCTGGTCGCGCCATTCATCGGCGATGCCAGCAGCCAATGCCTCATTCGGAAAGGTCAATATAGCCCGTGCCGGAGTTCGCAATGGCCGATCATCCAACAGCACAGCTGGTGAACCTTCCACCGACCCCACGGCAACATCTTTGTAAAATCGCTTGAGAGCCCGCAGTGTCATTTGCCGAGTACCTTGTTTACGGCTCTGCCGATTCCTTTGACCGCGCCGTCTAGTCCTTTCAACAGCTTGCCACCAATCCCTTTTGGTTCCACCTGTTGCGGGGCGCCTCCACTCGAGGCCTCTTCCAGGGCCGCCACACAAGGGTTTTTATCGCCGATGCCAGCTCTCACAAACGGCACGAGAATGCCGAGCGGGTTAATCGCGATAGCGACCGCGACCTCGGCCGCATCGATGGCCAACGCCTTCTTGTTCGGCCTGAACTTGGGCGCCGCAATGGTGCCGCGGACATCGATCGGAAATGCGAGGCTGACGAGTGACATTTCCTTGGGATTGGGGCGAACGGTGAACTTGAGTGCCTCCGACCCGAGATTGACGTTGCCCTCGCCGGCGATGGTCGCCCGCGTGGTATCGAGCAGGAGATCTTCCGTGGTTGCCACGCCGTTCTGGATGTCGAAACGGGCAACGAAACAATTGATGTCCGTGTGCTGGCTTTTCGGACGCCAGGACAACAACTCCCGCGCGAGATCCGAAAAGACAAGATCAAAATACTCGCTCTCAATTCGCCCGCCGTCGGCAACGACCGAAGCACTTCCATCGAGGCTTACGAAAAATTCATGCACAGAACGACCACGACCCTGCACGCGGGCTTCAACGCCTGCCGAAGCGGTGATCAGGTCAGTGACATCGAAAGCCTTAAGCAATTGCCCAACATCAATATCCTGACCTCTGAAGCGCGCGACCGTGGTGGGAACCTCCAGCGTCATATCGAAATCAGCGGGCCTTCAAGACCCGTCTGTCCCACATTCGCCCCAAGGAGCTCGACGGCGATATGTCCCTCGCTGCCTTCAATCAGGAGCGATATGTCGGTCAGCTTGGCGTCGCCGTAACGCAATTCATTGATTTTAATGCCGAAATCAGCGTCGAGGCTCTGCAGGATATCCACGGGCAGAGGCCCCTCCCCGTGCAGGCGGGCATATCCCCCCGCTTCTTCAACGGCGAATTCGGACGGAGTGCTGTCTTTCTCTGAAGTTGAAATATCCTGCAAATCGATCACATTCGACGTCAACCGGCCCTTCATGATTGGAGGCACCGACGCGAGATCCAGTGTCAGAGTTCCGCTCAAATCGCTTTTGCCAATTCGGCCCGAAATTTGCTTGAGACTGACGATCAATGATCCGAACGACGCCACCCCGGTGACGCCGAAGGGACGCGTACTAGATAGATCCATTCTGACCACGGCGCCGAGGTCTGCAAGATCGCTTCCACGGACATCGAATGCCAGACGATTGAGACCATTTCCCAACGGTTTTCCGAGAACGCCCTTCGTTGAAAAAATGTTCTTGCCCACCTCGCCCTTGAACGTGATCCGATAAGGTGAACCGGGATCGACAAGATTTGCCCACGAGCCGCCCTCGCCCTCAGCTGCGAACTGCCGATCGTCTATCTCTCCTGTTGCGTTCAGGCGAATGGCCGCGTCAATTGCATGTCGACCCAGCGATGCGTGATTGAGTTTCAATGTGCCGGTACGAGAACCAACAGGGCTGTTCCAGGCCACCTCAATGCCACGAGCTGCGAAGATTTTGACGGGCGGTATCGACATGATCCCAGGGCTGGGCCCGAAAAACTCCATTGCGGTGTTGCCCCGCAAGTGGGCGTCGCTAGCCGAAATCCGTAAGTCTCTCAATACGGCTTTCTTCAGATTTCCCGATGCGCGACCCTCGGCCTGAAATGCGCCGTCCAACCCCATCTTCCAGCCGAAAGGCTCGAACAATCGTTTCGTGTCACGACCGGAGAGCGATATATCGACTCCGAAGGATTCGATCGACTTGAGACCTGAATTCAAAGCGTCCGGTCTCAATTGTGCGGTGCCGTCCAGCCGAAGCTTCCCTTCCCATAGCGCCAGTTCGAAGGAAGCCTGCAACGAATTATCGCGGAATTTCATGTGCCCCGCGTACGGACCTAGTCTAAGTCCCTCCGCCTCCAGCGATGACACGATCCAGGTTCCATCCTCTCCTGAAATATTTGCCTCGCCGTGCAGATCACGAAAAATGATGGGACGGTCGGAGGATGGACCCCGATCAAGAGACGCCGTGGCGCTGACTTCGTATCGAGTGTTGATGCCTGTCACCCCTACCTTTGCATCAAGTCGAGAGTTCGCCAGTTTGGCGGTGGCCTTGAAGGCCCCCTGCAAGGGCATGTCGACTCCGAATGTCTTCATCCAGTGCGTGACCTCGAGACCATTCGCGGAAGCGGTCAGACGCGCGCCGAGCAAATGGGAGGCCCAATCTTCGGGCCGGAAATGAGTTGCAGGAACCTCTCCCGCAAGGCTTACGTCGAGCGACTCCATCTTGAGGCCAAGCGTCAGATCAAGGGATGCTCCCGCCCCCCGAACGACTTTCGCCTGAAGGTCATATGGTCCCGAGAGAGGTAACTGCAGGCCCACGGCATCGGCTGGCACGACAATGTCGGGACCGGTGACCCGAAGTTCGGCACTTCCGGTTGGTCCAGACTCGTGCGGCTGTACGGCGGCGTCGAGATGAACATTCGCGTCGCCGAAGGTCGTTTCGAGTTCGACGTCGAATGGCGAGTCCTTGGCCCCGGCCGACCGTCCAATCCGGCCTGAACCGGCAAACCCGATTTCTGAAATACGTCCGGCATAATCCACTTCGACCCGTCCGATATCCACTTGCAAGCGGACACCCAAGCGCTCCACCTTCGCGGCATGCGGGTGTCCATCGTGCACCCCCCGCCAGGACAGTTTCAATTTCCGGAACCCGATGTCGGGCGTTTGTGCATCCCCGAAATCGATGGATGCCTCGCCAATCACGTCAATGCCGGCAGCCCGGGCTCGAATACCCTTGAGCTCGAGTTCCGGCATATTTCCCGCTAGTTCCGCAGAAAATCCATAAGATCCCAGCGGGTCAATTACGACGCACGACAAAGCGATTAGATCTGCGACTTCATGGCCCTGAACAGAGATCCGGAGCCCGAAGTGCGGTTCGCCCAAAGGTGTGTCGATGTGCCCGGTTGTTTTGACGTCCGCACCAGCGATCGCCAGGGACAGGGACAGAGGGAGCCGAACAGCACCATTCGTCCCGACGCGCTGGGGACCGAATGTTCCTTGGATGTCCCATGATTCCTCGTTTAGAGAGCCCGTTGCTGAAATTCGACCGTGACCACCCAACGATGCATTAAGAATTTCCACTCGTTCGAGACGAAGCTCTATAGGGCGATTGGCCCCATTGCTCTGGTACGCGATAAGGACTTGCTCCAAGATCAACATTTCGATGATGGGCGCAGGTGATCCCGTATCCGAGAGAGAGGCACCAGTCTCGATCTCCCAATTACCGATCCCTTCAGCATCCGATTCAAGCAGCGCATCGAGTCCTTTGAGCTTCACGCGTGTGAATTCCAGCCGACCTCCCAACAGCGGTCGAAGCGCGACATCCAACTCCACATCAGCGATCGAGATGAATTCAGGACGGGAGCCGCCGGGACTGTTGGCAATCATGAGATCCGAGACTTGGAGACCCGGATGCGGCCAAACTCGCAAATGGATTTGCCCCTCGATCGCAAGTTCTCGACCAGTTGCGCGGCGAAACTCTTCCGCAATCGTGCTCCGGTAATCGTTGGGATCGAACAACAGCCACACGGCACCTGCCGCAACCAACAACAAGACCGCGGTGCCCGCCGCGACTGCCCCGAGAATTCTGAAGAGCCTCAACACCCGTCCAACAGAACGGTCAGGGTCGCAGGCAAATCTTCAAAGCGATCGATGACCGCATGAGCTCCGGCCGCATGCAATTCCTCTACAGGGTGATACCCCCATGACACACCGATCGCGTATGCCCCAGCGGCACGTGCCATCTCGATATCGAAAGTGGTATCTCCCACGACAGTGGTCACTCCCGGGTCAACGCCCGCCTCCGCCATTGCTCGTTCCACCATGGCCGGATGCGGTTTTCCAGGATTCCGATCAGCGGTCTGCAGGCTGACAAATCGATCGTGGATCCCATGGCGCGTAAGCGTCGCCTCCAGACCCCGCATCGATTTTCCGGTGGCGACGGCGGCCAGCATTCCACGGGCGTCGATGTGGTCAAGCGCCGCCTCGACACCCGGGTATAGAGGTTCTTCGTGATCGGGGGCGCTCCGCATCTCAAAAAACGCCGCGCGATACCCTTCAATCATCTGTTCGTGCTGATCGCCTGTTCCTTGCGGGTGCAAACGCGCCATCGACTCGTGAAGCGACAGACCGACGACGCGCCGTACAGCGTCATCCGTCGGGGGCGAAAGGCCCAAATTATCGAATGCCTGTCTCATGGCACCGATGATCGTCCACTGACTATCGACCAGGGTGCCATCACAATCGAATATCACGAGATGAAGGGGCTTCATTGACTTAGCCGATCGTAACAATCCTGCAAATTATGGGGTCCGATTTCTGCACATCAATCTATCGCACGTCTAGCCGCGGTGGGTAGCCTCAGACGTTCCTAAGTTGGCTGCGCATTGGCGGATATTGGTATCCACGAGGCGGAATCCCGATTGACGTCTTCTTCCAGACCGGACTGCCGCCGAAAGAACTGTGGATTCCGGATCAGGGAGTCGCGCCATACCGTGGGCGGGGTTGATTATCGGCATCGTCAACCCGTAGTGCTTACCTTGAAGCTATTCGGGATCAATCGGAAAGCCGAAAAATTCCCAAGTTTCAATCATATGCCGCGGCAGCGGAGCGGACACCGAAACCCGACGTCCGCCCGGCATCGGAACGTCGATAGATCTGGCATGCAGGTGTAACCGGTTGGACAAGCCTGTCATGTGCGCCGCCTTGCCACCGTATTTCCCATCTCCCAGGACCGGTGTGCCAATGGTCGCCATATGCGCCCGAAGCTGATGGGTGCGGCCTGTTTCCGGTGAAAGCTCAACCCATGCAGCCTCTCGGGCGGCGGCTTCAATCACGCGGTAACCCGTGCGGGCCCACTTTCCGGTCTCCGCTTCAACCATTCTCTCGTTTCCCGAGTCTCCCTGCTTGGCAAGGGAAAGATCGATCACACCGCGACGGGGCTTAGGCACGCCGACCACGGCTGCCCAGTAGATCTTGCTCGTTTCCCGGCGGCGTAACGCCTCAGCGATCGCGGCGGTACCTTTCGCCGTCCGTCCGATCAACAACACACCGCTCGTATCCTTGTCCAGTCGATGTGCCAGCCGCGGTCGCTCGTCCATCTCAAACCGCAACAAATCCAGCATCGCGTCGACATGCTTCCCAACACCGCTGCCGCCCTGCACTGCCAGTCCGGCCGGCTTGTTCAGAGCGAGAACTTCCGCGTCACGGTAAAGCACACAGGCGCGAATCATTTCGATTTCGTCGTCGCTGAAGGTCGCGCGTGGACGGGCGCTTCGGCCATACGATTGCCGATGTCCGCCAGCCTCGTCATCCAGGGGCGGAATACGAACTGTCTGGCCTACGACCACCCGCGTCGAGGCCTTGGCGCGATGGCCGTCCAGTCGAACCTGGCCCGTGCGGAGAAATTTTTCCAATCGGCCATGTGACAATCCTGGATAGTGCCGCTTGAACCAGCGATCGAGCCGGGTGTCGGCATCGTCAGTCAGGACTGTCCGGACTTCGACCCCACTCACGTTGCTAGCGCACGCACTAAGTGCATGCCCGCAAATATTCCTGCGAGCGCGAGCACTACGGACGCCGCCACATAGCCAGCGGCGATCAACGCTTCACCGCGCTCCACAAGAGTTGCGAAATTGAGAGAAAATGCCGAGAAGGTCGTAAAACCTCCGAGCAGACCCACGGTCAAGAAGGCGCGGAGTTCATTGCCGACATTCCACTTCAGCGCCATCAGCGTGATCAGAACGCCCATCAGAAATGAGCCGACAATGTTGACGATAAGCGTGCCGAACGGAAAACCGGTTCCAAGCCATTTGAGCGCTATGACGCCGACATAGTGTCGGCCTACGGCGCCCATCGCGCCCCCGGCAGCGATGGCGAGGATGAGCTTCATCGTGCAGTCCGTTCAGATGATTCGAGAGGCATGCTCAAGCTCATGAAATACCGAAAATCCAACCTTCTTGCCAGCGGCAGGCGTCGGACAACCCCACAGGGTGCCAAACCGTGCCATTGCTAGAGATGTGCCGCAAGGCCGCGGCCGCGATAAGGGCGTCTGCCTTGTCATCCGTGGCGCCACCATCCAATGCGTCGGCACCAACAGGCGCAGATCCAAAATACCGGAGAACGCTGTTCAGTGACTGCACGTCACGGATCTTGCCTCGGGCAACACTCGACATGCGCACGAAGGCGCCGGGATACATATCAACGGTGACGACAGCCGGCTTTCTTTGAGGCACCGCATCGAATGGCCAAACTGACAGGCGCGCAACATTCTGGCGCAAATTGTGCAGGACACGCATGCCGGCCAAGGAGCCCTTCGCGACCTGTGCCGGTCCCACCAAACGGAATATGCTCTCCGGACGCCCCAAGCCGGATTCCAGGCACCGCCTGTCGGTCAGGCGCATGCGTCGTTCAAAGCGCTGCCCACCCTGGAAATAGGCCGCATAAGGCCCGGTTTCGACAAATCGTGCGGCATAGAAGCCTTCGCTTTCCCGGCATATGGACTCTACGCACTGCCACAAGTCGCTGGCATTTTCCGGGCCGTCGGAAACACCCGGGAAGAAACTGCCATAATCACTCCGGGGAAACGAGAACGCGAAATCGAATCCAGCTAGCACCCGGTCAGGTATCTGCACGGTATCGAGAAACCACGCCACAAACGCCGGGCGGGTCCAATGTTTGCCCTCAGGACAAGACACGAGCCGGGGCGCCGAGCGACCAGACTGTGCCACCGCAACCTGGAGGCCCGGCAGTCGCGGACCGCGAGCGCCTGACCAATCCACTCCGATGAACCGGTTGAAGGGAGTCGGCGGACGCGTGTTGGTCATTCCTCCACGGAGCCGCTCCGTTGCTCGCGGAGTTTTTGCCAATATTCCAGCCGCTTGCGGATATCCCGTTCGAATCCGCGCTCGGCCGGCTGATAGAAAGCCTGGCGCGGCATGTTTTCCGGAAAGTAGTTCTGACCTGAAAATCCGTCCTCCGCGTCATGATCGTATTGGTAACCATCCCCGTAGCCCAGATCTTTCATCAACCCCGTCGGGGCGTTGAGGATATGTTTGGGTGGCATCAGGGATCCGGTTTCGCGCGCTTCCCGGGTGGCCGCACTCAGTGCCCGGTAGGCGGCATTGGACTTGGGGGCTGTTGCCAGATAGATGACGGACTGGGCAAGCGCCAACTCGCCCTCCGGACTGCCGATGAATTCGTAGGCGTCTTTGGCGGCTACCGACTGAAGAAGCGCATTGGGATCCGCGAGTCCAATATCCTCGACCGCGAACCGCACGAGTCGCCGCGCGATATAGAGAGGTTCCTCTCCGCCAACCAGCATGCGGGCAAGCCAATACAGTGCAGCATCGGTATCTGAGCCCCTAAGCGATTTGTGCAGGGCGCTAATCAGGTTGTAGTGACCCTCCTGGGACTTGTCGTAGAGGGGCGCCCGCTTTTGAATTGTCGACACCAACGCCTTGGTATCGAGCATCTCGCCGGAAGAAAGTGTAAAGAGCTCCTCGGCGAGATTGAGCATGTAACGTCCATCGCCATCGGCCATCGCCCGCAACGACCGCCGCGCGTCCTCGTCGAGTGGTAGATGCTTGTCCCCGGCCTCCTCGGCACGTACCAACAGTGTTTCCAACGCGGCATCATTGAGGCGGTTCAGTACCAGGACCTGGCAACGTGAAAGAAGCGCTCCATTGAGTTCGAATGACGGGTTCTCCGTCGTCGCCCCAATCAGGACAACGGTCCCGTCTTCGACCACCGGAAGAAATGCGTCCTGCTGCGATCTGTTGAAACGGTGGATTTCGTCAACAAATAAAAGCGTCCCACGGCCTTCGGCGCGCCGGCTTTTCGCCGTCTCGAACACCTTTCGGAGATCGGCCACACCCGAAAATACGGCGGACAGCTGAACAAAATCCAATCCCGTATGCTCGGCCAGCAATCGCGCGATGGTGGTCTTACCCGTACCCGGCGGACCCCACAAGACGAGGGAAATAATTCGCCCACCCGCGGTCATCCGACCAATCGGACCATCCGGCATAAGCAGGTGATCCTGCCCCACGACCTCGTCCAGCTTGGCAGGACGCAGGCGGTCGGCAAGCGGGCGTGGCGCGCCGTCCGAGAGGCCGGCCGCTTCGAAAAGTGAGCTCACTGACCGACCACAACATTCAATTGGCGATCATCACGTTTGAGCGAAATCCGCCATTCGTCGGCATCTTGCTTTACGGCAGCCAAAACATCCGTGGTCTGCTGAGTTCCGATGCCATTGATCGAAATGAGCACGTCACCTGGCTTCAGGCGAAGGCGTCTTGCCGGGCTTCGCGCTGCCACCTCAACGACGACAACACCTAGGCGCATTGAATCGAACCCCATTTCCTCGGCGAACGCGGGCGACAGGTTAGCGATCTGAGCGCCCGCGAGCGGACTCCGCCCTTCGACCCAAGTGAGATTCCTCTCAGGAACTTCCGGTGGTGGTTCCAGAAGAACCTCGGTCTCGAACATTCGATCGTCGCGCAGTACAGTCAGATTGATGGTCGATTTCAACGGCCGCGTGGCGATGCGGAATTCCAACCCTTCCGGATCGAGGATTTCATGCCTGCCGATCGCCTTGATGATGTCACCCACCTTAATTCCAGCCCGTTCGGCCGGCCCCTTCGGATAGATGCCGTTGAGCAAGACCCCGCCCGGGCGATCGAGACCCCGCGCCGCCGCGATGTCCGCCGTCACGGATTGTCCCGTAGCACCAAGCCAGGGCCGTATTACCGGACCACCGCGTAACGCACTTTCGATGATCACCCGCACCATGTTGGCAGGAACCGCAAAGCCGATTCCGACCGAGCCCCCAGATTTGGAGAAGATGGCCGTGTTCACGCCAACCAGTCGTCCATCGAGCGTGACCATGGCGCCCCCTGAGTTTCCAGGATTGATGGCCGCGTCGGTTTGAATGAAGTAGCGGAAATCGGCCCCGCCAACCTGTGTCCGCGCGAGTCCGGAGACGATGCCGCTGGTTACGGTCTGGCCTACGCCAAAGGGATTCCCGATGGCCAGCACAATATCGCCGACCTCGATCTCGTCTGAATCCAGAAGATCCAGAAACGGCAGGGGCAATCCCGCGGTATCGATCTGTAAGATCGCAAGGTCGGTGCGCTCATCCGCGAGCACAATTTTTGCGTCGAACTCGCGGCGATCCGCCAAAGCCACCGTCACTTCATCGGCGCCGGATATCACGTGATGGTTTGTCACGATATAGCCATCAGCGCGCACGATGACACCTGACCCCAGAGAATTCGCGATACGCATTCGCGTTGCACCTGGCGGCAACATGTCGCCGAAAAAACGGCGAAGAAAGGGTTCATTGAAAAATGGCGAGCGGTTTGCCTGACGGACAATCTTGCGTGCGTAGATGTTCACGACCGCGGGCGCAGTGCGGCGAACGAGTGGCGCGTAACTTAGTTGAAGCTCTGTCTGATTCGTCGGAACGATTCGTTCTGCCGCGTGTGCGCTCGCGATGACGGTTGCCGGCCGTTCAAGTACAAATAGACCCGCCACAAACAGCATTACGCAAATGAAAGCGCCTATCCGCATTCGCTTGCCAGCATCCACATTCGAAAGTCCCGGTACCATTACTTTCAAGAATCCCGCCGGAAACATAAAAAGAGGCAGCCTATCGCCGCCCCTTATCATTATGCTGCATCATCGCGATTGACAGGATCAGGCGGCGGCCTCCGCCATCTCTTCATCGTTTTGATCCGGTCCCGAATCCAGCCCTTTCGCATCGATGTCCCTGTCAACCAATTCGATCAAGGCCATTGCTGCGGCATCACCGTAGCGATGTCCCTTGCGTAGAACACGCGTGTAGCCTCCGGCACGCTCGGCATAACGTTCGGACAGGGTCGTGAACAATTTTTCGACGAGGGCACTGTCAGGTATCGATGCTAGAGCCTGACGGCGCGCGTGTAGATCGCCCCGTTTTCCCAGCGTGATCAGGCGCTCGACGACACGTCGAAGATCTTTTGCTTTGGGCAACGTCGTCTCAATCTGCTCGTGCTTGATCAAGGCCGCGGCCATATTGCGGAACATGGCGGTACGATGCGAACTCGTTCGATTGAGCCGGCGTCCTTGCTTGCGGTGACGCATTCCCGATAACTCCCTTTACCCGTCCTTCCAGCGCTAGAAGGGCTCTTCCATTTTCTTGGCCAAGTCCTCGATGTTCTCGGGCGGCCAGTTCGGAACTTCCATGCCCAGATGCAGGCCCATTTGAGCGAGCACTTCCTTGATTTCGTTCAGCGATTTTCGCCCAAAGTTCGGGGTGCGCAACATCTCGCTCTCGGTCTTCTGAATCAGGTCCCCGATATAGACGATGTTGTCGTTCTTCAGGCAATTCGCCGAACGGACGGACAGCTCCAATTCATCCACCTTGCGCAGAAGGTTACGGTTGAATTCAGGCTCAATCTGCTCTTCGACTTTCTCTTCCGTCTTGGGTTCTTCAAAATTGATGAAGAGCTGGAGCTGATCCTGGAGGATACGGGCTGCGTAAGCGACGGCATCATCCGGTGTAACAGTTCCGTTTGTCGTCACGTCAAGCGTGAGCTTATCGTAATCGAGAATCTGACCTTCGCGCGAATTCTCAACTTTGTAGGCGACCTGGCGAACTGGGCTGTAGAGCGCATCTACCGGAATAAGGCCGATCGGCGCATCTTCGGCGAGATGCTGCGAGGCGGGAACGTAACCCTTTCCCGATTCAACAGTCAGCTCCATCGACAATTTAGCTTTTTCGTCGAGCGTGCAGATCACCAAATCGGGGTTCATCACCTCAATATCATGACCCGTCTCAATGGCTCCGGCGCGGACTTCTCCCGGGCCATCTGCCTTGAGGGTCATGCGCTTGGGCCCTTCACCGTGCATCCGGAGCGCCAGCCCCTTCAGGTTGAGAACGATGTCCGTTACATCCTCCCGAACGCCCTGGATCGATGAGAATTCGTGCAGGACGCCATCTACCTGAATGGACGTCACGGCGGCGCCATGTAAGGAGGACAAAAGGATTCGGCGCAGTGCATTACCCAACGTCAGGCCAAAGCCCCGTTCAAGCGGTTCCGCGACCACGGTCGCTACCTTCTGGCTATCGTGATCGGCTTCGATCAACAGCTTGTTCGGTTTGATGAGTTGAAGCCAATTCTGCTGATTGACGCGTTCACTCTGCATAGTCAATGGAGAGTTCTTTCCTCAATTTCGGGAGCGCTAGATCGCGCTCCACCTAGGTCTATTTGGATCAACCGACCGGTAAGTAGGCGGGCGGCTGGACTTCGTTATACCCGGCGCCTCTTGGGTGGCCGGCAACCGTTGTGGGGAATAGGTGACACGTCCTTGATCGTCGTGACCGTGAAACCAACCGCCTGGAGCGAACGAAGCGCTGATTCACGCCCCGAGCCCGGCCCCCTCACTCGCACTTCCAATTGCTTGACACCGTGCTCCATCGCCTTGCGGCCAGCATCCTCGGCGGCAAGCTGCGCCGCGTAAGGTGTCGACTTCCGAGATCCCTTGAATCCCTGTTGGCCCGCAGACGCCCAAGCGATCGTATTGCCCTGGGCATCGGCGATCGTGATCTTCGTGTTATTGAATGTTGCGTTCACGTGCGCCACCGCAGAACTAATGTTCTTGCGTTCGCGGCGCCTGACTCGCGTCGTGCCCTTCACCATATTTTCGTCCCTAGTCGCCCACTTTTTGGCAAGTGGGAGAAGCCCAAATTAATTCTTCCTGCCTGCGACGGCGCGCGCCGGACCCTTACGGGTGCGGGCGTTAGTGTGGGTGCGCTGACCGCGGACAGGAAGTCCACGGCGATGCCGCAATCCGCGGTAACAACCCAAATCCATCAACCGCTTTATATTCATCGCTCGTTCGCGCCTCAGATCCCCTTCGACCATATAGTCGCGATCGATGATTTCCCGAATCTGGATGACTTCCGCATCGGTCAGATCGTTGACGCGTCTTTCCATCGGGATTGATGCCTTCGTACAAATCTCCTTGGCCTTGGTCCGGCCAATTCCGAATATGTACGTCAGACCGATCTCAACCCGCTTGTTCGTCGGGATATTTACGCCGGCGATTCGTGCCACGTTCGACCCTCAATTTTCAATACAAAAAGGCGCAAGCCCCTGGGCCACCCAGGGGACGCCTCATCAACGCCTTCGGAAGGTAGGGGATTATTAGAAATTTCACTCTTCAAGTCAACCGGTTAGGCGTTTTTCATCAGTGATTCTATTTCAAACTCCAATTGTTTGATATCTGCCATGGCATCGACAGCCTTCAAAACACCTTTTTCTCGGAAAAATGGCAAAAGCGGCTCCGTAAGCGCGTGATAGTCCTTCAACCGGTGGCGGATCGTCTCGGGATTGTCATCAGCACGACGCCGAAAACGTTGTCCTCCACAAACATCGCAGATGCCCTCACGACTGAGAGGCTTGTTCAAGTCGTGATAGCCCTCGCCGCAGCGTGCACAGGAAAACCGGCCTGATATCCTCTCCACCATAGCTTCGTCTTCGGCTTCGAACAGGATGACCAAATTGATCTCCAATTCGAGGCCGACCAAGACTCTGTCGAACATTTTCGCCTGCGCAAGAGTGCGGGGAAACCCGTCCAGTATGACGCCGTCGGCACAGTCGGGTTCGTCAATTCGCGCAGCAACCATGGCCACGATCAGGTTGTCGGGAACCAAGTTTCCCGAAGCCATACGCTCGCCGACCTGCAGACCGACTTCGGTTTGGTTTTCAACAGCGGCTCGGAGCATGTCACCCGTGGACAGTGCTTTATGGCCGAATTTCTCCTCCATGGTCCGAGTCTGCGTTCCTTTTCCGGAAGCAGGTGGACCAACGAGCACGACTATCAGCGATTGCGACCTCTGAGCCTCGATTTTTTGATCAGCCCCTCATATTGGTGCGCAAGCAAATGAGAGTGTACTTGCGCGACCGTATCCATGGTCACCGTAACAACGATGAGCAGCGATGTACCACCAAAATAGAACGGAACCGCATACTGGGAGATGAGGAGCTCGGGCAGCAAGCACACGATTGCAAGATACGCGGCGCCAACACAGGTCAATCGTGTCAGCACATAGTCGAGATACTCGGCGGTATTTTTCCCGGGGCGAATTCCAGGAATGAACCCACCATATTTCTTCAAATTGTCCGCCGTATCCGCCGGATTAAAGACCACTGCCGTGTAGAAAAATGCGAAGAACACGATCCCGCCCAAATAAAGGCCTAGGTACAAGGGCTGTCCACGGCCCAGCAGTGACGTAACGGTTGTCAGCCATTCGGGCCCGCCCGAAGCGCTGAAACTCGCCAGCGTGATCGGCAACAACAGCAATGAAGACGCAAAAATCGGCGGTATCACACCCGCAGTATTAAGCTTGAGCGGCAGATGCGAGTTGTCACCGCCGAACATTTTGTTCCCGACCTGGCGCTTGGGATACTGAACGACGATGCGCCGCTGCGCTCGTTCCATGAAAACGATGAACGCGATCGTCGCCACGGCCATAACCATCAAGAAGAGGATGAACAGGGTCGAAATTGCGCCAGTGCGGCCAAGCTCCAGCGTGCTGACCAGAGCACTGGGAAGCTCTGCAACGATGCCCGCGAAAATAATCAGCGAAATTCCGTTGCCGACACCGCGTGCCGTTACTTGTTCGCCCAACCACATCAGGAAAACTGTCCCGCCCGTGAGGGTGACGACGGTGGTAATTCTGAAGAAGGTCCCCGGCTCGATGACAGCACTGCCTGAGGATCCCGCCATGCTCTCCAGGCCCACCGCGATCCCATAGGCTTGAATCGTCGCCAAAACAACCGTGCCATAGCGCGTGTACTGATTGATCTTTTTGCGGCCCTGTTCGCCTTCCTTTTTCAGCTGTTCAAGCTGAGGTGATACCGTCGTCATCAGTTGCATGATGATCGATGCGGAGATGTAAGGCATGACATTGAGCGCGAATATCGTCATGCGCCCCAACGCACCGCCGGCGAACATGTCGAACATGCCGAGAATGCCGCTCTGCTGCTGGCGGAATATATCGGCAAGGATTGCGGAATCGATTCCCGGCACGGGGATGTACGTCCCCAGACGATAGATAATCAGAACGCCCAGCGTGAACCACAGCCGCCGCTTTAGCTCCGTTGCCTTCGAAAAAGCTCCGAAGTTGATATTGGCGGCAAGTTGTTCCGCGGCTGATGGCATAGTTCAGATATTACTCGGTATTTGAGTCCGAATTCGAAGTATCGTCTTTTTCTGGCGCCGCTTCCTCAGCGGGTGCATTTTCGGCGGCAGTCTCTTCGCCTTCATGCGCTCCCCCAGCCTTAGCCTTTTTCGGCTGCCGTCCTTTCTTGAGACTGACGTCGGCTTTCGGCTTCCGGAGAATCGTCACACTGCCGCCGGCCTTTTCAACGGCTGCTTTGGCGCCAGCCGAGGCCCAAGCGACCTCGACCGTCACCTTCGCCGAGAGCTCTCCCTTACCCAACAGCCGAACACCGTCCCGTAATTGGTTCACGATCCCGGCTTCGACCAGAGCTGCCTCAGAAATCGGCTTCGATGATTCTATCTTTCCTGCATCGATAGCGGCCTGCAAGCGGCCGATGTTCACCACTGCAAACTGCTTGCGAAAAATGTTGTTGAAACCACGTTTGGGCAAACGACGATGAATCGGCATTTGCCCACCCTCGAATCCCTTTATCGCGACGCCACTCCTAGAGCGTTGGCCTTTGTCCCCCCGACCGGATCGCTTACCTGTGCCGGAACCGATTCCCCGGCCGACCCGCGACCGAGGGCGCTCTGAGTTTGCGCTGTCAGAAATTTCGTTGAGTTTCATCGCTCGCTCTCTGTCCTTCGCTAACCAGCATCTTCCACGCGGACGAGGTGGTGCACCTTGTTAATCATGCCCCGCACGGAAGGCGTATCTTCAAGTTCCCGCGTGCGGTGCATTTTGTTCAGGCCCAGTCCAATCAAGACCTGCCGCTGCCAACCCGGTCGCCCGATGGCGCTTCGAATCTGTGTGACTTTCAGCGTTTCACCCTTTGCCGCCATTGATTACTCCCTGGCCTCTTCGGAGGCCTGACTCCGCCGGCCCACAATATCTCCGACCTTTTTACCGCGTTTTGCCGCGGCAAAACGCGGCGACATGACCCGGTCCAACGCGTCGAACGTCGCCTTGACCATATTGTAGGGATTCGACGTACCGATAGATTTGGTTACGACATCCTGTACACCCAAGGTTTCAAATACTGCCCGCATGGGTCCACCGGCAATAATTCCCGTTCCAGGAGGCGCCGCCCGCAAGACCACGCGGCCCGCGCCAAACCGTCCCTGAACGTCGTGATGCAATGTCCTGCCTTCGCGCAACGGGACACGGATCATGTTGCGCTTTGCCTGCTCGGTTGCCTTCCTGATCGCCTCCGGAACTTCACGTGCCTTACCGTGCCCAAATCCGACGCGACCCTTTTGGTCGCCAGCAACCACGAGTGCCGCGAACCCAAAGCGACGCCCTCCTTTTACAACCTTCGCAACGCGATTGATGCTAACCAGCTTGTCAACAACCTCACTGTCACCGCGATCACCAAATGTTGCTGCCATATTCCGCTCTCCCCACTAAAACCTAAGACCGCCGGCGCGCGCCGCCTCGGCGAGCGCCTTGACGCGACCATGAAAGAGGTAGCTGCCTCGGTCGAACACAACCTCACCTATACCAGCCGACTTAGCCCGGCTGGCAATGATCTCACCGACCTTGATCGCAGCGGCGACGGAACCACTCGATTGTCCGTCAGTGCGGATATCACCGTCGAGCGTCGACGCGGACGCCAGGGTGACTCCCTGAACATCGTCGATCACTTGCACGTAAATGTGCTTGTTCGAGCGATACACCGAGAGGCGCGGACGCCCCCGACCCACAGCGCGCAGATGGGAGCGGACACGGCGTGCCCGGCGCTTAATCAATGTTTCGCGTTTGGCCATGCTGACTACTTCTTTTTCCCTTCCTTGCGGAAGACATATTCACCGACGTACCGGATGCCCTTGCCCTTATATGGTTCCGGCTTGCGGAAAGATCGAATCTCGGCTGCGACTTGACCAACCTGTTGCCGGTCCGGCCCAGAGACCGCGACTGCGGTGGGCCGCTCGCATTTGATCTCGATACTCTCTGGAATGGAATAGTTGATTTCGTGGCTATAGCCCATCTGCAGATTGAGTTTCCGGCCTTCCACAGCCGCTCGATATCCCACCCCAATGATCTCGAGTTCGACCAAAAATCCCTCGGAAACACCTCGAACAAGATTGTCCATCAGCGTTCGTTGCATCCCCCACATCGTTCGGGAACGCTTGGAATTGTCACGCGGTTTGACAACGATCACGTCGTCTTCCAATGACGCCAGCACTTCCTCGACCAACGTCATCGACAGTTCGCCTTTGGGGCCCTTGGCCGTCACTTCCCGGCCGGCAAACTCCACGGTTACGCCTTGAGGGACTGGAACAGGTTGTTGTCCTATACGAGACACAATTTCACCTAAATCACGTTACAGAGAACTTCGCCGCCAACGTGTTCGGCACGTGCTTCAGAATCAGAAAGCACTCCCTTCGGCGTTGAAATGATGGCGATTCCAAGACCGTTCGATATGCGTGGCAGATCACCGATGGACGAATATACGCGCTGCCCGGGTCGCGAAACCCGGGTAATCGTCCGGATTACCGGCTCACCTTCGTAATACTTGAGCTCGATGCGAATTTCGGGCTTGCCGCTTTCACCCTGCATCCGCTCGTAGTCACGGATATAGCCTTCACGTTTCAACACATCCAGTACGCTCGTCCTTAAATTGGACGCCGGACTCGTGATCGTATTCAAATTGGCGCGCTGACCGTTCCGGATTCGCGTCAGCATATCGCCCAAAGGATCAGACATTGTCATACCGGTACTCCCTACCAGCTCGACTTAACCATACCGGGAATTCGGCCTTCCGACGCCAGCGTTCGCAGCGCGATACGGGACATTCGGAGCTTGCGATAATATGCGCGTGGACGCCCGCTGATTTCGCAACGGTTACGCACACGCGTGGCAGAAGAATCCCGCGGGAGTTCGGCCAACTTCAAACGCGCGGCGAACCGATCCTCCTGCGGCAGAGACTCGTCGACAGCAGCTTTCTTCAGCTGCTCTCTCTTCGCGGAATATTTGTCGACCAGCTTTTGCCGCCGCCGGTTCTTCTCGATTGCACTTTTTTTGGCCATGTTTCCGCCTATCCTTATGCAGTCCGGGTCGTCGCCCGCCACACTCAATTCATGAAGGGCATGCCGAATCCGGCAAGCAATTCTCTCGCTTCATCGTCAGTTTTCGCGGTCGTCACCATCGCGATATCAAGACCGCGTACGGCGTCAACTTCGTCGTAATCGATTTCTGGAAATACAATTTGTTCCCGTAATCCTAGCGAAAAATTACCGCGGCCATCGAAACTTTTTGGTGAAACACCACGAAAGTCACGAACGCGCGGCAGCGCGATATTTACCAGGCGATCGAGAAACTCAAACATGCGCTGTCGGCG
>Ga0115002_10001824_pt1 | contig 28693 bp, 29 predicted proteins | sample ArcticOcean_MG_C_8_FD_89576 | JGI IMG/M metagenome (GOLD analysis project Ga0115002, IMG submission 89576) | Marine microbial communities from western Arctic Ocean - ArcticOcean_MG_CB11_86 | ecosystem: Environmental > Aquatic > Marine > Oceanic | place: Arctic Ocean: Canada Basin | collected... | reverse complement strand
TCTTTAAAAAAGAGACCCGTTTTATGTAAATCAATTATTCCTTTTGTTATTGCTCTATAAACAGACCCACTCGATACAAATTTACAATTTAGTTCACTCGCTAACAATTTACCGATAGAAGTTTTGCCACTTCCTGACGGACCATCAATACTAATGATTTCTGTAATCATAATTTACTCCACAGCTAATTTTTTTATTTCACCAGGTTTTATGCCATCCAATAAATAACAATCCATCTGTATTCTTTTTAAACGAGTGATACCAATATCATTATATTTGAATATTTTTCGAATTTCCCTGTTCTTTCCTGTAGACAATGTAACTTGATATTTCTTATCACCTATTTTTAGTAATTTGTTTATATTATAGATAACACCTTCAATTTTAACTTTTAATTGGATAGCATCTTCATCTATGTTTGAAATTGTACTAACTTCATATATTTTGGTGATATTGTATTTTGGATGAGTTAATTTATCTATCCAATCACCATCGTTGCTTAGTAATAGTAGTCCTTCTGAATCCATATCTAATCTTCCAGCAAATTTCAAACTTTTATCATTTATTAATTTATATATTGTTAATGACTTCCCCTGTACTTTATGAGAACAGATGTAGCCTCGGGGTTTATAAAAGGCGTAATATTTTTTATTAATCTTATTATCTAATTGTTTACCTAAATATGTTACTTCATCAACTTCTGGTTCAATTTTTTGACCTAATACTGCTAGACGCTCATTTATATAAATTTGCTCTTCAATTATTAATACATCTGCTTTTCTTCTTGAAATAGTAAGTTTCATAGCAAGAAACTTATTTAAACGAATCACTCTTCTTCCGTAATCTCAAATAGGGATCCAATTCTAGGAAGTTCTCCTATGTTACCTATGCCCATTTTTTCATTAAATAAATCTGCAGTAACATAAAGAATTGCTCCACCAGGTAAATTAAGTTCTCCACCTTTTTCTATGAGTCCACGTGACTCTAATGTTTTTATTGATGAATCCGAATCAACTCCTCTAATCTCTGAAACTTTAACTTTTGTGACAGGCTGCTCGTAAGCAATAATGGCTAAGGTTTCCATAGCTGGAGAGGAAAGTCCTTTAAGGATAGATTCTGGAATATAATCAGGAAGTGTTGGTAGCAGTTCTTGAGAAACATGAATATCTAAAGTTGTACTAGTTCTTTTGATATAAAAACCTATATTATTTTTTTCTAATGTTGTGTTGATGTTCGTAATCAATACATTAAGTTCATCTGCTGAAAGATCCAATTTCTTAGATAATATTACTATATCTTCTGGTCCATCACTTAATAAAAGTATTGCGGTCAGTAATCTAGATTTATTATTATCACTCATTCTTTATTATAGTAATGGTGCCATCAAACTTTGTTTGTTCAGCTCTTACTATCCCCCACCTAACTGTTTCTAGTAAAGCTAAAAAATAAGCAACAGCATCTTTATAGGTGCCATGTGAAATAATATCTTCAAAAGTTTCATGTATGTCTAAGTTAACATGCTTTATAAAATTCTCAATTGATGTTTGAATATCTGGGAGGTCTTTATCTATATGTGAAAAACCTTTCACTGTGTTGTACCTGTTGTATGCCTCTTCTGCAGTAGATTCGAATTGAGTTAAGTTAATATTTTTAATAATTATAGAAGCAGGAATCGTATCTTTAACTTGATATGATTTAAATACTGGAACAGTTTTTTCTTCATTTTTGATTTTAGAAGCTATTGCTAAACCGACTTCTGAAAAAGCTTTGAACTGCAGAAGTCTTGTGAACGCAATATCTCGATCTTTGAGGACTTCTACTTCATCAAGCCAATCTATTTCTTTATCATTGAAATTTAGGAAACGCGCTTTAAGTTCATATAAAGTAGCAGCAAAGAATACAAAATCTACTAATTTTTCAATATCATGATCTTCGTTTCTGTCTATTTTTCCAAATAAAGAGTGTAATGATTCTTCTATCATTTCACCATTTAAGCCAGAATGTTTTACGAGCAAATCTTTTAATTCTTCAATGATTGATTCAATGTATTTGTTACTAATAATCACACCTTTGCAGTAATTCATGTCTGTCTATAATCAGATAATCTGTATAAAGTTTGATATCTTTATTTGTGATCGATTTGTTATTTATTAGTAATAGTTCTCCTATTTTCTCATGTTCTTTATAGTTTTTTGCTGTGAATGATTTATTAAAACCGATATCAGCAAAAATTCTTCCGAACCAACCAATATCTGTACAAACTTTTCCGATATCATGAATCAAAGCAAGTCTATGCATATCTTCATTGTCTGATAATTTTTTTACCCTAATCATTACCTCCAGAGAATGAGCTCTATCTTCCATTCTTAATTGCCAAAATAAAGTTAAAAAACCTTCGTTGAGAATCTTCGTAAGTTTTATTTGATCGTTTATTGAAATATCTCGATAAAATAAAAATCTAATTGCTCTTATTGATTTATGGTATATGTCAAATTTTATCATGATCTAGGATGAGTCTCATTGTATACCTCTATTAAATGTTGCCCAGATATTTTAGTATAAATCTGCGTCGTTGAGATAGAGGAATGACCTAAAAATTCTTGGATGATCCTCAGATCACATCCTGATTCTAGCATGTGTGTTGCTGCTGAATGCCTCAGAGAATGAGGGTGTACTTTGGTTCCAAGACCAATCTTTAATGCAGCTTTTTTAATAACTCTAAATATTCCTGTTCTGTCAATTTGTTTATAGGATTTACTTAAAATAAGAAACTGTATATCTTTTTCAATTTCTGATCTAAATAATAAATATTCCTTCAACTTTAACTTCAACATGGAGCCAAGTGGAACCATTCTAGTTATATTTCCTTTTCCTGTAACTCTAATTACCATTCTCTCATAATCAATATCTGAGATTTTAATATTGCATAATTCACTAACTCTACAACCTGTCGAATACAATAATTCAATTATTAAGCTATTGCGCACTTCAAGAAAATTATTATTACTATAACTTCCAATCATTTTTGCTATATCCTCAGTGTCTAAAACATGTGGTAAAGATAAATTCTTATTTATCTTAAATCTATATTTATCAATATCGAAATTATTTTTACCCTTGCTATTTAACCATTTCAGATACGACAAGATAGAAGATTGATATCTTGATCTTGTAGATGAGCTAGCTCCAATTTGTTTCAGTTCTTTATTGTAACTTATAAACCTTTGAACAGTGATTTCACTCTTATCTGTATAATTTAAAAATTTATATACATCTGAAATATATGCTTCAATAGTATTTTTTGAAAGTCCAATTTCTAACTGTAAATAATTTCTGTAATCTTCAACTAAAGCAACAAAATCTGTCAATCAACAACCACATCTGATGAAACTTCATCTGAGGTCTGTATATTATTCAGCTTCGTGATTTTTGCAGATTTAATAAATTCGTTAAATATTAAGGATGGTTTTGAGGGTCTCGACTTAAACTCAGGGTGAAATTGTGTAGCCATAAAAAATGGATGATTTTTTAGCTCAATAATTTCTATTAAATCATTATTCGGTGACAAGCCACTTAAAACTAGTCCATTTTTTTCTAATATTTCTCTATATTTATTATTTACTTCATAACGATGTCTATGTCTTTCGTAGATAATTTCTTCAGAGTATATGTTCCAAGCTTTTGTATTTTTTATTATTTTAGTTGGATATGTACCCAATCTCATAGTTGCACCAATATAATTTTTACTCGTGTCCTGATTAGGGAGTAAGTCTATAACAGGATCTTTCGTAGTCTGTGAAAACTCTGATGAGTTTGCATCTTTTATTCCGCATACATTTCTAGCAAACTCTATTACTGCGCATTGAAGTCCTAAACAAAGACCTAAAAAAGGTATTTTATTTTCTCTCAAATATGAGATACCTTTTAACTTTCCTTCAATTCCTCTTTGTCCAAAACCTCCGGGTACTATGACTCCATTTAAATCTTTGAATTCTTCATATTCAAATTGATCAGAATTTATCCATCTAATATCTAATCCAACTCTGTTATATATACAGGCATGCTTTAAGGACTCGACTACTGAGAGGTAGCTATCTGGTAAACCGTTATACTTTCCTAATATTCCTATTTTCACTTTTTCTTTAATATTGTTTTGTATTGTATGAATGTTCTCCCATTCAGATAAATTTGCTTCTTTGGCCTCCAAGTTTAATAATTTCAGTACAGACTTATCGAGGCCCTCTTTGTACATTCTTAAAGGTACTTCATAGATGTCGTTAAGATCTTCAGCTGAAACAATATTTTCAGTAGAAACATCACAATAGAGAGATACTTTATTACGAACCTCATCGGTTATTGGCGTATTAGATCTAAGCACAATCAAATCGGGAGTTATACCGTAACCTCTTAATTGGGCCACAGAATGCTGTGTTGGCTTAGATTTAAGTTCTGAACTTGGACCAATATAAGGGACTAGTGTGACATGTATAAAAATTACATTTTGTTTACCTAGTTCTTTCCTCAATAACCTTGCAGCCTCTAAAAATGGAAGTATTTCTATATCTCCAACGGTTCCTCCAATTTCAGTAATCTGCACATCGTGATCGTTTGAAACAGATTTTATTCTTTTTTTTATTTCATCAGTTATGTGAGGGATAACCTGTACCGTATCCCCTAAATAATCTCCCCTTCTTTCCTTATCAATAACAGTTCTATATATACTCCCTGTTGTCACATTGGAATCTTTTTTTAAATCTACTCCAGTAAATCTTTCGTAATGTCCTAAATCAAGATCCGTTGTAGCTCCGTCTTCTGTCACAAAGACTTCTCCATGCTGAAAGGGGTTCATCGTGTCTGGATCAATATTGAGATAAGGATCAAACTTTTGATTTACAACTGTTAATCCTCTAGATTTTAACAGAGCACCAAGTGATGCTGAAGTAATCCCTTTTCCTAAGCTAGAGACCACACCACCGGTAACAAATACATACCTAGTCACTTAAAAATAATAACATATAATTAAGTATATATAATTTTATCTTAATATTTGAGATAAAAACTCACGAACATTCAAGTCACTGCTAACTCCTAAAAGTTTTACTTTTCTATCATTTTCTGATATTTCTAACGAAATAGGATCGCTTGATTTAATTGAATTATTTATTAGATTATTCACCAAAACTCCATCAAAAAATATATCACAAGTCATTTTTTCTAATGTTTTAAAATACGAAGGTGTGTCAATATTGATCCTAATCGAACTGCTTGAAGGAAGAACAATAGATCTAGGAAATTTACTAAATGGAGCTATTGGAGTAATCACTATAGACTCAAGTGATGGATCCACAATTGGGCCTCCTGCAGAGTAACTATATGCCGTAGACCCACCGGATGTAGATAGAATTAACCCATCCGCTTTCACATCAACTGATTCATTCTCAAATTCAATATTAAACTTTAATAATGTATTGTTACCTGTTTTTGATAAAGCAATTTCATTAAATATCGGCCAATTTGGATCTAGGCTTGGACAAGAAATAACTGTTCTTTTTGAAATCATGCTCTCATCAAAAGAACTTTTAGTAACTTGTCTAATCAGCTTTCTATATTTACGTTTATCACTGTTTACAAGATAGCCAATCTCTCCTAAACCTAACGGAAGAAGTAAGGAGTCATGTAGATATGCAAAATGCATTCCTTTCAACGTTGTACCATCTCCACCAACACTTATGAAATTAGTAGCGTTATACCTTTCTGTCAACAATGGCTTGTTATTGACGTCAAACATACTTAAATCCATTTCTTTATAACTTACTTTTTCCTCTTCTAGCTGGTTGATTAAATTAGTATATATATCTGTCTCTATATAATCTGGGTATGAAAGGACTGCTATCCTTATATCTTTTTTATCTCTTTTTTTGTCCATACTGTAATATTAAACTAATAATTTAGTTGAGAGAAAAATGATACCAATTTCAGACGCAAACCCTAGCAAAAATAATCCTATGATAACTTTACTATTTATCGGTATTTGTATATTTGTATATCTATTTATTATCCCACAAAATACCCCTGAATTTAATAAATTTCTATATAGATATGCAGCTATCCCATGTGAGCTTTTGTCCAATACCCCATTGACAGATACACAGTACTATACAAATAACTGTGACACAGTCTCGGGAATAAAGATCTTTCCAAACAAAACAATAATTTATAGCATTTTTTACAGTCCGCTCCTTCATGCAGGCTTTTTACATTTACTAGGGAATGTATGGTCATTATGGATTTTTGGTGACAATGTAGAAGATGTACTAGGGAAATTTAGAACTATAATTTTTATACTTACTACATCTATTATCAGTATATATGGACATTCTATGTTAAATTCTTCAAGTATAACTCCAGTAGTAGGGGCGTCTGGAGTTGTAGCTGGATTTATGGGAGCCTACTTCTATATTTTTCCTAATGCCAGAATTCTTGCATTTTTACTAATACCATTTTGGATGCCTATAACAATAAAGGCTAAAACATTTATGATATTTTGGATTTTTTACCAATTGCTATTAGCAATTCAAACAACAAATATCTCCTGGGAAGCACATCTTTTTGGGTTTATTGCTGGATATGTTATCGTTAAATATTTTTATAAGTTAAAGAGATAATGAAAATTCGTATAAATTACTAAAAACTTTAACTTTTATAGAATCAGGAATCGGATCTCCAGCTTGATAAACTCCTGACTCAAGAAGGATAGGATTTGAATTTAATTTATCTCCAAGTACTACATCTGTATCTATACGATCACCAATTATGTAGTCAAATTTATCATGCCTAGTTAATAGATAATTAAGATAATATTCACTAGGTTTACCAAAAGATTCAATAATAACACCTATATTTTTTTCGACTTCAGAGACTAATGCTCCAGTACCTAATTCGAATCCATCTGCTGTAGGGTATGTCATATCTTTATTGAAGGCAAAAATTTTATTTCCTTTATTGTAAAAGTTAGTATATATCTCGATGTGTCTTTTTGTAAAGGTTGGCAGTTTACCAATTAGTAGGATATCAGAGTGTTTCAGTGAATCACTAATATTTAAACCAACATCAGTCAAATATTTTTTTATTAGATCAGTTCCGTGAATATATATTGTTCCTTTATGATCATTTAGATATTCTTCAGCTATATTTAGTGGAGTAACTAATTCTTTAATATTTATATCTACTTCTAATAAGTGTGTAAGTTTTTCTATAATTTGTAAGGGAGTGACTGATGCATTGTTTGTCAAAAATACAACCTCATGAATTTCTTTTAACAAACCTACAGCTTCAAAGCAACCGGTAATTAATTTTTGAGATCTATAAACTGTGCCATCTAAATCAATACCAATATTCATAATAAATTACTAAGAGCAGTCAGTACACACTTTTGCTCTTGGTTTTGCCAATTGTGCATTATTTAGTATTAAAAAACATATGGTACATGTAAATTCATCTGTTTGAATTCCAATAGCATTGGAATCAAGATTCAAATCAGAAGGCTTGACATTTCTCTCTTCAGCTGCATCTGTTGACATAAAAGTTCCTTCAGATTCTTCAGGATCAGTTTGTATTTTCTCAGTTTCAACTCTTGCTTCTACAGATTCTGTTTCAGGCGCTTCTTGTACTTCTTCCTCAGTACTTGAAGAGCTATCTTCTGAATCTTCATCTTCATTCTCTAAATCTTCTAATGTAGGCTCTTCAACTTCTTCTACTTCTTTTTTTGTCTTCTTTTTATTTTTAACCATATCAATCCTTTTCAGTCAAGCAAATAATACTAAATTTTGAATCGTATTTTCTCTTTTTCATTATAAATTATTGCACTGCTATTTCCTAAATAATCTCCATCAATTTCTATCGGTAAAGGATTTTTGATCTCTAACTTACTGACTAACTTGTTAATAACGCCTTTCTCTCTAAGATGTAAACCATTATTTGCTTTAAAAAAAACTTTCATAGCAGTTGCTTTGTTTACTTCAAAAATCTGTACATTAAACTTACCATCTTGTAGGTTAGATTTTGGTGATATATTTTTTCCACCTCCAAAAAATTGTGCGTTGCATATGCATGTATTAAATGCTTTTTCTTGATATTCTTCATTATCAAGTAGTAGATCCATAAACATTGTCTTTGCTGGCATTATTTGTGACCAAAAGCCAATGGAATACCTATATTTTCGTAAAACATCAGGAACTAATTCACTTATTTTTACTGTATTTGCTAAAAATCCTATATTTGCTACGTTTATAAAATACTTTATAAATGAATTGTATTCAACTCGACCTACATCAATTGAGTAAGTTGAATCGGTAGTTAGATGGGTAACAGATTTACTTATTTTTTGAGATATACCAAATGTACGAATGAAATCTGAACCACTACCAGCAGGCATGCATGCTACTACAGGATCAGGATGGTTATTCTTTATAAGTGAATTTACTAAGTAATTTAATGAACCATCTCCACCTATAGAACAAAAATATTCAACAGAGTTCTCAACTGCAGATTTTATTATATTATTTGTTTCCTTTTTAGTTGTAACATCAAATAAATCATAAGATATACAATTGGAATCAAGAATATTAGTCAAGAATTGCTTACTAAAGTTTTTTCCTCTAGAGTTTTTATTATAAATAACAGTATATTTATTCATTTTCAATTAAGAATGTTTCTAAAAGTAGCATTGCAGACATACTATCCAATCTTTCGTTTGTGTCAATATCTACCAATTTACTAGTAAAACGTTCATCAATAGGAACAACATTAACATTAAATCTATCTTTTATATTAATAATGAACTCATCAACCAAATCAGACATCCTGGTTTTATTACCTGTTAAACCAATAGGGTATCCAACAAGAACTTTTTTAACTTCAAATTTCTGTAGGTATCCATCAATGACATCTAAAACATTTTTTTCTGTAGTATCTAGAACTTTTAAATGAAATGAAGTTTGTTCATTTTTGAGTTTTACTGCAAATCCAAAATATCTTTCTCCATAATCAATTGATAAGATAGCTTCAGATTTATTTAAGATCATTGGATAAGGAAATAAATGTTTCTTTCATTAATGAGTCAACTGAATAGTCACCAGGACCTCCACCAACTGAGTATTCAGGATCTTTTGATGCTCCTCCTGATACTTTTTTAGAAGCTTCTATAACATAGATAGATACGTCTATATTAGAATTAGGTTGAGTTGCACCGACAATTATATGTTTACCATCTATATAGTTCATAATAATACCAACAGTCAAGTCTTCATTAGCTATCAGATTCAATAGAATAGACTTCGCTTCATTAGTGTTCTGAAAATCAACGATTTGAACTAAAATAGTATTTTTACCAACTTTTTCACTCTTACCAAATAAATTTTTTGTTATTGAAGATAGGGTAGTTTTCCTGTCTCTTTTTAATGTGTCGTTAATTTCTTCATAGTGATTTAATATAGTGTCTAACTTAATTAAAACTTTATCTTCTTGGACTCCAAGTAAGTTTGCTGCTGTGGATAATGAAGTTTTAGCTACCAATAAAAACTCGTATGCATTAATACCTGACAGCATTTCTATTCTTCTTAAGTTTGAACCAATAGAACTTTCATTAGTTAAAATAACTAATCCTATATTAGAAGAAGAATTTACATGAGTTCCTGCACATAACTCTTTTGAGTGAGACTCTATGTCAACTACTCTAACTTCATCACCATATTTATCCCCAAAGAAAGCAAGAGCACCTTCTTCTTTTGCTTGCTTTATATTCATTAGATTTGTTGTTACTTCTTTATCATCAAATATAACATTGTTTGACAATGTAAATATTTCTGACAATGCTTCATCGCTTACTTTTTTTGAATAGCTAAAGTCAAATCTTAACTTTCCAGGCTCTACATTTGATCCTGCTTGAGACACACTCTCACCTAAAACTTTTCTTAACGATGCATGTACAATATGAGCTGCAGAGTGACTTTTTGAAGCACCGTTTCTAAATGTCTGATCAACAGATAGTAATAATTTAGTTCTTATTTTAAATGTATCAGCTGTACTCAGCACATTTCCGATAGCACCATTAGGCATTTGGACGGTATTTTTAATTGGATAAGTAAGATTATTATAGGTAATTATCCCCCTGTCAGAAACTTGTCCTCCAGACTCGAAATATAGAGGTGTTTTATCAGTATATATAACTAGATTTTCTGAATCAGTTCTAGAAACACCCGTTATTTCAGCTTCAGATGATAAAAATTCATAACCAATAAATTCAGTTTTATCATAAGTATTAAGATCACTCACTATATTTTTCGTATCCTTATTTGAAACAACTTTATTCTTAATAACAATGTTATCGTACTTTTGCTTGTCAATATTGATATTTTTTTCTTTAGCTATCTCACTCGTTAGTTCAAATGGAAAACCATATGTGTCATACAATTTATAAGCATCCATTTCAGTTATAGTATTATTTTCTATTATTAAATTATTTACTAAAACTTGACCTTTTTTTAATGTTTTATAAAAAAGTGTCTGCTCTGAATTAAATAAATCTATGATTAGATTACTATTTGCATTTAACTCCTGATAATGATTAGAATATTGAACCACAATATTAGGTATTAGAGAAGTGAGATCATTGTTAGCATCGTTAATCTGAGAAGAACTTCTTAAGAGTCTTCTTATGAGCCTCCTTAGGATATACCCTCTACCCTCATTTGTAGGGACAACCCCATCTGATATTAGAAAAATTGAAGCTCGCAAATGATCAGCTATTATTCTTATTTTTTTATCAACATCTATAGTTTTACCATAATTAACCTTATGAAGAGTTTCGATTTCATTAATAATAGGAGAAAAAAGGTCAGTTTCAAATATTGATTTTTTATTTTGGAGTATCATTGAAACTCTCTCTAATCCCATACCAGTATCAACATTTTTGAAAGGGAGTTCTCCTGTTACTTCATACGGTTCATTTTGTATAAGTTCCATAAATACTAAATTCCAAATTTCAATAAATCTATTTTCCGAACCTTTCATTGGTCCACCGTCTTCACCGAAAGAGCTACCTCTATCTACAAATATTTCTGTACATGGGCCGCAAGGCCCTGGAGTATTCATGTGCCAAAAATTATCTCTGTTACCTTCCTGTACTTTTTTAGCATCAACTCCTATTTCATCTATCCAAAGAGATTTAGCATCTTTATCATCTTTATAGACGGTATACCAAAGACTATCTTCAGGAATATTTAGAATCTCAGTTACGTATTCATGCGCATACTTTATCGCTTCTTTTTTAAAGTAATTATCAATACTAAAATTACCCATCATTTCGAAAAAAGATAGATGTCGGTCAGACTCACCAATAATATCAATATCATTAGTTCGAACACATTTTTGTATCGTAGTAATTTTGCTTTCTGTTATTTGTGCGTTGCCAAGGAAGTAATCTTTAAATTGTACCATTCCAGCAGCAGTTAAAAGTAATGTTGGGTCATTTGGAATTAAAGACGATGATTGTTTGAGTATGTGTTCATTGTCAATAAAGTATTTAGTAAAACTAGATCTAATCTCGTCGGAACTTGTAATGCTATTATTCATCTTTATTACTCAAATTGTAATCTGAAAGTACATCTGAATCGATACCGGATGGTGAGTTTGAAAGCGGGTCGTATCCGGTTTGTGTTTTAGGGAAGGGTATAACATCTCTTATAGATTCTGCTGAGATCATCGTTGCGATTAACCTATCTATACCAATAGCAAATCCTGCGTGTGGAGGGGTTCCATAACTTAAAGCTTCAATAAACCATCCGAATCTATCATCTATTTCAGCTTTCGATAATCCCCATTTAGTTAAAACATCTCTTTGTAAATCTGGATCATTAATTCTTTTTGAACCAGAACCGAGCTCAACGCCATTTAACACTAAATCATAGTGTAGAGCTTTCGCTTTATACGGGTCGGACCTAAATTGTTTAGCATTTACAGGAGCAGTAAATGGGTGGTGGGACGGGAGTAATTTATCGTCTTGTATCTCAAAATAAGGAAAATTATTAACCCATAGAAATTCAAATTCGGTAGTTTCTTCAATGTTGCTATATATTAATCTACTCAAGTAAGCATTTACAACGTAAGGATCTCCTACTTGAAACAACACAGAACCGGAACCGTTAACTAGTTTTATGATTTCATCTTTTTCCAACTGAGAAAGAATTTTAGATAAAGGACTTGTTATTTTATTATCTTTAACGATAAACCAACCTAACCCAGTAGAACCAAGACTTTGAACCTCTTTATCCATCAGGTCCACTTCTTTTCTTGAATAAATTTTGTCAATAAGTATTGCGTTGACAGTACCGCCACCAGATATGATTTCATTTATAAATTTAATTTTTGTATTTGAGAATATTGATGTAATGTCAGTTATTTGAATGTCACGTCTCAAATCGGGTTTATCAGTTCCGTACTTTATGATACTTTCATCATAAGAGATTCGAGGAAATGGAATATTTAAGTCTGTAGATAAACAATCTTTAAATATCTTAACTATAAGAAACTCTATTACATTCTGAATATCTTCAGGTTCAGAGAATGGAATTTCTACATCAAATTGTGTAAACTCCGGTTGCCTATCTTTCCTAGAATCTTCATCTCTATAACATCTAGCAATTTGGTAATAAGATTCAAACCCGCTAATCATAAATAACTGTTTATACATTTGTGGAGATTGTGGAAGAGCATAAAACTTATTTGCATATTTACGCGATGGTACAATAAAATCTCTAGCTCCTTCAGGAGTTGACTTTATTAAAGTAGGAGTATCAATCTCATTAATATCGCTTTCGATCATTGCCTGTCTTATTGATTTAAAGACACTAGATCTTAATAGTATATTTTTCTTCATTTTGGGTCTTCTTAAATCTAGATACCTATATTTAAGTCTAATTTGTTCATCTACCTCTATATCATCAGCAATTTGAAAAGGAAGAACTTTACTGGTTGAAATTACATCAGATGATTTAACAATAATTTCTATTTCTCCAAAAACAGAGGTCTTGTTTATATTTTTCTTATCTCTCAAAACTACTTCACCAGTTATAGAGATTAAATACTCATTTTTTATATTTGGAAATAGTTCAGGAGTATCTGTAACTAATTGTATTTGCGAATTATTATGCTTGAGTTCAATAAATAATAGACCACCATGATGTCTTATAGTATGTACCCATCCAATTAAGTTTTTAACTTTACTATTTATATTTACGTCTGATAATTCACTAATAAACATGAGTTCTCATATTAAATTAGTTCCATAATTCTATCAACACCAAAAGCAAGACCTACACCGTTTACTTGTTTTGAGCCTATAAAGGAAGAAAGGGAGTCATATTGTCCCCCACCTCCAAGAGCATCTTGAGACCCAGTTTGTTTTTTTGGAAGAAATTCGAATGTTATGCCATTGTAATAATCAAGTCCTCTTACTAAAGTAGGATCTTCTATGAAATTTATATCAGATAATTGATTTTTATAAATCTCAAATTCCTCTTGAGTTTTGTTATCTCTGTAGTCTTTAAATTTAGGAGCATTAAGTGACAGCAATACATCTTGCTCTTCTTTAGAATCTAAAATTCTTAAAGGGTTTGTGTGTAATCGTTTTAATGATGTATCTGAAAGGTTTGAACTGTATGTTTGATAATATTCGTAGAGTGCCTCCTTGTATATTTTTCTCTCTTCAGAAGAGCCTATAGAATTTATATTTAGTATAAAATCAGAACTTATAGGTAAAATAGTAGATAAAAATTTCACACCCAATAATGTAATATCGACTACAGAAGTCATGTCACAACTTTTTGATCCAATTATCTCTGCACCTACTTGATGAAATTCTCTATACCTACCTTTTTGTGGTCTTTCATAGCGAAACATTTGTTCAGAATAGTAATATTTTTTTTCAGATATATATTTTTGTTCTAAATAGTTACGCACTACACCTGCGGTTCCTTCAGGTCTTAACACGAGTTGCCTGCCCTTTTTATCTTTGAAATTAAACATTTGCTTAGTTACGATATCTGTAAATTCACCAACAGTTCGAGTAAATAATTCCTCTTTTTCTAAAGTAGGCAATTTAATAAGTTTAAATCCTTCTTCTTCACTAATTTCGATAAACTTATTAACTACTTTAGTAAAATTTTCAGCATCTATACCTTCTAAAACTCTTGTTCCCCTCACACTTTCAATCATTTATTAATTCCCATAAATATCTATTATACTTAAGTATATTCTTCACACTGTCAGACTTTCCATGTCCAGGTAATATATTCAATTCTTCATCCAAACTCATAAACACTTTATTAACAGACTCTTTCATCTCACTTGGACTTCCGCTGTAAAGGTCGGTTCTGCCTATTCCGTCGGCAAAAATAAAGTCACCAGTAAACACTGAGCCTATAGCTTCAAAATAGAATGAAGTGCTACCTTTTGTATGGCCAGGATTATTATATATAGTGAGACCATCTATTTCATGATCAAAAATATCGTACAATTTTCCTGAGTATGCTTCGAGTGTTGAATCTTCATCTAATAAAAAACTTTTAAGTTGTTCTTGTGGATTGCGTGCTAAAAATTCATCTTTTAGATTTATATATACTTTACCATCAAATGTATTGATGCCTAACGTATGATCGAAATGTCCATGAGTTAATAGCACACCTCCTATCGTCAGATTTTGCTCAGAAATATAATCCATAGCTTTTTGATAGTCAGGAGGTAAATCAATTATGTAACATATAGATGAATTATTTTGTGGTACTACAACATAACAGTTAGAAGTCATGTAGCTCTCAAAGCAGCGTAAAGATTCACTCATTTTTACCGGGAAATATTCTTTTAGCTTCAAATACATTTTCAATCATTTTTGAATCTTTTAACATCTCATCAATTTGAGAACCATCGCTAATCTCTACTTGAAAGACTAGTGTCACAATTCTCTTAGAATTAGTAGTAGATCTAGCGATAAGGATATTGCCACCGTTATCTGAAATGGCAATCGTGGCATCCCTTAACAAATACGCTCTGTCAATAGCTTCAATTTCTATCCATGCTATTACACCTGTTATGTTAGTTAGTGCCCAAGAAACATCTACAATTCTTTCTCCTTTAGATGGATTAATTTCTACATTTAAACAGTCAGAGACATGAATTGCAATACCATTTGAAATTGTAATAAATCCTACAATATCATCACCCGGTACAGGTACACAGCATTTTGCCATGCGTACCTTTACATCATCGTATCCTTCTACAAGAACAGTGCTATTGCTAGATTTACTAGATTTATGAGTAGATAACAAGTCATCTTCTTCTAGAATTTCTTCGGGATAAATTAGTCTTAATAGTTTATTTCCAATATTCTCAATACTATAAGTACCATTTGCTAATCCCAAATACAAATTGTCAACTGAAGATAAATTGATATTTTTGATTAAGTTTTTTAAATATAAATCTTTAGAATTCAATAAATTATTATCAATATGATTTTCAAACCACTCATTTAGTTTAACCTTACCTAATTGCATATCTTTAGATTTATTCTGTTGTATAAACCATTGTTTAATTTTTGTTTTTGCTCTTGAAGTTTTAGCAAGAGCAATCCAATCTCTACTTGGACCTTTTTCTTTTTCTTTAGAAGTTAAGATCTCTACTGTATCTCCTGATTTCAATGAAGTTCCGAAATTAACCATTTTGCCGTTTACTTTTGCTCCAGTTAGTTTTTCACCTATAACTGTATGTACTGCATATGCAAAATCAATAGGAGTGGAACCAGTAGGTAAAGATATTACATCTCCGTTTGGTGTTAAAGTGAAGACTTCATCCTCATATAGATCAATTTTAATATGTTTAAGAAAATCAGAAGGATCTGGATTTTCAATATTTATTCTTTTAATATCGTTTTTCCAAGTATCTTCACTTATATTTTTTTCTTTATACATCCAATGAGCAGCTACTCCATATTCTGCTCTAGTATGCATTTCATGTGTCCTAATTTGTATCTCCATTTTTCTGCTATCTGTAGATAATACTGTTGTATGTAGACTTTGATATAAATTGAATTTTGGCATTGAAATAAAATCTTTAAACCTACCCTGTACTGGTTGAAAATTAGCATGGATTAGCCCTAATACCGTATAGCAGTCTTTAACGTCGGAACAGATTATTCTTATTCCAATTAAATCATTGATTTCACTGAAGCTAAGCCCATTATTAATTATTTTTTTGTATATTGAATAGTTGTGTTTTGGACGACCAATCACTTCTGCAGATATTGAATTATCTGAGAGAAGTGTTGAGATTACCTTTACTGTATTGTTTATTTTTATTGTTCTATTAGGTGAAGTCGAAATTATTTGAGTAGAAATTTCTTTATCTTGTTGAGGAAATAGAATAGAAAATGAGATATCTTCCAACTGATGCTTTACATTCTGAAGTCCTAATCTATGAGCTAATGGAGAGTATACATATAGGGTTTCAGAGGCAATATCCTGTTGCTTCCAATCAGGTAAAGAATTAATAGTATTTATGTTGTGAAGTCTATCAGCCAATTTTAATATCAAAACTCTAACGTCCTTAGACATTGCAATTACCATTTTTCTAATAGACTCGGCTTTCGCTTCTTCATTTGTCGAAAAATTTATTTTGTCCAATTTAGTGACCCCATCAACTATAAGAGCAACATCCTTTCCAAACCTCGACTTTATAGTCGATAGCTTAATAGAAGTGTCTTCCACTACATCATGAAGTAAAGCAGCAATTATTGTTTCTTCATCCATCCCTATTTCTGCTAGATATATAGCTACATGCAAAGGATGAGTTATGTATGCCTCACCAGATTTTCTATATTGTCCATTATGGCCTTCATAAGCCATCTCATAAGCTTCTTTTAAACTTGCTTGATTCATTGACTTAGTGTTACTAGTTAACTCTTTGTAAAGCTTACTTGGTGTTTTATTTGAAATGCTCATATACTAAGTTTAGTTTTTATTTTACTTAGTTAGAAATCTAGACAGAAAAGGTACAGTAACAAAAATAGAACTGTACGTACCCGAAATCATGCCGATGACCAACGGTATTGCAAAATCTGATAGTGCTCCTTTAAGTCCTAAATGGTTACCTACAAGTATTAGTGAAAGTACAGGTATTATCGAAGTTAACGAGGTATTTATACTTCGCATAATTATCTCGTTAAAAGTAGAGTTCAGAACGTCTTTTGATATGGATGTTTGTTTCTGCTTTTTAGAAGAGTCTTTTAACTTATCAAAAATTACTACTGTATCGTACAACGAATATCCGAGTACTGTTAATATCGCAATAATCGTCGCAGGTGTAATTTCAATAGAAATCAATATATATATACACACACACATTAACAAATCATGTAACAAAGCAATAAGAGCGATTATTGCGAATTTATATTCGTATCTGTAACTAATTAGTAATGATATAAATGTAATAAAAATTATGAGAGCTCTCAAACCTTGTTTAGAAATCTCGCTTCCGAACGTTGGACCTACTCTTTGAAAACCAATTTCGTCTTTTGGTGTATTAAAAAATTTACTTAGTTCTGTTAGTACAGAGTTTTCTTGGTCTATGGATCCTTCGTTTGTCCTGAATCGATATATATCACCTTCGTTAAGAGATTCGTATCTCGTAACATTAAGTTCTAATGTGTTTACAATATCTTCTATATCTGTAGTTGATACATTAGAATTATTATTTACTTCGTATAAAGTACCTCCTGTAAAATCAATACTCAAATTTAGGACTAGTAGGCCGGAAATTGTAAGAAGTATAATTGAAAGAAATATAATCATTTCTATAATAAATATCTTATAAAATCTGTTCGAAAGCTTATGGAAGTCAATTTTTGTATTACCGAGAAATAGTTTTGACATACTATATCTCTCCTCTCTTAATTGGAAAAAATAGTCTTGGATTATTAGTAACACTTACAGCTAAATTCAGTGCATTCCTTGTATAATATCTTGTATATATCAAGTCAATTAACGTAGCTAGTCCTAAAGATATTGCGAATCCTTTTATAGGACCAATTGCTAAAATAAATAACAACATTGCTGCTGATAATGAGACGAAATCTGCTATTAAAATTGTTCTCCAAGCTTCTTTTGTAGCCTTCTCAGCTGAATAGATATATGATCTTCCTAGTTTCAATTCATCTTTAAACTTTTCAAATGTAACAATGTAGGAATCAGCTGCTAAGCCTATAGATACAATAATTCCGGCTACACCGGCCAATGTAAGTGTGAAGCCTTGATACTCGCTTAACAAAGCTAGAATTGAGTAAAATGCTAATCCAAATGTTCCAAGTCCCAATATAGTTAATACACCCAGTAATCTGTAGTAAGATAATAAATACAATAAAACAACAACTATTCCAACCAAACCTGCATTAACTCCTATCTTTAGTGTATTCTCACCTAATGTTGCTGATACTTTTTGTATTGAAGATCTTTCAAATGAGACTGGCAGAGATCCATATCGTAATATAACTGCTAAATTGTTAGCCTTTTCACCAGAATCAGAATTACCTACTGTGATTGCAGCTGTTCCTCCATCAATACCTATATTTGGATCTACCTCATAGGATATAGAGGGTGCCGATACTACTTTTCCATCAAGTACAATGGCTAATTTACGCTGTTCACCTAACTCTTGTGCTAATTGTTTAGTAAGCTCTGTAAACTTACTTGAAGAATTCTCTTTAAATTTTAATTGAACTATCCACTCGTTTTCTGGAACTATAGCTGAAGCATTTTCAATATCAGCACCTGTTAGTTTTGATGGACCTAATTTATAAATAACTGGAAAGCCACCTTCATCAGAAAGTAAGTAGCTGATTGTATTTATTTCATCATTTAGAGATATACCAGTATATTCATTCACACCTTCGGGTACAGATGTCAATACTTCGCCTTCATTATCTGGATCATTTGTGATAATAAATGCTGGAGAGTAACCAGTGTCTACAGATGAAGACAGAACAGGTCTAAATGATAAGAGTCCAGTAGTTCCAACTGCATCAATAGCTTTTTCTTGGTCGGTTAAGCCAGGTAATTGTACTAATACTCCCTTAGTCCCCGTTATCGATATTTCAGGTTCCTGAACATCTCCAAAGTCTTCAATTCTCGACCTCATAATTTCAACTGCTTGTTCAAGTAGTTCCAACTCTGGCTCATTTTCAGCAGTTAATAGAACTGAAATACCTCCTTGCAAATCTAATCCTAGTTTTGGAGTGAACTGATTAATATCAATAAACAAAAATAGCAAAATAAAGATTACCGGTATTAAGATTGCTCTAATTAGTACCCTCATATATTTTTTAAACTTTCTTTGTAATCTTCAAAACTATTTAATAATATAGCTTCTCGTGCTTTATCAAGTATGTTTTTTGTTTGAAATAGATTATGTACAATTAAATATGGCCATGCAGATACTTCTTCGTTCATCAATAAGTGCCTTAAATATGATCTTGAGAAGTTTGAACATGTTGAACAGGTGCAGCCTTTAACTAATGGTGAGGAGTCTTTTTCATACTTATTATTTTTTAAATTTATGTATTTGAGGTTATTGATGATCTTCCCATGACGTGCTAATCTTGTTGGCCATACACAGTCAAACATATCGACACCGAGTTCTATTAAATCCAGCATTCCAGAAATATCACCCAAACCCATAACATACCTAGGTTTATCCTGATTTAACATGTCAGTACATAATGATACAGTTCTATCCATATCTTTTTTAGTTTCGCCAACAGACAAGCCACCTATTGCATATCCATCAAAAGGTAGTTTCCCTATATTTTCAATTGCATGTTCTCTTAGTTTGTTATTAACCCCGCCTTGTATGATTCCAAATAAAGATTGGTCATTATTGTTGTGCCGATCTAGAGAGATTTTTGCCCACTCTATAGTCGTGTCTAAAGCATTTTTTATATCATATTCATCTAAATTTGGATCAATTAATACATCAAGCACCATTGCAATATCGCTACCGAAATCACTTTGAGCGCTTATTGAAAGTTCAGGTGTGAGTAGAAAACTGGATCCATCATAAATTGATTTAAATAACAAACCTTCTTTTGTTTGCTTAGCTTTTAATGACCATCCCTGAAAACCACCTGAATCAGTTAGTATGACTTTATCCCAAGACGTATATTTGTGAATACCACCAAGATCTTTTATAGTTTTTGATCCGGGCCTCAATAAAAGATGATAGGTATTGCACAATATCACATCTGGATCTATTTCTTTCAGATAAGTAATAGGTAATCCTTTGATAGCTCCTTTAGTAGCGACTGGCATGAATGTAGGTGTATTAATTAACTTATCATTAATACTGAGTACTCCTGCTCTAGCTCTTTTGTCGGAATTGAGTATTGTAAAATTTAAATTTTGCATTTGTCTATATCAATATACATTGCATCTCCAAAACTTAGAAAATATAAACCAGAATTCAACGCATAGTTATATATGTTTATCCAATCATCCTCTAATAAAGAATCTATAATGGCTAGCAGTGAGCTCCTAGGTGCATGAAAATTTGTTATTAGTCCATTTGCAAATTTAAAACTAAAACCTCTTTTTATAAATAATTTTGTTACTCCTTGTAATTGCGGTATATCTGTTTTGAAACAAGTTTCTATTGCTCTTAATGATGAAGTACCAACACAAATTATTTTCCGATTAGATCTTTTGTCATCTAGTAGTTGTTCAATTGCATTCTTATTAATTTCATATTCTTCAGTGTGAATTTTGTGATCATTAATATATCTTGATTTTATAGGTGAAAATGTTCCTAATCCCACATCTAAGTTGAGATTTATAATATTTACACCGTTATGTTTTAGCTTATTAATAAGTGTTTTTGTAAAATGTAGACCTGCAGTTGGAGCAGCCACAGAAAAGCCACCATCAGCGTATTCAGTTTGGTATCCGTTGTATTTACTCTCATTATCTTTTATATACGGTGGTAATGGCATCAGTCCGTGGTGAGATATTAAGGTATCACATTCAGAGTTAGTAATTTTAATTGTAAACACATCGCCAGTTCTTGAGACAATACACATTTCTATATTGTCGACATAATATACCTTATCATTAGTTTTCTTAGAATTAGTTTTTATGAGACACTCAAAAGTATTCATATCTAAAATCTTAAGTATAAACAACTCTACATTGCCTTTCGTATGTTTTTTTTTGGCTTTAATTCTAACTTTGTGCACAGTCGATGTATTAATTACAAGAGTGCTATTACTCGGTATAAAAGTTTGAATTTCTTTAAATTTTATAATTCTTTTAGAATGAACATCCAATAATTTAGCATTAGCTCTATTACTGTAAGGCACCTGTTTAATATTTATATTTGAAAGAGGGTAATCAAGTGAGCTAGTTTTAATTTTATTTGTCAATATTATTCATTAACTTGATGAAAAGTTCATAACTCATAGTCACTACTTCTGGGACTCCGTCGTTGGTTCTTTTTGAATGCCCCTTTTGTAATTTTAATTTTTTCCAAAAAAGAATCGTATTTTTACTCTTTGATTTTTTTATAGCTTTATCCAGTGATTGATGGATATTAAGATTTTGTCTTGCCTTTGCTTCAATATAAAATAGGTCTTTGTTGTTTATTATCAATTCTATGTCTCCTTTGTCTAGAGATCCGCCTTCAGCTAAACGTTGAGCTTTAAAGTTCTTATAGTAATTTAAACGCACAACAATATTGGACTCATATGTCGTGCCTTGTTTTTTTGATTTATTTACCATACAATATACTCATTTTAGAATCGTTTCTAATTCAATTTCTTCTAAATCAAAATTAGTATAAACTTCTTGGACATCATCTAATTCTTCAAGAGACTCGATAAGTTTTGAAACAGATATGAACTCTTTACTTGTAATAATTATATTATTTGTAGGTAAAAAGGGAATATCCGTCTGAATAATTGTAAACTCCGTATTATCTATTTTTTCTTTTAAAGATAGATATTGTGAAGGTAAGACTTCGAGAACAATATTATTGTATTGTTCTGATATATCCAAACAATCATTTTCTACAGCAAAACTTATAATAGATTCTTTATCTCCTTTTAGTTCAAATATACCTTTTCTTTCAAATAAATAACTTACGCTACCTGGATTACCTAAACTCCCATTATTCTTCGTGAATATTGCTTTTACATCGGATGACGTACGATTTTTATTATCCGTTATGCAATACACATAGAAAGCAATGCCTGAGGGACCGTATCCTTCATAATAAATCTCAAGAATATTTTCGATATTTATTCCGCCGCTGAGCCTTTTTAATGCATTTTTTATATTTTGATTTGGAACAGAGTTAGACTTTGCTTTCTGAATCGCTTGATATAATGCTGCATTTGATAGAGGATCTGTACCACCTTGTTTCCCAGCAACTTCTATCGCTCTTGTCAACTTTGCAAATAATTTCCCTCTTTTAGCATCATTGATGCCTTTTTTTCGTTTGATGGTTGACCATTTAGAGTGACCGGACATAATTTTTTCCTTCGTCTAAAAAACTTGTTAGCCAATTTAAATAGATAGGGCTTGCATTTATCTCTGGGTGAAATGTAAATGCGACAATATTTTTTTGTCTAACCCCAACTGGAGATTTATCTAATGTTGCAATTGTAGTAACATTCTCACCAATATTTATAATCTTAGGAGCTCGTATAAAACAATAGTTTTCTTTTGGTAGGGAGTCTATAGAAACATTCGCTTCAAAGGATTCATTTTGTCTGCCATAAGCATTTCTTTTGATTGTTATATCAAGTACATTTAGGTTTATAGTGGTGTCATTAATTATATTTGAAGATAACAATATTGCTCCAGCGCAAGTTCCAAGAGTTGGAATACCTTCGTCAATTAATGCTTTGATTTTAATAAACAAATTATAATTTTGTTGAATAATTTTGATCGCTGTAGATTCTCCTCCTGGAAGTATTATTGCGTCTATATCTTTTAAATCATCTACAGTTTTGATAAATCGATAGTCTTTATTTATTAAGTCAAGTGTTCGTGCGTGCTCAAAGAAATCACCTTGAAGAGCTAGAATGCCAACTAACAATTACCATCCTCTTTTAGATAACTGCTCATTTGGTGATAAATTTTCTATATTTATTCCAGGCATTGCATCTCCTATATTTCTAGATATATCTTTAAGGATTTCTGAGTTATTGAAATGTGTTGTAGCTTGAACTATTGCACTAGCTCTATCCTTAGGATTATTACTTTTAAAAATTCCTGAACCAACAAAAACACCTTCGCAACCAAGTTGCATCATAAGGGCTGCATCGGCGGGTGTAGCTATTCCTCCTGCTGCAAAATTTACAACTGGTAGCTTTTTAAGATCTTTAATAATTTTTAAAGTTTCGATTGGAGCTAGATAATCCTTAGAGGCGGCAACTAATTCTTCTTCATTTAAAGAACTAATATGTCTTACTCCATCATTTAATTTTCTTATATGTTTAACTGCTTCGATAACATTTCCAGTACCTGCCTCCCCTTTCGTGCGGATCATCGCTGCTCCTTCAGATATTCTTCTAGCTGCTTCTCCTAGATTTGTAGCGCCACAGACAAAAGGTGTAACAAACGGTGTTTTATCGATATGATTTTTTGGATCTGCAGGAGTCAATACTTCGCTTTCGTCAATAAAATCTACACCTAGTTCTTGTAATATTTGAGCTTCTACAAAATGTCCTATTCTTACTTTTGCCATTACAGGTATGGACACTGCATCGATTACTTCTTCAATAATTTCAACTGATGACATTCTTGAGACTCCTCCTTCTACACGAATATCAGCCGGTATTCTTTCTAATGCCATAACTGCTACAGCTCCTGCTTCTTCAGCTATGATTGCTTGTTCTGCGTTGACAACATCCATAATTACTCCGCCTTTGAGCATCTCAGCTAGATTTTTCTTGACTTTAAAAGTTCCTAGATTTTTCATGTCTTTCATTCTAATACCTTTCTTTTGTAAAATTATTTATTATATAGATCTATTATCTGAGGAAGCACATTATCCGATTGGTATTGCAATAGTCGTTTATATTGTTTTTCCCAGATTGTCTCAATATCAGCATCCAGGGTATCTTTAATAACAGTATTTAAATTTTTACTACTTCTGTTCTTAAAATATACACCGGAATTACTTAACACATTCTTAAAGGCTGGAATACCAGATGCAATAACTATAGCTCCATTTGCAATAGCTTCTAGTAAAATTACTCCAAAACTCTCCTGCTTAGTGTTTGGTGCTACAAGTATTAGTGTTTGTTCTAGCAACTCAAATTTTTTTACTTCACTTATATTTACGTACGAATCTACAAAGATATTATTAATTGATCTATTACTTATAACTGTAGGCATTAATTTATTTACGATAAAAGAGTCTATTGAATTTAAATATATTTTAAGTCCTTTACGTTTTTCATCACGACCTAAAAACATAATTCTTTTGCTTTTACCGTTAAATGAAGTATCGGGATTTAGAACTATAAAATTTGGAATAACTATAGGATTAGGTCTTAAAGCAGCAGCTTGTTTGGAAGACAACACACTTACGCACACACTGACTATAGATAATTGTTTTGTTTTAAAGCCGTAAATTATTTTTAATAATTTACACCAATAAACATTTAAGTATGCATGATGAGTCGTGATAATAGGTTTATCAGTTTTCATCTTCCATAATATAAGAGGAATAAAAGGCTCATGAATATGAACAATATCTGACCACTCGATGGCTTCTTCTAAAAGTAATTTATTACACGTAATGCTAACATTTGACTTAGATCCATTAAATTTAATTGCAATGGGCGCTTTATTATTATAATCATCTGAACCATGAGCAAAAATTTTTACTCGATAAGACTGATTGCACAATAACTGCTTAATCAAATTTATTTGATTTTGCACTCCTCCATAATTATTTAGCGAATAAGGACTTACTAGAAGTATATTTTTTTTACTCATCACTCCATATAGGTACTGTAGAATGCCATTGATTCGGTGCAAGTTTAATTAACTTTTCAAATTCATTAGCTAATGTTTTGAGACCATTTTGTAATGATTGTGCTTTATTCCCAAATATTGGAACATAAAATGGATCTCCAAAATGAATAACGAATCCTGACTTTGTTGCAATGCATGTTGTAGGAATAATTGGACAGCCAGTTTCTAAGGCAATACTTATGGGTCCACTTGGAAATGCAGCTAATTTACCAAAAAAATTTACTCCTACACCGCTTTTCTTAACATGTCTTTCTGATAATAAACATACAGCCTTCCCTCTGTTCACTTCATTTTTAACCTGTTCATAAGTATTCGTGTTATTTCCTCCTAAAATTATTTTGCAACCTAACAAGGACCGTAAGTTTAGAAACCAATTAAGAATTAATTTATTTTCCAACGGCTCTGCCACTGCTACAAGTTTCAAACCTATCTCATTACCTGCTGGTATAGCAAATTCCCAATTTCCTTGATGTGGTAGAGCAATTATAAATCCTTCATTATTTGCCTTAATTTTTTTTATCTTTTCCAACTCGTTAAACTTTACGTACTTATTAGGGTTGTTCACAATCTTCTTGTTTAGCCAAACTGTTTCTAACCAATACTGTGCATAAAATAACTTAATTTTTAAAGGTGAGATATTTAACAATTTATTTTTTTTAAAGTATCTCCTTCTTTTTATCAAACGAATAGTACTTCTTAATGAAAAAATGTAATAGATAAGACCAAAAAAGTATTTAAATTTGCGTATTGTAGAAAGAGGAAATATTTGTATGATAGCCGCTCCTATTCTGAGCAATAAATATTTGATCATATTCATATCTTTTTGTACAATGAATACATACGCTGAGACACCGTTATCCATACTAAAATTGTAAATATATATAAATATATATTGTTCAGATTTAAAGCCATATATACAAGGACAAATATAATTCTCTCGGGCCTAGGAGTGATCCCTACATTTTCATAAATATGCATACTTTCTGCTTTTGCTCTTGTATAAGGAATAAGGAATGAACCAGTTAGAATAGCAAAAACCATCATTATTTCCATATTTGTTGTAGTAAATTTTATACAAAAAGTACACCATATAAACATTTCTGCAATTCGGTCAACTGAAGAATCCACCAATCCACCGAAATCACTACTTTGATTACTCACTCTGGCAAGTGGGCCATCAAGTCCATCGATAGCGGTACCTATGAACAATGTCAATAGTCCTATTTCTTTAATGTCATTGTAAACAAGTATTGATCCAGCAATAACTATAAATAAACCAATAAAAGATAGAGTATTAGGTTTTATTTTAAAAAATATACAAATTCTTACAAAAGGATATGCGATTTTTTCAGCAGTATTTTTGAAATATTTTTCGAGCATTACTGTTTCAATTCTTCGGTAACCACTGACCCTAATAATTCAGAAGTATTAGCATCTATTTCTACAATTGATTTTTTCTTAGGAGGATTAGCATGATTGTATATAATACATGTCCATATTGGTTTCAATCTAAATCCTTGAAAAGTTAAAGCAACGGAGTAATATCCAACTGAGTGATCCACATATTTACCAACTAACTCAATAACTTCGGACTGTTTTACAGAGATTTTTGATTTAATGAGAAAAACATATATTGTTACTAGAAAAAGTATGGGATATGTATAGCTAAAGTTTATCCAATGATAAAAATAATCAATTACAAAAATAGAAAGAAACAAAGTGCAAAGGAAATACCCAGTTAATTTTCTTCTGTTTATGTTAGGGATTCTGTAAGCGCTGTAAGCTAAGGAATTTAAGTCTTCTGGAATATTTTCTTTAGAAGCAATCTCTGAGTCAATGTTAATTCCAACCATTTAAATATTGACTTTTGGTATCTGTAAGAAGTTATTTATTTTTTTTATACCTGAGTTTATCTCTATATTTTGTTCATTACGACCATCAGAAAAATTTATAGCAAGAGTCTTGTTACTCTTGTCATTGTCTCCTATAACAATAATTATCGGTACTTTCATTAATTTATATTTTTTTATTTTTTCAGACAATCGTGTATTTGTAAAGTCATGTTTAATTCTATAATCTTTCAAGATAGTAAATATACGTTCAGAATATTTCTTTACATCGTCATTTAAAGAAATAACTACTATTTGATCAGGTGACAACCATCCAGGTAAATTACCGTTATAATTTTCTAGTAAGATACCTGTAAATCGTTCAATTGACCCCAGGAGGGCTCTGTGTATCATCACAGGCCTTTCTTTTTTGTTATTAGTGGAAATATACTCTAATTGAAAATTTTCAGGCTGAGCAAAATCAACTTGTATAGTAGACAATTGCCATCTTCGACCTATAGCGTCTTTTACGTGTAAATCTATTTTAGGTCCGTAAAAGGCTCCCTCTCCATTAGCTATTTTAAAAGGTATCTCTCTTTTGGAAAGTGAGTTCTTTAAACTCTCTGTAGCTGATTCCCACATAGAATCTTCACCAATTGCCTTGGTAGGTTTTGTAGATAAATCAGCTTCAATGTCATAAAAACCAAAGGCATTTAATATAGCTATTGAGAAGCTTAACAAGTTATCTGGCTCTTGATCTATTTGATCAAGCATACAGAATATATGAGCGTCATCTTGAGTAAATCCTCTATCTCTCATCAGTCCATGCAGAACTCCTGTTTTTTCATATCTATATACTGAGCCAAGTTCAAATAATCTGATCGGAAGTTCCTTATACGATCGTATAGTCGACTTGTAAGCAAGTATATGGAAAGGACAATTCATTGGTTTCAAGTAGTATTCACTACCATCTTCAGATTTTATTGATGAGTACATTGCTTCTTTGTAGTAACTTAGATGCCCACTTGTTTCCCATAGAGAAGCAAGACCAATGTGCGGTGTATAGATTAAATCGTAATCATTCTTTTTGTGAGCTTCTTTACTAAATGTTTCTATATTATCTCTTAGTATTGCACCTCTGGGTTTCCAAATATACTGTCCTGGTCCAAGTTCATCTGGTGAGATAAACAAATCTAATGTATTTCCCAGTTTGCGATGGTCTCTTTTGATAGCTTCTTCTCTTTGCGTAAGAAATATTCTTAAATCCTTAGAGTTAAACCAAGCTGTGCCATATATTCTTTGTAATTGGTAATTGGATTCATTACCACGCCAATAAGCACCTGCAATTCTTAACAACTTAAAATTTTTTAAATATGAAGTGTTAGGTACGTGAGGACCCAAACATAAATCTTTGAAGTCTCCATTTTGGTAAATTGTTACATTAGAATCTATTACGCCTTCGGAATTATCTGCCGTCTCAATTAGCTCTAACTTATATTTTTGATCCGAAAAAAGAATTTTAGCCTTTGAACAAAGCTCACTAGATTTATCAAATGATTGACTCAGGTTAACTAGTCTTTCCATTTCTAATTCTATATTTTCTAACTCAGATTCTGATAAGGATCTTTTAAATAAAAAATCATAATAAAAACCATCATCTGTAGCTGGTACTGTACCATATTGTGTCTCTGGATATACATTAACTACTGTTTGAGATAATACATG